>BNJS01000823.1_pt1 | contig 167404 bp, 221 predicted proteins | sample 8540461 | NCBI WGS metagenome assembly BNJS01 (sample SAMD00202454, study PRJDB9452) | human saliva metagenome | isolation source: human saliva | place: Japan
TTTTTTTCGTAGGTTTGCAACTTTAAAGTGAATCTGTATGCTTACTAAAAGAACCTTTATACTATTACACTCCGCTTGCGAAAAGCGCTTCCCGAACTCGTATCTCGCTGAAGATAATAACCAGATTATCATTGGTATAGACGCTGATTACATAGATGCAACTGACTATAGCTACGTTGCCCTTGAACAATATTTTTCAGCAGCAAACGCCTATAGCACCTTTTGCGGGGCTCTTTGGGGTGTTCGCTATGAAACTATTCATTTTTGAACATATTCCGCAGAAAACTGACGCTCAATATTTCTTTCCGCCTTTCGTCTTTGCTAATGCTAAAGCCTACCTACACTATTCTAAAAATAAACAAAGTGTACTCTTGCTACGGTGAGGAGGGGTGTATTTTTGATTTTCTGCAAAAAGATGATGAGGCTATAGAGGATTCGGCTCAGCCTCCTACCTATCATATACACACTGACTTGCAACAGGAAAGCGAGCATTTTGGGGCGATAGTGGAGAAGGCTAAAGAGTATATTCGCTCGGGCGATGTGTTTCAGGTGGTGCTTAGCGAGCAGCTTTGTTTGGCTACCAATTTAGACTCGCTTACTTTCTACCGCTTGCTCTCTCAGGCAAACCCTTCGCCTTATATGTTCCACTTCCCTACTCCGTATGGCGATGTGGTGGGCTCAAGTCCGGAGATTTTTAGTAGATATTACCGGCAACCAAATACATATAGCCCCTATAGCGGGTTCGAGACCTCGTGGCAAAGATGCGAATGAAGATGTGCGTTTGGAGCAAGAACTGCTTAGTGACCCTAAAGAGTGTGCCGAGCACCGTATGTTAGTCGATTTAGCACGGAATGATATAGGAAAGTTTGCCGAAAAAGGGTCGGTTAGCGTTAAAAATATGATGCACGTACTGCGCTACCAACATATTATGCACATAGTATCGGATGTGTATGGCAATAAATGGGCTGATGTATCGCCTTTTGAGGTGATTTCTATCGTTTTTCCGGCGGGAACGCTCAGCGGCGCTCCTAAAATACGGGCTATGGAGCTTATTGGGGAGCTGGAGACCTACGCTCGCAACGTATATGGCGGGGGTATAGGCTTTTTGCACTTCAACGGCAATGTGCAGTTGGCAATAGTGATACGCAGTGCTTTCTTTGAGGCGGCACATACTAACAGTCGCCAGCAGCGGGTATTTATACAAGCCGGTGCAGGTATAGTGTATGACTCGGTACCTGAAAAGGAATACGCTGAAATACAGCACAAAAGAGCTTCAGTGCTTAATATTTTTACGCAATACTGTAAGTAAAAACATCCCCCCCTGCCCCCTTCAAAGGGGAGATGCGATGGTCAATAAAGGGGAGATGTGATGGTCAATATAGACGAACATCATAATTTAATATAAGTTCAGTATAAGAATACAATATAAATAAGTTCTCTTTGTTTTACTTTTTAATATGATTTTACTAATAGATAATTACGATTCATTTGTGTTTAACGTGGCACAATACCTCAGCGAACTGACTGATGAGGAGGTGAAAACAGTGCGCAATGACGCGCTTACGCTTGCTGAAATACGCGCTCTTCAGCCTACCCGTATTAGTGCTTTCGCCCAGGGCCTAAGCACCCTAAAGACAGTGGTATTTGCTTAGAAATCCTCAAGGAAATTACTGATATTCCCATTTTGGGTGTCTGCTAGGGGCATCAGGCGTTTGGAGCTTGTACACGGGGCTACTATAGCTCGACTTGAAACGCCTTTGCACGGCAAGACTTCTGAAATGGAGGTTGTGGATAAAGAGGCGACTCTTTTTTAAAGGGTTGCCACCGCGTTTCAACGTGATGCGCTATCATTCGCTATACGTGGATAAAGACACGCTGCCTGAAGAACTAAAGATTACCGCCCTTTCGGACGATGGGGTGATAATGGCTTTGCAGCACCGCCACAAGCCCATACACAGCATACAGTTTCACCCTGAATCGTTTTTACTGAATACGGTAAGAACATTATAAAGAACTTTTTGGCAGGTACGCAGGTGGCTCTCCCGCACAAGACAATGCTGACAAGCAGAAAGCCTATGCCGATGAGGTGTTTAGAAAACATCTGAAAAAACTACAGGATAACCTACCGCTTGCTGACCCTGATTTTAAAGAAATATGTGCCGTACTGAACAGTAAGCAGTACGACATAGTGCAACTCGGCGCCCTCTTGGTACTCATCAGCGAGAAGAGTTTGTATCCGGAATCGCTTACTGCTTTTGTGCGCAACCTATTGGCACACAGTACTACCTTTGCCGATGACCGCCCTATGATAGACCTCTGTGGCACTGGCGGCGACGGACTGAAGACTATTAATATTTCGACTACTGTAGCCTTTATAGTAGCGGCAATGGGGGTTAGGGTTGCTAAACACGGGAACCGCTCGGTTACCAGTCAAAGTGGCAGTAGTGATGTATTGCAGGAGTTGGGCGTGCCGTTAGAATCTTCATTAGTTAAACAACTACAGACTTTGGACAGCAAAGGGGTGGCTTTCTTTCACGCACCTTTCTTTCACAAGTTAGTAGGTGAAGTGCGCGAGGTACGTCAGCGATTGGGCATACGCACGGTTTTCAACGTATTGGGGCCTCTTTTGCACCCTAACACTCACCTAAAATATCAGTTGGTAGGGCTCTACCACGAGCCTGTAATGCGTCTTTATGCTGAAACACTACAGCTATTGGGCAGAGAACACGCTTTGGTGGTAAGAGGTAATGATGGATTAGACGAAATAACGCTATGCGATGAGACGAAAATAGTAGAAGTAAAGGGCAACAAGCTATTAGAATATAGCATTGCGCCTGAAATGTTTGGTTTTTAAGCGCGCTTTTCACGCTGAGATAGAGGGAGGCTCCCAAAAGAAAACGCTGAGATATTGCGTCGCACCCTTAGAGGCGAAGAGCGTGGGGCTAAAGCTGATATAGTGATGCTCAACGCTATGTTTGCCCTCTATACTGCCAACGTAGTGAAGCACCCTATGGAGGCTAAACCTCTTATAGAAGAGGCTATTAGGAGCGGAAAGGTTTGGAACGCAATTAGCAAATTAGTCAATTAGCAAAATTAGTCAATGTAGCAAATTAGCAAATTTTAGTAATGGATATACTATTAGAAATAAAAACAGCGCGATGTACAGCTTGAAAGAGAGCGGGCTTTGCTGCAACGCCCTTCGTTTAAAGAGGCATTATCAAAAAGGGATTAGCATTATAGGTGAGATAAAACGCGCCTCGCCCTCTAAAGGACCCATAGCGAATGAGCAGTTTGACCTTATCCCCAAAGCGCAATCTTACCAACAAAAAGGGTGTGGCTGCCTTTTTCTATCCTTACCGAAGAGGCGTATTTCAAAGGTGATAATCTGTTTATACCCCGCGTAAAAGAGGCTATCCCTACTATACCTATCTTGCGCAAAGATTTTATCTACACTCCTTTTCAGGTAGCACATAGCAAGTTTTTAGGCGCCTCGGCTATACTGCTTATCGTGCGTATGCTAAACGACACTCAGCTACTATCGCTACACCATTTGGCGCAAGATTTGGATTTAGATGTATTAGTAGAGGTACACGATGCCCACGAACTGGAGCGCGCTCTTGCCATTCCTGAATTGGCTATACTCGGCATTAACAATCGCAATCTTAATACCTTTGAGGTATCGCTCGCCACTACCGAACAGTTGCTGCAGCTACTACCCAAAGAGAGACGAGAACAACTGATAGTAGTAAGCGAAAGCGGCTTTTCACAGCGCAGAAGACATCGCTTATGCTGAACAATTAGGGGTTGATGCCCTCTTAATAGGGGAAGCCTTAATGAAAGGGGAGATTTAAGGATTAGCTGATTTGACGATTTGCTAATTTGACGATTATTCTATATTTTTGCACCAAATACAAACACTGAATACTATGCCTTACACAATAACTATAAAACAGTAATAGCGCGCAAGCGAAAGCCTTGTACAATTTCTTAAAAGTCTTGATTTCGTAGACGTTAAGAAGAAAAAGAGGCTAAAGTAGCTACTGTTGCACCCAAAGTATTAGAGGAAGAGGAAGATGAAGATGGAATGCCTCTTGCTTATAAAAGATTTTATCTTAGACCTCTCGAAAAACTAAAAAAAGCAGCCGCTAAACGATTCTACGAAAAAGTAGCTGATAATAATATATTATGATAGTTATTACTGACACCAATATATTTTATAGTGCTTTTAGTTGCTCCGCAAGGAGAAATTGCTAAAATATTAAAACGAGAGGGGAATATACAATTTTTAGTGCCTGATTATCTTATAGAAGAGATTGAAGAACATTTGCCTGATATAGCAAAACTTACAAAGAAATCTAAAAACAACTTAAAGTAGCATTTAAATCTCTTTTTGGAGGGGCTGACTATTCTTTCTTCTCAAAATATAACTACGAATAAATTTCCAAAAAGCTAAAGAGATAACAGAAAGTATTGATGCTGATGATATTCCCTTTATTGCTTTTCATTTAGAATACAAACATAAGATTTGGTCATTAGACAAAAAGGCTTATTGAAGGGCTTACATCAAAGGGCTATGGGCATTTCTTTTACCTCTACATATGAAGTAAGAAAACATCTTTATAAAAAAAGAGCAAATGACTACAAAAACTAAAAATATGTGGTATTAGGAGTGTAGCTGAAATTGAAGCACTCGATGATTTGGCTATTGATTATTTTGGTTGTATATTTGCCGAAAATAGCAAACGTTATGTGAACGTTGCTCTCGCTACAACTATAGTTGAGAAGATACACCAAGCGGGTAAGCAGGCGGTAGGGGTATTTGTAGATGCGCCTTTGCAAGTGGTACAGCAGACCATAGCTGCTACTAAAATTGACATCATACAACTACACGGCAGTGAGTCGCCCCTATATTGCCAAACGCTACAACAAGAAGGATTACCCTCTGAAGGCTTTCCCCGTATGGGACACCCTGCCCTGACATATCGGCTTATCTTCCTTATATACAGTATCCTCTGTTTGACACTAAAGGGGCTAACAAAGGTGGTAACGGCATCGCCTTTCGATGGGAGGTGCTAAAAAGGAATGTCCGCTTACTCATTTGTATTAGCAGGTGGTATAGAGGAAAACAATCTGCAAGAAGCCCCTAGCTATCAGCCTGCCATACTAGATGTGAACAGCAAAGTAGAAGTAAACGACCGCAAAAATCGCCCTCTTATAGAGAGACTTATTGGAAAAATTAGCAAATTAGAGAATTAGCAAAATGAATACAGAAATAGAAAATCATAATACTAAAGCCTATTTTGGTAAGTTTGGCGGGCAATATGTGCCTGAAACGGCTATGTATGCCCTTACTGAACTAGAAAAAGAATATCAGAAAGCTAAAAAATGACCCTGCTTTTTGAAGAAGAACTACAGGATTTACTAAAAACTACGTAGGGAAGACCCTCGCCTTTGTATTACGCTAAGAATCTTAGTGCTCATTACGGGCAGGATATCTACCTAAAGCGCGAAGACCTCAACCATACAGGGGCTCACAAGATTAACAATGCTTTGGGGCAGGTGCTCTTGGCTAAGCGGATGGGTAAGAAGAAAGTGATTGCCGAAACAGGTGCAGGACAACACGGTGTGGCTACCGCTACGGCGGCTGCTCTTCTGGGGCTTGAATGCGATGTATATATGGGGGCTGTAGATATTGAACGCCAAAGACTGAACGTTTTTAGAATGGAGCTTTTAGGGGCAAGGGTAGTATCCATAACCGATGGGTTACAGACGCTGAAAGAAGCTACCACTGCCGCTATACAGTCGTGGGTAGCTGAAATAGAGACAGTGTTCTACGTGATAGGCTCGGCAGTAGGCCCTCACCCCTACCCTACCATAGTACGCGATTTTCAGCAAGTGATAGGCAACGAAACCAGAGCTCAGCTCGACGCTTTGGGCAAGCACGCTGACCACGTAATAGCTTGTGTAGGCGGAGGAAGTAATGCTATAGGTATTTTCACTGCCTTTTTGTCTGACCCTCGCACACGTCTGTACGGTACTGAAGCCGGCGGTGAAGGCATTGACACTGATAAGCACGCCGCTACTCTTACATTGGGCAAAGAAGGTATTATACACGGAATGAAGACTTACGTATTGCAAGATAAGTATGGACAGATAAGTCCGGTACACTCTATTTCGGCAGGGCTTGACTACCCAGTGTAGGGGCCAGAGCACGCTCATTTGTTTGAAAGTGGGCGGGTTACTTACGCTCCTATCACCGATGACGAAGCAATGCAGGCACTGCTATTCACCACTCGCAAAGAGGGTATTATACCTGCTATAGAAAGTGCCCACGCTTTAGCCTACTTAGAAAAATTATGTCCGACCCTTTGCGCAAAAGACAAACGATAGTAGTGAATGTATCGGGTAGAGGTGACAAAGATATGCATACTGTATTTTCAATACTTAAAAGGAGAAAAAAATATGACTAAATCTATATCTGAAATTTTTGAAGCAAAAGAAAAAGTAAATATCGGTTATATAGTAGCTGGGTATCCTAACCTCAGCTTTACAGAAGAATTTTTGAGGAAGTTAGACCAGTCGGCACTTGATATGCTTGAGATAGGGATTCCTTACTCTGACCCCTTAGCAGACGGCAAGCTGATAGCTGAAGCCTCATTTGCTGCCTCGCAAGCAGGGGTTACGACTGATGTAGTATTTGACTTACTCGAAAAAGGTAAAGGGGAGGTACACAAGCCTTTTGCTCTTCTTAGTGTATTACAACCTGCTTTTTTTGCCTATGGAGTGGAGGCTTTTGTACAACGATGTGCCGAAGTAGGTATTAGTGGGCTTATCATTCCCGACCTACCTTATGAAGAAGCGACTGCCATACTACCCCTACTGAAAGCTCATAATATAGCTTTTATTCCATTAGTAAGTGTAACCTCTGGGGGTCGTATTGCTCAGATAGTGCGTTTAGGTGAAGGAGGTTTTATATATGCTGTGGGGTCATTAGGGTGTAACAGGTAGCAAACAGGTAAGTTTAGACCGTTTGCAACGCTTCACTGACGAAATTAGGCAACACACCTCATTGCCTATTGCTTTGGGCTTTGGCATTAAAAACTCATAGCGATGTAGCAACAATGCGCCACTATGCCGATGGGGTAATAGTTGGCACCAGCATCGTAGCCTATACCCAAAGCAATAATGTGGATAATGTAATAAGTGAAATAGGGAAGATTTTTTTGGTTAGAAAATCAGTATTATTCTTTTTCTTCTTTTAGAAGATAAGGTCTTAGTACTGATGTCCAGAGTTTGTAGCCTTCGGCATTCATATGTAGGTTGTCTTCTTTATAAATATTGGTGCGCAAAGTGCCTGCCTCGTCATACATTACGTGGGTAATATCAAGGTAAGTGTAGCCTTGTAGAGGTGCATTTTGCTGTAAGAGGGCATTGACAAGTTGCTGGTCTTTGAGTTCGTGTGCCTTAGCAGGCGAAGGCTTTTAATGACACTACCCATAAGGTAGCCGTAGGGTACTCCTCTTTTAAACGGGCTATGAATATTCTGAACAAATCGAAGCACTTTACTGCATTTACCCCTTCTTTATGCGTACCCAAATCGTTTTTCTACATATAGCACTATCTGCTTAGGTTGATAGCCTTGCGCTATCACAGGGTAGTTATACAACATATCGCGCAAAGTAGCCCCTCCGTATGAACGGCGTATAATCTTTAAAGGGCAAAATCCTGTTCGATTGTGTCCCACATATTAATAGTTGAACTGCCCAGAAAGAGCACATCGCAACTAAGGTCTTTCATACGCTTGTTTTGCTTCTGGTAGTAATCAATATCGCGCTGGTAACGCTCTATCCACTCCGCTTCATCGGTTTGCTCTGAATGGGATAACTGTCTTAATCGTAATGGTAGAGGTTTCTGTTCCTTGAGTATTTTTTTATATTGCTGCCCTCTCGCCGTAAAACAACAAGCTAATAAATTCATTATTAATGTAATGTATTTTTCATTTCTTATATTTCTTTTTTTCCTTTTTATTATACACTGCCCTATTATTGCCCCTATTTGCCTAATTGTTGCCCAATTATCAATTCATAATAACTGCCTGCCCCTACACCATAGTTTCTAATCATTTTTGTTATCTACCAAGTCCGCCAAATCATTTGTAGCAGTTCTCTTAGAAATATTATTTAGCTTTTTGATATTCGCTATTGGTTATTTTTTTCCTCTTTCTTTAAGGTAGAATATTGCTTTTTATCTGTCTTTCATTAAGCCCTTTTTCTCGTAAATCGGTTTCGTTATAGATATCTTTTATGAAATACTACCCAAAAGCCAGAGGAAGCTATAGTAATAAAGGGGATTAGGCAATCCTGCTTTTGGTGCATTGTTCATTCATTTTTTTCTAATACCACGCCCCACGCTTCTATATAACCAACACGAAAGAAAGCATTAGAAATATCTGGATTATAGGGTACTGATGAATGCTTTTTCTTGCAGAGTGTCTATCGTCCAATTTTCAGGTAATTGACCATAATTCCAAATCATTATTTTATCTTTATAAACACTGATTTGTATTGGAGTCGCACCGCTGTAATCTTTATGAGCAATAGCATTATGAACAGCTTCGCGAACAGCTTCTTGTGGATACTCATAGGTCTCTACTCGGTAAATACCCTCATAGCTAATTATAGCCTTGATATACTTAGTAAAGAGTAATTCCATTGTCTTTTCTACTTGCTCAAACAGATTGCCGTGTACCTCATCTTGAAATAGCAAATCACTATCGTCATCGCTAAAATAGCCTATTTTTACATAAGCATTAGTTACATACTTTTCAGGGTCGGGGTGAAAAAGCAAAAGAGCAGCTCGTTTTAGTTGTCCGTTTTCTGTAAGTTTTAAGTTGTTTAATAACAATTCATTACTATCTGAAAAGGGTATCATCATCTAAACGTCTTGCTTTTTATACCTCTTTTACGAAAGAAGTTAAAGGTATCTGCTTTCAGTTCAGCAACAGAAACATTAGGATAAAGCACACTATCCCAATGTTTTCCTTGCTTACCTAACAAGAATTTATCTAAGGCTGCGCCTTTGAGTTCTTGCTTAGTACTACCACTACGATAATGATATTCTCCTTTATAGTTCACCGGATTAGATTGCGGACTTACACTAATTTCTATACAATTACCTTCGGAGGTTTCGAGCAAGTTCACATCTACCACTATTCCTAATACATTAGTGATTTTTATTAGGAATATCTTCCATTAGGGCGTTTAGCATCAGGCACCCGATTACTTTCCCATTATCATCTTTGCCTATATAGAGCTTTCCTCCTTGTGCATTAGCAAAACCACAAATCCATTTTAGATATTCATCACGCCAAGAAGATTTGTATTCTATGTTATGAGATTCTGACATTATTTATTCAAGTTATCGACTCTAATACCATCATAAAAATATTCTAAGATATATAGTTCAAAAAGGATGTAGGGTTGGCACCTTTGATTTAATATTCTCTAATCCTATCTGATTGAATTGTGTTATTATAGAATGAATTGGAGTTTCTATCTCTTCCAAGTTTAATATCCCTGAATTTTTGAATTTTTTTCTACTAATCATTCTTGGCAAACCATACTCTTCTAATTCATACACTATTCTTGGTAAAAAAAGCATAAGATGTTTTTTTGCTATAAATGAACTAATATCTATTTTTTCATCAAAAATATGATTATATAACAAGTTCACATCATTTAACACTGATGATATTTTTAAAAGCTATATTTCTTTTCCATCTCAAAAAAATTTTTTTCTACTGTAACTCCATTTCCTTGTAAGAGAGAAAGCATTCTTGGAATTGTCATTGTCCAATTTTGTGAGATTACTTTTTATAAAAAGCAACCATATCCTTATAAGTAGCTCCTATATTCCCTATTTGCTTCAATATTAAATACAAGGATTTTTTTCCCAATCATTTGGATTATTAGAATTTAGATATGATAATCCTTTCCATTCGTCAGGATTTTTCTTTCATCAAAATAGCAATATTTTTTTAATCTATTTGGAGCTAAGCTTTGTATTTGATTACTTTTTAACCATTTGACTATAAGCTCCTTCTCCTAAAAATACCATCCATCTCATTTCTGAAAGCTATTACTTTTTTCTTGCTCCTTCGTCAAATTTTCTTTTTAAATTCTCAATATCTAAAGAATTTATTAAATCGTCTGAAAATTCTAATTTTTAATTGAGAAGGAGTATTTTGTGGAGGACTTTCTAATAAATAAATTTTTCCTATAAAATGTCTAAACATTCTACCACCTCTACCTATTATGTTTTTATATGTGAAATTATTGAGTTTAACCTTACCATTCTTATTAGACCAAATAATAATTTTTCTCTGCAGAGGTGTTAACTCCTTCTATTATAGAAGAGGTTGAAATATATTATGAGCCCACTTTAAAAAGGGGCATATTTTTGAATCCAGTCTGACCAGTGTGGTCATTCTGAGTGAAACATAGCAATCGGCTTCGCAGGTGAATACCTTTCGAGAAATTGCCATGAAAGAGCCGAAAGCTTCTCTGATAGGCCCGAAAAAGGGCAAATATCGATCTTTGAAATGTTGAAATCTGGAATATTACCATCCTTCGGAGGTTCATCCACATACATCTGCAATATGCATGCATACGATGTTTGAGCAAGCCCCCTGTATCGGGTCTTGCCATTACGTGTATGAAAACTGTATTGGAACATGGCGGCTTCTACGTTATTCCGTTTATGCTGTTCCTCCAAAGGAAGGCTTTCTATCTGCTTCCTTAGCTGATAGGCTTTTAATGTCTTTGTCTTCAAAGTAACGCCAACCGGTTTTGTTGTTCCATGGGATTCTCCATCGCTTTCTGGAGCCCCTGCTTTGTGACGGCTTTGACTGCCTCGTAGGTGTTGCCAGTAGCAATTTCCCTGACGGTAAGACCATCCTCGTCATGTGGTATCAGTTCCCATCTGCATCCACCTTGCATCTTGCCAGTCTTGAGCTGCATGGCATTGTGGTTCTTTGCAAACTCTCGATTGTCTGGACTTTGATAGGCACCATCTGCATACAGGTCTTCAATCGTAGAATCCGTGACACGTTCACTGTTTTTCCACAGCCTCCTGAAGGAAATGGCAGTCTGCAAATACTGCAGTTTCAACCTGAACGGAAGTGATGATGTTAGGCTTGCCTTCCTCTACAGTCTCTGTGATGTTGGTCACATAGCCTTGCACCTTCTGGTCGTTCTTGGCACGATAGGTTGCATCAGGATCGTTAGGATTCTGAAGGCTGTCTGCCTTTACCTCCTTCTTGTCTCGAAGTACAGCCTTTCCGTCCATTACGACATACTGTTCATCAAACAGACGCTGAAGAAGATCATGTGCAGGAGAAGTAGCAGGAAAAAGCTGCCAGCATCTCCATGATGAAATTACCAATTCTGGCAAGATTGCTCTGAAGCGTATCAGAGTCAGAGCGATAAACTGTCTTGGAGGAATCCTCTTTCAAGTATTCCTTTGCCCGTTCTTCCTGCTCTGGGGAGAGATGGGTAAGCGTGCATGTCTTGAGGAACTTGACCAGAGTTGTATGTATCAGTTCATAGCGAGACTGGCGAGCGATATTGCTGCCGATAAGCTTACTGTCCATACGGACGCATTTGCCTGATATCTTGAGAAGGTGTACATGCTTGCCAGCAAGCTGCTCGAAGCAGAGCTGCATCAGGTCAAAAGCCAGTTCTTTCCTGATATTCGCAGATGCGGCGGCGAAACAGATAATATGTATCTATTGATGGGGTTACATCAGTCAGAAGTTCCATGCCGAGAGCCTTTCTGGTCAGAAGGTCAAACTCGCACTTCTCAAACAGATCCTCGTCGCTGCAACCGAATCCCTCCTTTAAGACAGACATAGCCACGAGTATGCGGATGGAGGCATTTGAGCGACCGCTCTTCTTGCCTTCAGGGAACAAAGGCTTGAATATCTCCTCATCAATCTTGGTTGTCACGAGACTATAAAACTGGTTATGCCATGAGTTGGGGTCAGAATACTTTCTTTTGAAGCACGACTTCCTAACTGCATTGAGGGAGCCGTGAATATATCTAACTGAGGATTCGGATCTGTCTTTTTAAACATAGTCATTCTGTTTGATTGATGGTGCAAAGATACGAAAAAAATACTCCAGATAACGGCATAAATCGAAGATTATTATCGTGAAATATAAACATTTTAAACAGGCCTTACTTTTTTAAAGTGGGCTCATTTCTGAATATTTCCATATACTACCTATTTTAGATATTTGTTTAGAAAAAAATATGATTGAGCCCTTTCTTTATGATAAGACTTAATCCTTTCTTCATAGTCTGATGATAGCTCTCTAGCTTCTTTTGTTATAGCACATTCATAAAAGTAATAATATTGGAATGTGTAACTTAGGTTTTAATTCATCTATAGAAGTACTATCACTTAATAATGATTTAATATGTTTATTCAGTTCTTTTTCTTTTACAACAATATCAATATCAGGAAGATTAGTAATAATAGCATTTTTCTTTCTTTAAACTTTTTTTCTCCTAATGAATTTTCTATAGATTCAATAATTTTTATTTAATCTTGCATCTTTTATATCATTATAGAATTTAGCTTCCCCAAACCAAATTGAAAAATCATTATTTTTTTATAACAATATGCACACTATCTACTCCTTTTTGCATTATCATTAGGATTTTTGCTTGTGAAATATTTTAGGTACAACTGGTAAAGCACCATAATGATGTTTCATTATTCCATATAGGAGTATTTCCGCAATTTCACTTCCTTCTCCTTTATCAGAGCGATTAATTAAACGTAGATTCCTTGCAGCTTCTTTTTAAACTAGAGAAAGGCTGTTCAATTAATTTCTCTTTCCTTTGCGGACAAAGCTGTTTCTACTATATTATCCCAAATAAAATTTTTGAAACTTTTCATATCGCCAATCACCACCTTCAAAATCATTAATTAAACTTAATATTTTTTTGTTGTTTGTTGGAGTAAGTGTAGTATTTGTATTAAATACTGAAAAGTTCTCATCTATCAAAAACATTAAAAAAATATTTATCTTTGCCATCTCTTTACTTACCTAATTAAAACTCTAATTCCGTTTGAGTGCCGTTGTTATCGTTTTCAAGAGTAGAAACAATTTCTTCATCACCCTAAATCTTCTACTATTTCCTCTTCTTGGGGTTCTTCATAAGGGAGAGATTCAAGAGTATTGATGGTTTTCACCTTGTCGGTAGTGAGTTGATTGCCCAATGCCTTAATACCTTTTTACGCTGATAAACTCTTCTAAATTGACCGTGAGATTCTCTTTCTCCTTGCCTTTTTCTTTGGTGAATACTACTCAGCCATAGGTCGCCAGTCGGCAGAAACAAAGAGCAATTGCGATTTAGGATGTTCAGTAATTACTAACTCTTCGCGGTTTTCGTTCTCTACCACAAAGCGTTTTACAAATACACGCTCTTTCTCACCATCGTAGTAAATCACTGAAATAGGTTTCTCGGGCACCCACTTCTCCATTACCAAGATATTATTATCAAAATGCAAACTCAATTCGGGTATAATAGTTTTCACTAATCCCTCTTTGGTGATAAGCAACATGCGGTCATCGCCTTTAAAAAGCACCGAGTAACTTGCCCTCTCTTCGGTATTGAGACGCCTTACAATGTCGTCAAACCATATCTTGCGAGGTTTTAGGGTTGATACGCCTTTCTCTTTCAGCTCAATGCGCTTAATAGCGTATTTGCTAACAAGATTACCTTTTCACTCCACGCCCTTTGATAAGGGTATCAGCAAAAATCTATATCCCAACGCAGTTTTCGCAAAGTACCCTAACTGACGCAGGTTTACGGTTACTACTTCGGCTTCGCCATTAGGATTAGCCGTAAAATAGAGCACTCTACCTCTTTGTGCTGGGGTATCAATTCGTATTTTTATCGCGGGTAATACCCGTTACGTTGAAGCGTTTGATATACGAGAAGCCGGTTTGTCCGTCTTTGTATATCATATTGTAGATGGTGCGCTTGTCGTCTTTCTTAAACACTGCTACGTGTATGATATTCTTCTCTATATACTGTTTTTTTCAGCTACTTTGGTAACGTACATAGCACCGCTTTCGGTAAAGACTATCACATCGTCTATCTCGCTGCAATCGCCTACGTACTCGTCTTTGCGTAAACCTGTACCCACAAATCCTTCTGCACGATTGACATACAATTTGGTGTTGCGCACCACTACTTTTAGTCGCCCTCGATAGTGTCGAATACACGTATCTCAGTCTTGCGTTCGCGCCCTTTGCTATAGGTCTTCTTAAGTCGCTCGAAATGTGCAATAGCATAATCGACTAAAGTGCGCTAAATGGTTCTTCACTTCCTCGATATCGGCTTCTATTTTTAGCATCTGCTCTTCAGCGCGATAGGTATCGAAGTTGGTGATACGAATCATCGGTATTTGGGTAAGGCGTTCTAAATCGTCATCGGTAATTTCGCGTAGCAAATCTTTTTTGAAAGGCTCAAAACGGTCATAGAGGTATTGGTATAAAAGCTCTTTGTTTTTGTACTTTTTTTATCTTTGAAGTTGATATACATCTCTTCTCTGATGAATATCTTTTCTAAAGAGGCTTTATGCCATTGCAAATGTAATTCCTCTAAGGTAATTTCTAACTCTTGTTTGAGTATATCGACAGTGCGGTCGGTACTGCGGCGCAACACCTCAGATACCGTTAAGAAATGCGGCTTATTGTCCTCAATCACGCAAGTGATGGGCGAAATAGCCGTCTCGCAAGCGGTAAAAGCATAGAGGGCATCGATGGTTTTATCGGGCGAAGAGCCATTGGGCAAATGCACCAATATCTCTACATCGGCTGCTGTATTATCATCTACTTTTTTATTTTTGATATTGCCCTTATCATTGGCTTTCAGTATCGAGTCGATGAGGGTTTTGGTGGTAGTGGTAAAAGGTATTTCGGTGATAACGAGGGTACTTTTTGTCTAACTGCGAAATCTTGGCACGTACTCTTACACGCCCGCCTCTTGCCCCATCGTTATAGCCGCTTACGTCCATAATGCCCGCTGTGGGGAAGTCGGGGTAAAGTTCAAAAGGTTTGCCTTGCAAATAAGCAATAGAAGCATCGATAAGTTCAATAAAGTTATGAGGCAGTATCTTGGTAGAAAGCCCTACGGCTATCCCCTCAGTGCCTTGTGCAAGTAGTAGGGGGAACTTGACTGGCAGGCTGATAGGTTCTCTCTTGCGTCCGTCATAGCTTGATTGCCATTCGGTTACTTTAGGGCTAAACACTACATCGAGAGCAAATTTAGAAAGTCGCGCTTCTATATAACGCGGCGCTGCGGCATCAGCCCCTGTTAGGGTGTTGCCCCAGTTACCTTGAGGGTATCGATAAGCAGTTCTTTCTGACCAATTTGCACTATCGCATCGCCTATACTCGCATCGCCGTGGTGGTACTGCATAGTGTTACCCACTACGTTGGCCACCTTATTGTAGCGACCATCGTCCAACTCTTTTTAGGGAGTGCATAATACGGCGCTGTACGGGTTTGAAACCATCTTCTATAGCAGGTACTGCTCGCTCTAAGATTACGTAAGAAGCGTAATCTAAGAACCAGTCTTGGTACATACCGGTTATTTTGATGATGCTGTCATTAGGATGCGCAGCACTGGTTTTGAAGCTCATTTTTCTTCCATTGCTAATTGTCTGTTATTTTTAGTATTTATCTGACACACATATTCCTTACTCGTTCTTGCAACTCTACTATTTTTGCATTAAGACATCAAATTCGAGAGAGTTACCATAGATAAAGAAACGCCGCATATCAGCATAATCAGCTTTCCAAGATTCTATTTCTTTTTTTAGGAATTAAAAAGTTGATAGTTTTTAGGGTTATGAAGGTTATAATCAATATATTTGAGTGCATAATAGGTTTTGCGGTGTGCTACTATAGCGTTGTATAAAGTAACATCTGCTAAAAGCCTCACGCCCATATTGAGTATTCATAAGTTTCTCTAAATCATACAAATGTCGTGACATTCGTACACTTCTTGGTTTTTTTCCTTTTGAAACTCTTCAGCAAGTAAAAACAACTTTTTCTAAAAAAAGTACGAGTAGGTGTTACAACTTTCACCTTGCTATTAGCATCTGTATCTTCCCTTCAAAAACTCTCTTCTATCAATGAATGAATATTGCATAATGTTGTTGGTTCATCCATAGAAAGCGCTGAAACCTCAATTTTTATACGTGGAGGTATATACGCTATTGTTTCGTCTATGATTGATGGGTAATGCAAGATAATAACCGTAGGGGTCTTTGTCAGAGGCTATAGGCTGCCATACCCCATTCTTTTTTCTTTGTACCTGAGTTACGTTTTCTATACTATACCCCGTAACCCCTATTTCTTTTTAATTTAGTATTTAATTCAGACGAAAGTGTATTATGGATATATGCACGTGCCTCTTTGCGCAATTTTTTTCTCGTTGGTTTTTAGTTGTTTTATCTATTCCGAAAAAAAGAGCAGTTTATAGATAAATCAATATCTTCGGAAAAGCGTTCAATAATATTAAAGCCTTTTAGAAAGAGAAGTCCCTCCTTTGAATAGCAAGCTGTCAGCACACGATGTTTGAAACAAAGCCTTAAGAGTGATAGTTACCCACCAATCTTTCTCTATCGCCATTTGATTAATACCTGAATGCTTAGCCTCAGTCTGCTGTAGCATAGCCAAACGATCTACTTTATCATTATTGAACCATAATTTTCGCATAATAAGTTTATTGTTTAGTTGTTAAGCATTGGTTTAATGATTTTTTCATCCAAATAGGCAATATATCTATATCTTTAGCAAGATTTTTCTCTATCTGTTTCTTTTTGAGATGAGTTCGCGAATTATCTGTAATTCTGAATTTCCGATATTTTTCCTGCTTCAGTGTTCTAAGAGCCTGAGCTAATAATGCTATCAGGCGTGTTTTATAAGAGAAATTCTTAGGCACTCCACGTTTTAGTACTACCTGATGATTCTTTAGTTTTATAGTTCTCTCACTTCCTGAAGTTAAATACGAATAATTCATTGGTATTTGAGTAGAAAGCCCTAAAACATTTAGAGCCGTCATTCCTGAAGGCAATATCTGAGCATTATCTCGAGTTGCTATAGCCTGCACAACTTTCTCGACAGAGGGAAATACCAAACCAAAACGGCTCTTTGTTGGCTTTTACATAAATACCTTGAGCTATTTTTAGATAATATCCCATCATCTGTCAATTCTGCTAATGTACTTCCGACAAACTCAGAGTGATACTCAGGATAGTCAGAACGAAATAATATGCTACCATCAGGTAATGATGCAATCTTATCCTTTAACGTTATATTCTCTTTTTATAGCATCCTCTCTACTCATATACCTTTGAAATTTTTACTAATTTTTTTCAAGTGCAAAGATAATACTAATTTGTCGATTTGCAATTAGTTAATTAGCAAATTGAGAAATTATCTAATATCGAGGTATTTGTGCATTTGCAGCGAGGCACGCCACTGAGGGTGTGCCATTACATAATCTACTATTTTAGGGATTACGATTGCTGATTTGCTCCACTCTGGCTGTAGGTATAGCAGACAGTCGGGTGATACTTGGGCTGCCATCTCTTCAGCAAAAAGAAAAATCATTGTTGTTATAGATGACCATTTTTAGTTCGTTTGCCTGCTGTAGTACCCCGCCTACTGGTCGCTTTTATTTTTTTAGGTGATAGGCATATCCAATCCCACGTGCCTGAGAGAGGATGAGCGCCCGAAGTCTCTATATGAGTACGCGCTCCTCCTTCTCTGAGCAGAGCGGTGAGTTTATCGAGGTTCCACATCAAAGGTTCCCCCTGTGATGATGATAAGGCGAGAATGCTTTAGCGCCTCGGGCTGCTATATCCTCGACCGGCACTATAGGGTGCGCCTCGCTGCCCAGCTCTCCTTTACATCGCACCAATGGCAGCCAACATCGCAGCCGCCTAACCTAATAAAGTAAGCGGCTGAACCCTTATAATACCCCTCACCTTGTAAGGAGTAAAAAGCCTCCATAAGGGGGAGCGCCTCCCCCCTATGCAAGGCTGTTAACTTATATTCGTCTAACATTTAATCTGCTTCTATTCGTAATTTGCTACGTCTAATATCCACGGGTCGGGTATCTCGGTATTCTCGCGAATTTCTTCTACTTTCTTCATCGCATCTTCGTATTTATCAAAACGATCTACGTAGATAAAGTTAAGCACTTGGTCGCGGTTGTAATACACCTTAGCATCATAACCAAAGCTTTTCATCTCTTCTACTCGCTTATTTACGTTGTTGATATTGAGGAACACCCCTACTATTACGTAATATCCTTTTTCGGTATCTTTAACCGTTAGCTTGGTAACCCTTGTGCTACGATACAGCTGGGTGATTTCTTTAGGGTTGTTTTCAATTTCTAAGGCTGTAAGGAACAAGAAGTACCTGTCGCGGCTGCGGGTATAGTTGAGGTCGAGCGAGGTAGCATTATTAGGGATAAGATAACGATTTTTCATTCTTAATATCCATACGGAAAAGGTCGAAGCCAAGCGTATTGAGACTGGCAGGTTTGCGCTGCGTTACCAAATCGTCATTCACGTTGATACTACTGTTGAAGAAGTTCTGCGCTGGACGCACTTTGCTCTCTAACGAGGTAGTTTTGCCACTTTCGGGCACTGTAATCGACACATTGTCACCCATCATATTGAGGTCGCCCTCAAGGGTTACCCCCATAATACGGGTTTTGAAGTCATCTTCTTCAGGAGTTTTAAATCCTTTGAAGCTGAAGGTCTTAGACTCTTCATTAGTAATAGCTGAAAAACCATCGTAAGTAATGATTTTCTTGACATTGCTATCAGGATTTTTCGTATACTATCACCAATGCCCAGCCCGCAGCTGACCCTCCTTCTATCTGCCCAAGAGCAGCACGTACGTTTGCCACAGTATAGTCGCCTACTACTTTTGGTAGCAGGGGCGAGCAACGAGGTAACGTTAGCGTAATAGACATAAGGAGCTGCATTTTTTTAGCTTTTTCATCATTGATACCGTCATAGATAAGTTCGCCTGATATAGGTATATAGGCATTGATATCAGGGGTTTTAAATAATACGCTACTTGCCTCTTCGCGGTTTTTATCTACCGGCACGTTCTTAGTACCGCGCAACACGCCGCTATTATACGGGTAGGTAGCCGCCCAATAAAGTCCGGCGTACGCCACCTGCCCCCCGTACCGTCATAGCTGAAATGAGCCGTACTTGACGCAAAAAGTATTGGGGTCGTTGTCTATATCAATATACTGCATATCAAACTCGTCGTTGAGTTTGGCTTTAGAGCGAACGGTCGTTATAAGGGTCGTTAGGGCTTGCGCCTTTTTCTTTGCGGTTTATCACGTTGTTGCCTATTATCTTGATATCCCCCTTGATGAAGGTTTCGTACCTGATTTTGAAATCGGTAGTCTGCGCTTGAGTTGGTGCTAAAAAGCCCTAAAAGGACTGCTACGGTGATGAGGTATTTCATTGATTCAGAATTTGTTTGGCTATCCTAAGCGCCTCAGTGCCTTGCTGTAGGGGTAACCGTAGGAGTGGTGTTATTACGGATAGCATCAGCAAAAGATTCGAGTTCGTCTAAAAATAGCGTTGTTATTAAGAATTTCAGGATATTCAAAAGTAGATTTGCTTTCTTTCTCCCTCCGCATTTTGCAATATCATATCGAAGTCGCCTGCTACTTCAGGGGCTTCTTTCATCTTCACCACTTCCACTTTCTTTTCTAAGAAATCTACTGATATATAAGCGTTTCGCTGAAAGAATCGGCTTTTGCGCATATTCTTCATCGAGATACGACTGGCTGTAAGATTAGCTACGCAACCGTTTTTCAAACTCTATACGGGCATTGGTAATATCGGGCGAGTGGCTTTATCACCATAGCACTGCTGGCTGATATGTGTTTCACCTTTGATTTTACCACGCTCAGTATGACATCTATATCGTGTATCATCAGGTCGAGCACTACAGGCACATCAGTACCGCGAGGTTGAACTCAGCTAAGCGGTGCGCCTCTATAAACATAGGCTCTTGTATCTGGTCGCGTACGGCAGTAAAGGCAGGGGTTGAAGCGCTCTACGTGTCCCACTTGTCCTTTTACTTGGTGGGCTTCGGCTAAGGCGATGATTTGTTCAGCCTCTTCGACCGTAGTAGCGATAGGCTTTTTCGATAAAAAGGTGCTTACCGGCTTTGATAATTTTTTTCAGCACAAGCGAAGTGGTTGAGCGTGGGGTTACCACATCGACCATATCGCAAGCAGCGATGAGGGCTTCGACACTATCAAAGCGATGATAGCCAAACTCTTGGCTTATCTTTTGAGCGTTAGCCCTCATCGGGGTCGTAAAAACCTACTAACTCGTACTTATCGGATTGGTTTAGCAATCGCAAATGTATTTTTCCTAGATGCCCTGCGCCGAGCACCCCTGCTTTTTAGTTTTTTTCCATTTTTAGTATCCTATTTTAGCGCGTACCCTACGGAGGGTTTTCGTCGGCTACTTTATGGGCTTTGGCAGCACCTTCCTTTAGGATAGCGTCCAATTCGTCTAAATGTGCCATAAAGTAAGCATAACGCTCGCGAGGGGTAGCAAATTGTTCTAATATCAGTTCGTAAAGAGCCTGTTTAGCCTGACCATAGCCGTAGCCTCCTGCACGGTAGAGGGCTTCTATCTGCTGCACTTGGTCGTCAGTAGCCAGTAGGCGGTATAGTTTCATCACATTGCAGGTGGTGGGGTCTTTAGGATCTTCTAAAGGCGTACTATCGGTTTGTATAGACATCACCTGCTTTCTGAGTTGTTTTTCAGGTAAAAAGATATTGATAAAATTATGGCGTGATTTGCTCATCTTCTCGCCATCAGTACCCAGGGATAATCATTATGCGCTCTTCAATCTTAGCCTGTGGTAGCACAAAAGTTTCGCCCATCTGGTGGTTGAAGCGCGAAGCTACATCGCGGGTGATTTCGAGGTGCTGTAATTGGTCTTTGCCCACAGGTACAACCTCAGCATCGTAGAGCAATATGTCGGCTGCCATCAGCATAGGGTAGGTGAAAAGACCGGCATTCACGTCTTGCAGATAGTCCATTTTGTCTTTGAACGAATGGGCAAGCGTGAGGCGCTGATAGGGGAAAAAGCAATTTAAATACCACGAAAGTTCTGCTGTTTGAGGCACATCGCTCTGGCGGTAGAAAGTCACCTTATTGGTATCGAGACCGAAAGCTAACCACGTAGCTGCTACGCTATAGGTATTAGCACGCAGTTCCTCGCCATTCTTTATTTGAGTGAGCGAGTGCATATCGGCTATAAAGAGAAAAGATTCGTTAGCGGGGTCGGCAGCCATTTGCACTGCCGGACGTATAGCCCCGAGTATATTGCCCAAATGAGGGGTGCCTGTACTTTGAATACCTGTAAGTATACGAGCCATTTTAATTTGTCGATTTGTCAATTAGCCAATTTGTTAGTTTGCAGATTGACTAATAGGTTTAATTGGCGGCAAATATACAAAAATTATTTTTGAATTAATGAATTATGTAGGCAAAACACACAAGATTATTTGAGTAAGAGCTGAGCGAGGGTAGCATATTTTTCTGGTGGGAGAAGGATTATTAGTCGTTTATACTTCGGTGATTGTTCGGTGATTGTTCGGTGTTCCTGTATTGTTCCTATATGGTTTGTATAGGGTAAGTGTATTTAGAAAATTTTTTTCTGGGAGAGAGATTGGGAGGGCTGAGAAGGCTGGGAGGATTGGGAAGGCTGGGAGGAATGGGGGCGTGGAAATAATTAATAAGTTTTTTTGGACTTTAACATATTTTTTTGTACTTTTGCCGCCGTCTCATAAGGGTGCTGTAATAGGCTGAGATTATACCCATAGAACTTGAGCGGGTAATGCCGTTCAAGGAATGAAACTAAGCGTAAGGCTTGTTTTTGCTTTTGGGTAGCAGGAACAAGTCATTTTTTTGTTTAATAACCACACCAAATAATTGCCTCTTTTATTTGTAGAAAAAAACATTTTTATTCAACAATGAAAAAAATGTACTTATGTACACCGCGCTATGCTTGTCGTCAGTGGCTATGGCGCAACAACCAATTGAGTCGGTTATGGACTCTATCCGTGAACCCTATACTGTTGGACGAAGTATTAGTGTCGGCAGTTAGGGCTAACCAAAAACTCCCTATCACTTTTTTTCTAATCTCTCAAAAAAGAGATTAAAACTAAAAAAACTTCGGGCAACAACTGCCTTTTGCTTCTCAACCATCTTCCTAACGTGGTGAGCTATTCTGATGACGGGGTAGGATTTGGTTCTTCTTATATATATGTGCGTGGTTCGGATATATACCGCACTAATGTAACTATCAACGGAGTACCGCTAAACGACTCTGAATCGGGCGGGGTATTCTTTTACAATCTGTCGGATTTGGCTTCGTCTGCTGAAAACATACAGTTACAGCGCGGGGTAGGTACCTCATCTAACGGAGCTGGCGCCTTTGGAGCGAGTTTGAATGTGCTAACCGAGGCTATTCAGCCTACAGCAAGTGCCGAAATAGCTAATTTCTACGGCAGTTACAACACTCATAAGCACTCGCTTAAATTTTCAACCAGTAAGATTAATGACCGTTTTTGAGCTTAGTGGTCGCTTTTCGGTTATTAAAAGTGACGGCTACAGAGATAGAGGATGGTCTAATCTCAAATCTTACTTTTTACAAGGGCATACGCTTATGGGGGTACGCTTATCAAAGCTATTTTGTTAGGGGGAAAACAGCACGCCTATCTAACCTATTTAGGACTTGACAAAGCAACCTTGGCTAACGATAGACGCTATAATCCTGCAGGAGAATACACTGATACTGCGGGCAACAAGCGTTTCTACGACAATGAAAGCGACAACTATCAGCAAGACCTTGCTCAACTACATTGGTCGCAACAGTGGAATGAGTTTTTGGCGTACGCAAATCGCTTTTCACTATACCAAAGGAAAGGGCTATTGGGAAAACTATGAAAAAGGTGCTTATTCTTGGATAGGGCTTCCTTCATTGGGTAATAATCCTGACGGGGAAGAAAAACAAGCTTACTATATTCACCAACAAGGACTTAATAATGATTTTTTTGGGGAACGACCTTTTTCAGCTAATTATAAAAAGGATAATATAGATTTGTTAGTAGGAGGAGCTCTAAACCGCTATCAAGGGGCTCATATTAAAGATTTATTATGGGCTGAAAAAGCTTTATACTTCATACAAAAAACAATTATAGTTATGAGGGCTTAACACCAAAGAAGAAGCATCAGGCTTTTGCTAAACTGACCTATACTCTAAACTCAAAATGGAGTTTATTTGCTGATATGCAATTACGCTATGTAAATTATAAGGCTAAAAAAACATAAAGTAGACGAAGCTCTTTATAATTTCAACCCTAAAATGGGAGTAACCTTTAACCTCAATCCAAACAATAGCTTTTTATCTATCGTATGCACGCGCTACTAAAGAACCTAATCGTTCTGACTATAAAGATTATGCTAAAAGAACTAAAAAAAGAATGCTTTAGCTAAAAAAACCTGTAGCTGAAAAAAACTAAATGATTTTGAATTAGGATGGCGTTATCAGAGTGATAAGGTAGTTTTGAACATTAATGGTTATTATATGGGGTACCAAGACCAGCTTATACCTACTGGTAAACTAAATGAAACAGGCTACTCTATCCGTGAAAAATGTAGGAAGTAGCTACCGTTCAGGTATTGAGGCTGATGCGACTGTACACCTTTCTACCAAATGGGTATGGCAACCCTAATGTAGCTTTCAGTAAGAACATTACTAAAGACTACAAAACAGAGAAGAAAAAAAGTTATTACCTATTGGGGCGATACACAAATTTCATACTCACCAAGTGCTGTAATAGGTAATACTATTAGCTTCTTGCCTATTAAGAATTTTTTCAAGCGAGTCTTATTTCTAAATACGTAGGTAGCCAATATATTGATAACACACAGCGTGAAGAAGCTAAATTAGATGCTTATTTTGTAAACAACCCTAAGTTTGCAATACGAATGGAAACCCTAAACATACCTTTTAAATCTGTTTTATTTTTCAGTAATAGGAAACAATATCTTAAATGCTAAATACATACCTTATGGCAGTAATAAGTATGGAGAATCTTATATACCTGCTGCAGAAGCTCACTATTTGGCAGGGTATAACTCTTTCGTTCTAAGAGCGAAATACCCAAAATTTAGGCATAAAAAGCTACCAATAATTGGTAGCTTTTTATGCCTTACTATATACTTTTTATTGTTTAAACCTTTTTAAACAAGGTCATTTCTTTCTCGCTGCTGCCTTTCTCTAATATTTCTTTTGCGAAAACGAGTCGCTACTTCAGTATTAAAAATACCAGCGGCTTCAAATATACCAAAAGCCTCTTTTTCTAATACTTCTGCCCATTTGTAGCTGTAATAACCTGCGGCATAGCCTCCGCTGAAAAATATGTGAAAAGCCCGTAGATATACAAATCTCTTCAATAGGCGGAAACATCTGAGGTAATGATAGTGAATGCTCAAAGCCCTTGGGTGCTTCGTATCTCGTCAGCGTACTTCACACTATGCCAAGCCATATCAAGGATACCAAAAACTAACTGACGTACTGTTAGGAGTCCCTCCATAAACTTTTTGCGCTTTCTTTATGCGGTGTACCCACTCCATAGGTAGAGGTTCGCCCGTTTGGTAGTGCGTTGCAAATAGTCGTAGAGTTTCCTCTTCATAACACCAGTTTTTCCATCAGTTGGCTGGGTAGTTCGACAAAGTCGCGAGCTACATTAGTACCACTTAGGCTGGGGTAGGTTACGCGCGAGAGCATTCCGTGAAGGGCGTGTCCAAACTCGTGAAAGAGAGTCGTAAGCTCATTAAATGTGAGCAGTGAGGGCTCTGTAGCCGTTGGACGGGTAAAGTTGCAAACTATTGATATATGAGGGCGCGAGTCATTGCCTTGTAGGTCGATATATTGGTCTTTGAAGGTGGTCATCCAAGCACCATTGCGTTTGCCCGCACGAGGGAAGAAATCGGTGTAGAGCAGAGCTACATAATTGCCCTCGGCATCAGTTACCTTGTAGGTTTGTACCTCTTGGTGATACTTCTCGACCTCGTCAGTAAGCGCAAAATGCAGTCCGTATAGTTTATTAGCTACTGCGAACATCCCTTGTACCGCTTTTATCGAGAGCTAAATAGGGTTTTAGCTGCTGGTCATCTATCTGATATTCCTCTTGTTTGAGCTTTTTCGGCATAATAAGGGAAATCCCATTGCTGAAAATTATCTATTTTAGAGAATATGCGCAGCGTTTTTAGTTCTTGTTTGGCTAAAGGCAAGGCTTGCTCTAACAGCGATTGTAGAAAGTCGTTTACCTGCTGAGGGGTTTCTGCCATACGGTCTTCAAGCACAAAGGTAGCGTAATTCTCATAGCCTAATAGGCGTGCGCGCTCGCGGCGTAGCAAGCTGATTTGCCATACTATTTCCTCATTGTTATACTCATTGTCATTAGCGCCTCTTTTGTGATAAGCTATGAAGAGTTTTCGGCGCAATTCGCGGTTATCAGCATACTTCATCACAGCAGTATAGAGCGGAAATTCAAGGGTAAAGACCCAGCCCTCTAACTTGCGTTTTGCTGCTTCAGCTGTTGCCATTTGAAGAGCATAATCGGGTAGCCCCGTTACCTCTATAGGGTTAGTAATATGTATGAAAAAGCTGGTTTTCAGCCAATAAGTTCTCTGAAAAATTTTTAGCTTAAGCGCTGCTAAATCTCTGTCTATTTCGCGCAGGCGAATTTTGCGTTGGCGTAGGTGTACCCCATTGCGCATAAAGTTATGATACATCTTCTCTACCAAGGTACATTGCTCGGCTGTTAGAGATAGTTTCTCACGTTTTCTGTATATAGCTTTTATCCGTTTAAAGAGTACAGCATTAAGCCTCACATCATTAGTGTATTCACTAAGCAAAGGTGAGATAAGTTGCGCTTGTGCTTGTAGTTCAGGAGTAGTAGCGGCACTATTCAAATTAAAGAACATAGAGGTAAGCCTCTCTAAGCGCAAGTCATTATAAGCTAAAGGAAGTATCGTATTTTCGAAAGTGGCAGGTTTGTAGTTTTTGCTGATTTTTTGTATTTCTGCTAAACTATCATTAATAGCGGTCTGAATAGCAGGCAGATAATCAAAGGCTGTAAATTGCGAAAAAGGAGCAGCCTCGTAAGGAGTATGAAACATAATAAAGTGATTAATATCTTAAGGCTACCCAATCTCTTAGGTAGCCTTCTTATAAATTCATAATTAAATATTAATAAAAACTACTTATTGTCTTGCATAGCAAATACCGACTGTAATAGAGGAGTAGTACGAGCCGCTACATTGGTGCGTATTTCCTTCTCTTTATCACCCACTTTTAGTGAAAAAGCCCATTAATGGCTTGGGTAGTAACATACTGAGTGAGGTTTGCCTCTATCGGTTTTACTAAAGGTATTTGGTTGTACTTGCTGATAATGTTCTCCCACACCTTATCAGCACCTACTTTGCTAAGTGACTCTTGTATTTTTGGCGAAAAAGCACTTACCAAAGCTGAAGAAGTAGTGTTCTTCAGATAAGTAGTAGCAGCCGTATTATCACCTTTTAAGATGTTCATAGCATCGGAAAAGGTCATATTTTTGTATAGCTGAAAGGAAGATAGGTTTTGCTTGACTTACCGCATTCTCTGCAGCTTCGTTTAGCACTTTTAGCCCTTGGTCTGCCAATGAGCCGAGCCCTATAGAGCGCAAGGTTTTATCTACCTTTTGCAATTCTTCAGGCAATAAGATACGCACTGCTTGGTCTTTGAAATAGCCACCATCTTTGCTCAATGCATCTACACCAGCACTCACGCCTAATTCTAACGCTTGCTTAAGTCCGCCAGCCACATTTAGGCTGCCACTTTGTGCCGTTTGGCTAAGCACCTGCTGTAGCTCATTACAGCTGTTTAAGGTAAGGCTACCTACAGCCAACATACCCTAATAAAAGAGTTTTTCTTCATATTATTTTATTAATTCCTGTTTTAATATTCTGATACTTTTTGGTTTTGCTTTTGCAAGCATCGTATATAGCATAAGTTGCTGCATATAAGAAAGGTACTGTAAAGAATAACCCCACACAGCACGCTAATACCCCCAATACAGCGATGAGAAACGCTACTAATAGCACTCCTAAAACCGTGCCAAAATGAGGCTATGACACGCTCATAACTACCTTTTAATGCATCAGTAACTGACTGATTTTCAAAGATGATAATCGGGAGGCTTAAGCAAAACACTATATTTATAAAAAAAGAAAGAAGACTGTCTAGGAGCGGTATACGTAATACATTCATCAGTATTGATATCCCTCCATTAACTACCCCTAATATCAAGGTAGAAAGCATTATACGCCCTGTGTAAGGAGAATTATAGTGCATAAATAAATTAGCAAAATCTGACTGACCTCCTTTCGCAATCGCATCTAAGTTTTGATAAAAACCAGCTGATAAAGGCGCTACTAACACCCCTACTACTAATGACATAAGAGAGATTTTTAGCAAGCATAAGAGGCGAAGACATCAACTCTGCTACATAGAAAGGATTATCTTTTGCATTAATAAGCATCTCATCATAATGAAAAGACATCAGCAAAGGTATACCTATAAACATCAGCAAAATAATTACTACCGTAAGCAGCAACATGCCTATAGTGTGCACAAGCAGGGCTTTCTTATAGAGTTGTCCTGCAAAATCGAAAACGTTTGAGAATGACATATTTTAATGTTTTTTAATGGGTTACACTATTAGTATAAAGGCTGTAAATCACTGCGTATAGCATCGGGAAGGTAACTACAATACCTATGCCAAAACACAAAAAGCCCCTAAAAGACTGACAATCCCTCCTAAGATTAAGGCGAGCATCACTGTAAAAAATGACAGGTACTGTGCGCTTATAGCTATTGCCCATAGCCCTTAGCAGGGGTTGGTCTTCAAAAATGATGATAGGCAAAGTAAGCACAAATACTATCGACATTACCGTAACGGTAGCCAAAGCAAATGCCGGAAGCCCTAAGGCGCCTATCCCTACAAAAGCAGTACTCTTCAGCGCTGTAAGTAGCAACACATAACTAAGTATTCTGCCGGTGTAGGGTAGAGCGATAGAAGCTAAACAGCTGCCCTATGGTAGCCGCCTCATTGCGCTGCACTGACCTATAATTCTTGTACATACCGGTAGTAAAGGGCGTTACAATACCATCTACCAGCAGCAGAAAAAGCGATAATTTGATAGCAAAACCGCCATTGTTTACAAGAGCTGTTATCTTTTCAGGCTGTTTTGATAGTTGAGCGACTTCCTCTAAAGGCATTCCGAAAATAACAGGAGCTAAAAACCAATACAGCCCCAAAAGTGCCCCAAAAAGGAGCAAACAGCCTAACAGATGTGTTAAAAAGTAGTCTTAAAACAACTGAAATGAAAGACTTAATACGTTTGATAGTTTCATTAGTAAGTTTTAAAAATGATTGGGTCAGCACAAAGTTACGCCTGATAAGCTCTTCGTCCATTCCATATACATAGTGTTCTTTGTGATACTTCAGCAGGTAAATATACTTCACATACCTACGCACTTTGCTGTAAAACAGCGAGGTAGGGTCTAACTCACCCGTAATATACAGTGCCACCTGCTCAGTATCAATCTCCAATTGTTCTATTGAGAAAAGTATGTAGTATAAGAAATCTTCAATCGTTTCGTAACTAAATCGATTGAAGTAATGCAACCGCCTACCTTTGAAAGTTACAAAGTAAAACGACCCGACTTCGGCATAGATATACATCATCTCGTAGTCGTGCGAGGCGTAATGCTTGAGAAACATCTTGAGCAATGAGGTAGCAAAATGTTGATAGTCGAAGCGCCCGTAATACGACAGCAAAGCGTTATTAACCATCGCATTAGGCAGATAGGGCATTGACCGTTTCTATCGAAGGGATTTTTGTCTATCTCTACCGCGCGCGCTGGCACATCGGTCACATCTATGCTGTACTTCAGATACTCTATCATCTGCTCTTTTCTGCCACAGAGCGGCTGCGGAATCAGGGCAAAGTTAGGCGAGTTATGCAGTACCCTTATATTATCGAAGTCCTGCCGCAAATCGGTCTCGCCCTCTATGACCTCGTGAATCTGTCGCTCTATTTCTTGAGGTGTTTTGTAGCTGAAGTTCATCGGGAAATTGTAAATAGCCTCTACATAACTCAGCACTGGATTAAAGACACAAAAAGAAAAGTCCATCCAAGTTTATTTGAATGGACAATTCCTTAAAGTAGCTGTTTAATTCATTATTGTTTTTGCAATTTTTTGCGTCATAAGAAGTTGGCCAGTTACCATTAACAGTGATTTCTTCGAGAGAGCCGACTTTTTATATTTTTCGCCTTTCACATCATCTACTGAGTTTTTCACTACTTCTTTGTCTACTAAGTCCTTGTCAAGCCCTTTTTAGGACATCTCTTTTAGATACATACACTTCAAAAACAGAAGACACAACGTTGTTTTTGTCTTTTATTTCACCTGTTTTCATAGTGAATAAAAGAGGTGCCTCGTCTTTAGTAAACTTAGGTACGTAGCGCAAAGTTTTGTAGCGGTCAGAATCTTTAAACAAAGAGTCTTTGACTTTCACATAGCCCAAAGTATCGATGCGAACCCCTTGGCGCATTACCTCGATATTGAACGTCTTATCAAAAGCTGTCCAACTGGTATCGCGTTGCGAAGTAATAGTAAACTGAGCGTTTTCGATAAAGTTAGTTAGCTGGTCGAAATTGTCGGCGTACTTACCGTTGATGCGTAGGTAAGCGTCTTGTGCCGCACGAATATCTTTCAGCTTTTTAATCACCTCAGTATAACGCTCGGTTTTTACTTTGTTAAACTCAATAGGTCCTGTAACTGACCTATAAATTAGGTAGCAAAATACTAAACCTAATGCCCAAAAATGCAATAGTTACAATTTTTCATCGTTTTAATACTATAATTAATAATACATCTTTTTTTGACTGGTATTGCGCAAAACTACAATCTTTTTCAAACTAAAAAAATTATTTTTAACTTTTTATAACTTTTGCTCTCGAAACTCTATTTTTTTCTATGACCGAAAAACACCTTTTTTTCAAGCCCCTTTTGCAAGCGTTTTCGCATACGCCCACACCCTCGCAACACACTGCCTTACAGCTTTTTAGCTCATACTTATTCGACCCTAAGGCCGCCGAAAAACTATTCTTGCTGAAAGGTTTTGCCGGCACCGGAAAAAAACTTCTATTACTAACGCGCTCATCGCTGCTTTGCCACTCATTTCGCACCATTCTGTGCTGCTCGCCCCCACCGGTAGAGCTGCCAAAGTGATGACCTTCTTCACCCGTCAGCCAGCTTTTTACCATTCACAAGTACATCTATTACCACCGCGCCGAAGGGAGCGAACTGGCTTTACCCTCCGCCCTAATAAGGCACAGCGCACGCTCTTTATCGTTGATGAGGCTTCTATGATTGCTGATAATGACGGAGCATTCGGCAGCCGCTCGCTCTTAGACGACCTGATGCGCTTCGTTTATTCAGGCACTGACTGCAAGCTGCTGCTTATAGGCGATGCTGCCCAGCTGCCCCCTGTACACAGCCACGGTAGTCCCGCGCTGAATATTGCCCATTTAGAATATCAATACCAAAAGGAAGTGGTTAGCACCCAGCTAACCGATGTGGTGCGCCAACGCGGCCGCTCAGGCATCTTGCGCAATGCTACTGCCCTGCGCAAAACCATTTTCGGCAACACTTCTCAGCCTTATTTTCAGTTTAGAATAGGCAAATCGGCTGACCTTATACGCTTATATAATGGCGAAGAAATACAAGAAGCCCTTGTAGAGGCTTATGATAATTATGGTTCTGACGAAACAACTATTATAGTGCGCGCTAATAAGCGAGCGGTGGATTGGAATCAGCAAGTGCGACGCGTTATCCTTGAGGCTGAAGACGAAATAGAGGTTGGCGACCTGCTAATGGTTGTGAAAAAACAATTATTTTTTTGGTGCAAAGACAATCCTAAAATTAGCTTTATTGCCAACGGCGACACTATAGAGGTAGTAGAGATACTCGGTTTTTACGAAAAACTACGGATTTCGTTTTGCCGAGATTACCGCACAGCTGATTGACTACCCCGACCAACCGCCTTTTGATACGGTTGTCCTGCTCGACACTCTTACTTCAGCCTCGGCTGCCCTGAGTCCTGCTGAAAGCCAATCGCTGTATGAAGAGGTGCTAAGCGAATACGCCGAGGCTCCCTCTACCCATCAGCAGTACCAGCAACTGAAGCAAAACCCTTATTACAACGCCTTACAGGTGAAGTTTGCCTATGCTCTAACCTGCCATAAAAGTCAGGGGGGGCAATGGGACGTTGTCTTTATTGAAAAGCCCTACCTTCCCCCTGATTATGTAATTGATGAGAGCTATTACCGCTGGCTTTTACACTGCGCTGACCCGCGCCAAACGCAAAGTTTATTTAGTAGGTTTTAGTGATGATGACTTCTGGTCTGCTGAGAGCGATGTGTAATTATCGTTCGTCACATACTCGGCTGCGCCAGCTCGCCGACTTTCCTTCGCTCATCGTTCGCTCATCGTTCGCTCATCGTTCGGTGGAAGAGAATGTATGTTCTTAGTAGTGTAAGTACCTACTTGTTCTAATATATAGTCTCAACAAAATTGATATTTAACCAACCTGCTGATGGAGTATATTTTTAATTGAGGTGTCAAAAATATTTTTTTATATTTGCATTCTGAAAAAAATTAATGTATTATGGAATTATTTAAGGGACAAAGCCTCTTAGAGTTTACTGAACGCTTTAAAACAGAGGTTTCAGAGTTTAATATAGACCGCTATTTAGCGGAATACAGTTTTAGAATCAATCGCTCACAAAGCAAAGAGACTATCTTTAACAAATTAATGAAAAGAATTGTAGAGCGTTCTCCCGTTTCCCAAAAGTCAATTAGTATGTAGCTAAATAGACACCTCAATAAAAAGATAGATAGATGGATAATATAGATAATTATGACAAAGCTACCAACTTATTATTTGAATATGAAAAAAATTATACTTTACTTCCCCTGACGAAGCTTTAAAAAGATGGTAGACCTATATCCTATAGCAGATGAAGCTTTTTAATCATACTGTAACAGATGCTATACACCTTTGGTTGTTAGATCATATATCTCCAGATGTAAAAATCATATATACGAGATATACTATCAAAGGAAGGAGATCCTGATTTTAGAAAAAAATCTATAGTGCTTGGTTAAATTGGAAATCTTGAAATAAAAACGTGTTTAAACTTTTTGAGGAACTTGGAGACAAACCCTAATAGGAGCATTCCATTTCAAGTTACATCAAGAAAATAAACATCTGGTTGCACTCCTTTATTAAAAGTTAAATCTTTTTTTCTACACTTAAAAAGCTAATAATCCATTTATTTATTGTATCTTTGCCCAAAGTTCCTGAATTTTTGGTGTTTTTTTCTCAAACACAAAATTACTAATTTTTGGGAACTTTTACTTCTCTAAAAAAAGTTTAAACAGCTTCCAGAAAAAGTAAACCATTAAGCATATGAAAATAAAATTAAAAATTATTCCTTTAATAGGAATTGAGATCAATGATTCAAAGATTACTTTTTGGTAGTAACATTAATGAAATTATCAAAATACTTGGTGAGCCTGATTACAAGAATGAACGTCAACTTTATTATGATACTCTTGAATTTAGGATGGATTTTGATAATGACAAAAATTTAAAAATTTGTAGAATTACAAGGTCCTGAAACAGAGAAAAATTAATCCAGAAATATATGGAATAAATCCTTTTTGAGATTGAAGCAAATGAATTGATAACAATCTTAGAAGAAAAGGATAGCGATATTGATGTTTCAGAGAAACCTTATTGTTATTGTTTTCGAGAAATATCTATAGGAGTTTGGAGGATACCACACCAGAAAATATTTTAAAAATCTATTCCCAAAAAAATGTCTCTAAAGAGGAAGAATGTATTTGGCAGGAGGAATTAAATAAAAGCTAAACATTTTTGGACAATAGGTGCAGGAGTAAAGGGATATTACAAACTATACTGAACTTTAACAGATTTGTAATTTTAGAAGTAGAATAATCGCTTTAGTATTAGTAATTTTGATATTCCTTCAAAATATATGACACTTTTTTATATGAGTTTTTATCCGATACTTTAGGGCGGGATTGGGAAGATATTATCAGCAGTGGGGAAAACCTGCATCGCCACTATGCGCCGCTTCCTGATGGGTAATGTTCCAGATGTGTTGTTAAAAATTCCAATAACCTACTAATCAACACAATACAAAATGACTAAAAACCTTATTTTTTTCTTTACCCATCATAGAGACAAGTGTTTTTCAAGCCTATAGAGTGCTTTTAAATAGTGCGAGGGAATTATGAATTGTGAATTTTTGAATTGTGAATTTTGAATTGGGCACGAGCTACAAGCTCGCGCCAGCAGGGGGTATTACTATTGAGTTTGAATATGCTAATGGAGGGACACGTCCAACAAAAAGTAACCTATACTGCTACAGCACCTAATGGAAAAAAACTATCGAAAAGAATTTGAAAATTCACACTAAAAATATATTAAAGATGAATGATTTAGAAATTGCAAAAAAATGTAGTCGTAGATTTTTATAAAGGAAATGAATCTATGGGAAAAAAAGAATGTAACAACATTGAGAAGGAGGTAAGTCTTTCTTATCAAGAAAAAAACAGAGAGAAAGAAGGAGTTACTTGTGAAATTATTTAATAAATTTTGTACAAATAAAAAAAGCGTACTTATGGGCGTCCTAATGTTATAGATTATGGAACTAACGGTTATTATGAATACGATCCTGATAAAGAAGTAATAGAAGAAGTAACAGAAGAAAATATAATAGTTATAACTTACAGAGAATCTCCACTGAAAACTAAGTATATGTATATACTTTTTAAAAAGGAGAGTATTAGCTCATTGATTCTAAAAATGTTTTTCTTTTAGACGATAAATGGAAACCAATATTTTTTTATAGATGATATACTCACAAAATTTGAATTTTAAAATAAGAGATAACACCCGTTAGAATATGTCTACAGGTATATTAGGTTGGTTCTTTGGTAAAGGTCCCTAATAAGGCGTTCAATAAAGGAGTGGAGAAGGTAGCTAATCACCATTCTCACAAGAGTTTTTGGGCAGCTTTTTGAGGAAGCTACTGAGGAGTCGTATGTTTGCAAATTGAAAATATTAATTGTAATTTTACATTTAAAATAAGTACGGATTAAAAACCGAGCAGTGGTCGTATGGCATCATGTAGCATATGATGAAAAACAAATTCATGTATAATGCAATTAGTTTATACCTCAGAACACAAAAGCAAAAATTACCTCATGAAGGAGCTGTTAAACAATTTGAAATTGGAGTTAAATATGATACTAAAGCTGCTAAAGATAAAGCAAAAGAATTGAATGAAAAAAATACCATTAGAAAAATGAGAGAGACAAAAGATTAAGTTTGATAAAGATCTTTCAAAAGAAATTTTTTTATTAGGAAAATAAATAAGAAAATTAGACTAATCTTATCTGATGATTTGGACGCTTCAGAAGAGAAATTAAGTGATAGTTATTGCAAAAATAGCTGATTTTTATAGATAACTTTTTCAAAATGGTACAATAAATGTATGGATGCTGTTAAGGAATGGGGTGAAAATATTTATCATATAAATATAGAATATGATGAGATAAAACTATTAAAAATTTTTCATTCTGTTTGAACAAAATGAATGTGAATTATTCGGATTAGGATTTAGGACAGAGTTTGATATTGAACATGGTTGCGGCATTAAAAATTAAAGTAGAAGATGGTAATTATAACATTGTAGAGATAGGTACAGCTGACATTGCTTTTTGCTAAAATAATATATCATCTATGACCTAAGCGAGCGACCTAATCTCAGTAGAGATAAGGACAACTTATTAGTTTATGACAAGGAAGAGCCTGTAACTGATAACCTTATCACTTGGGTGTTTGATGAGAACTCTTTTTGTGCCTGCGGCTAAACTTGTAGGGGATAAATCGTATAGCATCCTCACAGACCACTTAGGAACACCGTATGAGGCGTATGATGAAAATGGGCAGAAAGTTTGGAGTGCAGAATACGATATTTACGGAAATATACATACTCTTGAAGGTGAGAAAGGTTTTATACCATTCCGCTACCAAGGGCAATATGAGGATGTTGAAACAGGGCTGTATTACAATCGTTTCCGTTATTACTCACCTGAGAGCGGTACGTATATTAGCCAAGACCCGATAAGGTTAGCGGGGGGACTGGCGTTTTATGGGTATGTATTCGATTGTAATGGGTGGATTGATCCGTGGGGGCTAGAAAAATGTGTATGTTGTGTATCAAGCTCCTGTTGTAGATGCAAATGGTGTACCAACAGGAGAAATATATACGGGAAGAACAAAAGGTATAGGGAGTAAAGATTCTACAGAAGATATTTCAAAAGCATTAAAAAAACGTAAATCAAACCATCACAGAAAAGATATAGGAAGCTTAACTCCTGTTTTTGTAACTGACAACTATAATGCTATGAGAGGTGGCGAACACTATTATATAGAAGTAGAGAAAAAAAGCTGGAACAGCAGCAGATCAAATTAATGGAATAGCAGATAGAAATTTTTGGTATAGATAAAAATGGGAATGCAAAAAGGAAATAGATATATGGATGCCTTTTTATGCAGAAAAATCCAGATTTAGAAAAAAACTTCACTAATAAGTACAAAAAGATAATATTATGTCAAAGAGAAAAAAATATGGCAACATATATGAAATAAAAATGCCCAATAATAAGTATGCATACCTTTGTTTAATAAGAGAATGTGGTTTTGGTATTTTTGATTATTCCTCAGAAATACAAACTAATAATATACAAGAACTTTTTGATAAAAAGGATTAAAAAAATTTATAAATTTGGCAAAAGAAACAGCAATCAATAAAAAAATATGGACATTGGTAGGGTATGTTGATTTACAAAAAGAAAATATAAAATGGCCAGATTTAGCTATTTTTTATGCCACATAATAAGTTACGTTTTATAAAAAGAGTCAAAAATTATGAGTGTAAATGAGGGAATAGTTAAAGTAAAAACTGATGAATATTTGTCTTTGGTCAAAAAGGTTATATTAATGCTTTTTGATAATTATAGGTATTTTGAGCTTTGGCTAAGTAATAATATAGAAAACTATCCAGAAGGAGAAAATATTTTTTTCCTTTACCTGAAGGATATAATTAGGTAGCTGTGGTCCTATTCTTGGAATACTAATATAGAAGTTTAAAAGAGTGTCGCCAATAACGACAGGGTACATTTTGCCTTTGAGTATGATGTCCTCGGCAGGCGCACGGCAAAGATAAATCTCAGTAGCAAGCGCATCAAGCGTTTTCTATGGGACGGGAATGTACCACTTCACGAGTGGGAGTATGACCTAAGTGAGCGACCTAATCTCAGTAGAGATAAGGACAACTTGTTGGTTTACGACAAGGAAGAGCCTGTAACTGATAATCTTATAACTTGGGTATTTGATGAGAACTCCTTTGTGCCTGCGGCTAAACTTGTGGGGATAAATCGTATAGCATCCTCACCGACCACTTAGGAACGCCGTATGAGGCGTATGATGAAGAGGGGAGAAGGTATGGGCACGAGAATTAGACCTTTACGGGAATGCTATTACTGGGGAGAGTTCGTTTATTCCTTTCTTATATCAAGGACAATACTACGATGAGGAGATTGGGTTAGCTTATAACCGTTTCCGTTATTACTCACCTGAAAGTGGTACTTATATTAGCCAAGACCCGATAAGGCTGGTTGGGAATAACCCTAATTTCTATGGGTATACCTTTGATTGTAATACTGAGGTGGATGTTTGGGGGTTAGTTATTGTGCATCGTGGTATCCATCCCAAACAAAAAAGAAGCTGTAAAGAATGGCACAAATATTCAACCTAAAGATATTAATGCTAATTATAGTATTCAAGAACATGTTGACGATGGAAATTTAAATACTCAATATATATCTACTTCTAAAGATATAAAAAGAGCTGAATTTTTATAATCATTCGCTTATTATAGCAATAGACACAGATAAGATTGATCCTGAAAAAGTTATAGATATATCAAATGGTATTGACCCTCAAACAGGTAAAAAGATTAAAAAGGTAAAAAGCTTATTACTATGCTACTAAAGATATAGAAGTTCTAATTGATGGTGAAATTCCTAAAGAGGCATATACAATAGTAAATAAACATCATTAAAATATACTTGATATGAATAATTATTTTTGATCAGTTAGAAAAAAATACAATGTACTTTCTCAATATTAGATGAAGTATCTTATGAAACAAGAGAAGAAGCAGAGGAAGGTATGAAAAAAATATGAAGAATTAATGGATAAAATTGTGCAAATTATAATAGAAATACTTTGCTGATAAGACTTCTTCAAATTCAGTTTATAAAGAAGCTGTAAAATTATTAGGAAGTAAAATAGGATGTGCTGATGATGTACAAAAATATGGAGATATTATGAAATCTTTCTATGATGAAGGTAGAATAACACAAGGGCAATTATCCTTTTTATTGAAAATATGAATATAGGAAGATGGATATAAATTTATAAAATTGAAGTTCATTTTGCCTTGGAGTATAATGCAGTTGATAGTCCTGCGAGCTGGCACAGCGGCAGTATGTGAGTAAGCACAGCAAAAGATATAAAAATACTTATTAATTATGATTAAAAAGTATTTTTTTACTATTTTTGTCGCCTCATAATTAATGAACTATGGTGCAATATTTCCCTTACTTATTACTTTTTGATGGTGGCTATTATGCTGCTGATTATGCTGGCTAACCGGCTTAAAGTGGCATATCCCTATTCTTTTTAGTTTTAGGAGGATTGGCGATAAGTCTTATCCCTAATATGCCTGCCATTACACTCAACCCCGATTTGGTACTTATCATCTTCTTGCCTCCGCTTTTTATATACCGATGTTTTTCACTATCGCTAAAAGAGATGTGGAAGTGGCGACGCATTATCTTTAGCCTTGCCTTTTATAGTAGTTTTTATCACAGCTGCTGCGTGGCTTGGGTAGCCAATATGGTATTCCCTGGGTTTTCATTGGCGTTAGGATTTCTTTTAGGGGGAGTGATAGGCTCTACCGATGCGGTGAGTGCTTCAACAATTATGAAGTTTGTAAAGGTACCCAAACGCATCAGCACAATAATAGAAAGCGAGAGTTTGCTAAACGATGCTTCATCCCTGATTGTGTTTAGGTTTGCCGCTTTGGTGGTTACTACCGGTCAGCTGGTAGTGGACGGATATGGCTTTGAATTTCGTTTGGGTAGTTATTGGCTGGAACGCTTATAGGCTTTGGCAGTAGCGTGGGTGATGCGTAAAATACACAAATTTCTCCCTACCGATGCTAATATGGATGTTATTCTCTCGGTTATAGCACCTTATATAATGTATATTGTAGCAAACGAAATGGGTGCTTCGGGAGTGTTGGCAGTAGTAGCAGGCAGTATGTATATGTCGCTGCACCTTACTAGTATTCTTGCCGCCTCCACACGCAACAAAGGGGTAGCGGTATGGGATATTTTAGGTTTTATACTCAATGGTCTTGCCTTTTATGCTGATAGGACTTGCTTTGCCTGAAGTACTCGAAGGGATAGAAGCTGAAGGGATTAGCTTACTAACAGCCACGAGTTACGGGCTGCTCATCACAGGGTAGTAGTAGGGGTACGACTGCTATCGTCATATGGGGCTGTACTCATTACTCAAGTAATGAAATACTTTATCACAGTAGCCGACAGGCGGAACCCTGGCTTTCGGGTACCTTTGGTACTAGGGTGGGCAGGAATGCGCGGGGTGCTTTCACTCGCAGTAGCCCTTTCTATCCCTCTAACTTTAGAGAACGGCGAGCCTTTTTCCGCATCGCAGCCTGATTCTCTACATCACTTTTATAGTGATATTGGCAACCCTACTCGTACAAGGACTTAGTTTGCCTGCTCTTATCCGTTGGGCTAAATTCCCTGATTATGAAGACCATATTCCGGAAGCTGAAGCCGAAAGTCTTATTCGTAAATCATTAGCGCAATCGGCTTTAGATTATATGCAAAAGCATTACAAAGAAGGAATAACTGATAGTTTTCTATTACAGAATCAGAAAGATATATGGCAATACCAACTCGATTTGCCGAAGTGCAATACTACTCCTGAAGTGCGAAAGAAATACGTTTGCTATTTTGCATCATCAGCGAGAGATATTGCACCAACTGAATAAGAACCCACGTATTGATGAGGAGCAAATACGCAATTTCCACCGACAGTTGAATTTAGAAGAAGAGAAATGGGAAGTTTGGGAGGACTAATTACTAACGGCTTATTATCGGGTTTATATTTTCAAACTCTTCAATACTCATAGCCCCTAATGAGCGGATAAGGTATATAGTTGTAAGAAAAATCGTATAAATCTGTATTTGCTCTCTAGATAAGTTAGTATGTCCACCTTGCTCAAATTTTCGCAAGATGTAGTCTTTGCCAAAAGAGAGCCAATGTTCTTCGCGTTTGCGAAAAAGCACCCTAAAAGAATAATGCTGAGTATTAATATAAAAACTGCCATACTTTTTACAACGTTTATTCACGGTGCAAAAGGTACGGCAGGTTGGGAATAGTTCAATAAATTAGCCAATGGGCATATTTGCTCATTGGCTAATTAATAATGGTTGAAAGAAAAATTCTATTCTCTTTACTAATCGACAGATTGATTATTTAACCAATTGTCTTGCTTCTTCTAAGGTAACGGTTTTGCCTACAGCTCCTGCTTCGTGTAGGGTCGCCGAATACTTCTATACGGATAGACTGATTGAGACCGCCTACACGTACGGGTTCAAAACCAGCGTCTTTGATAAGTTGTTCTACTAATGGGTTGATACTTACTTCATCGGTGGCGTAGAAAAAGTACCTTGCGAGGGGTTGCAAAGGCATCTGCACTGAGCGACCCTGCCATTAGCGTACCTAAAGCTTTTTGCCAAGTGTGCTCCTTGTGGCAAGTGTGAGGCGTTAATTTCACCTGCTGAGGCTTCAGCAGCGATTACTTTTTAAAACCTCCGTTTTTCATCGGGAGCAATAGGGTTAGATACATCTACAATTACTTTTTCCTTTGAGTGCCTCAGCGTGTTCTTTTTAAAAACTCGCCTACAAATGGAAAAATAAATAGTAGGGATTACGATGTCGGCTTCTTTTACCGCAGTAGCAATGTCGGCTACTTGTGCATTTTTGCCAAGCTTTAGCTACTTCTTGTACTTTGGCAGTATCTCTACCTGCTACTATAAATTTGCGACCCTGATTTGTTAAGGTTTTCGGCTACTGCCTTACCAATGTTTCCTAAGCCTATAACGGCAATTTTTTGTTCTGTTTTCATTGTGATAATACGTTAAAATTCTGTTGCAAAGGTACGGCAATACGGCAGGCGAAAGCAATAAAGTATTTTAAAAATACCCTTTAAACTATTTTTAAGACCGTGGCACGGCAGGGCAATTAAAAGCCGTACGTAGCACGACAGGAAATTATCCATTTCTTAGCAATTCAGCTTTTTACATTTGCTAAGCGATACAGGAGTGATTCCTAGAAAAGCAGCGATTTGCGTCTGTGGTAGTCGTTGTAGTAGGTGAGGATAGGCTTGAGTGAAGTATCGGTATTTTTCTTGTGCCGAAGCGCTGATACTCAATAGGAAGCGTTGTTGAAGTTGGGCGTAGGCTTCTCTATCAGCACGCGGAAGATGCGGTTAAATTTAGGCGAATAGCCATAGAGTTGAAAATAAATCCTCTCGTTTTATCTGTAGTACAGAGGTGTTTTTCGAGGGCATCGATACTAAACTCTGAAGGTGTTTCTTTATAGAGGCTCATTAGGTTGGATATCCACTCGTTTTCAGGAGCGAAATGTACAATATGTTGGGTGCCTTTCTCGTTGATGGTGTACATCCGTAGGCAAACCGCTCACTACAAAATTGAGCACGTGGCACACATCACCTTCCTGCAATATGTATTGCTTCTTGCGGTACAAACGTGGCTGAAATGCCTGATTTACATAGGCTTTCTCTTCAGCGTTAAGCGGAATAATCTTCTCAAAATGACTAATAATAGGGGTAATATAGGGTTCCATAGTATTCTTTTAGAAGACAAAGATATAAATAATTACCTAAATTGTCAATCGCTAAAAGATTGTCTACTGAATAACATATGGGTTTATGCTTTCAAACTCTTCAATACTCATAGCCCCTACCGATCGGATAAGGTATATATAAGTGTCATAGCGAAATATCCTTAGGGTAGTATTTTCATAGCAAAAGATGTTATAAGAAAAATCGTACAAATCGTATTTGCTCTCTAGTAAGCCTTTGCGTTTAGTGAGTTTGTACACCAACTGAAAAAGGTAATAGACTGTTTCTTGCGAAGCCCCAAAAAGAGGCTCGTTTATAGATAAAGGTACGACCACCTCGCTTGAATTTTTGCAAAATATGGTCTTTACCAAAAGGAAGCCAGTACTCTTCGCGTTTACGAAAGAGTACACTAAAGAGGATAATGCTGAGTATTAATATAAAAACTGCCATACTTTTACAACGTTTACTTCACGGTGCAAAAGGGCTTCTATTTGCTCAGTTTCTCCGGAAATGTATTTAGCAAAAATATTGTTGTAGAGTTATAAGTGTGAGGTTAAAGTGATTTGTCTATACCCCTTCCGCATTTTTGATAGCTTTCAAGTATTTTTATCATCAGTACTTTCCATCAATATAAGCTGTTGTTTTTGTCGCAAAAAAAGTGTGTTTTTGCGACAAAACAAGTATTTTATTCTTTTTATTTTATCGGTATACTTATTCCTAATGAAAAGCGGAATTTACCTGTTTCAAAAGGGTAGTTTATCATTTGTTTTTGCCCTAAGGGAAAGCGTAGCCTGCCTTTACATAGAGTATGAAGATTTGTATACCTGCTTCAGGGGCGAAGTAATATGGTGAAAAATTGAGCTGGGGGCGCAAGAGCAAGACTGGAATATCAATTAAGCCTCCACGCTCATTATCGGCTCTTATCCACGCTGAGAGTTGTGCTTCGGGGATAGCGATAAGTTGTTTGTTCTCTGAGCGGAAGTTACCAGCAATACCCGCTGATAGTGCTATATTATTGCTATCGTAACAATTGAAATGCAAACCTAATTGCCCATAAGTAGACCCTTGTTTGAGGTAACTGGCATCTATTACGTATAGAAGTTCTTTAGAAGTTTGGGCTACAGCAGGAAGTGTAGCCCCTATCAATAGAAGTAAAAAGTTTTTCTCATCAAGCTGTTATTTTTAGCATCAGCATATTGACTTCTTGTATAAAAAGTCTATATTTTTGATGGAGTGAATGTATTACCGACTGCATTTGGTCGAACATCTCGGCACGGGTATGCAAATCGCTCTGCATAATAGATACCTCCATCGCTGAAAAGCACTGCTTCTAGAGCCTTTTCTTTGTCGTTATCAAAAAGATTCTTTACCCATCTTTGCTGCATATGCTGCAAAATAGAACCTTCTCCTGAATTGGTAAAAGCGGTGTTCGTTAATCATATACCACACAAAAGGAGGAAACTCGCCATTATTCTTTTCGGTCATAAAGCAACGCAACAGATTGCGCGGGTGTTTTAGCATTACCTTTTTCCCTTTTCGGATTAAGGGTGAGAAAACTCAGTCCCGCCCCCAAGACACCTCCTCCTGCGGCAATACCTTTATCCCAGCCATCGTCGGCTATATAAGCTCCTGCTACCGAAACAGCAGCCCCAATAAGAATGGATGCCACGGTAAGTCTGCTGATATTTTTATCATTGAGGTTGCTAATGGTAGTCGCTATTTGGTCTATCCGTTCTTCTTCGCAATCTAATTCTGCGGTTACGGCATTCATCTGCGAGAAAATAGCCGTAATCTTGCTATGGATTTCTAATTGCAGCGTGTTACGCTTTTGTTGGACTTCACTAGAGGAGTCATCATCTAAGGCTATTAGTGCCAACAAAGGCTTATCGATATGAGAAGCGTATGCGATAAGAATGTTTCTATCAGATAACTTTCCTTTAAAAAGCTTCTTATTCAATGCAAATTCTTCAGCATCTATTTCGATAGGCGCTTCTTTATCCGAAGTTATTGTATATGCCGGAGGAACACAATAATCCTCAGGGGCTATAATTTTTCTTAGGAGAAGCACAACCTACAAAAAGCAATAGGAGGGAACAAAACAAAGGAGTTTTTAAACTGTTTTTTCATAACTATTTAATACGTTTTTTCTTTAATACTTTAAGGAAGATTTAATTTTTAAGTTCGCCGGCAGGCGTTAAGAACATCACCTCTTTGCTCTTGTTTTTTTCAGGACGATTGACACTCATTTTTCATCTCGTAAATGAGTTGTATAACAGGCTCTACGATGATAGGGTTAAGCACTACATCAAAATCTTTATCAGCGATAGGCTGGTAATACTGCGTTGTCGATTTGTTAGCTTGCAGTATATTGCCTGCGCGTTTGCCTTGCAATGAAGCGCTGTTATAGGCTTCGTAGCTCTTGTATTGCTGAGAAGGTGATGTCTGTGCAAAAGCCATCGGTTATTTTTCTTTCAGCAGTGGCAAAGCTCTCGCCAAGGGTGGTTTCATAGAGCTTTTGTTTTTTCGGCAAAAGCAGCTTTTACTTTTGGTCATCAGTTCTTTTTTACCGCCTCGAGGTTGCTGGCGTAGTAATCCATTCGCACCAAATCGTAAATCTCGCTGTTAGAGAGCAAGATGATGAGTTCATTCAGCTGAGAGGCTTCTCTGATTTTGATATGAAGATTTTGTTTGAGTTCGAAGCCTACGGGCAGTTCGTTATAAGTACGCTTGCTAAACACTTTTTTCTCGGTTTCGTATTCGTACATAGGCACGAACGAAATCATATCTACAAAGAATTCAAAGTTTTTTTAGCCTTAAGAGCCGATAGAGCAGACGAAAGACGCTGAACCATCAGTTGCGTAGCTTCTTCAGCCGTTTTGCCTACTTGCACTACACTAAAAATAGCCACAAAGGCATCGGCTTTTACATTCGCCAAACCTTTGGCAGTTACTACCATTTCGTAATTAAGAGGAAAATCGATAGTAGTATCATCGTTATTCCAGCTACTGCGGTTTCTGTCTTTATAATTTACATTGCCTGAGGCTTGCCCAAAAAGCAAAAGAAGAGCACACTACAGCAGCGGTTAAAAAGAGATTTAAGCATAATATAGGGGTTTTATGATTTGACATTTTTCTATTACAGCGGCTTGGGTTGGGCATACGCCGTTTATACGGTCGCCTATCCCTTCGTAGCGCACTTGGTATTGCGGAAAGGCAGCTGTTACTTCGCTGATGAAAGCCCTGAATTGGGTATCGTCCCACTCAAAATGAGTGGTCTGAATGTCGCAAAGCGCTGTCGGGGTCTTCAAAGTAATGCACATTGAAGCGGCTATCGGGGTGGTGATAATCATTTTGTGGAAAGGTATTTGCAGGCAGTGCTTTACTAAGGCTTTTCGCCTCTTCAGGGGTATTGTGTTCTATTACCTCCGTCAGCAGTATATTCACCGGTTTAGTATAGGCAAAATCATCTAAGCTCTTTAGGAATACGAGATTATCAGCCTCCATCTTCTCTCTAAGCGTTTGAACGTATGCCGCCACCTCAGGGTCTATATCCGTAGCAAAAATACGGCAACTTATAGTTGTAATTCTTGCGCATAAAGCGGCGGTAATATTTGAGTTCGCCACAACCAATATCTAATACAGGGGTTTCAAAACCAAATTCATTAATAACAAACGCCATACGGCTGCGTGGGTATCGGTAAACTGGAAGTCGATATTAAGCCCTTTAGTGCTGAAATAGGCTTCAAACGCCCCTTTTATCTCACTTAATTGGCGTTCGCTCTTCACAGCACGCTTGATAAATAAGTAGAATACAAAAATACGGCACATCGTCTATATTAGTGAGGATACGAGCGTATTTCTGTGCAAATGAGTCGTCTATATAAGTGTATTCGCCATACTCATTAGTGATGTGGGTAATTACGGCTATCAAAACTGAGCAGGTTGATAGCTTCAAAAATAGTCTTACCCTCTACCTTAAGGGCTACATTGTTGCCAATAAGGGGAGTGATATGGCAGTTTTTGAAATAACGAGCCAATAAGAATTCACCATTTTTATACCAAGACGAATTGATATACAGATTTTTAACCTGTATAGTGCAGGGCATTGTATCTACCTCTTTGCGGGGCTGCCCTAACCATTTTATTGATTGCTGAAAATAGGCTTCTTTCTCTTGCAATTGGTCTTTGAAAAACTCATTGCAGCAGTGCAATATCACTAAGGAGAACAGTAGCTCTGAAAGTCAATTTGGTTGCTTTCCTCGGGCAGATAGCTATAGCGGGTGTCCTGAAAAACTACATCATACTGATGAGCGCTTACCGCATTGCCCACTAACTGACCATTGCGCAAGGCTTTTGGCATAGATACCAAAGTCAGTTTCTGGATTTTTTTGTTTAGCACGTCTAATAGCCGCGGATTCTGAGAATGTATCTGTATAATCATCTGTATCTCGTGCATTTAGTGTTTCGTATTTGCAAAAGATAATATATTTTTATTTTTTTGCGGCAAATTTTAAAAATTAACACAAATGTCTAATACTCAATTGACACCCGAACAATACGAATTGTTTAAAAATGCAGAAACTTACTTTAAAACAAAAACGCCTCTTATACATTCACTTTTTCGTGTTTGTATTAGGATGCGTTTTCTTTTTGTAGCTAATAAAATCTTAGATTACGGAGTGGAGTACAACTGGTACTTGTGGCTGTCTCTTATCTGGCTTTTTATGGTTGTGGCACGCTATGAATGTGTTTGTCTTCAATCGTTTTCTAGGGAAAAATGGCAAGACAAGCAACGCGAACAGCTTATTGCTGCCCAACAGAAGAAACTTATAAAAATGGAAGCAGCTGTAGAAAGAGAATTTGAATTGCAGAAAGAGCAAGCTAAAAAGAATTAGACGCTGCCGACACTTCTAACACCCGCACCGTATGATTACCCTAATAGCTGCTGCCGCTGATGACAATGCTATCGGCAAGGGCAGCAACCTACTATGGCATTTGCCTAAAGACTTCAAACATTTCAAAAACCTTACTACGGGGCATTGTATTATTATGGGGCGCAAGACTTTCGAGACTTTCCCTGAAATTGCTGCCCCAACGCACCCACATAGTTATCACCCGCCAAAGAGATTACACCCCTGAAGGGGTATAGTAGTAGGCTCTCTACAGGAGGCTATCCGCGAGGCTTTTGTTGATAGACCCTTGCCCTTATATCATTGGGGAGGCGAAATCTACGCACTAAGCCCCTTCCTTTGGCTGATGCTATTGAGCTGACCCGCGTACATCACACTTTTGCTGAAGCTGATATCTTCTTCCCTCCTATTCCTCCTACCCGCTTTTACTTTAGTAAGCAAAGAACACGTAGCTGCTGACGAAAAAGCACCTATACCCCTTTACTTTTTGAACGATATATTAAAGTTGATAATTAGCCATTAGAGAAGTGTTCGTATACTTTTTGGCTCTGTGACCTATTACTTTGGTAAGATCTTCTAATGAGGCTTCTTGTATGCGCTTCACTGACTTAAAGTGCTGTAGCAGTAGTTCTGCGTCTTTTCACCCTATTCCTCTATACTGTCTAATTCTGATACTATAGCCGATTTGCTGCGCTTTTGGCGGTGAAAGGTAATACCAAAGCGGTGCGCCTCATCACGTAGCTGCTGAATTACGCGCAGTGTTTCTGACCGTTTGTCTAAGTACAGCGGCACACTATCTTCTGGAAAGTAGATTTCTTCTAATCGTTTAGCGATACCGATAATCGCTATTTTACCCCTTAATTCTAACTGCTCAAGGGCTTTGAGAGCTGATGACAACTGCCCTTTGCCCCCATCGATAATGATGAGCTGCGGCAGGGACTGTCCTTCATCAAGCAAACGCCTCATAACGGCGATAGACAGCCTCTTCCATAGAAGCGAAGTCATTAGGACCTTCTACTGTTTTTACATTGAAATGACGGTAATCTTTCTTACTCGGTTTGGCATTTTTGAATACCACACAAGCCGAAACCGGATTGGTGCCTTGTATATTAGAGTTGTCAAAAACACTCTATATGCACCGGTGGTACTGATAGGTGCAGGTCGCGCTGCATTTGGGTAAGAATGCGATTGGTATGGCGCTCAGGGTCTACTATTTTCTCTGTTTGAAGCGTTCTTGTCTGAAGTGTTTAGCATTGCGTACCGATAGCTCTAACAGTTGTTTTTTCTCACCTGCTTTGGGGATAGTCAGCTGCAGTCCTTCTGAAAGGGTTACTTCAAAAGGCGTAATAATCTCTTTAGAAGTAGAATAAAAGCGCTCTCTAATGTCTATAATAGCGTATTCTAATAACTCTCTATCTGTCTCCTCTAACTTTTTCTTAATTTCGAGGGTATGAGCCCTCACGATAGCCCCATATGCTACCTGCAAAAAGTTCACATAGCCATATTCTTCATCTGAAACAATAGAAAACACATCTACATTGCTAATCTTACTGCTCACTATAGTCGATTTTGCCTGATAGTTTTTCAAGAGAAGTAATCTTTTGCTTGATAAGGTGTGCTTCTTCAAAGCGCATCTCAGTAGCCAACACATTCATCTCTTCTTTAAATCGGGTAAGAGCTTCTTTAAAATTCCTTTAAGTATCTCTACTATCTGCTGAATATTGTTATTGTAGTCCTCTTCTGTCTGTAGCCCTTCGCAAAGGGCCTTTACAGTTTTTAAATGGTATTCTAAGCATACCTTAAACTTATGATTGGCAATGTTTTGAGGAGATAAGTCGTAAGTGCAGTTGCGCAACGGAAAGAGCTCTTTTATCAAATCTAAAAGGGTATGAACGGTCTTCATACTCGTATAAGGTCCAAAAATAGAGAGAACCATCTTTAACAATTCGGCGAGTGGAAAACACTCTCGGAAATCGTTCTTTCTTCACACATATCCACGGGTAGCTCTTATCGTCTTTAAGCAACACATTATAGCGCGGCTGATATTTCTTAATAAGGTTATTCTCCAATAGCAACGCATCGCTTTCAGTAGCTACTACTATGTGTTCTATGCGCACTATTTTTCTTTACTAATACTCGAGTCTTGGCATTGTCGTGTGTCTTCTGAAAAGTATGACGATACTCTTTTTAGATTAACAGCCTTACCCACATAGATAAGTGTATCGGTATCATCATAGAATTGATAAATACCGGGTGAGGTTGGTAGGGTCTGGAGTTGTAATTCGATGGACAATTAACAGCTTACAATTTAATGAATGATTACTAATTAAAAAAAGGCGCTGCCATTAGCAACGCCTTTTTATTTTATTGAGTAAAAAGATTGATACAAATTATTTTACCAAGTTGATTTCAACACGGCGGTTTTGTTCTCTACCAGCCTTAGTTTTGTTATCAGCAACTGGTTTTTCAGGACCGAAACCTTTAGCTGAAAGGCGATCAGCAGCGATACCTTTAGCTACTAGATAATCTTTTACTGAATTAGCTCTTGCTTCTGACAATTTTATGTTTTTAGCTTTGTTACCAGTGCTATCAGTATAACCTTCTACAGAGAATTTAGCTTTTTTAAACTCGTTAAGTACTTTTACGATGTTATCTAATACATCAGCTGATTCAGGTTTGATAGTAGCTTTACCCAAGGTCGAATAAGATAGTTTTAGCAAAATCGTTCAATTTCTTTTGTACTTCTTGAGTTACTTCAGGGCAACCGTTGTTAGCTACAGTACCTTTTACATCTGGACATTCGTCATCTTTGTCAAGTACACCATCACCATCTCTATCTGGCTAAAGGGCAACCGTTATTTTCTTTAGGACCTGCTTGTTGTGGGCATTTATCGTCTTTATCAGCAATACCATCGTTATCAGCGTCTGGGCAACCTTTAAGTTCTGGTTTACCAGCTACTTCAGGGCACTCATCGTCTTTATCAGCGATACCATCACCATCTGTATCAGGGCAACCGTTGAATTCTTTAAGACCGAATACTATCTGGACAAGAGTCTTCAGCATCAGTAATTCCGTCACCGTCAGCATCTGGACATCCGTTAAGTTCTGGTTTTACCAGCTACATCTGGACATTTATCGTCTTTATCAGCTACACCATCGTTATCGCGGTCTTGTTTACCAAATTTGATAGTGATTCCCAAAGCGTGTTGGAAATAATTTTCTGTTGACTCAGACTTCATTGTTGGGTGATAAGCAGTTTTGTAGGTTAAGACCGATATTATCAGTAAACCAGAAGTTAGCACCAGCACCTACTAAAGGTACGGAATTTACCTTCGTTGTCGATAGCTGCATAACCTCCCCTACTTGAGCATATGGGATCAAACCATCTTGCACCACTCCACAAAGTGTTCAAGTGGTATTGAGCTGCTAAGTTTACAGTCCCAGAATGACTGATCTACTTTGTTATCAAGGTCTTTGTTATAACCATAACCTTTCTCAATTTTTGTTTAGAGACCCTGAAAGTTCTGCAGAAAAGCCCTTTCCGATGTATCTACCTACTGAAAGACGTGATACTGCAGGAAGAATGTTCAAATCGCTTGGTCCTGCCCAGTCTTTTAATACATCCCCAAAATCTTTAGGAGTACGGATATCAACGGAGTTTACTCCAAATCCTATTTGCTAAGGATTGTTTTTCATCTTGTGCTTGAGCCCCTACTGAGAAAGCAGCAGCTAAAAGCAAATAAAGTTACTTTGATTTTCTTCATACTTAAAAATGAATTTGATTACTATTTAAAAATTTGCTGCAAATATAAGTATTATTTTAATATGTTAGTATTTTACAAGCATTTTTGTGAAATTTAACATCCCATAAGAAAAGAATACTCATAAAATACTAACAATCAATAATTTACTGTTATAACCATTTTACTAAAGCAAAGTCTTGACGATGTGGCAAGTGCTCATTTTTAGGAAAATGCGTATGGCAAGATGCAATGCTCCTGGATATTCTGACGCTATTTCTATCTGATAAGTAGCCCTGCTGCCCTCGTGAGACACCAAATTGAACTCTGATGTTGATAATACTTTTTATCTTTTTCATCTTTCTGTTCTGCTACTACTACCTCTACCCCTACATCTTTAGGGTCGAGTTCTGAAACGTCTAAGGTTATTTCTCCTTTATAAGTCTTACCTATCGAGATAATTTGCTCATTGCGGTTAGGCACTTTAAAGTCAACTACTTTTTATATTATCCCATTCTTGAGTTACGCAGCGTTTCCAATCGAAAGCTGTATCGCTAGATTGAAACGATTGTCTTTTTAGCTTAGTAACGCGCTCAGTCATTGGGAAATAATATTGGTTTTCGTAATCGGTAAGCATACGTGTAGTGGTAAAGTTTACCGCTACTTTGGCTATCGTATTCTTGATAAGGGCACACCAGCGAGATGATATGCCATCTTTGTTCTTATCGTAGAATATAGGCGCAATTTCATCTTCGATGATGTTGTAAATCATCTCAGCATCCATCTCGTCTTGATACTGTTGATTTTCGTAAGCGCGCTCCATTGGCAGTGCCCAGCCGGCATCTTCGCGATAGCCTTCTACCCACCAACCGTCTAACACGCTAAAGTGCATAGTACCGTTCATCGCTGCTTTTTCTCCACTGGTTCCAGAGGCTTCTAAAGGTCGTGTAGGGGTATTCATCCATACGTCTACCCCTTGTACCATATGGCGTGCCAACTCCATATCGTAGTTAGGTATGAAGAGGATTTTGCCCTAAGAATTGCGGCAGCTTAGAAATTTCCACGATATTCTTTATCAAATCTTGACCAGCTTTATCAGCAGGGTGTGCTTTACCCTGCAAAGATAAACTGTACAGGGCGGTCAGGATTATTTACGATGCGGTCTAAACGCTCTATATTAGTAAAGAGCAAGTGAGCGCGTTTGTAGGTAGCAAAAACGTCTTGCGAAACCTATAGTTAAGATATCTTCGCGTAGGTTTTCTTTAATTTCTACCAATTGGCGTGGCGAGAAATAAGGTGTATTCTTTTCTAAACGCAATTTTTGTTCTACGCGGCGCAATAGTTTTTGAACGCAAAGCTGTTTTTATTTCCCACACGCGTTGGTCAGACACCTTATAGATACCCTCAAAGCTTTTAGGGTCGTAGTGGTGAGTTTTGTAGTCCTTGCCAAATACTTCGTTTTTCTACTTCTTTCCACAGACCTGCCGTCCAAGTAGGTTGGTGTACCCCGTTGGTTACGTAGCTAATGTGTAGTTCTTCAGGCATATAGCCAGGCCATAGGTCTTTAAGTATATCCTTGCTCACCTCGCCGTGCAGCCAGCTCACACCATTTACCTCTTGCGATAGGGTTAGCCGCTAAGTTACTCATCGAGAACTTCTCATACGGATCTTCTAACCTTATCTTACCCAGGGCTAAAAATTTGCTCCCCAGTTCACGTGTAGCTTATCAGCGTATTGCGCTAAATAAGCGTGCAACAGACCTTCTTCAAAAGCATCGTGACCTGCAGGCACTGGGGTGTGAGTAGTAAAGAGCGATGAGGCACGTACTACCTCTAACGCTTCTGAGAAAGCAAGATTATCATTCTGAATATACTCACTTAGTCGCTCAAGACCTATAAAGGCTGCGTGCCCTTCGTTGCAGTGGTAAATATCGCTGTCTATACCGAGTTTGCGCAACATCTTAATACCTCCCTAAACCGAGTAACATCTCTTGTTTCAGACGGTTTTCCCAGTCGCCACCGTATAAGTGGTGCGTGATAGAACGGTCGTCTTCGCGGTTGTTTTCAAAGTCGGTATCAAGTAGGTAAAGCTCTATGCGCCCCTACATCTACACGCCATACGCGAGCGTAAAGAGTACGACCTGGTAGGTCTATTGATACGATTACCCATTTACCCGTTTCGTCAGTTACGGGGGTTACTGGTATTTTTCGAAAAATCTTGTGCCTCATAATCAGCTTCTTGGTTACCTGCTGATGATAGTTTTTGGGTGAAATAACCATAACGGTATAAAAAGTCCCACCCTGTTATTTTAGTAGCCTTATCACTCGCTTCTTTCAGATAGTCACCAGCCAAAATACCCAAACCGCCTGAATAAATTTTTAAGCGATGAGTGCAAGCCGTATTCCATACTGAAGTAAGAAACTGACGGCGAAATCATTTCGGCTTTTTAGCCATATAGGCTTGGAAATCAGCATATACTTTTTGATAGATTATGCATAAACACATTGTCTTGCTCTAACTCTTTATAGCGTTTTTAGCGAGATACTGTCTAACAGTGCAATAGGGTTTTTTTGCGTACCTCTATCCATTTTTTCTTTGTCTCACGTATTTAAACACTTCGTAGCCTCATCATTCCAGCACCACCATAGGTTTTTAGATAACTCTTCTAATGGCTGAAGGGCTTCGGGTATAGCACGGTGTATAATTACACTGCGCCAATTAGGGGCGTTACTACTTTTTGATTTTTTTCTAAATAGGCCACTCCTTCTGTTTCTACAGGTGGCAGTTTTTCTACTCTATCTTCTATATGTTCCCAAGGTCAATTCGTAACATTTTAATATAATACTTCACTAAATTCTTCCACAAAGCTATCTCCGATACTTTTTGCAGCAGTATCGCGGCAGGCTTGTAGGTCTTCTTCTTTGCTATCTAATAGGGTAACAAAGTTTTTCACTATAGAAGCTACTACATCGCCATAATTGCTATCAGTGCGCGTTACTACTTCTATAGCTTTTTGTTTTTCAGGGTAAAAATCATTCACCCACTTGCCAAATCCCGCTAAAGTAGTGGTAATGGTAGGCACTTTAAACGCTAAACTTTCTAGCGGTGTATAGCCCCAAGGCTCATAATACGATGGGAAAGCAGTGCCGTCAAGCCCTATGAGCAGGTCGTAATAGCTAAGGTTAAACACGCCGTCGTTACCATTAAGATAGCTCGGACAGAAAATAACCTTCACTTTGTCTTCTTTGCGGTTGAAGAGCTCTTGCTCATAAATGCGCTTCATTATCACATCGTGGTACACATCAGGCAAGATGTGGGTGAGGTGTTTCTGCTCATTATCAGCCGATTGTTTTGGATTTTTAGGTTGTTTAGCAAGCCCTGATTAGGCGCATCGTGGGCGGTAGGGATTAGGATATAAGCTACTAATTCTTTCTTGTTTTTAGTATTTCGGTTTAGTGCCCCGAGTGCATCAATAAAGGCATCGATACCTTTGTTGCGAAACTCATATCGCCCGCTGATAGCTACTATTTTTGTATCTTCGCTAATAGACTGATTGGTTAGCGCTTGTGCTACATTTATCAGTGTTTTTTTCTCGCATCAGTGCGTTTTTTTAGCAAAAGTTTTTTCAGCAGGTATAATCTTATCTTCAAAACCATTAGGAGTGATGATGTCGGTTTGGCGCGCTAAGAAGTGTAGCGCTTCTTGTGCAGTGATTTCACTAACGGTAGTAAAACAGTCAGCTACTTTGGCGGTTTCTTTTTCGAGGAAATGTTTGTGTTGCACCCCGAATTTGTATGCCATTTCTTCAGGATTGTAGTCCTTCATTGTATTGTAGAGCGGCAGTCCGTTGCCAGCAATAGCACGCCCTACTACAGTAGCGTGGGTAGTAAATACCGAACCTATTTTGGGCATTTTGTCTTCTATATATAGCAGACCGCTACCTGTCATCCACTCGTGGAAATGGCAAATCACATTTTTCGCGCGAAGCGGTGTTAAACTTAGTAAAAGCTCTCGATTACCTTCCCTACGGCATAACCGAAAAGCACCGACTCTACATAGTCCCAAGGGCTATTGAAAGAGTCTAAGTGATAGGTATCCCAATAAAAACGCAGCACATCATTTTTGCTGCTTACATAGTGAGAGAAATCTACAAGTATAACGATAGGGTTCCCTCTATTTTTCCAATTCCCTACACGTACTCTCAAGCCTTCAGAAGCGGCTTTAGCACGCCATGATTTAAAAAGCTCAGGATTTTCTACAAATTCCTTGTTTTCATTATGCTGCCAAATATCAGGACCTATAAGTATATATTTACTCCTGAATTGCTTTACAATGCTGGCTGCTTTGGTGGCAATGACTGTATGAATGCCCCCACTTTATTACACACTTCCCAACTGGTTTCAAACACATAGTCAGGATTTAGTTTCTTTGTGATGCTCATATTATATTACCGTTTATTACGTTAGTTTTCTCAGTGGTAGGATAATAATTGTTGTAATTTTGCGACAAAGGTACAAAATAATTAATAATTAACAAACGATAAAGAATATTTTTTTATTTTTTTAAAAATTAGCGGTCGTTTATACTAAGATATAGTAACGTTTTCCCCTATAAAAAGGCGAGACGAAATATAAAATTCGTCTCTCACCTTTTTATTTAAATATCAATGTCCGAACCTTATCCCTACAGAGAAAGGATATTCGTTTATAGGGTTGTTAGTGAATAGAGGGTACCAGACTATAGCGGGCGTAGAAAGCAAAGTTGCCATAACCTATATGGGCTGATACGCCATACGTCCATTCGTTTACGTTGTAGTACTTGCGGTTCATATCTTTATGGGTACTGCCGTTTTCGGTGTATTTTACTTTCTGTTTAGTGGTGAGCAGTGCCCCTACATAAGTACCTACTCCTACGCGGAAGGCTTGATGGGTAGGGTAATAGGTCTTATCGTTATAGGTAAATGAGTCTGTTAGGTCAAACTCGAGATTGATGGGCAAAATAAAGGTACATCGTTTTAAACTTCGATTTGATGGTCTCCTTAGGGTGAGGCACTATCTCGGTGATATTGCCGTTTTTCACGAAGTGCTCATCTTCTTTCATCTTGAGTTTATCCATCATCCACGACAGTCCGTAGTTAAGGTGCAACAGATTGTTGTTCTTAAGCAAACGGGTGTTGCGGGTATAGCCTATCTCTACTGATTTTGAGCCCCATAGCCTAAAGTGATTATTACTAAAATGCTCGCTACTATTAAGATTGTGAAAGGCAGGGCAAAGTACAGACCGCCTTGCGTGCGTTTGTAGTCGCGGTCTAAATAATCTTCTACTTTACAATGACGCCTACCGATGTAGATATGGTCGTTACCAATGCGTATTTCAGTACCTCCAATTCGCGATGGACGGGTTTCTATCACGATAGAATCAATTGTTTTCTGTACCTCTGCTTTATAGGTAAGGGTATCGCTTAGGGTGCGGTTTTCGGCTATGCGTTGGTGCACTAAAGCTGATAGCTTGTGCGATTGCTCACGGGTTTTTACGCTAATAGTTTTGGCACTCTCGCGTGCGGCACGCATCTTCAGCTGACGGCTTTTCGGCTAAGGTTATCTCTTTGCGATCTAACTGCTCTTCAATGGTGCGCAAACGCTCTTTTAGCTGGGCTTTTTCAGCAGTAACAATAGAGTCGATACTGCGTTTGGTTTGGGCGATTTCGTCCTTAAGGTCTTGTGCGGTGATGCCCCCAAAGGCTACAATGAGGAACATACATAAGAGTTGTAAGGGTTTCATAGTTTTGACAATTTATTTAAAGTGAATTTTTATTTTAGGGCGTATTTAACGTTATTCCACTGAGCGACTATTTTGTTTAAGAATTTTTGTACTCTCTCTTTCATCAGGTCGCGCTCGGCTTCTGAAAGGAGCTTTGTCAGTGGGATAATTATTATCTACATAATTATCAAGCATTTCTTCAGTGGTAGCCATCAGTAAGAGCTCTTGGGGCGATAGACTTTTAAGCCCTTGTAAGGCGCGTTGCTCTTCGCGAGTTTTAAACAAGTATTGCTCTTTTTTCAACCTGCTGCATCACTTCTGCCAAAAGGGCTTCGGTAGAAACATCAGCTAAGAGAGCCTCTACCTCTTCGTCTAACGCTTTTATCACTTTTTTTCTTAGGGACAATAGTAGTATTAGCTACCTTATCGGCTACTGTAGGCGCTGTAGGTTGTGGTACTACCACTGGGGCAGGTGCTACTACATTAGGGGGTTGTATCAAGAGGTGCATTGGGCGTCTTATCTTCAGTGGCTACAGTTGTTATAGGGGGCTGCTGAGCTGTTGGCAAGCTTATGCGTTCGTAAAACACTCCTATCGTTACGGCAAGTAGCACACTGGCAGCTACAGCATAATGCCAAATGCGAAAAATAAGCCTTAGGGCGAATCGCTTTTTGCCTCTTTTTGGTCTAATTGCGCCTCTAAGGCAGCCCAAAGGTCGCGCTCTGGCGGTATCTCGCGGGTTTGAAACAGGTTTTTTATTTTATTTTTCCACATAATCTCTATTTTTTATTATTCATTTACCATTTGTTTTTAGTCTTTTCTTGGCATAAGCTAATTGCGATTTTGAAGTACCTTCACTGATACCCTAATTCAGCGGCTGTTGCTTATGCGAGTAGTCTTCAAACACGTAAAGGTTAAAAACAGCACGACTGGCAGCGGGCAACTGGTCTATAAATTGTTGTATTTGGCTTTCTTCAAAAGCGCTACGAGTCTAAATCGGTGTCGTCTATACTGTCATAGGTGTCGTTCCAATCGGCAAGGGCTACTTTTTGGGTTTTTGCTGCGCAAAAAGTCAATACATTCATTTACAGTAATACGCCGCATCCAAGCGTAAAAATGCTCTTGCTCTTGATAGCTATCAATATGGGTAAGTATTTTTAAAAAGCTCTTAGTAACACATCTTCAGCAAAATGGGCATCGCTAATATACAGTCTGCATACGTTGAGCAGCGAAGCAGCGTACTGGTCGTACAACTGCTTCTGTGCCAAGCGATCTTGTTGTTTTGCTTTTTGTATTAGAAGATGCATAAATTGATTTGCTAATTCACTCTTATAAACGAAGAAAAAAATAAAAAGGTTGTAATTGAGGCATTAGCAAATGACTCATTTGCTAATTGGTTAATTGACTAATCGACTTATTTGCTAATCACTTCGTAGTCGTAACCTTTAACGGTAAAAGGCATACCTGCACCGAGATTGACTTCTCTGATTTTGTTATCAGCAAAGCGTATGTAGCACTTGTCGGTAGTAGCATTAAAGTAGATACGGGCATCGTCTTTGCTGCGTATTTCTACAAACTGATAACCTACCCATATATCACCTTTGAGGGGCAAATACCGATAGCTTTTCAGTAAATGTCTGTTTCTTTTCCGAAGGATATATTTCTATATAAATAGGTTTTTCAAGCAGTGGGGTGAAGATGTGTTTGTCTTTCTCTTTTTTGTACTGATAGACCACTACCCGCACTGTTACTAAGTAGAAAGACGATTCACTCACTTCAAGGTTAAACTCGGTCAGCTGGGCGTCTTTCTTTAGGGTGATAAAATCGCCTAACTCGCTATTAAGTCCTTTACTACCATAAGGCGAGAAGTAGGTATTCATACCGCCATAAAGATCTATAGGCATCGATGTACCTTTGTCTTTTATGTTGCGAATACGCGGTTTTTAACCTTTAGGGTGGTGGTCGGCAGCTGTATGTTAGCCTCTTTCAGCACTACTTGCTGCTTGATATCCCTTATAAGCTACTACCTTATGTTTATAGCTGATATGCGAAAAGTAGATGCTATCAGTAGGGCAGCGCGTAGCTTATCTAAAAGAGAAGTTGCCGTTTTCATCGCTAATAATGCCTTTGTTAGTACCTACAACCCCAATATTAACGTATTCTATAGGGGTTTGATGCTCCGATACCACACGCTGCTGCGCCCTATCGGCAGCACAACAGTTATAAAGAAAATTAAAAATATGTTTCATTTTGTTATTAGTCGTTAGTAATTAGTCGTTGGTAATTAGTCGTTAGTCGCTAGTCTCTAGCTATTAGTCATTAGTCTCTAGTTATTAATCATTAGTCAGTCACTTTCAACGACTAGCGACTAAAACACTAGCGACTAAACACCAACGACTATTTTTAATATTTGAATTCCCTACAGTGAAAGCGCTGTCGTTTCCGCTTTTAAAGAGGCGAAAGCTGGTAGCGGAAGTAAAACGAGTAGATTTTATTATAACCTACAGAAGCTGAAAGACCATAAATCCAAGGATTGATATTCAGGTCGGTGCGCATTACGCTGCGATAGCGAATATCATTAGCTTTATACAGCATTTTCTGATTGCTATCAAGCAAGTAACCTGCGTATAGCCCTATACTACCTCTAAAAAAATCGCTCTTTCGAGAAATGAAACCCTTTCTTATTAGCAGTCTTAGGGTTCGCTATCCCAGTATAGGTCTAACGGCAACATAAGGTATTGAGTGCGCAACAACAGCTTCGAGGTCTCGCTGGGGAAAAGGCGTAAGAGTAGGCTTTCCCTCATTAAGCACATAGTACTGATTGTCTTTCATTCGCAACTTATGGTGCACCCACGAAAGCCCATAGCGCAACCTTAGGGTGTTCATTATTTTTTGCAAGTATATTGTGTTATAGATACCGAACTCTATCGTACGCGAGCCTAAAAAGAATAGGGTTTGTTATCCGAAGGGATATAAAAGCCCATAGCGCTATAAACATTAATTTTAACACTGTCTTTATCATCTTCAGAGTCTTTCTCCGCTTTAGGTTTATTAGCTATCGTATCAAGGTTGCTCATCTTCTGTAGCATCTCTTCAGAGAGGTGTTTAGCGGCAAAAGTATCCGTAGGGATAGCCGCAATGCTATCAATATTGATAGTTGGAGCTTTCTGACGGATAAGCTCGGCTAAACGTTGCCCTTCAGCATAAGTTTTAAGCTTGATATTCCTATCACGAGTGGCAGAGAGCTCACCGTAGAGCTTGCTATGGGTCACTCTGTCTATCTTCTTCTCTTTGAGCAGACTGTCTATTACATTGTTCTTAGTTCTAAAGAGAGCTCTTTCACTCATCACTATCGAGTCAATAGCGTACTTCGATTGCAAAAATTTCCTTTTCAAAGGATTCTGAGCGCACAGCGCACCGCCCCTCAATAGGGCAATTAAGAGGATTACTTTTTTTCATATTATTTAATTGTTAATTACTTAAAAAAATACATTATTTTTCTCTCCCAGTCAAAAGGGAAAAGATCAGAACGAGTATGCGCCTCGCTCATTATTTTTCTTCATTTTCTTCACTACCTTAGGGTATTGCTCTGCAAGGTTGTGCTGCTCAGCAAGGTCAGTGCGTAGGTCATATAGTTCTATAGGGGCATCAGGGTTCTTGCTAGCTTGTAGTCGCACACCCTTCCAATGCTTATAGCGCACCGCTTGCTTACCTCCTTCTTCGTGAAACTCCCAATAAAGATATTTATGGGCTTTCTGTTTTTTGCCCAAAAGCGTAGGCAAAAATGATACTTGGTGAGGGGTAGCAGCGAGTTTTTGCCCTGTAATTTCAGCAAAGGTAGGCATCATATCCCAAAAAGCCCCTACGTGGTCAGACACGCTACCGGCTTTCACCTTATCTTTCCAATACACCATATACGGAGTGCGAATACCTCCCTCGTATAGGTCGCGCTTAATACCGCGCAAGCCTGCCGATGAGTTGAAGAACTTAGGGTCAGCACCTCCCTCGCGATGCGCCCCGTTATCGCTGGCAAAGATGATGATAGTATCATCTTCCAATCCTTTAGCTTTTAGCGCTTTGCGTATTTGCCCTACATACCAATCCAAACGACTTACCATTGCGGCATAAGTACCATAAGTATCGGGTTGCGACATATAGCCTGCCCAACCAAAAGGCTTTGTCTGTTATACCGCTGTAATCGTGCCCTTTGTATGGGCGTTTAGGCAGGTGTTGGTATTGCTGATAAATACTATCATTGGGCACTACCAGCTCGGCGTGCGGCAGCGTGTAGGTCAGCCACATAAAGAAAGGGGTATCAGTAGTTTGGGCGCCTATGTATTGCAGTATATGCTGCTGTATAAGGTCTTCAGCATAAACCTCTTGGCGCTCGTAATTGCCATTTTCGGGTATCATCACCTTCTCATTATCATGCCACAGATAAGCAGGATAACGGCGATGAGCGCGGAACTGCGAGTTGTAGCCAAAGAAAGTATCAAATCCTTGCTTTAGCGGATTGCCTTCAGAGTCGGGCGTACCTAAGCCCCACTTACCAAAACAACCCGTGCGATAACCTGCTTGTTTAAAGAGTTGAGCAACAGAGGGCGCACCAGCCAAGATAGGTGCTTGCCCATCTATAGGCTCTCTTACCTCTCTGTTACCCCTGATATGGGTTTCCCCTGTGGTTTGCCCCGTCATAAACGAAGCACGCGAAGGGCACACAGCCGTACCGGTGTAAAACTGAGTAAACTTCATTCCCTCATTAGCCAACTGACTAAGATGAGGGGTTTTGATAATCTGCTGCCCGTAGGTTCTATGTCTCCATAGCCCAAATCATCAGCAAGCACAAATATCACATTAGGGTGCTTGGTCTGTGCCATTAGCGGAACAGCAAGCAGTAGCGCAAGTGCGGTAATAATTCTTTTTCATATAAGGTTGATATTATTTGTTTTTTTCTCTTTGTCTAGCAAGGCTTTAAGGGTTGCTACTACATCTGGGTAGTCTTTAGCCACATTGGCAAGTTCCATAGGGTCTTCTTGTAGGTCGTACAGACGCTCTTCAGGGTAGTTGCCCAAATCAGTGCGGGTCAGCGGTTGATAAGCATTGTAGTTGTTAGGGCTCTACGTATTTCCAACGCGCTACGGTGATAGAAAGAGAGCCTCCGGAAGCTACTATGTAGGGGCGTCCTTTTTGTCTTTGCCTAATAAAGCATTGAGGTAGTTAGCGCTGTCGGTTGCGGCTCCTGCCGGCACAGGCTTGCCTATAAAAGCAGCCAGCGAAGCAAAGAGGTCTATTTGCGAGAAAGCTGCATCGCTAACCCCACGCTTCACTTTTTTAGGATAACTAACGATGAAAGGCACACGCGTACCCGCTTCGTAATTGCTATACTTACCCCCGTGATTGTGAAACTTTCCCCAAGGGCGGTGTTTGCCCAAAAAGGGCTTCTGCTTGGTCTTGATAGCCGTCATCTATCACTGGCCCATTATCGCTGCAAACGATAAGGAGTGTATTATCAAAAATCTTATTCTCTTTAAGGGCTTTCACTATCTCGCCTATTGTCCAATCGAATTGCAGAATCACATCGCCTCTATAGCCCATACCACTTTTGCCTGCAAAACGCCGATTAGGGTAGCGCGGCACGTGCACATCGTTAGTACCTACGTACAAAAAGAAAGGCTCGTTCTTGTGTTTGCTTATGTATTGCACTGTTTTTAGCTACGATAGTATCGGCTATAAACTCATCAGTCCAGAGGGCTTTACCGCCTCCTTTCATATAGCCTATGCGCGAAATACCATTTACAATAGCCTGATTATGTCCGTGATTGGGCGATGGTTTCAGTTTAGTGAGTAGTTCAGGGTTGTTCTTACCAGTAGGTTCTCCCTCAAAAGGTGCGCGATAGCTCACGCTGATAGGGGCTGAAGGGTCATAATTCGCTACCCGCTGATTTTCTATCCACACACAAGGCACACGGTCAGCAGTGGCAGCCATCAGGTAAGAGTAGTCAAACCCTATATCCGATGCCCTGGGGTGATAAAACCATTCCAGTCTTGCCCTCCTTTTTCAGCACCTAAACCTAAGTGCCATTTACCGATAGCCCCTGTGGTGTAACCTGCTGTTTTAAAAAGGTCAGCTATAGTAGTCTGCTCAGGGCGTATCACCATAGCAGCATCGCCATCGGCTATACCCGTATCATTGCGTCGCCAGTTGTAAAGCCCTGTCAGCAACGAATAGCGCGAAGGGGTACAAGTAGCCGCTGTGGTATGAGCATTTGTAAAGCGCAAGCCTTGCTTAGCGAGCGCATCTACCGCAGGGGTATGAATGGTCTTCTCGCCATAGCAACTCAGGTCGCCATAGCCCAAATCATCAGCAATGACTATAATTACGTTGGGTTTCTCTGGCGTTGCCACTGTTTTCTGAGCTTGAGCGACAAGCCATAACGGACATAAGAGTGTCAATACGTATTTTTCATAAAAATGAATGTTTGGTTTTTCTCGGCAAAAGTAAAAAAATATTTTTTTAGTTACAAGCATTCATAAGTGATAATTATTCTTTTATAGATAAAAACAATGATAAAATGCTACTACATAAGAAGATATGGAGTATCTTTGCACCATATTAAAAATAAAATCTAATAAAACTATGGCATTTACATTACCTAAATTACCGTATGCTTATGAGGCGCTTGAGCCTTATATCGATGCTCGTACTATGGAAATACACCATACTAAGCACCATAATGCTTACACTACTAACCTCAACGCAGCCCTTGCGCCTGCTGGGGTTGAAGGAAAATCTATAGAAGAAATACTACAAAACCTCGATATGAATAACGCAGCCCTACGCAACAATGCGGGCGGGTACTATAACCACAACCTTTTCTGGGAAGTAATGAGTTCTAATGGGGGCGGCAAACCCTACAGGTGAGTTAGCTAAGGCTATCGACGAGGCTTTTTGGTAGTTTCGAAGGTTTCAAAGAAGCTTTTTAGCAAGGCAGCGGCTACGCGTTTTGGTTCTGGCTGGGCTTGGCTATGCGTGCATAAAGGCGGCAAAAGTAGAGGTATGCTCTACTCCTAATCAAGACAACCCTCTAATGCCTGGTACAGGCTGCAGCGGACAACCAATATTAGGCTTAGACGTATGGGAACACGCCTATTACCTACACTATCAAAAACCGCCGTCCCGACTATATCGAAGCGTTTTTTTCAACGTCATCAACTGGGAAAAAGTAGCAGCTCTATACGCTGCTGGCAAATAATGATTTTTAAAGAGTTAATAAGAAAAAGTCCGAAAAAGCTTTTAAATTGCTTTTTCGGACTTTTTTTAATATCATTGCGGAGACTATGATTCAATCGAAAAACTAGTAATTTTCCCTTCTCTATCTAGTCCTACTGCAAGTATTTCATCTGTAAGATCTTCTCCTATTGTATAATCTAAAACAGCAAAAAAACTGTAGCATCTGTCAATATACATACATTGGTAAGTTTAATCAAAGAAAGTAATGCTTCTCCTTGTTCTTCTGCTACATCCTCTACTAAATCAACATAATCTTTCACGTGAGAAGCAGTATTTGAATGATATTGTTCTACAATAGTTTTATGCACTTGCTTATCTATTTCAGGCAAGGAAGCTAATACCTTTTGAATATCAGCAACTTCAGCCTTAGTAGGGGTTTCCCCATACAATCAATATTAATTGACACCTGACAATCATTAATAACCACATCTTCTATTTCGTGGTAATCATCATCTTCTGAAAGAGTAATCTTTCCAAAAATAAGGTAATTCGTATTTAGCCATAAAAGTTCTTTTTTTAAGCTGCGAAAATACAAAATTAATATGTAATAAGCAAAAAGTTTTTTTCTAAGAAAACATCAGAAATTCATTGTTAATAAATATGTTAATAAATATTTTTGAAAAAAACTAACAAAATGCCATTTTTTTATTAGATAACTTTGCAACCTAAAATAAAATCAACCATAAGTGATTTTTGTAAAAATTTACAGTAACATAGTCAAAAACTAAACTTAGCTTTATGAAAAAGAAAGTAAAAAAACTATTGAGGAACAGATTGAGATTCTAAAAACAAGAGGAATGATATTTGAAGACGAGAAAAAAAGCTAAAGAAATACTAAGAGACATAGGGTATTACCGCTTAGGATTCTATTGGTTTTATTTTTCAAAAAGAGCAGAAAAAAACATACTTTTTAGAGAAAAATACTCAGTTTTCAACAATTGTTAAACTATATTATTTAGATAGTGATTTAAGATTTTTACTCACAAAAAGCATTGAGTAGGATAGAAATTAACTTACGAACTCAATTAGTTTATATAGTTTCAACCAATTATAGTGATAATCCTACTTGGTTTGCTGACAATAACATAATGGAAGATTACTTTATACGTGATTTCCGTAAAATTTATAGAGGCATTAAAGATAACAATTCTGTCATTTCAAAACATCATAAAAATCACAATGATAACTATGCCCTGCTTGGAAAACTTTTAGAATTTGTAACATTAGGAAGTCTCAAAAAGATTTTTTTGATGCTCTTAAAGATGAAAGTGTAAAAAGATAAGATAGCAAAAAGAATATGGTATTAAAAGATTGGATATATTTAACAACTATCTAAAAAGCAATTGTAGACATTCGTAATGTTTGTTCTCACACCAGAGTATTATATGACTTCAACTATGAAGACACTATAAAAATCAACCTCAATCTGTAAAAATTTCACCAGAAGAAAGAAACTCTTTAAAATGCTATTATAAAAGTAATACTTTACTTTCTAGCTACTATTTCAATTAATAGATCGAACGAGTTGAAGAATGAGATAGAAAAGCTAATTCAAAACAACGTTGATAATCAAGAAATTGCAAATATAATAAAAGAAAAAAATGAAAAATATCTTTGTAGTTTTAATTTTTATTTATACTTTTGCATCAAGAAAATGAAAGTGTCCTGCAGACAAGAACTGTTATCGGCACAGTAGTATACAAGCCTCCTTATAAAAGGAGGCTTTTTGTAATCTAATAACAACTCTACTAACCCATACACTAATCACCTCTCATAAAAACAAAAAAACCGAACAAGTCTCCTCGTTCGGTTTTGTCTTTCTATTCAATATCTTAGAAGATATAACTCTTCATCAATTAGCAATTAACAAAAAAACTTTAAATTGCTTTTTGGACTTTTTTTGATTATTAAAACAAAAATATATTTTTACTCTAAGATCTATCAGAGGAGAATAAAAAAATGTTCTTTATCTTTCCTATAATAGTGTGCACCTCCTATATGAAAGGTTAGCAACATATTTTTAGCAATTTCAGTCTGTACTCCCCAATATATTTCATTTAAAGGCAAAAAGTAGTTTCTGTAGTAATATCTCCATACATTAACTTATTTTTGTATTCCTATAAAGTTACCTCTATTGTTATTAATTTCCTTACCTTTTTCTCACTCTATTATCTCGGTTATAATAATACTTTACAGAGATACGTGTATAAGGTTTAAAACCGACTATCATCTATCGCTACACTTCCCCAACCTTTTTAATAGAGGTGTAGCCAAACCAGCTGTAAAATCAGATAAAAAAATCTTTTAGACAGAGGAAGTTCATAGAAGCTCCAACTCCTGGTGACACTAAATTTGCTTCCAAACCAAATTGCTTTTATCAAAGAAGTATCTTCTTGTGCATAAATAGAAGCACCGATACAAGATAAAAATAAATAACAAAACTAGTCTTTTCATATTATATTCCATTTATTTTTTTAAATTCGGGTGCAAATATATAATTTTAAACATAAGCAGCAAAATTTTTTAACAAATATACAAAAAACCGAACAAGTCTCCTCGTTCGGTTTTTATCTTATTCTACTAATCGCCAAATCGCCAAATTGGCAAATTGACAAATTGGCAAATTGACAAATTGGCAAATTGACAAATCGCCAAATCTGCTAATTTGCTAATTTCACCTTCGCTGCTTTAGCGGCAAGAATCACCGCATTTTTAGCGTTTACAATAGCACCGGTAGTCGATAGGTTCGAGAATTTCATTTTCTTTGCGATCGCCTTTCTCGTTCTCCTCACCTACCCATACGTTCATATCTACTTTCACTCCTGATTGCATCAATATTTTCTTCACTTGTGCAGCGCTAAGTGTAGGGAAGTACGAACGCAATAAAGCAGCCACACCTGCTACCTCTGGCGATGCCATTGAGGTACCTTGCAAAAACTCATACTTGCTTTCAGGCACAGTCGAATAAATCTTCACCCCTGGTGCAAATACGTCTACATTGCGTTTGCCATAGTTAGAGAAAGGAGCTACTAATTCTTTATTGTACTGATAGTTAAGAGCCCCTACTGTCAGGAAGTTGTCGGCAAACTCTTTCTTGTTCACTTCGTCATTAGGATAAGTGTCTTTCACATCAATATCTTGCGAATCATTACCTGCAGCGTTTACGATAAGCACATCTTTAGAAGCCGCGTATTTTATAGCGTCATACACCCATTCTTTATGAGGCGAAAAAGCTTTTACCAAAGCTAGTGTTAATTACTTTCGCACCATTATCTACCGCATAGCGTATAGCAAGAGCGATATCTTTGTCATACTCATCGCCATCAGGCACCGCGCGTACAGGCATAATAAGCACGCTATTAGCTACCCCGTCCATACCTATACCGTTGTTGCGTACAGCAGCTACTATACCCGCTACGTGGGTACCGTGTAGCGCATCTTTCACATTAGGTCCCTACTACGTTGTTATTACCGTAATATTTAGTACTAAAGTCGTTCTCGTCGTCTTTAAGAATTTCTTTTCTTGGGTCGAAAGTCTCACTAAGGTGATATTTCAGCTTGTTATCAAAATGCTCTAATGCTTCAGGTAGTTCTTTTTTTAAGTTCTTCCGAAGAGCCTCCACCTTTTAGAATATCCTTCATAAAAAGCAACTATTTGGTTGGTGCGGTCATCGTAAGTTTTTCCCTTCAGTAGCTTTTTTTCTATATCCTCTAAGCTATATACCTCTTTACCTACTATTTTTCTGATAGGTTCATCAGCTATTTCCACCATTTCCATAAGTTGTTCATAGGCTTCTTTCAGCTTTTTAGCCTCTATCATTTCCTTTTCGTAGGCTTTTTTAGCAGCTGCATACTCAGGGTTTTTAGTATCTTTACTGCGGTATATACGGGTCATTTCAGTATTAGCTTGCGATATATTACCCAAAAAGTTCCAGCCGTGTACGTCATCTACATAACCGTTTTTGTCGTCATCTATACCGTTGTTAGGTATTTCTTTGGTGTTAGTCCAAATGATATCTTTCAAGTCTTCGTGATTGATATCGATACCCGAATCTACAATCCCAACGGTCACTTGGGTAGGTTTAAGCCCTTTTAGCAAAGCGTAAGCTTCGTCGAGGTTAATACCTGGGTATCCTGCCTTAAACCCTTGGTGAGGCCAGCCTTTCAGCTGTTCATCAGTATATTTAGTGTTGGCAGGGGTAAAAGTGGTAGGTGCTTTCTCAAGACCTTTAGTAGAACCACAGCTTACCAATAATGAGGTTGCTAAGGCAACCAATAAAAAAATGATTTCTTGTTCATCACTGTTTAATTAAAAGTGTTTCTTATTTCAGGCGGCAAAAATACAAATCCTATGCCAAATTCGCAAATCTGCTAATCTACTAATTTACTAATTGGTCAATTTCGCCAAATAGTCAAAATGCTCCCCTTCGGCTACCAACTCACATTGCAGCCCCTACAGCGTGCGCTACATTTTGCAGCGTGTTATAATCTACATATAGCCACTCAAACGGAGGTTCTTTTTCTCCTTTGTATTTCACTACGTAATCCACTTCGCCGTAATAGTCAAACAAAAGGGGCACATCATAGCTCCCATCAGGATTTTGGTCAAACATATAAATAATGTCCGACGAATCAGTAAGTATCTGCCCATTAGGGGCTAAGAGTGTTTTTAGGTGAGCGTAAAAAGCGCCCATTTTCTTCAGCCTACCGCACATACCCGCTCCGTTCATCAGCAGCAGTATAGTGTCGTACTGCCCTTTCAGGTCAAGCACATTCTGCACTTGGGCGTTGCGCAAGCCTCGCAATCTACAAGCCTCTATAGCCTTAGCCGATAGGTCTATGCTACACACTTCCAATCCGCGCTCGTTTTGTAGATAGAGTCCGTGCGAACCCGCACCGCAACCTACCTCCAATACCCTACCGCGTGCCAATTGTAGTGCCTGTTGTTCAAGCGGGGGCATCTCTGCAAACGACCTAAAAAGATACGGCAGCGGCAACACATCTTCTTCCGAAAGCGTGGTCTCTGTTTTAATATCTTCGGTATACGCCCCTTGCTGATAATCTAATATCGCCTGACCAAATAAATCTTTCATTACTTATCCCATTCTAATAGTCTTCTTTCTCCCTCTATTGTCTTGATGTCCGTAATATCCTGCGACATCTCTATCACCCCCTTATAGTTCTTATCCTTATCGCGTACCGCAAAATAACGAACGTATATCAATCTACCGCGGTAGTTAAACCAGAAATTTGCCTCATTTTGGGTGCCCGCACGGAAGTTCTCCACTATCTTAAGCACTGTCCCCACACTTTTGGGCGGGTGACAGAATTTCACCTCTCTACCTATGATACCCGCGCTGCGAGGGAATACCCGTTCCTCACCGCGATTGTAGAAAATCACACGGTCGTGCTCATCTACAAAAGTAATATCGACAGGCAGTGTTTTTAGCAATAAGTTTACCTGTTCTATGGTCATATAGCCCTCGTCATAGTGAGCGGCATTCTCGTCAAAAAGTAACATCTGTACGGCGAGTAGTATCCATCGAGGGGTGTACGTAGGCAGGAGCATCGCCTTCTTGCTCTTTGTTAGGATAAGGCGCAGGAGTTTCTTTCAGCATCCAGCCGATTTCCTCTTCGCCCTCGCGCATCTTTATCCAATCCTCTTCTGTCAGTAGGTTCAGCGCGTTAGGGAAGAGAATGTTCGCCTCCACATTCAGCAGCCTACCGAGGTTGTCCTCTATATAGCGCACGTTAGTTTGGGCGGCGTCTAAATCTTTATCTTCCAAGTTTTTTTACGCACTAAGCGGAAGATATCGCGTATCGTATCGTGAAAAGACCACATATTTTGCGAAGGGTTTGTCCATCCGCGCATTTCCAAAAAAGGAAAAAGCTGATTTTCTTTGCGAGCAAAGTGTTTTTCTACGGTACTCAAGTGATTGAACACGTTGTAGAATTTCTGATAATCGGTATGAGGGTCGATGCTAAGTAGTTCGTCCATCAGGCTGTAAATAAGCTCAGCCTCAAGCATATAGGTATGCACAGGGTGCCCCTGCTGCTAATGTTTGTTCCATAAATTTCATTATTTTTTTAAGACGCAAAGGTACTAAATAATTAGTTAATTAACAAATTTGCTAATTATCGAGTAGGTTCCGCCCATCCTTCGTCACATACTCGGCTGCGCCAGCTCGCCGACTTTCCTTCGCTCATCCTTCGGTCATCCTTCAGTCTTCCTCATATTTTTAGGGCGTGACATCTGTATTTTTATTTTTAAACTTTTCACCTCTCTACTCCGCTAATTATCAAACACTTACAAAATATCCCTTACATAGAACTAAAATTTTAACAGTACTATGTATTGCATAATACTATTTTTACATATATTTGCACCGAATTTATTAATCACTTTTTACTATGGAAGAAATCAACACCGAAAAGATTAAGACCCAAATGCGAAAAGGCATCTTAGAAATGTGTATTCTTTCTGTCATTGATAAAAGCAAAGAAGCCTACGTTTCCGACCTTATCGAAACGATGAAAAACGCCGATATGATTGTTGTCGAAGGCACCCTCTACCCGCTGCTCACCCGACTGAAAAAAACAGCGGATTGCTCGATTACCAGTGGAAAGAATCCTCTGCAGGGCCACCCCGAAAAATACTACGTACTAACCGAAAGCGGCAAACTTTTCTTAAGCGAAACCCTAAAAGCTTGGCGCGAATTACAAACTATGATCGACAAAATAATTTAAGAAACTATGGACAAAACCAAAAACATCAGCTTAGGCGGCTTTTCTTTCCTCATCGAAGAGAATGCCTACACCGCACTCAGTCAATACCTCGCTGAGGTGCGCCAACACTTACAGCACAACTCTGACCGCGACGAAATCATCTTTGATGTAGAACAACGTATGGCCGAACTCCTCAAAGACCGCACTGCCAACCGCGAAGTCATTATGCACCAAGATGTGCTATACCTAATAGAAGTACTCGGAAAACCCGAACAATATGTAGAAGACGAAGAAGCCGACAAGGCTACTAATGCGGCTCCTGAAGCCACTGCAAAAAGCCTTTTTCAACTAACAAACCGCTATACCGCGACATCGACGACTGCAAAATAGGAGGCGTACTCTCTGGTATGGCTCATTATTTCAACATTAGTCCTACTATGTTGCGCATCGCCTTTGCAGTGCTTTTTACCATTTTCTTTATGCTTGGCGACTGGGGTGGTTCTCCCCTATGACTGGCAACAGGTGGTTATTCCCTTTCAATTCCATCAGTTGGGCTATGCTAGCCTTATATATTTTTATTTTTGGATAATTGTACCTGCTGCCCTTACTACCGCACAGAAGTTAGAGATGCAGGGGGCTGCTGTTACCCTCGATTCGCTTGCTAGCTACAAGAGTAGTAGCACCACCTCTACCGAATGGCACAAGAGTTATAGCGACAAAAATACTATGGGGGGTTATCGGCGGACTTGCCCAATACACCTCAGTCAGCAGTACTTGGTTGCGCCTTATCTACCTATTGCTTATCCTCGTTTGCATCCCTGTCTATGTAGGGATAAGTATTGCTCTCATAGCAGCTTACTTAGTGTTAACGCTCCTACTCAAGCCTGAAACGGTAGCACCTTCAGCCGAACCCAACAGCAACCCTACCGCAGCATCGACTTCGGCTGTACCTAACAGCAACCCAAAACGCGGTTCGCTACTGCTTACCGTTATCCTTGTTATATTAGCCCTGCCTTTTCTTTTTACCCTTATAGCAGTAATTATGGGCATATTTGGGCTTACCTCTGCCAGCGGGCTCTCGCTCTTGCTCCTCAACGATTACCTACCTTTTCTGATAAGCAGCCCTATCCAGCGTTTCGCGCTCTATAGTAGTGTGCTCTTGCTGCTATTAGTACCGCTTTCGTTGCTTATCCTCGTGGTAGTCAGACTCAGCTCAAGCGTTTCCGCGGCACACGTGTGTGGGGTATCCTTACTTTTATAGCCTTCATCGCAGCACTTATAGGCTTGATTATCAGTGTAGGCGATACGGCTAAAGAGTTTTTTATTGAGAACAATTTCGAGCGTAAAAATCAACATCCCTACTACTGCCGACACCCTACACATCAGCATCAAAAACCAAGTCCGGCAATAGTTTAGCCCTAACAGTCGATGCCGACACTCTCTTAGTGCAACGCGAGTCTTACCTACACAACATCTTGCCCACTAACGAAAGCGAACCTTACTTGCTATGCCGACAAACCGCTATGGGCAGAACGCGTAGCCAAGCCGCTCAAAATGCTAAGAATATCCGTATCCCCTTAGAAATTAAAGATAACCACATCACCATACCCGAGTATTACGAAATCATTAGGAACAACACCTATCGCGGTCAGAATGTATACTACCAGCTGTACCTACCTGTTGGCAAGTATATAAGGAATGCCAAAAGCTACTATAGTCCTTACAACAAAGCTACCTATCGTCTCAAAGAAGACGGTCTTTACCTAATGACCAAAGACTCTCTAAAATTAGTAAACTAACCAATTTTATCAATAAAAATTAGCCGATTAGCAAATGAAAATATATCATTTACTAATCGGCTAATTATCAAATCGACAAATCGGCAAATCGCCTACTTCACCAATTTGGCTATTTCTTTTAAATTTAGGGTGAGCAGCAGTGCGCAATACCGAGAAGAGCAACGCTTCTGTGCTGAGCAGTTGTACGCCAGCGTCACGTAGCATACCGAGGCCTATTTGCTTATTGCTCTCTGTGCGAGAGGATACCGCATCAGCGATAACGGTCACTTTATAGCCTGCTGCCAATAGGTCAATAGCCGTTTGGTAGATACAGATATGCGTCTCTATACCAATAAGCACCACGTGCTTGCTATCATATTGCCCTAATCTACTAACGAATGCTTCTTCTCCATATGCCGAAAAAAAGAGCTCTTAGTGATAGGGGTTTCACCTGCGAGTACCTCAGCTATCTGCGGATGAGTAGCCCCTAATTTGTCAGGCATTTGTTCCACCCAAATAAGCGGAATATCAAGTGTTTTGCAGCCCTCAATCACAATGCGACTATTGCGTAGCACCTCTTCCGATTGCTGCACTATCTGCGATAATTTACCTTGAATATCGAGAATTACTAATATCATAAGCTACTAATTTACTAATTGGCTAATTTCTTAACCATTATTTTATTGTATAAGTATAGAGATACCGCAGCAAAGACTCCCGATACCGAAGATAAGGTACCACATCTTTTCTGGGGTATAGGTCTGCCATAGCATTTCAGTAATTTGCGACTGCGAAAGCCCTAATTTTTGCTCTGCAAGCGCAAAATATTCATTTCTGGTCAATCCTTCAGGCATAGCTATTTGTCTATTAGCCATTTCTGCTTGTAGGAAAGCGTACTTATCCGACCATTTTTCATACAAATCACCAGAAATAAGCCCTGCAAGATAGTTACCCATAGCTACCGGAAGGAAATAAGTACCTTAGTAAAGAGCTTCTTTTCCCTTTAGGAGTAATCTGTGCGATAAAAAGCCGAAAGCGTAGGGGCTAGCAGCCATCTCACCTACTGAGAAAATCATCGTACCGATAATAGTAAACCACACATTGTTAAACATAAAGGTAAGCGTAACCCCTATAGTACCGATAATAGTACCGCGTATCATTGCGCTCACGTGCGTCATCTTAGTCACGAAGTAAGACACTACCACCCTGAAAGAAGATAATCATCAGCGAGTCGATATTCACAAACCATTCAGCTTTTACCTGTCCGTTTTCAGTAAGCATAGTGCCCAAAAAAATGGCAAGTGCTGATTTTATCCACTGACTCATAGCCGAAGAGTCTACCCAATCTTGTATAAAGTTAGGCAAGGTGTAGAATAGCTGATTAAACATCGTCCAGAAGCCGACCATTAGTATAAGCAATATAGTCAAGCGGCTATCGCGCAATGCTTCTATAATGTGCAATACCGATTCTTTAATTTCAGTAAGAAGAGGCTTTGCTATCGCGTTGTGCCATTTTTAGGTTCTTTGTAGAAGAACAGCACCACCAACAGGTTGATAAGCATCACCACTGCTGCCTGCACAAAGATAATGCGCCAGCCTAACATAGTGCGTAATGATGACGACATAGCCGGACCTATAAAACCGCCTATATTCACCATCATATAGAAGATACCAAAGCCCAAAGTGCTGGTAGTATCATCTGTATTCCGAGCTACAGTTCCGTTGATAACGGGTTTAAAAAAGGCCCCTCCTATAGCGGCAAAAAGGAAAACCATATACATCGACCAGTAGGTATTAACCTCGCCCATAAGGTAGTAACCTACTGCCATAATAAGGCACGAGATAGTCAGTGAGAGTTTATAGCCTATACGGTCAGCAATCACCCCAAACACCAGCGGCAAAAAGTATTGTATAGCCGTCACATTGCCTATGATGCTTCCTTTTTCAGAATGCGAAAGTCCAAGACCTCCTTCGTCAGTCGAAGCTACCAAGTACAAAGGCAAAAGGGTAAAAATACCATAGAAGCCCCAACGCTCCATAAGCTGTAGGAAACTCGCCACCCAAAAGTTAGGCGAAAAAGTTCGGAGAGTTTGCAATAACGATTTTTTTATTTGCTGTCATTATGATAAAATGTTTAGTAATTTCAAAAAAACAGGGGCAAAAAAATAGTACCTTTTTTTCAAAGAAACAAAAACCATAACCCCAATTGTATCAAAGGAATAAACAAATGTTATATTTGTAACATCTCATCTGCTAATTTCCTAATTAGCTAATCTGCCAATTTGCTAATTTTATAATTATTTTTCGTATTTTTTTGCATCGCATTACCATTTTTGAAACTGTATTATGAACGACGATTTGCTCTATCTTATTGCGCTGAAGAAAATCCCTTTAGTAGGCGACATCACTGCCCGAAAGCTACTCACGCACTTCGGCAGTGCTCAACGCATCTTTGCTCAAAGCAGAGAAAAACTCGAAAAAAACTCATTGGTATAGGCTCTAAGATAGCTGATAACCTGCTGCATAGTGCCACTTATCTGCACGAAGCTGAGGCTGAACTCTCTTTTGCCGAGCAGCACCACATACAAGTGATTGCCTACACTGACCCTCAGTACCCCTACCCTACTGAAGCAATGCCCCGACAGCCCTATTCTCTTTCACCAAAAGGGAAACATACAGCTGTCTAACAAACGCATCATCAGTATCGTAGGCACTCGCAATAGCACCCCTTATGGCAATACTTTTTTGCGAAAAAGCTCATCGAAGAGTTAGCCCCCTTAGGAGTGGTAGTGGTCAGCGGCTTTGCTTATGGTATCGACATCACGGCGCATAAGGCCGCTATAAAGCACCATCTGCAAACGGTAGCTTGTTTAGCTCACGGACTTAATTTCATCTATCCGCCTGCTCATAGCAAGTACACTGAGGCAATGACCGAAAACGGCGGCTTCATCACCGACTTTGGCTATTTGAGTGCTTTCGACCGCAAGAACTTTCTAAGCCGCAAACCGCATTATTGCAGGGCTCTCGCAGGCTACTGTAGTGATTGAGTCGGGCAAGAAAGGCGGCAGCTTAGTCACTACCGATATAGCTTCCTCTTATGGGCGCGAGGTCTTCGCCGTCCCTGGTAGGGGTTACCGACCCCTATAGTATAGGCTGCAACGAACTGATACGCAGCGGCAAAGCCAACATACTGCTATCAGCACAAGACCTTATCAATACTTTGGGCTGGCACAACACCCCACCAAAGGAAGTACAGCAGGAACTATTCCCTACCTACACCCCCGAGGAAGTGCCGGTAATAGAGCAATTGAAGAAAGGCGGCAAGATGACTTTAGACAGTCTATCGCTTGCCTGCCAAATACCCGTGTACCAGCTCTCTAACCTCCTCTTTCAAATGGAGCTCAAAGGCTACGTACAACCCCTACCTGGCAAAATGTTTGAGATAATCTAATTTCTTTTTTTCCTTTGACGCGAAAAATCATACATATCGATATGGACGCCTTCTACGCTTCAGTAGAGCAGCTCGACTTCCCCATTTGCGTGGCAAAGCCATTGCGGTAGGCGGAGGCGAAGCGCGCGGAGTGGTAGCCACTGCCAGCTATGAGGCGCGTCAGTATGGGGTGCATAGCGCTATGAGCGGCGTATTAGCGCGCAAACGCTGTCCGCATCTCATATTTGTACCCCCTCGCTTCGAGCGATATAAAAGAAATATCAAGGCACATTCGCAGTATCTTCCATCGTTACACCGACTTAGTAGAACCCCTTTCGTTAGACGAGGCGTATTTAGACGTCACCCATAACAAAATGGGCAATCCTTCGGCTACTCTTATCGCACAAGAGATAAGGCAAGCTATTTTTGCTGAAACAGGACTCACCGCTTCCGCAGGCATCTCCATCAATAAGTTTATTGCCAAAATAGCCAGCGATGTAAATAAGCCCAACGGACAGAAAAACCGTCACTCAAGACGAAGTACAAGACTTTTTAGACACACTCAATGTCAAGAAGTTTTACGGTATCGGCAAGGTAACAGCCGAAAAAGATGTATGCTTTAGGCGTTTTCACAGGCAAAGACCTACGCCAGAAGTCATTGGCTTTTTCTCGAAAGAAACTTCGGCAATAGCGGCAAGCACTACTACGAATTGGCGCGCGGCATTCACAACAGCGAGGTACAGCCTTTCAGAATACGCAAGTCAGTAGGGGCAGAACAGACATTTGCCGAAAACCTCACCAGCGAAATCTATATGCTAAAAGAGTTAGATAGCATAGCCAGCGAAGTAGCTACGCGTTTAGCGCAGCAAAAGGTAGCCGGCAAGACCCTCACTCTAAAGATAAAGTACAGCGATTTTTAGCATACAAACGCGCAGCAAAAACCCTAAAGGACTATATCAGCTCAAAGGAAGAAATAATGCTGTACATCAGCGAATTGCTATACCAAGACCGCCTATCCGACTCGGTGCGCTTATTAGGGCATTTCAGTGTCGCACCTCAACAACGACCCCGACAAGACCGTCCCTCCTACCCCCACAATACATACAGCTCAAACTGCAATTCCCCGATTAGAGGTTGGTTATATATAGCTCATTATCCACTGATAAAGATGAGTTACCACTCGACCATAAGAACACAATCAGATAATAAATAGCCACTCCTAAAACCACGAGCCATATAGTAGTAGAGACAGCCCTTCGCTTCACTTTTTTTAACGATATTCGGGTCATCATTCACAAAAGCCTTCTATCAAAATCGTATTTTTCTCGGTAAGATTTATAGAATATATCAAGCACAATTCCTGCATAAGGAATAAGCCCTACAAAAAAATATCTATAAACACATTGCGCAAGAGCGTCATTGTAAGGGCATACGATCTAATCTTAAAAATCGAAATATAGAAAAAAACGAAGCGTTAAACAGCTGAGGCACAATGTCGCCCACCACCGGCACCAAACCCAGTATAGGGTCTAAATAATAGTCGTCCATCACCTTAGTAGCCGTTTTCATAGCCCTATAGCTTCTACTCTGCTCCATACGCAGCTTGCGTTCAGCTTTCTTCAACAACTTTTGTTCCTCTTTTTAAAGATGCATCCATAGTATCTGTTCCTTTTTCTGTTATTTTTTTCTGTTACGTTTCTGTTACTTCTACGCCGCAAAGTTCCGACACTTTTTCCACATAACCAAATACTTGTCGCAGTATTACACAACTTTGTAAAGTAAGAGGCTGACCAAAATGTTTTTCGTGTATACTGACCATCACATCTCCCCTTTGAAGGGGCAGGGGATGTTAATAATCAACAAGTAAGAAAAACATTTTGTATTATTAACCTCTTTTGAGTAGAAAATCCATAATATAAAAAAATCTTTTTTTACACCTAATCTCGGCTATAGCTACAGTATACGATGAGCGAAGGTTAAGCGAAGGTTGAGCGAAGGATAAGCGAACAACTACTTTATAAAAAAACGTATAATTACCAAAAATATTACTATTTTTTTGCAAAAAAACAAAAACTTATATGAATCATATTGTTTTTCAACTTCCTTACAGAGCTCGCTAAAAACAACCACAAAGAATGGTTTTGACGCTCACAAAAAAACGACTACGAGGCAGCTAAAAGCAGCCGTTAATACCGTTTGCGAGACTATTTATAACGAAATAGCCCTAAACGACACGCTTTCGCCTATGAAAATATACCGCATCTACCGCGATTTGCGTTTCTCTAAAGACAAAACTCCCTATAAAACCCATTTCGGTTGCTATTTCCAACGCAAACAACCTCATTACCGAGGCGGTTATTACATTCATATCAGTCCCGAAGAGAGTTTTTGTAGGCGGAGGCTTCTTCAATCCTAACAAAGAAGATTTGCTGCGTATCCGTCAAGAAATTTCATTAGACGGCGATACTTTTTGCCCAAATAATGCAACACCCAGAGGTAGTAGCCCAATTTGGCGGCAAACTATGGGGCGATGAGGTAAAAAACAGCCCCTAAAGGCTTCGAGAAAGACGACCCAATGCTCGACTTCCTACGCAAAAAGCAGTTCCTCCTCAAACACGATTTCACTCCTGCAGAAGTGCTATCACCCGACTTCACAGCCAAAGCCATCAGCAGCCTGAAGGCTATGCGTCCCTTCTTCGATTTTATGACCGGTGCCCTAACCACCGACCTCAACGGAGAACCCCTTTTCTAAAGTAACATTTGTTAATTGCTAATTATCAATAGTTTTGTATCTTTGCACCCTCAAAATTAGTAACTAAACCTTTTTATGGCAAAAAGAAATAGACGAAAGCAAGCAAGGGCAAAGCCTTGTACTTACCGCCGACAGCACCAATACCAAAAATTATATATCGAAAGCTATGGCTGCCAGATGAACTTTTTCTGACAGCGAAATAGTGGCTTCTATCCTTTCAAAAGTGGGCTATAACACCACCGATAGCGTAGATGATGCCGACTTAGTGCTTATCAATACTTGTTCAGTACGCGACAAAGCCGAGCAGACTATCCGCAAACGTTTAGAGCAGTTCAACGTGTATAAACGCAAAAACCGGCTATGAAAGTGGGCGTATTGGGCTGTATGGCCGAAAGGGTAAAAACACGCTTTCCTCGAAGAAGAAAAAAATCGTAGATATGGTGGTAGGACCCGATGCCTATAAAGACCTGCCAAACCTATTGGAGGAAGTAGAAGGCGGTCGCGAGGCGGTAAATGTTATCCTCTCTAAAGACGAAACATACGCCGACATCGCTCCTATACGCCTCAACAGCAACGGGGTTACTGCCTTTGTATCTATCACACGCGGTTGCGATAATATGTGCACCTTCTGTATTGTGCCTTTCACTCGCGGACGTGAGCGCAGTCGCGACCCTTACTCTATTATCAACGAAATAGGCGACCTACAAGCGCGTGGCTTTAAAGAAGTTACCCTACTGGGGCAAAACGTAGATAGCTACTTGTGGTATGGTGGCGGATTGAAGAAAGATTTCAGCAAGGCTACCGAAATGCAGCAGGCTACAGCTATCAACTTTGCCAAACTACTCGATATGGTAGCCACCGCTTATCCTAAGATGCGCATTCGCTTCTCTACCTCTAACCCTCAGGATATGACTTTTGAGGTTATCGACACTATGGCGAAGCATCACAACATCTGCAAATACATACACCTGCCCGTACAGAGCGGCAGCAACCGCATCCTAAAGGCGATGAACCGTATGCACACTCGCGAAGAGTATTTTGCGCTAATTGACGGCATACGCCAGCGCATCCCCGATTGTGCTATCTCTCAAGATATGATTACAGGTTTCCCTACTGAAACAGAAGAAGACCACCGCGATACCCTTTCGCTAATGGAGTATGTAAAAATACGATTTTTGGTTTTTATGTTTGCCTACTCCGAGCGACCTGGTACTTTAGCGGCTCGCAAAATAGTAGATGATGTACCTGAAGAGGGTGAAGAAACGCCGTTTAACCGAAATCATCGACTTACAGCAGGCACACAGCCTTTATCGCACCCAAGCGCAGGTAGGCAACACCGTAGAGGTACTTATAGAGGGTAATTCTAAGAAGTCAGAGCAAGAATGGATGGGACGCAACAGTCAGAATACAGTAGTGGTATTCCCTAAGGAAGACTACAAAATCGGCGATTTCGTAATGGTAAAAATCACTGATTGCACTTCTACTACCCTCATCGGAAAAGCTGTAGGCTACAGCGAGTATTTCAATTAGTCGATTTACCGATACTAAAAAGGCTGCTCAACATTATCTGTTAAGCAGCCTTTTTGCGTTTTTAGTCCTCGTTATATTCTGAGTAAAACTCTGAGGAAAGTTCTGAAATTTTTACCTCTAATTGTTTCTCTAATTCAGCATTTATTAGGTCATGCAAATCCTTATTTTTCATCTTTGTAAACTGTCATACCATTCTTATTTACCTTAGTATTTTTCTAAATATATTTTTCACTAAAGGAGTGGCTAAAGCCTCTGGATTTTTACTCACAAATGCTTTCATTGTTTTTTCTTGCTACTGGTATCTCAAAAAGAAGGAGTATTATCTATCCCAAATATAAAGGTTATTACATCATCTGCATAACACAGTTTCACTTCTTTTAACTTTTTGCTATTAGGATATTTCTTAATAAAGTTGCTCTCATTAAGTAGTAATGTACCTAACTCATCCCAACCAATCATTAGAGCAGCATCATTATACATAAACGGACGTATATCATTAATTCTTATATATAGAAGATATTCCTGTGACAAATAATTTTTTAAAATTCTTAGCCAAATAGCCTTTTTTAAAGTAAAAACCAGAAAACCCCTCATCCCAAGCAGCTTCCAAACCAGCATTATCCAATAGTTTCTGAAAAATCAGCTGTAAAACCTACACCTTTTTAAATAAGGCTTAAAAGAAGAAGATTCTATATCTTCTATCTCTAATAATTTTGCCTCAGCCTCTTTAGCAAACTTCTCGTACAAAATGTCATTCTTAGTTTTATTAGTATTAGCTCGCATTTGGGCAATTGTTTATTTTTTTCAGAGCATTTACGCTCTTAATAATAGCTACAGGGTCTTTTCTGTGCAAAAGCCTAAAGATACTATCAAAAAGGCTTAATAGGGTAATGTAATGTTTCATATTATAGTTCTTTTTATTTAAAATGGGAATTTTATAGTTCTTTCAGTAAGGTCTTCATCAAATTGTACATCGTAATAAAGCACAGTAGGGTATAACAAAAACCTGAATTTTGCTTAATAGTGAGTTTATATAGGTTGTGGTAATCAAGGTAGAGTAGTTTCAGAATGCCCTTGCATTACGATATCGCCCTTTACACAGCTTACTGTATAGGGGTTGTCAGAATTATTTACGAGCTTAAGTACCCCTTGATTTGCTTTTTCGTTTGTTGCTGCTGTTGGTATTAGTATTATAGCTACTGTTGCTGTTATTATTTACTGGGATCTGAAAAATCAGCAAGGTATTGCCACGACACATTTTCAGGAGCCATAGTCTTTTTCGCCCCAAAGTCGCCTGTTGTATAGTAAATAGCTGTTGTTTCAGGCTGATAAGCCGCTAACACTTGATACTGATAGCCTGAAATATCATCTACATTATCATAGCTATAGCTAAAGAGTACATACTCTTGCCCGTTTATAAAAGTAGCCCCATATTTAGAAGCCATTGAGCGAGACATCTTTTTGCCTACACGCGCTTCTATATACGGCTCAATAGTAGAAGCTACGTTTTCTAACCCCTCTAAAGGCAACAGTTTACCTCCTTTGAGTTCAAACGGATATTCCTCAGCATAGCCGCTACTACTCATCGTATTCACCACTTCATAATAGCGCGAACTCACAGCTTTCTTTCCTACATAACAACTTTCTAACAGATAATCATAGTTATCTGTACCTATAGCGGCACTTAACGATTGTACAAAATTATCTTTTGTTGAGGCAGTGCGAAGAGACGATGTGTAGTAGGAGTCATACGTATTAGGTACGATTACTTTCATCACGCGGGTTACCTCTTCTTTTTGATAGCGAGGGTACCATCTATGGGCTTGCTCGGCTTTGGTTACCACATAGAAATGGCGAGCAAAGCTAGCGTAAGCGTTATCAGGCACCTGCGTTCTCATCTTAAAGAGAAGATTGCTATCATACACATTAGAAAAAAATTGTTGTTATTTTTGCGAATAACAATGCATCAGCAGCCCTAAAAAAAGGCAATAAGAGTTGTAAAATATTTTATTTTTCATTGTTAAAAAGTAATAATTTGAGGCAAATATACAAATTATTTTTCTAAATACCCACATTCACCCTCATTATCTTTCGCAGATTGGCAGCTACCTCTACTTTATTTGACTGAGTAGAACATAAAAAAAGGCTGCTCAACAGATAATGTTAAGCAGCCTTTTTTAGTGTATTATAATATCATCTTCGGTAAGTGATTGTTACATTCAAAATATCATCAATCGTATAACCAGATAACTCAAGAGAGTTTTTGCTCTTGCATTTGTAATCGCATTATTCTTTTAAACTCATCATTATATTTAAAAGACCAATTCGCTTTCGTTTAAATTAATAACATCAAGAGCTCTTAATGCTTTGTCATTAATCACAAAACAAATAGTACTTCCTTTAATCACATACAAAAAGATGCTGAGTTATATTTACAGGTTTTTCGTCATTCTTATAATTGTATTCATTTAGTATCCAACGATCACCTTTAAATATATAATTCATTTTTCTTTATGCAATTAAACACCTCTGCAGGAACTATCTGAGAGAAGGGTTTCCCATCAGACATTCTTGATTCCACATAGTTCCATTGTCCTTCTAACTGTGCTCGTGTGTACTTAGCATCGTTATCATTGTCTTTTTAGTGCACGCTGCGAAAGCTATCACAGAAAGTGCGATTAGTAATATTTTTCATAGGAATAAAGTTTAAAAATTTTGCTACAAAGATAAAAACTTCCTTTTATTAGCAAAATATTCCAAGAAAAAAATACACGAATTATTTTTATACTGATAATTACCTCTACCTCTCTGCTAATTCTATAATCTCTAAATTCTTAATTTCGCCAGCTTCAAGCTCAAAACGGAGCATAGTGCGAACTTTTTGCCAGCCGTAGATGCCTGCCGCCCCTGGATTGAGGTGCAGTAGCTGGTATTGTGGGTCGTATTGTACTTTTTAGGATATGCGAATGCCCCGAAATGAAGAGTCGGGGTGGGTGTTTTTGTATTTCGCATTTGGCTAAAGGAGTGTATCAGTTAGGGTAGCCACCTATGTGTATCATCAGTACCTCTACTCCCTCGCACTCAAAACGATTTACCTCTGGGAAGTAGCCGCGTACCTCAGTGCCATCTATATTGCCATAAACCCCTCGTAAAGGCTTTTATCGTCTCGAGGGCTTGTATGACGAGCCACATTGCCAAAAATCACCGCAATGCCAGACCTCATCAGCCTCTGAGGCATAGTGAAGTATGCGCTCGTCTATGTACGAATGCGTGTCGGAGAGGAGTAAGATTTTCATTTCACATCTAATTTGTAGTGCTGTTTGCCCTGTATCTTATAGCAAGTACGCTTGGCAGCACTCTCTTCGGCTCTCTTCTTAGAGGTAGCCCGTGCGCGCGTCACCGAAAAAGCCCCTCTACATACACTTTTGGCTACGAAGTATTTCGTCTCTGAACGGTCTTCACATCTTCTTCTGCCTCAAATGAAAAGTCGCGTTTGTGCTTCTGACACCATTCTATCAGCAAACTTTTTATGGCTAATAACCTTTTCTTCGAGGTTTTTGATGTTGATATAAGGCAAAATGAGCTTGCGTTCTATAAATTTGAAGCAAGTTTTTATAGCCTTTATCCAAGTAAATAGCCCCTATAAGCGCCTCGAAAAGATTGCCCGTAATGTTATTGCCCAACTGCTTGGGAGTGAGTTTCGTACGCAGAAAAACTAAGCAGCTGTAGTTCTTCGCCCAGCTGGTTCAGGTTGCTGCCTTTCTACTATTTTTAGAGCGCATTTTTGGTCAGGTAGCCCCTCGTCTTGCTCAGGCGCATTAGTAAAAATATAATCGGCTATTACTGCCCCTCAAAATCGCATCGCCGAGAAACTCAAGTCGCTCGTAGCTCTTGCGGGTAGCCTTTTGGTATTGGTAGGATGGATGCGTAAAAGCCTCGCTATAAAATGACAGATTTTTTTAGGCGCATAGCCCAAAAAGATCTTTCATTTTTATTGTAAAAATCCTGTCTTTCTTCTTAGAAGTAAAACGGGAAAATGACAATATTTTTCTTTAAGCTGAACACTTGTATTATAACTTTTTGAATAGTAAGCAGGCGTTATGACCTCCGAAACCGAAAGTATTACTCATTGCTACTTTTACATCGCGTTTTTGTGCTTGGTTGAAAGTGAAGTTTAAGCGTTGGTCTATCTTCTCATCCGGAGTTTCAAAGTTGATAGTAGGCGGTACAATACCGTGCTTAATAGCCAATATCGAAGCCACTGCTTCAACAGCTCCCTGCTGCACCAAGTAAGTGTCCTGTCATCGACTTGGTTGAGTTGATATTAATATTGTAAGCGTGCTCTCCGAACACATCAATTACTGCTTTCGACTCGGCTATATCGCCCTAGCGGAGTAGAAGTTCCGTGCATATTGATAGCATCTACTTCGTTTATCGCTACGCCAGCGTCTTTAAGACAGTTATTCATCACCAATTTAGCGCCAAGCCCTTCAGGGGTGAGGTGCCGTCATATGGTGAGCGTCTGCTGAAAGTCCGCCACCAGCCAATTCGCAATAGATAGTAGCACCACGTGCTACGGCGTGGTTGTACTCTTCAAGCACAATAGCCCCTGCTCCTTCGCTCAATACGAAACCATCGCGGTTAGCATCAAACGGACGCGATGCCTTAGCTGGGTTTTTCGTTGAAAGTAGAAAGAGCGTGCAAAGCGTTAAAGCCGCCAATACCCGCAATAGTAACAGCTGCTTCAGAGCCGCCCGATACTATTACATCGGCATAGCCAAAACGAATATAGTTAAGCGCATCAATCATAGCATTGGCAGCCGAAGCACAAGCCGACACGGTAGTGAAGTTAGGACCTCTGAAGCTATATTTGATAGAAATCATACCCGATGCTATGTCGGCTATCATTTTAGGTATAAAGAAAGGATTGAAGCGAGGCGTACCATCGCCCTGATTGAAGTTGGTTACCTCATTTTTGGAAAGTTTCTAACCCTCCGATTCCTGAACCCCATATCACACCCACGCGGTCTTTATCAACCTTATCAACGTCTAAATGAGCATCTTTGATAGCTTCATCGGATACCACAGAGCATACTGCGCAAACTTATCGAGCTTGCGAGCTTCTTTTCTATCCATAAAGTCCTCAATATTGAACCCTTTTAGCTCGCAGGCGAACTGGGTTTTTAAAACTTAGAGGCATCGAAATGGGTAATAGGGGCAGCGCCACTTTTTCCTTCTACGAGTCCGTTCCAAAAATCTTGTGAGGTATTACCAATGGGGGTCAAGGCACCTATGCCTGTTACTACTACGCGTCTTCTCTCCATATAGTGTTATCTTTTTAGTATTTAGGTTCTAAAAAAAGCATTAGGCACTAAGCCACTAACCTACCTATATGGGTGGTTAATAGCTTATTGCCCATTAGCCCATTATTGTTTAGCATCTTCAATGTATTTGATTGCTTGACCTACTGTTTGGATATTTTTCAGCTTGGTCATCTGGGATTTGAATATCAAATTCTTTTTCAAACTCCATAATCAACTCTACAGTGTCTAATGAATCTGCTCCTAAGTCGTTAGTGAAGCTCGCTTCTGCGTTCACTTCATTTTTCGTCTACGCCCTAACTTATCAACGATAATGGCTTTAACTCTTGATGCAATGTCTGACATAATTTTTTCTTTTTTTATAACTATAATTACTGAGTGCAAAAAGTAAGCATGAATGGCAATCGTTTTTCGAGCAAATATTGTACTTTTTTTGGTGTTAAAAATACCAAAGTCGTTTTATAATCAGGGGGTTAAAAGAATGGTGCAACGCTTCAGAAATCAATCAAAAAGGTATATTAAAATTCACAATAGTATATTTCACTATTTTTTTCGTACAATGATTAAAGTTTTTATACTTCGCATATCTTTCGGTAATCCTTCGGTGATCGTAAAGGGAAGGTATATCTAAAGTAAAGGGAAGGTGTAGAAGAATTTTTTTCTGCTATAACCGTAATTTAGATTTTTAGATTTCAAAATTACTGAAATACCATTCCTCCGAAACCTACAGCATTTATCATCACTGTTTGGAGTTTCTCGGGTACTTCATTTACCTCGTCAAGGTAAGGTATAGGCTGAAAAAGTGTTGCGCTGTAGCATCTCAATTGCCATACCAAGATTGAGCGCTCCACTTGCGCCGTAAGTATGTCCGTGTCGCCATTTATTATTAGTCAGCAGTGGTTTTTGCGACCCAAAGACTGCCTCTATGGCATTGAGCTCTGCCCTATCGCCCTTGATAGTGCCCGTGCAGTGGGTGATAACCACATCTATCTTAGGATTACCAGCACTCTGTAAGGCGCTGCGCATCGACTCTTGCAGACATTGTCCGTCAGGGGACAGCGAGACGCTATGGGTAAGCTGCTCGGTGGCAAAGCCAATTCCTATAATATATGCCAAAGCGTTAGGGCGTTCGCCTTTCTCTAAACAAAAGCAGCCTGCCCCCTCGCCCAAGACCATTGTATTCTGCTTTTTGGTCATATCCATAGACCTACAAGGGTAAGGCAACGGCAGAGAACTATAGATTTTAAGAGCTTTGACCTGCGCAATGGTAAAAGGCGTAAGGGGAGCCTCAGTGCCTCCTACTAAAAAACGCTCTTCCATACCGCTCTGTAGCCACGCTACGGCATTGGAGATGCCGTGTAAGGCGGTAGAACAGGTGATGGAGTGCGACAGAGCAAAAGCCTTGTGTAGCAAAGTATTGAGCTACCCACGTGCTTACATTGCCCCAAGGTAGTGGTGGGCGATGCTAAGGTTTTACAATAGCCCTCGCTGAGGAAATGTGCATAATGCGACTCGAACAGCTCGGTAGCTCCGCGCGAAGAGCCCTATATTCACCCCCAAAAACGCTGACCGCTCCAGCCTGCTTGGCATACCGCTTCCTTAGCGGTAAAAAGGGCATACAGCACGGTGGGGTCTAAATATTCGTATGCAGGATTGCTCTGACGCAAAGTTGCTATAAGGGGAACGTTTTTCTTCTGAAAGTCGCCCCATAGGTACGTCATCGCAGCTTGTTATTTGGTCGGCAGCAAGAGTAGCTGCTCCTGTAATGGCTATTTTCATTGGTAAATAATTTTTAAATTTCGAGGGTAATTAAGCAATAATAAAAATATTTTTTTGTATTTTTGGCGAAATTTTTCACTAATAAATATTTATTTTTCTAAATAAAAAAACACCACCATTATGAACAAAGAAAAGAAAAATCCTATCTCGTGGGTTCCTACCACTTACTTTGCTATGGGGCTCCCTTTTGTGATGCTTTCATTGGTTTCTCCTATCATTTTCAAGGACTTAGGGGTTGCTAACGACCACATAGCTTTCTGGACTTCGCTGCTTATCCTCCCTAGTCGCTCAAACCTATCATCAGTGTACTTATGGAAATCTACGGTACTAAAAAAACAGTACATCGTTATCACTGAATTGCTTTTCGGCTGCTGTGTTTGGGCTTATCGTTTTTTCACTACCTCTGCCTAACTTTTTTTGTAACTTGCTTGGCGCTAATGGGGGTTATCGCTTTTAGCGGCTCTACCCACGATATTGCGGGCGATGGTATGTATATGCAGCAATTAGATGCTTCTACCCAAAGTGTTTATTCGGGTTGGCAGGGGCTTTCTATAACCTTGCAAAAAGTATTGGCTAACGGCGGGCTTATCTTCTTGGCTGGCTGGTTAGTGAACGAAAAAGGTATGAGCATCGTAGCCTCTTGGCAGCTAATTATCAGCATCTGTGCTGTTATTTTTAGGTTTGGTAGGTTTTGTATCATCTGTATGCGCTTCCGAAAGACGAAAAAACACTTCTGATGGCGATTTCAGCCAAAAAAAGCAAAGAACTATGGGGTATCTTTGTAGCTTTCTTTCAAAAAGAAATATATATTTTACTATTTGTTTTTTTCATTTTTCTTATACCGCTTTGCTGAAGGACTGGCGATGAAAATTGCGCCTCTGTTCTTAAAAGACAGCATAGAGGTAGGCGGCTTAGGGCTTTCTAATGAGCAATACGGATTGGTATACGGCACGGCAGGTACAGCAGCTTTCATCATAGGGTCTATAGTAGCTGGCTATTTTGTGTCGGTTGTGGGGCTTCGCAAAGCTCTTTTTACCTTAGCTTGTGCTTTCAACATTCCGTTTGTAGTATATCTTCTTTTCGCTTATTTTCAGCCTACCAGTTTGATAGTTATCGGTTGTGGTATCGTAGGCGAATACTTCGGCTATGGTTTTTGGTTTTGTGGGACTTACACTATTTATGATGCAACAGATAGCCCTCGGAAAATACCAAATGGCGCACTACGCTTTTGCTAACAGCCTGATGAACTTAGGGGTGATGATACCTGGAATGCTCAGCGGCTACCTCAGCAAAGTATTAGGATACGAACTTTTCTTCGCTATAGTGATGCTCTGCACCCTTCCTGCTCTTGCTATCACTTGGAGCGTACCTTTTCACTTACAAAGATAATGTAAAGCATACAGACAAATAAAAATAGCACAACAATACAAACAAATAGGGGGCGAATTGCGATTCGCCCCCTATATTTTTTAACAATGTTGTAACACGGTGCGACAACTATTTGCGTACTTCAGTAAAAGGTCGGAATTTTTGCCCCGTAAAAGTTTCGAAACTTATTCCGTTCTTTGACATATTGGGAAATTAAAACACCTCTGAAATTACCTTTACGATATTGTCTGATTTACCCATTGAATAGTAATGGAGCACAGGTACGCCTGCCGCTTTAAGCTCTTTGCTCTGCTGTATAGCCCACTCTATCCCTATCTGTTTGACATCGGCATTGTGCTTGCAGGCTTCGACTGCCTCGACAAGTTCCTGTGGGAAATCTATCTTGAAGGCTTGTGAAAGCAAGTTGAGATGCTTTTTAACCGCAATCGGCTTGATACCAGGTATGATAGGCACATTTATACCAGCTTCGCGCTTTGTCTACAAACTCAAAGTATTTCTGATTATCGAAAAACATCTGCGTTACTACATAATCAGCCCCCGCCTCTATCTTTTCTTTGAGGCGCGCCAAGTCTGAGGTAAGTGAAGGCGCCTCGATATGCTTCTCGGGATAACCTGCTACCCCTATACAGAAGTTAGCCTTATGGTCGGCTGCAATGCCATTGAGATAAACACCCTTATTCAGATTGCTGATTTGGGTAACGAGTTCGGTAGCATAGGTATGACCGCCCTCAGTAGGCTGAAAATAGCGTTGCTCTTTCATCGCATCACCACGCAATGCCATCACGTTATCGATACCTAAGTAGAGGCAGTCTACCAAGAGGTATTCCGTCTCTTCTTTTGAAAAACCACCACAAAGCACGTGGGGCACGGTATCTACCTTGTATTTATGCTGAATAGCTGCACAGATACCTACCGTACCTGGGCGCATACGGGTTACTTTCTTTTCTAATAATCCGTTAGGGTGCTCGATGTAATAATACTCCTCGCGCGAGGTAGTAACATCAATAAACGGAGGATTAAACTCCATTAAAGGGTCTATATTTCGGTATAGTTCCTCAATGTTATTCCCTTTTTAGGGGTACTACTTCAAAAGAGAAGAGTGTCTTCCTTTAGCATTCTTTATATGGTCTGTTATTTTTCATATTTTCCTTTAAATTCTTCTTTTTGCTATCAGTGTATATTGTTTCACAAAGTCTGTTTTTGTGAGCGGTATAGGCATCTCGATCGTGCTCGAAAGGCTTCCAAAGAGATAATTTGAGCATTTCATAAGCTCTCGCTACCGATGGGTGTGCTAATAGTTCATCGCGAAAATAAAGTTCGTCATTATCACCTTCATAACGCAAGTGCAGGTGATATACACGTTCTGCAAACCCATTAATAGTATAGCCTTTATTAAAAGAAATCCTATTGTTTGTTTCTGTTCATACATAGATAACCTGATTGTAAAATGACTTCTTTTAGCTTCTGAAATGAAGCCTCTTTTTCACTTCTAAAAGCATATCTACAATAGGTTTTGCTTGTATTTGTTCAACAGCTGTACTACCTATATGGCTTTAGCCGTACCACTTCATCAGAAGGTAATTGTTTTTAAAAGAAAACTACGCTCTTCCTCATACCATTCTTTCCATAAAGGATTGTGCTGTGTAAGATTGATAGGAAATAGTTGCCACAAGTCCTGCAACGACATTTTTAACAAAGGATTTTCTTCTTTTTCTCCCATTAGCTATTAGTGTTTTACACTCTACTCTTTTCTGCTAATCTTAGAATATCGCCAAATACGCCTCGTGCTGTTACTGAGGCTCCTGCTCCTGCCCCTTGTATGACAATAGGGTTATCGCCATAAGATTCTGTATAAATCTCAAAGATTGAATCAGCTCCTTTTACCTGACCAAGAGCACTATTGCGAGGAACAGATACTAACGATACGTCTAACTGCACTGTATTAGTAGAAGCTAAATCGCCGTGAAGGTCGCCTACATAGCGCAGTACGTGGTCAGGCTCTTGAGCTTCTTTTATTTGCTGATAAGGGGCATTAAACTCGTCTAAACGTTGCAAAAAGTCTTCGACAGAGCCTTCTCTGAGATGCTCTGGGATAAGGTTTTGAATCTTTACATCGGTAAACTCATTGCCTAAATCAAGCTCGCGGGCTAAGATAAGTAGCTTGCGCCCTACATCATTACCGCAAAGGTCTTCACGAGGGTCAGGCTCGGTATAACCACTGTTAATAGCGTGTTGGAGCACTTCGCTAAACGGCTTATCTTCTGCTGAAAAGGTATTGAACAGGTAGCTGAGCGTACCTGAGAATATCCCCTTGATACGGGTAATGTTCTCGCCTGAATGGTGTAGTAGGCGAATGGTATCTATCAACGGTAACCCTGCTCCTACATTGGTTTCATAAAGATACGTTTTTGGTATTGCTTAAGGGTTTTGCGCAGCTCTTGGTAGAAGCTAAACGAGATAGTATTGGCTATTTTTATTAGCTGAAACAAGGTCGTAACCACTCTTAATCAGAGGAATGTAGTTATCTACAAAAGTCTTGCTGGCAGTTACATCTACTGCAATAAGGTTTTTCTAAGTGATTTTTATCTACAAAAAGCCTGTAAAGTATCAAAGTTATAAGGTACAGCTTCGCGCTCGAAAGCCTCTTCCCAGCCTTTGCCTATCCCTTTGGCGGCAGTGAGTATTTTCTGAGAATTAGCAATGGCTACAATACGCAAGCTAATATTCTTGCGCTGCAAGATATTATCGTGAGCAGCTATCACTTGGTTGATAAGCGTACCGCCTCACTGTACCTTTGCCGAAAATCACTAAGTTGATACGACGCGACACCCCAAAGATTTCGCCGTGGATAACATTTAGTGCCTTGTGAAGTTTTTCGGTCTTAAGCACCAAGCTAACGTTTTTACCCGTTACTGCATTATTGATAAGTAAAGGCACTATCTGATTGCGTATCAGTGCATTATAAGGGTGATGGAAAGTAGAGAGGTTGCCCTACAATTGAGATGACTGCTACATCATCTACAATGCTCACACTGCTTACATCATTGGTATAGAAGTCGTGCGAAAAACTCTTCGTCTATAGCGGCTTTAGCAAGTTTAGCATCTTTAGAAGCCACTACCAACCCTACTCCGCGCTCTGATGAACCTTGAGAGATAATGCTCACACTAATACCTTTCTGTGCCAAAAGCTCTAAAAAAATACGGGCATCTACGCCCACCTTGCCAAGCAGTCCGCGACCTTCCATCACGATAAGGGCGTTGTCTTTAATAACTGAAATTGATTTGATACCCTCTTGCTCGCTCTCTTTGTGAATGAGTGTACCTGCATCATCACTATTGAAAGTGTTCTTAATGCGCAATGGGATACCCTTCTCGATAAGCGGAATAATGGTTTTAGCATGAAGTATAGAAGCTCCGAAATTAGCCAATTCATTAGCTTCTTCGTAAGAAAGATGACGTATGATTTTGGCTTCGGGTACTAACTCAGGATTAGCAGTGAAGATACCATCGACGTGAGTGTAGTTTTTGCAGTTCAGAGGCATTGAGATAGTTAGCCAAAAGGGCTGCTGAATAGTTGCTACCATTTCGCCCTCAGGTGGTGGTATCGCCTTTTTTCAGTAGAAGCGATAAAGCCTGTTACTACTGCTACGTGATTGGGAGGAATAGTAGCAAAGCGGTCACGGGTGAGTTTTTCGGATACGGAATTGATAATTTGTGCATTGCCTACTACAGCATCGGTTTTGAAGATTTCACGACTATCAACAAAGGTGCTTTCTAAGCCCTTGCGTTTGAGTAGTGCTGCTACGAGTTTAGCTGACATTAGTTCGCCCTGTGCCAATACCAAATCTTTAGTCTTGGGACTATAGTCTTTTTAATAGAGATACTCCTTCAAGAAGTTTTTCGAGTAGCTGAAATTCGGGTTCAAACGACACTCGAGGATCATACTGCTGTTCGTTTTTCAAGTGTTGAAAATCGGCAGTGTAATCCTCTCCTTTACTTGCTTTTTCAAGCAGTGCCTCTAATTCATCAGTAGTATTACCTCTCGCTGATACTACTACCGATAGAGGTTCTTTATGTGAAGTAATGATAATATCAATCACCTTTTCAATACCGTCATTGGCAAGTGATTTACCACCAAATTTTTAATATTTTCATATTTTTTTATCTTTTACTTAGTTTGAGATTTACCGTTAAATCAAAAGATTTTTCTTCAAAAACTGTTCTAGTTGTTTGTGCTCTATCAAGAAAGCATCGTGCCCGTGTATAGAGTGTATTTCGTAGTAATCTACAGGTTTGCCCATTTCGCGCAGCTCGGCTACAGTATCGCGGTTTTCTTGAGGCACAAAATACAGGTCAGAATCAGTACTCACGATAGTAATATGTGCGGTGATAGGGGCTACCGCTTCAGCAAAACTACCACGGCCTTTAGAGATGTTCTATTGTTTTTTACCAATTGATTCATCAGCTTATAAGCAGAAAGCGAAAAACGTTTGTTCAGCTTTTTCACCGTGATGCAGCAACCAGCTCTCTACATTGTATAACTGGGTAGGCAGATGGGTAGTACGTTCAAACTTCATTTTCAGTGATTGGGGGGTACGATAACATAGCATAGCGTGCAGACGTGCATCGTGCAAAGGGGTGTGTAGAGTTTTTGAGTATCTGCTCTTGCAAGAGGCAATTACCTATAATCCAATCGGTTGCCTTCCAGTCAGCGGCTACTATTACTAATTGCTGAAAGTAATCAGGCGCAAGAGCGGCCATCTCCCAAGCAATACCGCCCCTAACGAACAGCCTACTAAAGCAAAAACAGAGTTTAGCCCCAAGTGCTCTTTTGAGGGCTATATTGAATAAGCGCGCCACATCTACCGCCGCCCAATGCTGGTAGTTAGTTATCATATCTTCCTCGCGTGCGTAGAAGCCGTTGCCGGGAATATTAAATGCTACTACGGTATATATATCAGTATCAATCACTTTGGCAGCACCTATAGCCTCTGCCCACCAACCGCTTTCGCCTGCTACTTGCGAATTGCCCGTAAAAGCGTGGTTTACCACCACTACCGGAGCTGTGCCTAAAGGCTTACCAAACAGTTGATAGGTAACCCTAAGTGAAGGAATACGCACTCCATACGAAGTAACGAAATCAAGCAAGTCATAATGCAAAAATATCTAACATAGCTTACTTTTTTTAATATCTACCATTAACCGTTAATAATTGTTTGATTTGTTTTGCTCTATATATTGTGTTAGCTCCTCTTTTCCTGTTTTATTCTGTGCTGAAGTTACAAAATAAGGAGGAAACTCCTCCCACCACTCAAGTAATGCTTCTTTATAAGCTGCTACATTGCGCTCTATAGCTTGGGGTTTTAGCTTATCAGCTTTGGTAAAGATAATAGCAAATGGTATAGCCCGTTCTCCCAGCCACTGCATAAACTCTACATCTATTTTTTTGAGGCTCGTGGCGTATGTCTACTAACACAAAAAGCACTCACCAACTGCTCGCGTTGCTCAAAATAATCCGTAATAAAGCGCTGAAATACTTGTTTAGTGGTTTTTGACACTCGTGCATAACCATAGCCTGGCAAATCAACTAGAAACCAGCGGTCATCTATTTTGAAATGATTGATAAGCTGTGTTTTACCAGGGCGCCCTGAAGTCTTAGCTAAATTCTTACAATTGGTAAGCATATTGATAAGAGACGATTTCCCAACATTAGAGCGCCCTATAAAAGCATACTCAGGCAGCCTGTCCTTAGGACACTTGGCCACCTGTGAGTTGCTCATTACAAATTCAGCTTTTTTTATCATCTCTTGCTAATTATCAATTATTGATTGTTTTAAGCCACTGGTCTAATATTTGGTTAAACTCTTGCGGTCGCTCCATCATAGGGGCGTGCCCACATTTGTCTATCCAATGAAGCTCGGCATTAGGTAGCAGCTCCTTAAATTCTTCTGCTACTTTAGGAGGGGTTACTATATCATTTTTGCCCCAAATAAGGCAAGTAGGAGTGGTCATCTTAGGCAAATCTTTTGCCATATTATGGCGAATTGCACTCTTAGCCAATGCTAATGTTTTGATGAGCTTAGAGCGATCTGAAATGTTAGCAAACACCTCATCTACTATCTCTTTCGTAGCCACAGCAGGGTCATAAAACACCTCTTCGCATTTTTTTCTGATAAAATCATAGTCACCACGGCGGGGATACCCATCGCTCATAGCACTTTCATACAGCCCCGAACTACCTGTAAGCACTAAACCCTAACACATTTTTTTAGGGTACAGCTTAGTATAAAAGTAAGCCTACGTGTCCGCCTAAAGAGTTTCCTAACAAGATAACTTTTTTTCAAATTTCTTGTATTTTATAAACTTTTTGAATGTATTTAGCTAATGTTTTTACCGAAGTAGTGAGCAAAGGCATTGTGAAAAAGAGGTAGCTCGGGCACTACCACCCTGTATCTATCCGAAAAAGAAATTACGTCTTCAAAATTACTCAGCCCCCATCAGCCCGTGTAATACGATGATAGGGGTTCCTTCTCCTTGTTCGATATATGAAAATTTACCTTCTTTTTACTTCTGTTGTCATTGGTATTTATCAAAAAGATTTTTGAAGCACAAAGATAATATTTTTATTTCTAATTGTACACAACAAAAGAGAAAAAAATATTTTTTTATCTGTTTATTCTTCAAGTGAAAAACAAGTGATTATCAAGTCTTCTAAAAATAAATACATAAAAAAACTTTGCCAAAGTCGTGAAACTTTTGGCAAAGTTTTTTTATCAATTTTACGTTCTTTGTTTTGTATTTCGTCTTTGGTATTACGCCTCTCGGTGATACCAAAAAGCGGAATAGTGTGTATCGCTTTTTTTCTGCTATCATACCGTGAGCATCTTCGTAGTGGCGTATGTTTTTCTGCCAAAGCCCCTAACAGACGCTTAGCGTGCTCTGGAGTGAGTATCACCCTACTGCGCACCTTGCCTTTAGGCATCCCTGGCATTACGCTTACAAAATCTACTACAAACTCAGTAGCCGAGTGATTGATGATAGCCAAGTTAGCATACACCCTTGCGCTATCTGCTCGTCCAACTCTATGCTTAGTTGTCCGTTGCCTTCTTTTATCTCTTCTAATTCGCTCATAGTCTATCTCGATTTTTTTCTTTTTCCACTACCGGTTCTAAGTCAGCTTTAGAGCCTACGATTATCTTCTCATAACGTTTTAAGACCAGTACCTGCAGGTATACGATGTCCTACAATTACGTTCTCTTTTAGTCCATCTAATGAATCTACCTTACCGCTTACCGCAGCCTCATTGAGTACTTTTAGTAGTTTCTTGGAACGATGCTGCCGAAATAAAACGACTTAGTTTGTAATGAGGCACGAGTAATACTTGTAGTACAGGCATAGCTGTAGCAGGTATAATATCGCGAGCTACTACTAAGTTCTTATCAGAGCGTTTTTAGCAATGAATTTTCATCGCGTAGTTCGCGGAGACTTACTATCTGTCCTGCTTTTTTAGGTTTTCAGAGTCGCCTGCATCTTCTACTACTTTCTTACCAAAGAGTCTGTCGTTTTCTTCTATAAAGTCGTCTTTATGTACTAACTGACCTTCGAGGTAAAGTGTATCTCCTGGATCTTGTATTTCTACCTTGCGCATCATCTGACGAACGATTACCTCAAAGTGCTTATCGTTAATCTTCACCCCTTGTAGTCGGTATACCTCTTGTACTTCATTTACTAAGTACTGTTGTACAGCCGATGGCCCTTTGATGCGTAGTATATCGTCAGGCGTTACAGAACCATCTGATAGCGGCTTACCTGCACGCACATAGTCGTTTTTCTTGCACCAATATCTGGCTTGATAGTTTCACCAAATACTTGCGCTCTTCGCCTAAACGAGAAGTTACAATTACCTCTTTATTACCACGTTTTTATTTTTTTCCGAATGATACTACCCCGTCAATTTCTGATACAATAGCAGGGTTAGAAGGGTTACGTGCTTCGAACAACTCAGTTACACGTGGTAGACCACCGGTGATATCGCCCGCCTTAGCTGAACTACGCGGTATTTTTCACCAATACTTTACCCCTCTTCTATCTTACTGTTGTTATCCACCATTATGTGGGCACCTACTGGCAAGTTGTAAGAACGAAGTGTTTCGCCATTCTTATCAACAATTAATAAGGTAGGTATCAACTTCTTATTACGAGATTCTACGATTACCTTTTCTTGGAAGCCTGTTTGCTCGTCTATTTCTACTTGGTAAGTTACCCCTTGTTCGATATCTTCATAAGCTATCTTACCAGAGAACTCTGAAATAATTACCGCGTTGTACGGATCCCATTGGAAGAGCAAGGTACCTTTCTTCACCTCTTCTTTGTCTTTTTACAAAGATGTGTGCCCCATAAGGAATATCGTGTGTTTGTAGCACCATACGAGTAGTAGGGTCGAGTACTTTTAGCTCTGATGAGCGTATTACTACATCTACACTTTGGTCGCCATCTTTGCTGGTTACCACACGTAGGGTCTTCTATCTCTAATATACCGTCAAAACGGGCTTCTGTTTTATTTTCTTCAGATACGTTACCTGCCACCCCACCGGCGTGGAAAGTACGTAGTGTAAGCTGTGTACCAGGCTCACCGATAGATTGAGCAGCTACTACCCCTACGGCCTCTCCTCTTTGTACCATACGGCCAGTAGAAAGGTTGCGTCCGTAGCACTTCGCACAGATACCGTGTTTTTGCCTCGCAAGTAAGAGCTGAGCGCACCTCTACCATTTCAATAGGTGCTGCATCTATCTTATCTACTATTTTTCTCGGTGATTTCTTCGCCAGCAGCTACCAATAACTCTTCGGTAAGTGGGTTATACACATCGTGTAGCGATACACGACCGAGTATACGTTCGCCCAAACTTTCTACCACCTCTTCGTTTTTTTCTTAAGGGGCACGTACTTCAACCCCACGTAGAGTACCACAATCTTCAGTATTGATGATAACGTCTTGTGATACGTCTACCAAACGACGGGTCAAATAACCGGCATCGGCAGTCTTAAGGGCGGTATCAGCAAGACCTTTACGAGCCCCGTGGGTAGAGATAAAGTACTCGAGGATAGAAAAGACCCTCTTTAAAGTTAGAAAGAATCGGGTTCTCGATGATTTCGCCCCCTCCGGCTGTTGATTTCTTTGAGGCTTAGCCATCAATCCACGCATACCGGTAAGCTGACGTATCTGCTCTTTAGAACCACGGGCTCCTGAGTCGAGCATCATATACACAGAGTTAAACCCTTGTTGGTCGGTGCTGATACGCTTCATAGCCAACTCAGTAAGCTGAGCATTGGTAGAAGTCCACACGTCAATCACTTGGTTATAACGCTCGTTATTGGTGATGAGACCCATATTATAGTTCATCATAATACCGTCTACCAAACCATTAGCTTCAGCAATCATATCTGCTTTTTTTCTTGCGGAATGATGATATCGCCTAAGCTGAATGATAGTCCGCCTTTGAAAGCGAAACGGTATCCCATATTCTTTATTTTATCGAGAAGTCACCTGTTACAGGTATGCTGGTAGCCTTAAGGATTCGCCCGATAATATCGCGCAATGACTTCTTAGTAAGCACCTCATTTACATACCCTACTTCTAAAGGCACTAACTCATTGAAGAGCACACGCCCTGTGGTGGTTTCTACTAAGTGATAGTATACATTGCCCTCCTCATCGAGGTCGCGAACACGCACTTTTTATAAAGGCGTTGAGACTTAGTTTCCCTTCGTTGTAGGCTATATTTACCTCTTCAGGCGAATAGAACACTAACCCTTCTCCTTTAATAGGATATTCAGGTGTTGATTTACGTCCTTTGGTGATGTAGTAAAGCCCCAAGACCATATCTTGTGAAGGTACGGTAATAGGTGAACCGTTAGCAGGGTTCAAGATATTGTGTGATGCCAACATCAAAAGTTGTGCCTCGAGTATCGCTTCAGGGCCTAATGGCAAGTGTACCGCCATCTGGTCACCGTCGAAGTCGGCGTTGAACGCTGTACACACCAATGGGTGCAGCTGGATAGCTTTCCCCTCGATGAGTTTCGGCTGGAATGCCTGAATACCCAAACGGTGTAGCGTGGGGGCACGGTTCAGCAGTACAGGGTGACCTTTTATCACATTCTCTAAAAATATCCCATACTACTGGTTCTTTTTATCGATGATTTTCTTAGCAGATTTCACCGTCTTCACGATACCACGCTCGATGAGCTTGCGTATCACGAAAGGTTTATATAGTTCGGCTGCCATATTTTTGGGCAAACCGCATTCGTACATTTTTAGTTCAGGGCCTACGACGATAACTGAACGCGCTGAATAATCGACACGTTTACCGAGTAGGTTCTGACGGAAACGACCTTGTTTTCCTTTGAGCGAGTCAGAAAGAGATTTTAAAGGTCTGTTAGATTCTGTTTTTACCGCTGATGATTTACGAGTGTTATCAAAAAGTGAATCGACAGCCTCTTGTAGCATACGTTTTTCATTACGCAAGATAACATCAGGTGCTTTGATTTCCATCAAACGTTTTAAACGGTTATTGCGTATGATTACACGGCGGTATAAATCGTTAAGGTCTGAAGTAGCAAAACGACCTCCATCGAGAGGTACTAACGGACGCAATTCTGGTGGAATAACAGGTATCACCTTCATAATCATCCACTCAGGTTTATTCTCGCGGTTCTTTTGTGATTCGCGGAAAGCCTCTACCACTTGTAGGCGTTTAAGCGCTTCTGTTTTGCGTTGTTTAGAACTTTCGTTATTAGCTTTTATGGCGTAAGTCGTATGAAAGCGCATCGAGGTCGAGACGCTCGAGGAGCTCTAAGAGGCATTCAGCCCCCATTTTGGCTACAGAACTTATTAGGATCAGTATCTTCAAGATATTGGTTATCAGCAGGAAGAGACTCGAGTATAGCGAGGTATTCTTCTTCAGAAAGGAAGTCGAGGTACTGAATATCTTCACCTTCAGGCCCCTTAGCAATACCGGGCTGTATCACCACATAGCGTTCGTAGTAGATAATCATATCCAACTTTTTAGAAGGCAGCCCTGAGCAGATAACCTATTTTGTTAGGCAATGAGCGGAAATACCAAATATGGGCGATAGGCACCACTAAGTTGATATGCCCTACTCTTTCACGGCGTACTTTCTTTTCAGTCACTTCTACCCCACAACGGTCGCACACGATACCCTTTATAGCGGATACGCTTATACTTACCGCAGGCACATTCATAGTCCTTAACAGGACCGAAAATACGCTCACAAAAAAAGCCCATCTCGTTCTGGCTTGTGAGTACGATAGTTGATAGTTTCGGGCTTAGTAACCTCGCCGCGCGAAACAGCCAAGATAGATTCGGGAGAGGCTAAGCCAATAGAAATCTTATCAAATTTTTGGAACAGTTGTATTTTTATCTTTTGCCATATTGTTATGGTGAAATAAATAAGGTTATTCAGACCCTACCAGACCCCCGCCTGATAACGCCTAATTACAAAATATCGTGCAAAAAGTACAACTATTTTTTTAATTAACAACTAATTTTTTTGTATTGTTTTTCAAAAAAAGTTTTTTTAATGCACTGATTTTCAGAATATAATAATTTGAAAGCTATTTTTGGTTCTGCCATTCTTGTAGCTGTTTATACAGTTTAGTTTTTGCTAAAATGCTGTATATTGAAAGAAAGTCGGAGGCTGTTTCGACTCCTTTCGGAGTTGTTCTACTGCCAATAATCAATGAGAGAAAAGCAGCGGCATCGTGCCCACTACACAAATTCATACTGTCATCAGTTGAGTTGGTTTCTATAAAAAGTATTTACGGTCTCATCTGTTAGAATTCTTTCCTTATTAGGCGATCTTTGATTGAGCGTGGCAAGCAATAAAGGTTTTTTTGTAATTTCAGTTTTTCATCTACCAAGTCTGCTATTTTGCCATACCCTATCCCACTAAAGTTTATTTTATTATCATTTATATCATTATACCAACGGATATAGCCTATATATGAAGCCTCTTCTAACACATTTTGCCAAATGGTTTTGCTGTTTATCTTGCAACTGGTATTCTGTAAGTAAGTTATCCCTCACATCTTCAAAACTGAGCATCGTCATTTCTATATCGTGATAATCAGTATAAAAAGGTTTTTCACCCGAGGATAAAGCTTATTTAAATGCAGAAAAATCAGCATCTGCTATGCCTACTACCTGTTTTTTGTTTCTTGCGTAAGTATCTCCAGAGCTTCAATAAGAGAGATTTTACCATTTACATATTCTACTTTTGCTTTAGAAGTGTCAAAGAATTTAGGATATATTTTGCCGTCATCTTCCCCTTCTACTAACACCCACACTGTTTTACTACCTCTTGGAGTATTAAGCGAAAGGCGTATATCATTTGCTTTATCGTTTCCATTAGTGTTGGCTTTTTAAACTTCTATTCATTTTTCATCAGTTTTAGAAAGGTCGTATAAATCGCGGGTTAAATCCCAATGGTTGTTAATGATTTGTGGTGAATGAGTGGAAACTAAAAAGTTAATCTTCTTTATAGCTGCTATCTTTTGCAAGTCGTCAATAAAGGCTTTTTGCCAAAGTACGTGCAAGGATATTTCGGGCTCATCAATCAGAATAAGGGTATTAGGCGTAGTTTTAAACAACAACTCATAAAGCAATACTACCTCTTGTTGCTCACCCGATGACAAGTCAGTAAGACTAAGCTCTTGTTGCTGCTTGTTTTGGTAAAAACTAAAAACCTTTGTCGCTACTTATTTTGATAGATTTAAAAAGCAAAAATCTTTTTGATTGATAATATTTACAAAAAGCTCTATTTTAGCCAATAAATCATCGTATATTTTTTTACTTTTTCTTCTGAATCGTTTAGATAAACTGAAAGCACTTTTGGCACTTTCTACATTATAGTCTGGTATTTCTTGTGCGCTGGTGGCAATACCAAATTGCTGCAACTTACTTTTGTTTATCTTTTTAGTTCAGCAAAACGTTTTTTAAAAATTGGTTCATCAACGACTGTTTTAGCTTCGATAAGCCTTTTTAGGAAAGAACTATCTAATTTCTGTGCTATTTGGTAGGCTTCTAATTGCTTTTTCTTCAATCAGTTTTTTAGTTCTTCAGCATAGAGTTCAATAGTATTTAAAAAGTCTTTTTATCCTTGCCTGATTTATCATCAGTTTCAGTATTTTTCTAAAACAGGTTTAATAAGCCGCTGTTCTTTTTATCAAATAAACTTTTGTTTGAAGAATTTCGTCAAACACATTGTGTTCTCCTTTTTTTCAATTCGACAGTTTTTCTGATTCTGAAAATAGAAAGTTATAGATGCAAAGTTTAGTTTCTGAAAATATTCACTATCCCGATTAAAAATGATAAATAATATTGAGAATTGTAGTCTTACCATAGCCATTAGGACCTGTGAGAATAGTGATATTCTCAACCGTATCAAACTTTATATGATAATCAAACAAACCAAATAGTTTCTTTTATAGCAATACTTTTCTAACATCTTTAACTTTTTAAGTGAATAACTCTGCAAAGATACAAATTTAAATATAGAAGACAAAAATACGAGAGACAAAATATATTTTTGTCTCTCGTATTTTGTATTTAGTCTGTTATTTTTTTAGTTTACAGCTATTATAAGCACTTACTAAAGATTGATAAGCGCTATCTACTTGGTTGAAGCCATTCTGATCAAATTTTTTTCTTTTCTTTAGTGTCGCGGATAAATTTGCGCAAAAGCACCAAGGTAATCTTCACCTTCTTTATTAAGTCTTTTCGTAGTTAGATTTAGCTGAAGCATCTTTTTACCTCTATCTTTTGGTTTGTTAGCCAATTGGGTTTCAATTGCTTTTATAAGCCGCGTCTAATTTATCAACATTTACCTTTTTCAGCCTCTGATTGTGCTACTACTTCATCAATAAATTCGCCTGCTACTGCCAATAACTTCTTAGATGATAAGATGTTTTCTTTTAGAGGGTGGTCTTCAAGAATGATACCCTCTGCTTTTTCTACGATACTATCCATTTCGCCAAAAAGTTTGGTACGCACTTGTTGGAAACCTTCTATTTCAGCTTCTGCTTTTTTTGTTTAAGTTCAGCGAATTTAGCTCCTTTATCATCTTTTAAAAATCTTCACTTTCTAAGTGTGATTTTATATCGCTTAAGAGTTTTTACTTCCTCAGCGTGTTTTTTAAGTTCACTAAAAATCTTTAGCAATCACCTCTTTTATCGCCAAAAGCATCAGAAGGTGTTGCTTTTGATTTATCACCAAAAATCGTGATATGTATCAATAAAAAAATTGGTCTGCTAGCCGAATTGTTTTTTTAATGTTTTTTTGCACATACTCATCAGCATCCTCAAGGTAATCTACCCCTCGCTCTATAATACCTCTATTATAGTTTCTTGACGCTTCTAACGCATCGTTATAAAAGCCAATGATTTCATTAGCTTGGTCTTTACCACCTACTTCGTCAGCACCGTTTGCTTTTCGAACCATTTGAATTACAGCCTGTAAGGAATGCCCCTACTACAGCCAAAAGCGAAAATAATCTTTTTCATTTGTCTTTTTTTATTATTTATTAATGCCACAAAGATATGAAATAAAATAATAACCTTTCAAAGTTTAACAATAGTTTAACATTAAGGATTTAGTCGTTAGTGGTTAGTCGTTAGTCGCTAGAAGGGGGTAGCATTCGGTTATCCTTCGGTCATCGTTCGGTGTTTTTAACATCCCCCTTCACATACCCGCTGCGCCAGCTCGCGGACTTCCTTCAAAGGGGAGATGCGATGGTCAATATACACGAAAAAAACTTTTTGATTTTAAATTATCCTCTTTCACATAATCCGGTAGCTCGCGGACTTCCTTCAAAGGGGAGATGTGACGGTCTGTATACACGAAAAACTTTTTCAGACAGTCTCAATATAGAGATTATGGGGTATTAACGATTAACTATTGCCATTAAAAAAATATGCTTTTTCTCTGGTAATAATCTTCAATAATATAAGGGGGTCTTTTTGCGTTTGAATTTGCTAAAATGCCGGTAAAAGTAAAAATGGGCTCGCAATACTGCCCACGTGAGGCGAGGTTTGCCGGTGAACAAGTAGTAGCGCCAGCTGCCCCATCAATGAGCATACGCACGAAAAGTCTGCGGTATAGGCAACGCGCTGGGAGGTTTTTGAGCAACATTAGCAGACTGTTTCGGAAGTTTAGGTACGTTTTCTGTGGATTAGTAGCCGAAAGGGTTGCCCCTCCCTACGTGATAGACTACGCTTTGAGGACAGCAAACTACTTTATGTCCCAAATGATGGGCACGCCAACAGAGGTCGATTTCCTCTTGATGGGCAAAAAGTCGGCATCGAAGCCCCCTAAAGCGTGAAAAACACTCGAACGGACGAACAAACAGGCTCCTGATGCCCAGAATATCGGGCAAGGCGAAGGCTCATCGTACTGCCCTCTATCCTCCTCTACCTGCTGTAAGCGTCGCCCTCGACAGTACGGAAATCCGTATTTATCGAGATAACCGCCTGCTGCCCCTGCATACTCGAAATGAGTAGGGCGTTTGTAGTCTAATATTTTGGGCTGTACCATTGCTATCTGCGGATCTTCAAAGCATTTAAGCACCGGAGACAACCACCCCTCGGTGACAGCTACATCGGAGTTTAGCAGACAATGAGACATCGGCTTGCACCTGCTGTAGCGCACAGTTATAGCCGGCTGCATAGCCTTCATTAGTAGGGTTTTTGCAGTATCGACACCTGTGGATAATGCGTGCGCAGGAACTCTACTGAGCCGTCAGTAGAAGCATTGTCCGCCACATACACTTGGGCAGCCGCCGCGTGCGTGAGGACAGTAGGGAGGAAACGCTCGAGCAACTGCCGTCCGTTCCAATTAAGAATAACGATAGCTATAGTCATAGTTGAAAATCGCCATAATGGGGTAAATCTCTTAAGAAAAGATATTGCCCCAGCTTATAGTCCATTTGGCAATAATAATGTGATACTCCGTTGGTTACCATTAGGTAAGTAGCCTTAAGCGCCAAGTTGTATCGGGCTATTTGGTCGAAAGTATCTTGAGTAATCGACACGTTGGGGGCTTTGCATTCTACCACTAAGAAAATATCGCCTCGCCGCGTGTAAATGACCACGTCATAACGCTTGGTCAATTCGTTCACTGTCAAGGCTTTTTCTACATTTATCAATGATTTAGGGTAGCCTTTTTCTTCTATTAAAAAGTGCAACACGTGTTGTCGCACCCACTCCTCTGGTTGTAGCACTACGTATTTGCGTCTGATAATATCATAAATCCACCATTTTACCATCCGCTTTTTTTGGTTCTAAACTCGTAGTCCTTAAAATTTAGCTCTTTCATAATGCAAAAGTAGAAATATTTTTTTGTATTTTTGCACTATGGAAGAAGTAAAAATTATTGCTAATATAAAGAAAGGAATTATTGCCCCATTTATTTCTTAATGGGCGAGGAACCTTATTTCATAGACGTAGTGGCTAACTACTTAGAAAAGCACCTTTTGGAAGAAGACCAGAAGGGGTTTGATCAGTTAGTGCTATACGGGCAAGACGTAACAGTGCCTGCTATAATAGACTATGCACGCCGCTTCCCGATGATGGCTGAACGCCAATTGATTATCATTAAAGAAGCGCAAAACCTTAGGGCTACTATCGACCAATTAGTGCCTTATGTTGAAAATACTACCGCCTCTACCGTGCTGGTATTTTGCTATAAATATGAGAAGTTAGACGCACGCAAGAAACTACTAAAGAGTTTAGGAAAAAACCAAGATTGTGTGGTAATGGAAAGCAAAAAGCTATATGAAAACCAAGTAATAAGCAGCTTTTTGCCAGACGTGTTTTTAAAAAGAAGCACTTAAGCATACAGCCTAAAGCTACTCAGATGTTAGTTGATTTCTTAGGAAATGACCTCAGCCGCATTGAAAATGAAGTAAATAAATTAGCTCTTATCGTACCTGCAAACACTGAAGTAACTCCGGATATTATAGAAAAGAATATTGGTATTAGCAAAGAGTTTAACAACTTCGAGCTGAAAAGTGCTTTTGCCACTAATGATAAGGTGAAAATAGCGCGTATTATTAAGCATTTTGCTGAAAACCCTAAAGATAATCCGTTGGTGGTGACTCTGACTGTACATATGGATTCTTTCAGAAGCTATTAATTTACCATAGTCTGACCGATGTGAGCGACAAAAATGTAATGGCGGCTACTAAAGCTACCTTTTTTTGATGTAAAAGACCTGCATAGTGCTGCCCAACACTACCCAATGAAGAAAGTGAGTGCTATAATGGCGGGATTGCGAGAAATAGACGTGAAGAGCAAAGGCGTAGGGGCTGCGACTACTACCCCTGCTGACCTACTAAAAAGAACTGATGATTGTTATTAATGGTTAAATAAAAAAGAGGCTGTCCAAAAAGTTGTATTACCTTAAAAAGGGTAAGCATACACGAAAAACTTTTTTTAGACAGCCTCTTTTTATTTAATTATTTATTATTAAACAGAGACTCCGTATTCTCTAAGGGCATCGTTTAGCGATGTTTTTCTTATCGGTTGAGGCTTTACGCTGACCGATGATAAGGGCACAAGGCACTTGGTAATCGCCTGCTGGGAAGTGCTTGGTGTAACTACCAGGGATCACAACTGAACGTTCGGGCACATAGCCTTTGAGTTCCTTAGGTTCGCTGCCTGTTACATCGATGATTTTAGTAGAGGAGGTAAGCACTACATTAGCCCCAAGTACGGCTTCTTTGCCTACGCGCACTCCTTCTACCAAGATGCAACGCGAGCCGATGAAAGCTCCGTCTTCGACAATTACAGGAGCTGCTTGCAAGGGTTCTAACACCCCTCCCTACTCCTACGCCTCCGCTTAGATGCACGTGCTTGCCTATCTGAGCGCAACTGCCCACAGTAGCCCACGTATCGACCATAGTACCTTCATCGACATACGCACCGATATTGACATAACTTGGCATTAGTATAGCGCCTTTGGCAATGTAAGCACCACGACGGGCTACTGCTGGTGGTACTACGCGCACGCCTTTCTCATCGTAATTATGCTTGAGCGGAATTTTTATCGTGATACTCAAAAATACCCACCTCTACAGGTTTCATATTCTGAATAGGGAAATACAACACTACGGCTTTCTTTACCCATTCGTTTACTTTCCAGCCATTGGCAGTAGGCTCGGCTACACGCAACTGCCCTAAATCTAAAAAGGTGAATGACCTCGCGGATAGTCTGTTGTACGATTTCCTCACGAAGCAGTGAGCGATTTTTCCCACGCTTCATCTATTAGTTGTTTTTAAGTGTTCCATTTTAATTTATAATAGAGATTATATTTGTGCAAAGATAATATTTATTTTTTTCTATTACAAAAACAGAATTACTTCAAATCTTCTTCACGAATCAATCTTTTTCCCATCTTTTTATAAACTGTTCAGCTATTTTTGAACCATATATATTCCAATGATCTGTATCTACCATTATATAATTCCCATCTATTTTCAAATCATCAGGAATATAGATAGACAAATCAATAGTTTTCACATCTGGATATTCTTTAAGAATATCTTCTTTAACTTTATGCCAACATTCTAAACTTTTCAAGTAAAGAGTGTTTTCTTTTATATGACTTAGTAAGTTCTGTGTTAATATTAGTCCTTTGTCTTAGTTTTTCGAGCCTCAAAACATTAATTCCAACATTTAGTGAACTATTTATTACATAAACTTTCTTCCCTTTTTCCTAATAATTGCTTAATTGTATATTTAAATCTATTTATAAAATCCTGATAGTCAGCAAAAAGCCACCTAATTCTCCCAAAATAAAAAAATAATCAAATACAATCACATTATAATTCACATATTCTTTTGCAAAATAAGCACTTACCTTTCCACAATGATTATCACTATATGATTGTGAGGAGTTAAGAAAAACCTATTTCTGCACAACTATCTGAAGATAGTAAGGTCGCTGCCCATTTCTCTTTAGCTCCTATCATATTAATAAAAGGAGCAAGATGCCCTGCATGACTATCTCCTACAACTAATACTTGGGAGGAGTATTCTTATCTCCTAACATACAAAATTCCCCTATTTCCTTATTATGACATTCTAAAGGATAGCTTAGTTCAACTTTATTCTTAATTTCTGAATCGTCATTAATTGCTATTTCCATTTGAGTTCTTATTAAAACAACAACAATTGCCGGCAATAAATAAAAGAAAAATAAAACTCTTTTTTGAAAGAATACTTTTTATATCTAAAAACTGTTCTACAGAATAATAAGAGAATACAGAAAGTAAAAAAAGGTTAATATTACAATAAGTAGTTCATAAAAAAATTAAAAATTTCTCCTGCCCCGAAAAAAATATCTAAAAATCGCTAACACAACCCAATGCCATAAGTATAATGAATAAGACAATTTTTCCTATCCAAACAACAAAAAGGTCTTGAGAAAAAGTTAGTAATCCACTCTCCTTTTTCATTAGCTAAAATAAGTAATGCAACTAAAAACAAGGCAGTAATGCTAATATACCAGGAAAAAAAGGAGGTATAAAAAAAGTTTTTTTAAATAGAAGCAAACAAGAAGTAGTAATAGAGAAAAATCCCTAAAATATTAGATTGTATTCTTGACAATGAATTTCCTTTCTCTAATAAGAATACTGAAAGAATAGACCCTACTAATAATTCTATCATTCTTAAATGAGGAAGATAATAACTATCTAAAGAGAGTCCTATTTTTGAAGATTTACAAATGAAAAGAAGCACCAAAATCCCCCAGCAACTAATGTGCCAATCTTATGTTTTTTTAAGAAAATTATTTCTAAAAATAAATAATAAGATAAGAGGAAAAATGAAATAGAACTGTTCTTCTACTGATAATGACCATATATGGGCAAAAGGAAGTTCTTCCTTTCCTATATCAAAATACCCTCCTTCTACTCTTGAAAAATAAATATTTGAAAGAAATAATACAGCACTCAAAGCACTATTTCCTATACCATGATAATCCTTTGTTAAAAACAACCACCAAACTACTAATAGTCCTACTATCAACACCACAAAAACAGGTAAGATGCGTTTAATACGTCTATTATAGAAATTAGCAAATGAAAAAGTTCCTTCTGCCATCTCTCGATAGATGATAGAAGTTATCAAAAACCTGAAATTACAAAAATATATCAACCCCCAAAAAGCCACTTGGCATATAATTAGGGATTGACATGAAATAGTATAACAGAAATTACTGCTAAAGCACGAAGTCCATCAATATCAGGACGATAAGAAAGTTTTTCTAAGCATATTTTTAAAAGAAAAAGACTTTGTCAAAATCCTAAAATTTTGACAAAGCGTAATGATTATTATTTTGATAAAGTATCTATTGCTTTTTCAATAGTTGCTATTTTAGCGAGCGCATCGGCTTCTTTTTGCGCTCGATATCTACTACTTGAGCTGGTGCTGAATTTACAAACTTTTCATTCGAAAGTTTCTTACGCACTGAGGCTAAAAAGCCTTGTGCGTGGTCTAACTCTTTTTTGTAGTTTTTTTAAGTTCTTCTTCTATATTTACAGCCCCTTCCATTGGGATAAAGTACTCATTAGCTTTTTACGCGGAAAGACATTGCGCCTTCTATAGCAGCACTCACTTCGGTAATAGCCTCAAGTCCGCCCATTTTTGGTAATCACCGCATCGAAACGATTGCTTATTTGCTCTTTGTTTAATACCGAAAGGCTTAGTGGTGTTTTTGAATGGTATGTTCTTCTCTTTGCGCACCGTGCGGATACCTGCTATCACTTCGGCTGCAAAAATCGAATTCGGCTAACAATTTTTCGTCGTATGGCTGTACTGTTGGGTAAGTAGCCACAATAAGAGCCTGCTCAGGAGTACGAGGGGCTAAGCTTTTGCCATATTTCCTCGGTGAGGAACGGCATAAAGGGGTGAAGGAGTTTTTAGCAGTTTTCAAAAGCTGCGACTACGCCCTCGTAAGTGGCTTTATCCATCGGTTTGCCATATTCGGGTTTTACCATCTCTAAAAAGCCACGCACAGAAATCGTCCCAAGCGAGTTTGTAGATAGCCATTAGCGCATCAGAAATGCGATATTTTTTTCGAAATGGTCTTCTACCTCAGTAAGCACGGCGTTGAACTTAGCATCGAACCACTGTAAAGCGAGCTTAGATGCCGCTGGTTGTTCGAGTGTATCTACTTGCCAACCTTTTTACTAATTGGAAAGCATTCCACAGCTTGTTGCCAAAGCCTTTTTCCTTGCTGGCAAAGGGCTTCGTCGAACAACAAGTCATTACCGGCAGCTGATGAGAGCAAAAGCCCCACGCGCACGCCATCAGCCCCATAATCGGCAATGAGTTTGAGGGCATCGGGGAGTTGCCTAGAGATTTTGACATCTTGCGGCGTTGCTTGTCGCGCACCAATCCGGTGAGGTACACATTGCTAAACGGACGTGCCCCTTTGTACTCGAAGCCTGCCACTATCATTCAGGGTTACCCAGAAGAAAAAGGATATCAGGACCCGTTACCAAATCATTGGTAGGGTAATAATACTCAATTTCAGGATTATTAGGCTCTAAGATACCATTAAACACACTCATTGGCCACAACCAAGACGAGAACCAAGTATCGAGGGCGTCTTCATCTTGGCGCAAATCGGCTTCGGTAAGATGTGTATTTCCACTCTTTTCTTTAGCCAACACAAGGGCTTCTGCCTTAGTTTCAGCTACTACAAACTGGTTTTTACCCTCGCCGTAGTAGTAAGCAGGAATTTGTTGCCCCCACCACAATTGGCGTGAGATATTCCAATCGCGTACGTTTTCTACCCAATGGCGATAGGTATTCTCGAACTTTTAGGATATAGTTTGATGCTTTCGTCTTCCAACACCGCCTTGATAGCAGGCTGTATAAGGGTATCCATTTTTAGGAACCACTGGTCGGAAAGGCGAGGCTCAATTACCGCTTTGGTACGCTCTGACGTTCCCACTTTGTTAGTATAAGTTTCTTTCTTAGCAAGTAAGTCTTTTTCTTCTAATTCGGCTACAATCTTTTGCGCACCACAAAGCGGTCTTTGCCAGCATAGTGCAAGCCGTAGCTGTTAAGAGTTGCATCATCATTGAAAATATCAATCACTTCTAACTGGTGCTTGTCGCCCAAAAACCTTGTCGTTAGGGTCGTGCAGGAGTTACCTTGAGGCAACCTGTACCAAACTCTACATCAACGTACTCATCTTCGATAATAGGAATTACGCGGTTGCAGATAGGCACAATCGCTTTTTGCCTTTGAGGTGCTGCCAACGCTCATCATTAGGGTTGATGCAGATAGCCGTATCGCCAAAAATGGTTTCGGGGCGGGTAGTAGCAATTACGAGATACTCATTCGTACCCTCGATTTGATATTTCAAATGATATAAAAATCCTTGACGCTCTTCATAAATCACCCTCTTCATCAGAAAAGGGTAGTTTTAGCTTCTGGATCCCAGTTTACCATACGGTGACCGCGGTATATCTGTCCTTTATTATACAAATCGACAAAGACTTTGATAACGGAAGCTGAAAAGCTCCTCGTCCATAGTGAATTTGGTGCGCTGCCAGTCGCAAGAGCAACCGAGTTTCTTGAGCTGTTCGAGGATTACCCCACCGTATTGGTGCGTCCATTCCCACGCGTGTACGAGGAACTCCTCGCGAGTGAGGTCGGATTTCTTAATGCCTTGTTCTTTGAGTTTAGCTACCACTTTGGCCTCCCGTTGCAATAGAAGCGTGGTCGGTACCCGGCACCCAGCAAGCATTGAAGCCTTTGAGGCGGGCACGGCGGATAAGCACGTCTTGAATAGTGTTGTTGAGCATATGCCCCATATGGAGCACCCCTGTAACGTTAGGGGGGAAATGACGATAGTGTAGGGGCGTACGCTCATCGGGGGTTGAGTGAAAATAGTTGTGGGCAAGCCAATAGGCATACCATTTTCTCTTCTAATTCAGTGGGATTGTATTTTGTCATAATTTGCTAATGTGTCGATTTGTCGATTTGGCAATATTTTTAATCATTAAGGTTTGTCAAATCAAGGAACATTTGTCGAATGTCCTCTTGTTCGTCTTTTTCTGTTAGAAACTCAAAGCCAAACCTTTGATAGAAAGGTAAAAGCTTCTTTATAAGCATCAACCGTAATAAGCCTACAAGCTATCTTTTTTATTCAGCTCTATACAATCATCTGAAATATTGCGAATAAATATTCTTCCCTAACCCCTTACCTTTGTAGGTTTTTATCAATGGCTAAACGCCCTATTTTTCACCGCAGGTACGCTTTTTAGATGTCGCTTAGGGTGAGGAATTAGATGACTTAGAAACTTCTTGTATTTGCTCTTTTGACGGAAAGTCCCTCTTCTTTCAGTTGCAAACTATCATTCAGCACACTATAGTAACCTAAAAGTGCGCTCTTCGTCTTCAACGATAAAAAGTGGTAGCGAGTAGTTCTTTTTGATACAATAATGCTTTATTGAATAGAAAATCATTCAAATCATCATCTTCACAATCAAAAGGTTTGATAGGGTAATTCTCTTTAAGTTGAAAGAAAGATAAACCCTCTAATCTACTTTTTCAACATCTGGTCTTTCTTTAAAAATTGATTTTAAAAGTTTTGCATCTTCACGAATCACTTCATGGGTGATGCCTTTTTCTTCAAAGCTCTTCTTAAAGTTTGCTAACTTATTGTAGAACTCAATTACATCTTTTTCCCTCTAATATGGGAGTTGGTAAAATATCTCTTGCCATAGTACTAATTTGTCAATTTGCCGATTAGCTGATTTGCCGATATGGTCATTTTGCTGTTTATTTTTGCAAAAGTACAAAATTATTTTTGGATTGGCAGCCTTTAGTGCCATTTTTTTGTAAGGGTGATGGGTGAGCATTGCATTGTAGTACCTTGGGTCTGCCGTGACTTCGTCGCCTAACCAGTCGGGGTGGTGGAAAGGGGTATCTTCCGTAGGGAGCTCTATCTCGGCGATTAACAAGCCCTCATTATCACCGTGAAACTCATCTACCCTCAATGGTGGTATCGCCATTGGGCACGAGGTAGCGGGTCTTATCGATAATGCCTGATTCGCAAAGAGTAAGCAACTGCTGTGCCTCGGCCACACTTATAGGCTTTTTCCCACTCGAAACGAGTAGTGCCTGCCGCATTGGTTTTGCCCTTTACGGTGATAAAAGCCTCGTCGCCTTTTGAGGCGTATGCGCACCGTGCGCTCTGGTACGGAGCTTAAAATACCCCTGCGTGAGGCGCATCTTATGTGTGGCAAGGGCTTTGTAAGTGTCGTTTTTACTTTGAATTTTCGTTCTATCTCTTGTGGCATTTTTTAATAATTAGACATTCCCTTCAAATAGACATCTCCTATTTTTCAAATAGACATCTCTTCTTTAAAATAAACATCCCTCTTTAAAATAAACATCCCCCTGCCCCCTTCAAAGAGGGAGCCCATACACGAGCATCATAACGGTGTAATATACCTTATACCTTAAAGGGGAAACTCATACACAAGCATCATAAGGACATAATATACCTACAAATATTAGGAAAAAGGTAAAAAGAGTGTTTTTCCTATTTTAAGGTCGATTATTAGACGTTTGTACTTCGCTAATTGTTCGCTCTTCCCTATATCGTTCCCTATATCGTTTGTATAGGGTAAGTGTATTTAGAAAATTTTTCTGTGGGGCAAAGGTAAGAATTATTAATTATTTTTTTATACTTTTTGCCGCTTCATTATTTTCAAATAAAAAAATTATAACAAAAACTATGACAAAAACTTTTGATGCTCCTCTGTGGAGCGTTGCTGTTAGGAGGGTGTAGTTCCTCTTTATTAGCTTTAAGGAGAAAAATCCGTTTAGAAAGGCGGTGGTTTTTCAACAAAAATGACAAGGAAATTATCTATATACCGATGATTCACTTAGGACAGCCTGAATTTTTATGGTCAAATTAAGCAGTTCGTAACCCAAAAAACGCTCTGAAGGGTATAAAAATATATTACGAAAAAGCTGACTTATGGCACTTCGGATTCGCTTTTTGCAGGATACTTTGCTGCTGAAAACGCGGAAAATAACGGGTTATTACTTCAAAGGTATCTATACGGATAAAAAAATAATGCGACTTCGCCTTTTAGGGATAAATATGAGCAATTTACACGTCAGACGGAAGAAAATACGGGTATTGACATTGAAAAGGATTTTTAGGGTAGACCCTAATATGCGGCAGCTGATAGCACAAATAGAGACTGACCACTCGCCTATAGTGCTGGACAGCTGTGACTACGCTACGCCGCCCACTGCGAACACAACTGCAAGCAATACAGGAGTATAGTCGGCTATTCTTGCGCACCTACCGCGATGAATACCTTTTTGGCGACGCTGCTGGCTACCCCTCATAAAGAAAAATTATCCTGCTATACGGGGTAAATCATTACGATTTTCTGTCGCCTGAACTGAAAAAGCTGGGTTTGAAGAGAGAAAGTTTGGGAAAATATGATGGTCGACCTAAAAATAACATCCCCCTAACCCCCTTCAAAAGGGGGAAATGTGATGGTTATCATACACGAACATCAAACTTCTGACAAATGATTGAGGGCTTCTTCAAAGAGGGTGCGGTAGGTGGTGGGTAGATCTTCGTGATATTTATTTTGATAAACCCTCTCTAATACTTCTATAGGCTGTAAATCGCGGAGGTAAGTTCGCTCTGAAGTGCGTCGGCAGAAGCAGCCGCTGCGTGAAGATAACGGACATCAATTCGTGCTAAAACGCACTTGCTTATGGGCTATCGCTCTGAAAAATACTGCTCTTGAGTTCAGGTGCGGGTTCGTTTAACAATACTTTTTACTTCGAGATAAGGCGTATTATCGGTTGGAACTGCATCGGGCAGCTCCATAAGGGCATTGAGTACCTCTTCCGCAGGCAAATAGGTGTCGGGAATGCTAAGCAGAGGCGTGTGCAGCGGTATAGGTAAAGACTCGATATGCCGTACTTTTCCTTCTTCAAAGAAAAAGCAATCACTTGATGTTGGTAATTTTTCTCGGCAAACGAAAGCGGTATAGGACCGCCGGCATATCTGATATGGGTAGTACCGCCCAGCGCCTGCGCCTTATGGATATGCCCCAAAGCCACGTATTGCAGTGCGTCAGGAAAGTTGGCCGTACTGATGCTTTCTATACCCCCGATGATAGGGTCGCTCGGCGGTGTCGTTATCATTAATTTCAGCTCCTAAAGCGTGCAAATGTCCCATAGCTATAAGCGGTTTTGCCTTGTGCTATCGCGAGTGCTTGGCAGGTAATTTCAGCATAAAAGCAGCTACCCCTTGCGCGTAATCGGCTGGGGTTTCTTCACTCTTAGGATAATCGCCCAAACGGAGGAAAGGCACTGCCAGAAGATAGGCTGCCACCTCTTCGCCTTTTGAAAAGCGGCAGGATAAGTCGGTTATAATCAATTTGCTTTATCGGCTGTGCGCCTAACGTAGCCCACCAAATGGATATGGGTGTTTTTCTAAAAGAGGGCAGGCATTTCAAAGCCGTACAGGAGAATCGTGATTGCCAGCAATAGCCACAACCTCGAAGCGCAGGAAAGCGCTCGGTAGCCTGATGTAGGAAGTGGTAAAACTGCTTTAGTAGCCGCCACGGAAGGGTTGGCTGTATCGAAGACATCGCCGCTTATAAGCGGTACATCAGTAGATTGTTTTTCAATAGTTTGCAAGAGCCACTCTAAAAATGTTGGTGCTCTTGGTAACGGTCGTACTGGTAAAACGTTTGTCCTAAATGCCAATCGGCGGTATGTAGAAAGTTCATTTTTGCTTATCTCACATTGCAAAAATAGCTTATATTTGCCAATAATTTTTAAATCTATGGAAAAAATTACAAGATGGTAGCTAAAACTTTCTTTTGGCTTTGAAGATATTTTGGCTACTGAATTGCGCAATCTGGGAGCGATGCACGTAACCAAAGGGTGCGCAGTGTACAATTTGAAGGCGACAAAGGGTTTATGTATAAGGCTAACCTATGCTTGCGTACCGCCCTTAAAATTTTTGAAACCTATCGCTTCGTTTTACATACGCAACGAAAAGGAATACTACCAGAAGCTCTACCAATTTAACTGGCAGCAGTACCTAGGGGTAACGCAGACTTTTGCCGTGACGGCGACGCTACAGACAGAGCTTTTCAGTCACTCGCAGTTCCGTAGCCCTTAGAGCTAAAGACGCTATCGTAGATGCTTTTCGCGATGCTACGGGGAAGCGCCCCAATGTGGATGTACAGCACCCTGATGTGGCTATACACATACACGTGCAGCGCAATGAGGTGATTGTATCGCTTGACAGTTCGGGAGAGTCATTGCACCAACGTGGCTACCGCACGGCTACCAACCTTGCACCCATCAATGAAGTATTGGCAGCGGGCATCTTGCTGCTAAGCGGCTGGGAGGGCAAAGCGACTTTTTAGACCCCTATGTGCGGCAGCGGCACCTTTCTGATAGAAGCTGCGATGATTGCCCTGCAATATACCGGCCAATATACACCGAAAAAGAGTTCGCTTTTTGAACGCTGGTCAGATTATGACGAAAAATCTATTTAACGTAATCTTCAGCAGCTGTATTAAGAAAATACGAGAATTTAACTACCAAATAACAGGCTATGACAAAGCGCCATCGGCAGTAGCTAAGGCAAAAAGACAACCTTAGAAACGCAAAATCTGTCTGACTCACATAAAAAAATATCAACGGGACTTTTTGGCACTGAAAAAGAGGATAAGGATAAACCCCTGCACATAGTGTTTAATCCACCTTATAACGAGCGATTAGTAAGCGATACGGAGCAGCTATACGGCTCGATAGGCAGCACGCTGAAGCACCACTACCCACAAAGTGAAGCGTGGTTTATAACTGCGAACTTAGAGGGGCTGAAATACGTGGGATTGCGCCCTACCCGCAAGATAAAGCTTTTTAACGGGAAATTGGAGAGTCGATTGGTGCAGTATAAGATGTATGAGGGTAGTAAGAAGGCAAAAATATTCTCAGGATTAATTTTGAATTGTAAATCTTTACATAAAAAGCTGTTCAGCGAGGTGCTGAACAGCTTTTTGTTAGTTAATTATTAATTAACCTCGTAATTGTTTTTCTAAAGGCGATTGCTTTGAGGGAATAGGATATTATTCTCTAAGTGAATGTGGCGATTGAGGTCGTTTTCAAACTCTTGTAGCATAGCATAGGTTACCTTGTAGGTGTTGCAAGCATCGGCTGGTGGAGTGTAGCCATTGGTTAGCTTAACGATTTCCTCGAAACGGTCGCCTTCAACACTGTGTTCGTGCATCATCATAGCGATAGGGTTTTTCGACTGTACCGAAGTGGATTTCGCCCAAAGGCTCGCCCTGACTGTTGCGCTTTTACTAAACTCTCGATGAAAGGGAAAAGTACGTTTTCTTCTTTTTGGAAGTGAGAAGCTAAATCGCGAGCACTTTCGTTGAAAAATACGGTTGATTTCAAAAAAAGCTCTGGGTGACGGTCGCCGTGTACGCGGCATAGCTTATCGAGGGATGCAAAAGCATAGAGGTTTTATCGCGTACGTATTGGTGGTGAATGCGCACGATATAATTAGCCAACAGGTCGAGCGGCCAATCGCGTACATCTACCTCGTTGCTATTTCCCTTAGGAAGTGACTCTAATTCATTGATAAGCGCACTAGGAGCTACGCCCCTTTTTATCGCACGCCTCTTCGATGGTACGACCGCCTTTGCAGCAAAAGTCAATACCGTGTTTTTTTGAATATGGCAGCTGTACGGAAGTCGTCAGCTACTATTTGTCCGATAGTTTTATCAGTTAAACTCATAATAAATACTTTTTTTATTTTGGGTGCAAAAGATACGATAAGATATAGAAATATAAAAGTGTTTGATGTCTTTTTTTAAGGGAAAAACAAATTTTAACACACTTTTCTGTTTTAGTAATATTTTAACAGTTTATTTGGGTTTTCTGTCTTAAAAAGAGCTTTTTTTAAAATATAAAAATCATAATAAATGGGGTAAAGATACATTATTATCATCAACAAATAGAGGTATTTTTAGATAACGATAATAATTTTTTAGATTTTTAATAAAAATTTTTGGTAGTTAATATTTTTTTGGTGTATCTTTGCATCGTTAAAAAAATGATAGCGACTTTTTTTCATAAACCAAGAAACCAAGTGGAAACCAAAAGCATAAACAAAAAGTTTTTTCATAATTTTTTTATTTTTTTAAGTTTTTCTTTTTATTATTAAATTCAAAAAGAGGTTACCTAAAGGGATTAGGTGCCTCTTTTTCTTTATTAATACTCTTCATTTGACAAGGTTGTAACACGATGAGACAAGTATTTGCACAGCCCACAAAAAGGAAGAATTTTGCAGCGTAAAACAAAAAGGACTACCGCGAGGGTAGCCCTTTTTATAGTATCAAATCATTTTTCTAACGATAAAGTGTGAAGTTTCCTTTGAAAGTTCTGTTGTCGTCTTCATCGTTGAGTTCGACTATATACCAGTAATCGCCTGCTGGCATATCTCTACTTTCATACTTACCGTTCCATTCTTCGCCATAGCGTAGTACTTTGAGTCGGCGTCCGTAGCGGTCATAGATGCTCGTTTTGATAAACGGATACTTCTCTATGTTGCGCGGTGACCAAGTGTCGTAAAGTACCATCACCATTAGGAGTGAAGTAGTTAGGGATGAACACATCAAAATACTCTTCGTAGAATGTCTTAGAGACGGTACATCCGTTGAGACCTGATGAGTCGTAAGCTACTACATTGACTATCTTATAGACCTTACCGCTAACAGGGTCGGTATAGTCAGGGTCAGTACGTTTGAGTTCGTATAAGTTATTTTCGTCATAAAATTGACCATTGAACTCGTACTTATACGGTTTCTTACTCCTACTGCCTCTACTTGTAGCGTATTGACTACAGTAGTAGGTGTTTTGACGATATTAGAGATTTGGTAAATCTCTTCGATGCTTATCGGTTTTGAAAGAGTATGAGAACAGCTATTCACCTGCCCAGTAAGCGAGTGTACTGAAGTATAGAAAGAACTGAATAGTTTGGGTAGCTATACTTCTATCAAAACGCGTTTGGTCGATATAACCAACGTTATAACCGTTATTACGAGAGAATGTCAGTGGTACTGTAGGAGTAGTAACTCCGTTGTAAATCAGATAAGTCATATTATTAAAGTTGACATCATCTTTAAATCTGACTTCTATCCACGTAGTAAACTCGTTATTATCGCAATTGTAGCCTTGTTTTTACTTCGGCTTCCCATATCAGGAGCAGAAATCACCTTGAAATCGTAAGTAGGCGACATTGTGCAGTAGCCACCGTTACCTTGTCCGGCATCGGTTATCTCTATGCTATAATCGGCTGCTGGTAGATTGCCCACTGATACTGGAGTGCTAGTATAAACCCCTGACTCATTATGATAAATGATATTGGTAAACTTATCAACTACTTTTTACGTTATAAGGAGGGCGACCGCCTTGTACATAGAAAAGCATACCACCTGTAGTTTCACCATAACATACTTGTAAGTTTGCCGAAGTTACTGATACAGTGATAGGTTTAGGCTCTATCACTTCTATTTGCTCTTTGCGAAGTACACAACCCCAAGTATCCATTATTTCAAAGGTATACATACCTGGTGTAAGGTCTTCGAACTTAGCATTATCGTATTGAGGACCTTTTGTTGCATAGTTATTATCAATAAGCGAGTAATAATACCTGCCAGAACCTCCGCGTATAGTACTAGTAATAGCCTCAATAATACCATCAGTACTTCCGAAGCAAGTAGCGTGCTGAGTAACGGTGATAGTACCCGTTATAACCTCGGGGTGTATTATGGCTACCTGAGTAGTACCTGACGCAGTAGGACAGCCCCACGCATCGGTGATAGTGATGGTATAGGTAACTACCCCTCCTGGAGTGCCAGTAGAAGCTAAGTTCTTAAACAATACGCTATCGCCTTCTAAATTGATAGTATCTTGACCAGTGATAGAACCACCACTGATGTTGACTGTATAAGGTGCCCAACCTCCGGATACGGTTACCATTATTTCGGCACGGTCATTTGAACAAGTAACACTTGCTGTTTCTTGAGAGAAGACTGTAATTGGGTTTTCAGCCCTATCAATTCGAAAGTAGTGTTAGCCGAACAGCCCTGTGATAAGTGAGGTAGCTTCTACACGGTATTTACCAGCTGACAATGATATATTAGCTATTTTTCCAGGGGTAAGTGTACCGTTAGTAGTACCACTAGAGACAGCGCTATTGGTAGTCATATCGTAAATGACATAGTTGAAACCATTAGCTACTTGGTCGCCGTCAGAGAGTCGGCTATCAGTAAGTTCAAAGGTTACTTTTCCTGAGCCACCTTTTACATTGTACACGCTCAATATCTTTAGCTTCTAACAATAGGGTACGAGGGTCAAGCACTGTATAGTTGGTACTTATTTCGCAACCTGTAGACTCGTTCTTAGCTGTTACTACATAATAACCAGCCTCGGTAATAGAAGCTACTCCACTAAGAGTCAATGCGGTAGCTGTTCTGGTAAAGAGCAGCTGGTTCGCCTATCTTAGTAATAGTATAAGTTATCAGCTCATTATTATAAGCGGTAGTTGTGCTTAAGGTTATATCAATAAGCTCTGTACCATTAGCACAAGTAAGCACTTGAGTTTGACTAACTGTTAGGGCACTCATTATTAGAGTAGATGAGATAGTAGCCCGTGTACTAGTAGCCGAGCAACCATTGCTATCATATACTTGTACGTAATAATCGGTATCTGCAGTGAGGTAGTTAGGCAATGTATACGTATAGTCGGTAACATTATCTTCTACAGTCTGCTGATTTACCAAACGGTTAGTAGCAACCTCGCGAATTCAACTCTTGTGTGAGGAGTAGTACCTCCTATTACAGCACCGAGATTGAATGTCAGTTTTGGATAAGCTGATTCGCCTGTTAAGTATCCGTATTCATCGCGCTCGCACTCGTAATCTTTCTTAGTGAGAGCTCCTGCGGTTACGCTTACTACATCAGGAGATGTAGCCGTAGCTACTATGCTTACGGTACAGCTACGTACTGACTCGGCATAGATGATATAGCCCTTGCCTCCTAAGGTAATAGGTCCTGAAGGTACACCAGAGATAGTAGCATAATTGTTATTAGCTGTTATAGAAGCCGTAGCTACTGGTAATCCATTAGTATCAGTAATACTAAACACATAAGGACCTTCGGCTACTGGGGTAACTTTTCACCCTAATAGTGGCCACATCACCATAGCAAGCTGGAGTAGAAATAGACATTACTTCTATTTTAGGCAACTCTGGTTTTACTATACTGAAGTCTAAGGTTTTTAGCACACTCAGCAGCTGTACCAAAGAGAGCATCGTCATACACATTGATACGGTAGCTACCTGCTGTAAGACTATAAGTTGCTCCGTCTATCACATAGGTAGTAGCACTACCTATATTGTTGGCAGTGATAAGTGGAACGGCACGTTCTGTAGCGGTACCTGCTCCTGAGATACGATATAAACCTACACGATAAGTACCTGAACCTCCTGTTATATTCTTAACAGTGATGGTAGCAACTCCTGAGCCACAAGGTACTAATGAAGTATGTTCAGCTTCAAACTTTATCATCTCGTTCACCTTAAAGGTAGTGCTGGTCTCGCAACCATTAGCATCGCGTATAGAAAGAGTATATGAAGCTACATTAGGAGCTAAGCGCACTGGCAAGAGCACTTGCTTATCAGCAGGAGCTGTAGGTACTGTTAGGTTTTTGCCAGTTATTAATACCATCTATCTTATATTGGTGTTGCCCTACTCCTTTGGTAGTAAACACTACATTGATAGGGTAATCAACATTTTCGCTACAAGCATCTTGTACATCAACTGATGCTATACTTGGGCTAGGTTCTATATCTACTGTTACCACAGTATGTACTAAACATCCAGAATTATCGCGGATATACACACGATAGTAGCCAGAAACTACATCGAGTGAAGTGCCCTGCTGATTAATAGTAAAAGCATTATCTAAGGTTGTATCTGTAAGTACTGCTGCCAATGGAGTGGTAATAGGCTCATAATAATACTCATAAGGAGCCTGACCACCTTGTGCATCCACTACTATCTTACCTTTACCTATATCTTGAGGCTGTTGGCAGGTAGCTTTTTTAGCTACTGTAACTGAAGCCGTAAGCTGAGAGGTAGACCTACCTATGGTAAACTCATCAGTACCTTGGGTACAGCCTGAGCCCGCATCAGTAAACAATACGAAGTAACGCCCTGGTGGAATACCACCTATCGTAACATCTTTACCTATTGTTGGGTTATCTCCTGAAAGGGATATAATACCATTTGTAGGCACAGAAGAGCCTGCTACTGTAGTAGGATTAGTAAGTGATGGGTGCGTAGGTGGGTATTTGTACACCGCATAATTAACACTTGTACCAGGCCAGTCTTTCAAGTTAATAAATACCTTACCATCATTAGCATCGTAGCAAGTAGTAGGTTTGGTACCATTCACTGAAGTTTTTAGCGGAGACTGAGTAGGCACAGGTATTTTAGCTTCTTTAGTAAATGAACAGCCTGTAGACTTATCATATACTACAAAGGTATATTTCACACCTGGTATCATTCCATTAGGTCCTCCTGTAAAGGTATAAGTAGCGGCTTGTACTATAGAACCATCAGATAAGGTAGTAGTAGCCAAAGCACCCATTCTATACCAAGTAGTAACGATAGTAGTACCACCTATCATATTCGTATAAGTGTGACTTGGCAAGTACGGATTGATAGGCATCGACATACCATCTTGGTATACAGCTATATATTGTTCTGCCCCTATACCAGAGCCTAACTTATCGTATACTGATACTGCTAGTCCGCCAGAGTTGCCTGCACAGCCTGGAGTACCTACAGGGCGTACATCCAGACCGTTGGCTTCAGAGTTGATATCAAACTCTTGGATATACTTACAAGACTTGCTGTCTTCTATCACCACTCGGTATCTACCAATATCCATATTATCAAATTCTACATTGGTATCGGTAAGCACACCAGTACGTACCTCTACACTAACTCCGTTCTTAAACACAGTAACAGTAAACGGAGCGGTACCTCCTGAGCTAACTAAGGCCGTAATCTTAGATTTCTGTACAGTATTAGAACCTATACATTTCAAGCTAGTATGGGTAATGGTTGCTACCATTGCAGGCACTTGAGTAATTGTTAATCCTACTGGCACAGACTCACAGCTAGCACTATCTTTTTATAGTAATAGTATAAGTACCTGCTGCTAAGCCCGTGATATCAGAGATTACAGAAAGTTGATTAGTAGTAAGTCTGTTATTAAACAAAAGTGTATATGGTGGTGTACCACCTGCTATATCGCTGCTATTGATACGTATCTTACCAGAATTAACCCCTGCACAGTTTACAGGCTCGACAGTAGGCGTAACAACGAAGCGTGGTATTTCTCTCTTCACTTCTTGTTTAGGTGATACTACCTCGCAATAGTCGCCGTTATCCATTTGATAACGTACTTTGAAGTAGTAATCGCCTTCTACTCGAGTTTTGAATACATATTCGTTGCCCGATTTAACCAAGCTCATACCTGTAGGGATAGCCACACTAAAGTTAGTGCTAGGCGAATTGCTCCACAAGAACTCGCGTGTACCTGTTTTACCACCTGTATAAGTAATGCTAAACACCGCCTCGCTATTGGCTGCACAGCCTAAAGCTATAGTTTTAACGGTTTGCATTCTGAGCGGGTTATCAATTGTATAAGTTGTACTAGTAACGCACGAGCCGCCATCACGTACCCATATATTATAGGTACCTGCGGTTAGATTGTTATATATCATAGTAGTGCCGCCAGCAGTAGAACTGCTTTCATAATTAGCACCACCATCTTTACTAAACTGATACTCACCATTACCGCTGAGTACGTTTACTTGTATACTTCCGTTAGAGCCTCCTGAGAAACAAGGGGCTAAATCAATTACTTCTATCTTAAGTGGCTTAGCATTAGCAACCTCTAAGGTAGCTGAGCCCACACAGCCGTTAGCGTCTTCTACCTCTATACGATAGTTGCCTACACTTAGGTTGAAGTCAGCCTCGTTATTGACTGCTGGCTGAGTAGCGGTAGTACCACCAAGTAACGGTATAGCACGGAAAGTGCGGTAAGGCTTAGCTCCTCCTGCACCGCTTAGGTGTACAGAAGCAAAAGTATTCAAACAAGTTACTGGAGCTTCAATAGTAGCCGTAACGGTTAGCGGCACTGGTTTTTTGATAGTATAGGTAATATCTGCTCTACAGTCAGGGTCGTTTGTTTTTCTAAAATACATAGCCCCGTTAGTAACTGCCGATAGGTTAGTAATAGTAGCAACCCCTTGAGTAGCTGTAGTAGCCAATAGGGTAACAGCCGTCCAAGTGCTAGTGCCTTGTAGCTGGTATTCTATAGTGTTGCCACCAGCATTATTCACCATTAAATATATAGAGCCATCACCGGTACCACATTTCTCATCATAGGCAGTACCTCTCACGCTAAATTGGCGGTTTCCTTCAACATTTACTGACACTCCTTCAGTGCGTATTGAGCATAACTTAGTAGGTTGCGATAGAGCAATATCATCTACAGCTAAGTAGTTAGCGTTCGCAATATTGCGAAGCTCAAACTCTACTGAGTTATAATTGATTTGCGAAGCCGCAAAAGTTATTTTCTTATTCACCCAAGTGCCAGTACGCTGTAGTTCGCCTAAGGCTTTTTCTTCGTATATAGCACGGTTACCAGGGTTATAGAGACGTACCACTAAGTTAGGATTGTTTTCACCTATATAGTTACTTGGCAATAGGTTAAAGAGATTCATTGTTACATTAAGCTCTTGTCCTACTACCACATCCTTAATAACACGTCTGTATACTACTCCCTCATCGCTAGTACGGTTAGTAGAGCCACCATTGATAGCCAAGTATCTACCATCAGTTACCGCAGAGGCATCTGTAGGTGTTGGGCTTACCCAATTAGTCTTACCAGGCACTTGGCGGGTAATCATATACTGATTACTTTCTAACGAAGTACCATTAGAGTTACATACGATAAAGATATTATCAGTATTACAAGTATCTAATCCTGTGCCAAAGTCTTCCTTAAACAAGATATTAGGGTAGTACCTGTCACATTAGCAGGTGTATAAATAGCATATACGCTATAAACCCCTGGCGATAAGGTAAATACATTAGAGGTACGCGTTTCGCTGATAGTACCATCCGATTTGGTGAGCTGGTATTGGTATACCCCACCTGTAGGATTAGTCGTAATAGTAAAAGTACCTTTACCTTCGCAATCATAAGTTACAGCAGTGCTAGTAACGGTAGCGGGTACTATAGGTGTTATCTTTTATAGGTATTTCAAGGGTACACTTATTGCTATCGCGTACATATACCACTGAGGCAGTCGAGCCTACCATCAGCACATTATTAGTGCTGTAGTTCACATTATTAACACTGTACTCATAGCCCGTACCAGTACCACCCGACACGTTATTAACAATTACCTTGTACTGCTTAGTAGGCGAATTGGTGTCGCACGATATATCTTCAGCAACCCCTGCATAAGCGCGTAGGGTAGTAACTTCATTCTTAATCTCAATATTCGGGTTGTTATATACACAAGTTACATTGCTTGACAGCTGAATTCTTATTTCTAATTTATACTTTGCAGCTGTTAAGTTATAAAAATACCCTGTAGTATTCGAAGAAACAAGTGTTTCTCCTCCTAAATCATCATATTTATATAAGTAAGAAATTACATTCTGTTGGGTGTTATAAGTAATAGATATTTGCCCTGAATTAGCTAATGAGCCGCACACTATATTACGTGTTTTTGATAGAATAGCCCAGGAAACTTTCCGGATATATATCTATCTCTGGAGTAAGTGCATACGCATTTTTGTGCATCTTTAGCCACAAATATATATTTACCTGGTTGTGTGATAGATGTATTAACATCTAAACCTGTGTTACCACTTGGCACTGAGGTTGTGATATAGTGCGAAGGTTGTATATCAGAATAGTTTTGATAATTATTCTGTACCACACCGTCTATACTCCAGATAGCAAAGCTATAAGGCCCTTGACCTCCTTCCGCTTGGAAGTTTATCACACGTAGGTTACAACCCTTCCACGCTTTAGCCGTAGCTTTAGGGCTTAAGCGTTACTTCTTTCGTAATCTTCTGACTGATAGTAAACTTACAGCTTGATGGCAAAGCTGGTGAAGTCACCTCTATAGTATAGGTATCAGGGTTATTGATAGTAAAACGTTCTTACTGGCGAGTTAGAGGTAACAAATTGCTGACCGTTCTGAGGTACTATATTACCATTCGAGTCTTTCAACACATATTTATAAGCAATACCCGAGGTAGCCATCTTCACACGTATCTGCCCTGTTTTCGTAGCTCGATATATTTCTATAATAATCTATTTCCCCTGAAAGAGCGTTATTAAACACATCAAAGTAGAAATCTTTATAGCAATCATTGTTAGCATTGCTAATACGCAAACGATAACTAGCAGTAGTGCTAACAGTGAAAGAACTATTAGTACTTACGGTCTGCCACTTGCTGTCATCTTTATCCGGACAGTTCATCGTGATGTGCGAATTGCCCGCTTTCAGCTGTTGCCACTCTACCTTAGTATCGCGGTAGTTAAGCGAGATAGTACGCGAAGGCTCATTACACAAGATGATGTGGTTCATCCATATACTTTGGTCACTAGCACACATCACCAGTGCTAAACTTAGCTCTAATTGGGTCTGCTATCTCTCCATCACCTACTAACTGTATAATCTCTGTAGTAGTATAGGTAGTACCATTACACTGTTGTATTTTCTCTACGCGATAAGTACCTGTAGCGGTAGCCTCTATATAATTATGGTTTAACGGATTTGCTAAGCGGGTAGAGCCTTGGTACCATATATATTGGTCAAAGCCTGCCACAGCTGTTATAGAGGTAGTAGCCCCAGCACAGTGCAACTCAGTACGGCTACAACCTTGAGTAGAAATCTCTATAGTCTTAGAGCCCGTAGTAGTTTGCGCAGGTATGATACAATTTGGACGTCCTCCTTCATAAGTAAAACGAATAAGAAGCGTGTAGCAAGTTCATACAAGGCTTACCTATCTCATTGCAATCGCCGTTGAGAGTCATCGGTATAAGAATAGTATTCTTTTTGTCCTCCCGCATTAAGCGTTTTGTATAGGTATCGAAAGGGTAAGGGTTGTACTAGTTTGTCCTAAAACAGTAGGTTTAGTAGAGATATTCCAAGCAGCCCCTGAAAAGTCAGGCGTACCCACAGTAAGCGCTGGGTGGCTCGGTAGGGTAATCTGCATAGTAGCCGAGGTAACATTCTCTTGACCTTTATTCTGATAAGTAATGCGATAGTTAAAGCTTTCGCTATTTGCTAACTGACGGTTTATCACACCATTAGTACCATCTACGAAGTCATCACTCATCTCCATATTAATAGCTTTCGACTTCACTTCTACATTAAAGGTACAAGTAGCCGCATTACCAGCCGTATCTACAAACACGTAGGTAACAGTGTGTAAGCCTACATCAAAATGAGCACCACTCTGGTGTGTCTGGCTCCACGTATCTATACGGCAGTCGTCTGTAGCCGTAACAGTACCCCACGTAGCGATACCATAGCATTTGTTTGCTTTGCGTATTGACAGTGATAGTACCTGTAGGACAACCCGTAATCACTGGCGGCACATTATCGGCAGCAAAGTTTACAGTAACGGTCGATACCCCAGAGTTATTAGTAACACAAAGGGTAGGATCTGACAATGTATAGTTAACTATATAGGTGGTATTGCGTTTTACAGTATCGGTAACCGTTTGGGTTATGCCTAAAGAGGTACGGCTACTATCTGGCTCTATCCTAAAACCACTCTATATCAAACAGCTGAGTAGACCCTCCAAAGGTAAGTTTCACTTCATCACCATTACAAGGACTCGTGCTATTAATAGCATAGGTAATAGGTGGAGCAGTATAGTTACCCGTATTAACAGCAGTTGCCTCATTATATACTCGGCAAGCGTGCGAGGTCTCTACTACATAGCTACCATTAGGCACATTTCTAAAAATATAGCTTGATACGTTAGAGCCTTCTTGGAAAACAGGCGAAGTTTTCGCCACTGCGCCCCTGTAGTTTTAAGGGTAAACTGAAGCGGATAGACTATATTCTCAGGTTTTTTTAATATTAACAGCTACAAAGCCAGAGTTAGGCGTAGCCCCACAAGAGCTACCCATCACCTCTAAATCCAACTCTCCTGTAGGGACTGATAGTTAGGTATACTCTACTGGTGTGTTTACTTACAATACCATCTTGATGAGGGCGTGCAAGGTCACGCAAATCAGGAGAGTCTATCATACTATATCCATTTACATACGAAGTAGGGATCATTAACATTCGTCCAAATCATTTCACCATTAGGAGCTTTTTCTTGTCCTTTCCAAGTACCTGTTTTTGATACGTGCATAGGTATACCCACGCGTTTCAAACAAGTATTCGCCCGTTGGCAAATCATTAAAAAGTATCAATAGCTTTGTTGCTTGATTTTATTACTACATAATTGCCCGAACCATTCTTCTTTAACAATCGAGTATTCTACTGAGCGAATAGAGGCACTTTGTGGAGCAGCCAATTCATATGATATTTTAGAAGTATTAGCACAACCTCTTACTACTTTCACCTCATCTTTATCATACTGCATTGGGGGTATCAAAATCGAAATCTTTATAAGCCGAATTGCCACAAGCATCAGTGAAAGAGTAAGGCGATAGTTACCCCGAGTATATCACCAAACTGAAATAACCCCATATTATTAGAGGTGTCAGGGATTTAAGACTTGTTTTACTATAGGAAAGTATAGGTAACGGTACGTTGGCTCTCAAAAAGGTAGAGAGGTAACAAAGTTATAGGTACGTGTACCCGTACCTCCGTCATCAAGGTAATCTATTTTCACCGTAACAGGATAGTTAAAATGCGCACTTGAAAGCCATTTGCGTATAGAAACCGTCCCCTTTAAACGCTCCTTTTATTAATTTCTAAGCCATAAAAACGGTCAGCTATTTGGTTAGGTAAAGTTTGAATATAAGTAATACGCTTAGGTTGGTAGCAAGAGATATGACCGTCTGCCTTTTTAGCCACGTACTTCACCATATAATAACCATCAGGGTTACCTCCTGAAAGGTCAGCATAGTTAGCGTTTATCCAATTATAGTCGGTACCAGGTATTAAAAGCCGCCACTTGGTAGGATCAGTTTCGTCCATATTATTAGAGGTGTAAGACTCATTCCAACCAGGATAGCCGGTACCTAAGTACCGGTATATTTCGTAATAATAGGCAGGTCCTGTAGCAGGAGGTGTTGGCGAAAAGTTAGCAGTACCTTGGAAGTCATTATACCAGAAATAGTTGCCAAATAGCACCTTTTTAGTAGGGTCATCGGCATCGGGTAGGTATATACTACGAAAATAATTCTCTACATATAGATACTTCTTAGTATTAGCTGGCGGACAAGGAGCTGCTGGGTCTGGATTTAGGTCTGAACGGTTAATCGCCTCAAGCATTCGCGCTCCATCGCGTGCTCTAAACAGAAATGAGCCTTGAGCTTGCGAAGGGTTCGTAGGGATTACGCATCACATCGAGTACATTTCTATCTAACTTAATTCTGTGCTTAATAGGGGTAGGTCCTATATTAATTTGTATCTCAGCTATATCACCTTCTTCAAACACATAATCCGACACAAACGAACGTGGGTAAGACACTTGTAACCCTAACCATTCGCTTGTATAAGAGGTACCTATAGGATAAGTACCCTGTGGTACGCCCGCACTGTTATAACGTTTTACTACAGCTATATTAGGGTCTGCTTTAATGATATTATCGAAATCACTCAACGATACCCCATCAGTGCGTTCTATTTGGAATGAAAAGCTAAATTTACAATCAGCATTCATTCTCACCCCACTGTTTTGGTAGTTTATTCTCACATTTAAACAGCTGAGCGAAAGCTGTGAGGCTGGAATAGTGAAAGTACTTCTACTGGTATCGCCACAGTCGGGCGTACCCTCCCTGCTAAATCTTGTACACTTAGCTGATAGGTTTGCCCTGCTTTCAAAGGCTTAGCATCAGTACCTTGCACTGTAAGGGTAAACTTGGCAGGAGCTGCCGGTGCATTATGGGTTTGGCTGTACACCTCGCCATCAGGTCCTGTAATTTTTACCGCCAGCGTCCCCCTTACTCCTGCTGCTACAGCAAAAAGTAATCTTACCATCATTGCCTGTACCAGCACAATTAGGGACCTTGAGTATTAACCGTAAAAGTAGGGGCTATATAAGTAGAAGCCACCGTAACGGCACGAGGCACAGAGCTTTTTGGCAGTAGCCACCTCTATAAGTGTAATAGTGTGCACCCCAGCGGTAAGTAGCGTAAACTCGTGAGAGTCTTTGCCAGCCACTGCTATTTCAAGAGGCTCGGTAACGCTCGTTCCATTGGGTTTGTCTAATTTCACCTGTAGCTTAGTGCCTGCCGCCCCTATAGTAGGAGGCAGGGTTACTTTTATCTTAGCATCGGCACGACATTGCCCTGGTGTAACCGTATGGGTAAAGCCATTGAGGTTTAGGGGTGTTTGCGCCGAAAGCCCAAAGATAGTTATTAGTACTAAAAAGAATTGTTAGAAAAAAATTTTTTTCATAATGCTATGTGCTATATCTTGAAACTACTATATTCAATAATACTTTAATGCACAAAAGTACACATAATTGCCGACATAGCCAAACACCTTTTTATCAAATGTTAAAATCAGAGACTCTCATTTCAGCTCAGACTTTCCTATTACTATAACTTACAAAACCTGTACAATCTTTTTTTATTATCAATGTTATACAGCCTTTTTAGAATACATTTTAGCTTACAAAATCCACTATTAAGCACCCTATATTTTTAACTTTTTCCTACACAAAACTTTAACAATTCATAACAGTTTTATTAAGGCTATAGATTTTTACACATTTCACCGACCTATCAATCAAAAAAATTTCAAAAATCAGAGAAAAATCCCCTCCCCAACCCCTTACCTCCGATACAGGAACACTACAGGATCACTATAGGGATCAATACAAGAAGCCCCCACCTGTCCCATAATCGCCAGTGCGGCTGCACTCCCACCAGTCCCACCAGTCCCACCAGTCCCACCAGTCCCACCAGTCCCACCAGTCCCACCTGTCCCACCTGTCCCACCTGTCCCACCTGTCCCACCTGTCCCACCTGTCCCACCTGTCCCACCTGTCCCACCTGTCCCACCTGTCCCACCTGTCCCACCAGTCCCACCAGTCCCACCTGTCCCACCAGTCCCACAATCGCCAGTGCGGCTCGCACTCCCCAGCCCTCAATGTTAAATCCAAATAAAAATTTGTGCATTCCTATTTATTTTTGTAATTTTGCAACCCAAACAAAAAGTTCTCTAAACACCCATTAAAATGAAACGTTTAGTAATATTAGGCGGTGGCGAAAGCGGCGTTGGTACCGCTATTTTAGCCAAACAAAAGGGCTGGAGCGTCTTCTTATCTGATAGAGGCGCCCTAAAACCTCAGTACCGCGACACCCTGTCCCGCGAAGGCATCGACTACGAAGAAGGCTCTACGACGAAGCACGCATACTCGCTGCCGACTGCATAATGAAAAGCCCCGGTATCCCCGATAAGGCCGACATCATCAAAAAAAGCACGCGAAAAACACATACCCATTATTTCCGAAATAGAGTTCGCCAGCCAATATACCCAAAGCACCATTGTAGCCATAACCGGCAGCAATGGCAAGACCACCACCACCCTACTCACCCACCACATTTTCAAGGAAGCAGGGTTAGAAGTAGGCTTGGGTGGCAATATAGGCTATAGCTTTGCCGAGTTGGTAGCGAACAGCAATCCGCCTTATTATGTGCTCGAAATCAGCAGCTTTCAGTTAGACGGCATTGAGCATTTCGCACCCCATATAGCCGTGTTGCTCAACATCACCCCCGACCATTTAGACAGGTACGATTATAAGTTTGAAAATTACATAGCTTCCAAGTTTCGTATTGCTATGAACCAAACTGCCAACGATTACTTTATTTACGATGCTGATGACCCCGTGATAAACGACTGGCTCGCCACCCACCCCCTAAAACCTAAGTGTATAGGTTTTTCAATCGAAAAAGAACTGAGCGAAGGAGCTTTCTTAAAAGACAACAAAATACATATTATGTTAGAGAATCAAACCACTGTAATAGACGTAGAAGAAATAAGCCTAAAAGGAAAACACAATATCAAAAATACTATGGCGGCAGCAGTAGCGGCGCGCTTAGTAAACATCCGCAACGCATCACTACGCGAAAGCCTCAAAGGGTTCCAAGGGGCAGCTCACCGCTTAGAAGAGGTGAAAGTCGTTGAGGGCGTAACCTATATAAACGATTCTAAGGCTACCAACGTCAATTCAGTGTACTTTCGCCTTAGACACTATCAAAACCCCTATCGTATGGATAGTAGGCGGACAAGACAAAGGCAATGACTACAACTCTCTGCTACCTTACGTACATCAAAAAGTAAAAGCCATAGTATGCTTAGGCGTAGACAATACCCCTATATTACAGTCTTTTTACAATGTCATCGACAATATGGTAGAAACCCGTTCTATGGAAGAGGCTGTAAAGATGGCGCAACGCTTTGCTACCGCTGGCGACACCGTATTGTTATCACCTGCTTGTGCGAGCTTCGACCTTTTCAAAAGTTATGAAGACCGTGGCGATCAGTTCAAAGCTGCCGTAGCTAAACTCTAATACCCGCAGCCAATGTTTGTGATTGATTGGATAGCCAAAAATATCAAAGGCGATAAGACGTTATGGGCGCTGATTGTTATCTTTGCTTTCATCTCGTCCTTAGCTGTGTATAGCACCAGTAGCAACCTCGAATACGTAGTGCGCACAGGCACTACCACAGCAGGCTATTTCTTCAAGCACTTTTTATTTGTAGGCTTGGGTATCTCCACTGCTTTTGTTGTGCATAAGATTCCCTATCGCTTTTTCGCCCCTGCCTCTAGGTTAGGGACTTCTCTTAGCTATAGGGACTACTGCTTATGGCTATTTTTACTGGCACTACTATCAAAGAGGCGAACGCCAGTCGGTGGATTAACGTGTTAGGCTTCTCTTTTCAGCCTTCTGCCTTTGCCCTCATAGTGCTTATGGTCTATGTAGCCTCCTTTTAGCTAAAAAAATCACGACAAGAAAATCTCCTTCAAAGACAGCCTACTCCCACTCTGGGCGCCAGTGGCTGTTATCACTGCCTTAGTGGTCTTTGCTAACCTCTCCACAGCCCTTATCATCGTCTTTTTCGGTGGTGTTATTGGCTTTCTTGGGGGATATCCGTTTTAAGTATCTGCTCTATATTGCGGGTATTGGCATAGCGTTAGGCGGACTTCTATTCTTGTTTGCAAAAGCCTTCCCCGACCTTGCTCCTAGCCGTTTTTTTCCACTTGGGAAAGCCGAATAGATTCCTATTTTGCCCAAGACGAAAACAAAAAAGAGATATACCAAGTCGAACTCTCCAAAATGGCAATTGCCAAAGGAGGCATTGTGGGGCAAGGGCCCCGGCAAGAGCACTATGAAAAACTTCCTCCCTCAGAGTTCATCTGACTTTATTTACGCTATCATCACCGAAGAATACGGGTCAATGGGCGCCCTTTTCATTATGGCACTATACTTTATTTTGTTATTTCGGTTAGTAGTGATTTCTCAGCAGGCAGCCACCCTCTTTGGACAGCTCTTAGCTTTTAGGATTAGGTATCCCGATAATGTTACAAGCCATCATCAATATGGCAGTAGCGGTAGAGCTAATGCCTGTCACCGGACAAAACTTACCGCTCATCAGTAGTGGGGGTACTTCCATTTGGATGACCTGCTTAGCTTTAGGCTGTATTCTTTCAGTCAGTGCTCGCAAAGCGCAAAGACGGCAAAATGGAAAAAGACAAGCCCGAAGCCGATGTCGATGAAGAATTAGCCGAAAAATATTATTAAAAATCACAAAAGACGAGAAACAAAAAGACGAAATGAGACAATTTACCGATTTGCAAATTGACTATGTAAATTGGCAAATTGACTAATTGACAAATTATTCGTACCTTTGCCCGCTATTAATATACTAAAATGCCAAAAAGGAGTTTTTACTTGTAAATTTAGGCTCTCCCGATTCGTTCGAGGTCAAAAGACATCAAGCGATATTTAAAAAGAGTTTTTTTGATGGATGAGCGCGTTATCGATTATCCATACTGGTTGCGCTATCTTATCGTTCGTGGTATTATCCTCAACGTACGTCCACCAAAAACTAGCGAAGCCTATAAAAAAATATGGTGGGAAGAAGGCTCACCGCTGATTGTCATCAGCAAGCGACTAACCGCCAAAGTGCAAGCGCAAGTGTCAGTACCAGTGGTAATGGCAATGCGCTATGGCAACCCCAGCATCAGCGAGGGCTTGGCTGCCTTACACCAGCAAGGGGTTACTGAAGTGCTCCTTATCCCTCTATACCCTCAGTATGCTATGGCTACTTCCGAAACCATAGAGGTTTTAGCTGAAAAACTCATAAGCGAGCACTACCCACAAATGGTGCTGCATAAGTTCCCGCCTTTCTTTCACCGCAAAGAATACATCGAGGCGCTTGCAGGCGTAACACGCCCCTATCTTAGCCGATTACCCCTACGACCATCTGCTTTTTTCTTATCACGGAGTGCCTGAGCGACATCTATACAAAACCTCTCCTACTCCCGCCCATAAGCACATAGTCGATGGCAAAAGCTGTTGCGATGCTTATAGCGAGGAGGGAGCGCATTGCTACCGAAGTCACTGCTTCGAGACTACCCGCCTATTAGCAGAAGCCTTGCAATTGCCTAAGGATAAGTATTCTATTTCTTTTCAGTCACGCTTAGGTGCCGATAAATGGCTTACCCCTTTCACATCCGACCGTATCAAAGCCCTTGCGCAGAGCGGAGTGAAACGCTTAGCTGTCATCACCCCTGCCTTTGTTGCTGACTGTGTAGAGACTTTAGAAGAGATAGAGATGGTAGGCGGCAAAACCTTTGTCGAAAACGGAGGCGAGAGCTTCAAACTCATACCTTGTCTAAATGATAGTGAGCTATGGGCAAAAGCCCTTGCTCAATGGATTAATAACGACTAATAATGGATTTATTTTCAATTACAAAAGCGATACACATCATCTTTGTAGTGAGTTACTTCGCTGGTATTTTTCTATATGGTACGATTGTTCATCTACCATACCGAAGCCTTAGAAAAAGACGAACCCGAACGCTCTATATTGCACCGACAGTTTAGCTTTATGGAGGAACGCCTGTGGAACATCATCACCGTACCTGCCCTTATAATTATGTCGGTTACAGGTATTTATATGTTCTACCTAATGGATTGGGCGTACTTTTTGTTTGGCTGGATGCACGTCAAATTGCTATTCATAGGCATACTGCTGTGGTATCACTACTACTCGTGGCGCATAATGAAGCGACTACAGGCAGGACAGGCTACCCTAACCTCGCTGCAATTGCGTATGCTCAATGAGGTAGCCACTCTTATCCTCTTCGTGGTAGTCTTTGCAGTAGTACTCAAAGCCTTATTTACTACCTATTGGTATTTTTGCCCCTACTGGCTTTTGTAGCTATGGGGGCGCTTATTATGCTGATAGTGAAGTTGGTAAATAGAAAATAATTTGGAGAATTTAAAACACATACCTGTAGAAGAGTTGCCAGCGTTGGCCGAGCAGTTGCGCACCCGTATCATAGAGGTTATCGCAGCGCACGGCGGTCATCTCGGGGCAAGTTTGGGCGTGGTCGAACTCACTATCGCCCTGCACTATGTGTTTGATACTCCCTGATGATATACTTGTGTGGGATGTAGGGTCACCAATGCTATGCCCATAAACTGCTGACAGGCAGAAGCGAAGCCTTTGCACACATACGCCAGCAGGGGCGGCATCAGCGGCTTCCCTAAGCGCGAAGAAAGCCAGTACGATGCTTTCGGCACAGGGCACTCCTCTACTTCGCTCTCTGCTGTATTGGCAATGGCTCTTGCCTCTGCTTTTAGAGGGTAACACCCAGCGCCAACACATAGCCGTAATTGGCGATGCAGCCATAGCAAGCGGTATGGCATTCGAAGCCCTCAACCACGCAGGCACTACCGATGCCAATATGCTCATTATCCTCAACGACAATGCTATGGCCATCGACCCCACCGTAGGGGCTCTCAAAGACTACTTCAAATCTCTACGACAAGGGGCTGATGAAACGTTCTTCAGCGACCTGCATATCAAGTATAAAGGCACTATTGACGGACACGATTTACCTGCTCTTATCAAGACCTTAAAGGCTGAAAAAAACGAGCGCGGTGTACGACTGCTGCACGTAGTAACCACCAAAGGCAAAGGGTTTGCTAAAGCCGAAGCCGAGCAAGTGCGTTACCACTCGCCTGCCCTATTCGATAAGACCACAGGCGAACCGCTTCCCGAAGCCCCTACCCTACCCGCAAAAATATCAAGAGGTAGTAGGGCAAACTCTTACTGAATTAGCTCGTTCAAACCCTAAAATTATAGCCATTACCCCTGCGATGAGCAGCGGTAGCGGCTTGCTTCCTCTACAGCAGGCTTTCCCCGACAGAGTATTTGATGTAGGCATAGCCGAACAGCACGCCGTTACCTTTGCAGCAGGCTGGGCAGCGCGTGGGTTTATACCTTACTGCATCGTCTATTCTACTTTTCTACAGCGGGCTTACGACCAACTCATACACGATGTGGCCTTACAAAACCTACCAGTAGTATTTTTGCATCGACCGCGCTGGACTGGTAGGCGAAGACGGAGCTACCCACCACGGAGTGTTTGATATGGCTTTTTTGCGTCCTATTCCTAATCTTATTATTGCATCACCGCGCAATGCTACCGAATTGCGTCAGCTGCTCTACACCGCTCAGCTGTCCCTACCCCACCCCATCGCGATTCGCTACCCACGTGGGCGTTGCTCACAAACCGATTGGGCACAACCTTTTGAGGTACTGCCTATTGGCAAAGGATGCCAACTAAAAAGAAGGTACTGAAGTAGCCGTACTCAGCATTGGCACTATAGCCGACCTTGTAGCCGAACAAATACGCCAAAGTGAAGCCCCAGAGCAGTACGCCCACTACGATATGCGTTTCTTAAAACCGATAGACGAGGCTTTGCTGCACCACGTATTCACCCACTACCAAAAGGTCGTTACTATCGAAGAAGGTAGCATAGGAGGCTTAGGCAGTGCGGTAAGCGAATTTGCTGCCGCTAATAACTATACTACTCCGCTAAAAATCATCACTTTACCCGATGTTTTTATACCTCACGGCTCTGTAGCTTCCTTAAGAAAAATGGCACATTTGCTAATTGACTAATTGGCTAATTGGCAAATTATTTATACCTTTGCAGCGGTAAAACTAACAGCAATCAGATGCAGCAATGAAAAATCATTATCGTTCTCCTCACTTACTACTGTTACCGCTTTTGGGCAAGTGCGCAAAGCCAAAACACGTACCGCTCCGGTAAAAACAACTCCTATACAAGTGCTACAAGACCCTAACGCGCTAAAATTCACTTTCAACCGTGTAAAACGCGAACAAGAAAAAGTGGTTCAAGTTCAACCAAGTAACACTGAATATGAGCGAAGTAACCTTCTCTAACTGGAGTGCAGGGGGCGAAAACTCTATTTCAGGACTTATGAACGGCAAATTCCGCCGCCGTTATAACGAAAAACTTTCTTTTGGGACAACGATTTAGAAATCAACTACGGTATCAACGCCCAAAAAGGACGCGAAGTGCGCAAAACAGACGACAAGGTATCGCTAACCTCCTCATTTGGCTATCGCGGTAGTTCGCATTCGTTTTTGGTACTACACCGCACGAGCGCAATTTCTTACCCAAATCAGCAACGGGTATAAATACCCTAATGTAGATGATGCTATCTCTAAACCCTTTGCCCCTGCTTATTTTTACACTCGGTTTTGGGTGCCGAATATGCCCCCTACTCATATCAATTTCAACCTTTTCTTATCACCGATGACCCTCAAAACCACTATGGTGTTAGACAAACGCCTATCTGACGAAGGTGCTTTCGGGGTAGAAAAAGGCAAGAAGACCGTATCTGAGTTAGGGTTTCTCAGCCTCAGGTCGTTGGGAGAAGAAAGTGATGGATAACATCACCCTAAACACTAACTTCACTATCTATGGCGATTACTTAGAGAAATTTGGTAATATTGATATAGATTGGGAAACAGGGCTAAGCCTAAAGGTGAATAACTATGTGCAAGCGCGCTTGGGCATTCACCCTCAAATATGACGATGATGTAAAATTTTATTCGTACAAAGACCCTCAAGGACAGACGCATCACTATGGTGCTCGCACCCAGTTCAAGCAGCTGTTAGGGGGTAGGTGTACTTTATACTTTCTAAAAATGTTCTTAGAAAACAACATACATAATCACGAAGAGGTAGGCTGGATAGAGGTTATCTGCGGCTCGATGTTCTCAGGCAAAACTGAAGAACTTATACGCCGATTGCGCCGCGCTCAGTTTGCTAAGCAAAAAGTAGAAATATTCAAACCCTCTTTTGATACGCGTTATGACGATACTAACATCGTATCGCACAACGCTACCGAAATTCCTTCTACACCTGTAGAGGCTGCGGCGAGTATTTTGCTCCTTGCTGACGGCTGCGATGTAGTAGGCATAGACGAAGCTCAGTTTTTTGACGATGAGATAGTAAATGTTTGCAATGATTTGGCTAACAGAGGAGTACGAGTAATAGTCGCCGGACTAGATATGGACTACAAAGGCAAACCTTTTTGGGCCTATGCCCCTACCTAATGGCGACAGCCGAATACGTCACTAAGGTGCATGCCGTATGCACTCGCACGGGGCATTTGGCTAATTACAGTTTTTAGGAAAGTGCCTAATGACAGTCAGCGTATGTTAGGGCGAAGCCGAAAGCTACGAACCACTAAGTCGAGCCGCCTTTTATAAAAAGCGAGAGCCAAAGACGAAGCTCAAAAAGACAACTAACCTCACCAAAAAAATTAATTTGCTAATGTACTAATTATTTATTACTTTTTACATTACAAAAATTTTTGAATATTACTCAACTATGAACCTACCACGATATAGTATTGATTTTTAATGAGGAAGACCCTAATACTTTTTGAATTTATAAGTAAGGGAAAGAATGGAGAAATTCAGAAATTAGTTGTCTATCAAGAAAATAGCAGAGGGCGTTTTCAATTTAGCTTTTTGGAGATAAAGATTTTGAGACAGGAGACTTAAATGATAAGAACATTTCGGATAATGGTGACACTGAAAAAGTTTTTAGCTACTGTAGTATTAACGGTTTTTGTGTTTACTAATAAATATCCCGATGCTTATATCTTTGCCACAGGAAGTACCCCTCACGTACTAGACTATACAGACGAAGTATCTTCAAGTTTTTAGAAGAAGCACAAGAGAATTTCTACATATATGGAGTTCTAAAGAATCGAGAAACAGAAGAGTTTATTCCTAACAAAAGAATATGAAGGTTTTTGTAATACAACGCAAAAAAACTATAACACAATGACATCTGAAGAAAAAAATAAATTAGAAAAAAAGAGTTGTCTAAAAAAATACAATGTAAAGGTAAGAATTAAAAATTTGATAGGGACTACCGCAAAGATCCTTTTTTGTAAAAACTAGAAGACGCAAAAAACTCTGGAGTGAGATAAAATTTCCTGAGGGTTTTTGAGAAAAAAACCTGCTATTTTTATAGAGGATAAGAAGAGAACTAACAATCTAAAATTTGGTAGTTAAAAATATTTTTGTACCTTTGCAGCGTGTTTTTATGTGAAACACAAACAATAATCATTTGGGGTCGACCGGTTTTGACAGTAGGTGACATTGAATGGTAAGCATACCGAGCTGTGAAATGAATGCTCGATAATATCTATTTCAAACTTTTTAAATGGCGAGAATAACTACGCTCTTGCTGCCTAGTCTGAAGTTTAGTAAGACTGCTGGCTAAGTCCTTACAAGGTAAGGAAGCGAGATGTCTCTGAAAAAGCCCTTGTTGACGGCGGTTCGTATAGAGGCACCATAAAAGTCAACATTGAACCTGCGGTAGGCTTCGCCAACGGTTCTTAAATATTAAGAAGCTAAGCGCAAAGTAGGCGGTTTTTGGTCAGCTTTGCGACGAAAATCAAACAAAAAAACTAAGTATGTAGAAAGCCTTTTGATGACTTATTTGGACGAGAGTTCGATTCTCTCCGACTCCACTTCATTGTTATATTGTATTTTTAAATGTTATACAAAAAGAGAGGACTAAAAATTTAGGTTTTAGTCCTCTTACTGCTAATATTATTTATGGCAAAACATCATTACAAAGGACTTACTGAGGCTCAAGTACTGAAAGCCGCGCCCAACACGGGGCTAATTCCTTCTCATCTGTAGCAGGTGTTCCCCTATGGAAACAGTTTTTAGAAAAACTATCTGACCCTATTATCCTGATTCTCTTAGTAGCATTAGCCTGCTCTTTCGGTGTCTCGGCTTATGATTTTTTTGCTTTAGGCGAAGGTCTTGACGCTTTCTTAGAGCCTGTGGGTATCTTTTTTGCTATCTTCTTGGCTACAGGAGTAGCTTTCACTTTGAAGTAAAAAGCTAATAAGCAATTCGAAATCCTCAATCAAGTAAAATGATGATATATACTATAAAGTTATCCGCGAAGAACGCGTCACACAGGTACTCAAAAAGACATTGTTGTGGGCGATATCGTTCTTTTAGAAACAGGCGAAGAAGTGCCTGCTGACGGAGAGCTTTTTAGAGGCTATCTCACTGCATATCAACGAATCAACCCTAACAGGAGAACCTCTCGTACATAAAAACTACTGACCCTGCTGACTTTGAGGCGGAAGCTACTTACCCCTCTAACTATGTGTGTAGGGGCACCCTCAGTAGGCGATGGACACGGAGTGATAGAAGTAAAGAAAGTAGGCGATGCCACCGAATACGGCAAAGTGTTTGAGGGCGTACAGATAGACAGTTCAGTAAAAACTCCTTTAGACGAACAGCTACACAAACTAGCAAGCCTTATAAGCCGCATTAGTTACGCAATTGCTGCCTTAGTATTAGTAGGGCGTTTGTTCCTCTATTTTTCATACCCCATCGCACAGCTTAAGCGCTATCGATTGGGTCGATTTTTGAGTGGCTATCTGCTTAATACCTTGATGATTGCTATCACTGTGGTAGTGGTAGCCGTCCCTGAGGGGCTCCCCAATGAGTGTAACCCTGAGCTTAGCCTACAGTATGCGCCGAATGATGGCTACTAACAATCTTGTGCGCAAGATGCACGCTTGCGAAACAATGGGGGCGGCTACCGTTATTTGCACCGACAAAACAGGTACACTCACCCAAAAACCAAATGACCATCTACGAAACCTATTTCAATCCTTCTGCTGACGAAAAACTCATTGCCGAATCAATGGCGGTAAACTCCACTGCTTATTTAGATTTTTTTCAGCAAAAGAAAAGCCTACCGTACTGGGTAATCCCTACCGAAGGTGCCCCTACTGCTTTGGCTCTACAACAAAGGCATAAATTACCTACCCATACGCGAAGAGTGCGAAGTGATACAGCAACTCACTTTTTCTACCGAACGCAAATATATGGCAACGTTGGTATGCTCAGCAGCCTTGGGCAAAAATATATTATATGTAAAAAGGTGCTCCCTGAAATAGTGATGACTTTTCTGCCACGAAGACGGGGAGTTCTGCTCAACCATTTCACAAACCGACTTCGAGAACAAACTATTGCAATACCAACAGCAAGCTATGCGCACCATAGGCTTTGCCTACAAGATTATTGACGACCCTAAAACCGTTATCTCAGAAAACGGAAAGTTAGTAATCAACGGATTGCAGTTTATTGGCATCACAGCTATTGCCGACCCTGTACGGGCTGATGTACCTGCTGCTATAGAAGAGTGTATGCACGCAGGCATACAAGTGAAGATAGTAACTGGTGATACTCCTGGTACAGCTAAAGAAATAGCGCGCCAAATAAGACTCTGGGACGAAAGTTGTAGCGATATCAACCACATCACAGGGAGCTGAATTTGCCGCAATGAATGATGCTGAATTATTAGAGCGTATTCCTCACCTACGTGTTATTTCGCGCGCCCGTCCGCTCGATAAAGCCCGCTTAGTGAACCTCCCTACAGCAGCGCGGCGAGGTAGTAGCCGTAACAGGTGATGGTACTAATGATGCCCCTGCTCTAAAAGCTGCTCAAGTAGGACTTTCTATGGGCGATGGCACCTCTGTAGCCAAAGAAGCCAGTGATATCACTATCTTAGACAACTCATTCAGCAGTATAGGCAAAGCTGTAATGTGGGGGCGCTCATTATACCTAAATATTCAGCGGTTTATCCTCTTCCAAATGACTATAAATGTGGCAGCCTGTATCATTGTGCTCTTCGGAGCGTTTTTTTAGGGGTACAATCGCCTCTAACAGTCACTCAGATGCTATGGGTAAACCTCATAATGGATACCCTTTGCTGCCTTAGCCCTTGCTTCTCTACCTCCGAGCCAGCGTGTGATGAACGATCCACCGCGTCAGCGTAAAGCTAACATTATCACTAAAGAAATGGCACGTGGCATTTTTCGGAGTTGGCGGACTGTTTGTATTGTTGCTCTTCGGATTTATACAATACTTTAAAAATGAAGATATTACAAGCCTCACTCAGTTTAGTATCACTGATTATTTTGCTAATTTCTTCCACTTTGGAAGTTTTGAAAACGGATTATCAGCTTATGAGCTATCTCTTTTCTTTTTCTATCTTTGTGATGCTTCAATTCTGGAATATGTTCAACGCCAAAGCCTATCGCACTGGCAGGAGTGCCTTTGCCGAAATAGGGAAGAGTCAAGGTTTTTATAATGATAGCAGCAGCTATTATCATTGGTCAGGTAGTGATTACTACCTTTGGCGGAGCTGATGTTTAGTGTTACCCCTTTGCTCCTAACTGATTGGTGCTTAATTATCGCAGCCACTAGCTTAGTGCTATGGATAGGCGAATTACTTAGGTTAATAAAGAGATAAACAAAAATAATGTAATAAAAAGAGCGTGTAAAAACGCTCTTTTTGTTTATAGTATGAAATCTGTATTGATGAAGTTAGAAGCCCCTGTACGCAGCAGATTCTCTACTATACGGTCGTTATACTCATTGTTTTGGAATGACACAAAGGTACGAATAGAGAAAGAGCGCAAGGCATCGTGTACGCTAAGAGTACCTACTGCTGAGTCTTTACGCCCTGTGAAAGGGAATACATCAGGGCCTCTTTGGCATAGACTATTAAGGTTTACCCTACAGAGCATATTCACTAACATATCAATAAGAGGCGAGAGTTCTTGAGGGTCTTCTCCAAACAGACTTATCTGCTGTCCATATTTAGACTCTGATATTTCATCGATAATCTCATTGATGTTAGAAAAAGGTTTAACGGGCACTAAGGGGCCAAACTGCTCTTCGTTGTACACTCGCATCTCTTTCGATACAGGGTAAAGTACCGCAGGGAATATAAAGTTATCGGTGCGTTCTCCACCTTTCTTGTTTTGTATAGTAGCTCCTTTAGCAAGGGCATCGTCTATAAGCTCCTGTATAAAAGCTGGTTTTTTTCTACCTCAGGTAGAGGCGTAAGCGCCACCTTTTCGTCCCAAGGATTACCAAACTTAAGAGCATCTACCTTTTCAGCAAAAACGCTTAATAAACTCATCTTTTATCTTAGCGTGTACGTAGAGTATTTTCAAAGCTGTACAACGCTGTCCGTTGAAAGAAAGAGCTCCTTTTACGCATTCATCTACTGCCAAATCTAAGTTAGCATCAGGTAGTATAACCCCAGGGTTCTTAGCTTCCAACCCAAATACAAGGCGCAGACGGTTTTTGTTAGGGTGTTAGTCTTGTAGGGCAATAGCAGTTTTGCTGTTGCCTATTAATGCTCAATACATCTACCTTACCACTCTGTATAATAGGAGGCGCTACTGAGCGTCCACGACCGTAGAGAATGTTTATCACGCCACGAGGGAAAGAGTTTTGAAAGGCTTCTAAAAGCGGTGTAAATAGCAATACACCGTGCTTAGCAGGCTTAAAGATAACCGCATTTCCCATAATAAGGGCTGGTATGATAAGCGCAAAGGTTTCGTTAAGCGGATAGTTATAGGGGCCTAAGCAAAGTACCACTCCTAAAGGGCCTCGTCTAATAAGGGCATACACCCCATCGCGCTGCACAAATTTAGAGGACTGGTTGTCAAGCTCCTTATAAGCATTGATAGTATCGTAGATATACTCTACTGTACGGTCAAACTCCCTTGCGCGAGTCGTCAAGGCTTTTGCCTATCTCCCACATCATTAGCTTTTACCACCTCATCGCGTTGCTTTTTCCATTTGTTTTACGAATTTAAGCATAACCGCTATGCGGTCTTTTACTTTCATCGTAGGCCAAAGTCCCTTGCCTTTTGTTATAGGCATCGGCTGCGGAATGAAGCGCTTCCAATGCTTCTTGCTCACCCAAAGCAGGGCACACTACCCAAGAGGGTAGGCGCATAGGCTTCAGTAGACGAAATAGTGGAGTAAATGTTAGCAAACTCTCCTTCCCACTTCCTCAATTCGCCATTTATTAAATACGTTTCTTGCCTATAAGGCTTTTACTTGAAATTGTTCTGGAATATTCATTTTTATTAATTTATTTGATTTTTACCAATTGGCTAATTGGCAAATCAGTTAATTGTTATACTCTTCCTTTCAGAGCGTTAAACACCCACGCAATGGCAAAAAGCCAATACCTACCGTGCCAAAGCCCCAACCTGCTATTTCGTTGTATTTGAAAGCAGCAAGTCCTATAAGAATAAAGCCAACGACTACCATTAACAGGGCAGCCCAGCCTAATACTGTATTTTTTTGTTCATAGTTATTTCTTTCTTTTTATTCTGTTGGTTATACAAAATCAATTTTTCTGAATTAATTCTCACTCGTTGCAAAAAGCCTCTTTGTTAGCATCGGCTATCGTTATGCGTTGGTTGCCGAATACTATCTGACTACGTTCTACCACTTGCACCTTTGTCTAAAGGCGACTATAAATGAGCGATGCACACGCATAAACCGCTCTGCGGGCAGCTGCTCTTCTAATTTCTTCAAACTCAGTAGGGTCACCCAAGGGCTGTGGTTGGGTAGTAAGGTATATCTTTACATAATCTTTAAGACCTTCTATGTAAAGAATATCGCTATAAGGCACTTTTATTTGCTTATAATCGGCTTTTACAAACATATAATCCTGCGTAGCCGTCTTTTCCGTAGGCACTGAGGACAATAACATCGCCTTTTCTGCCGTTTCTAAAAACTCTAGGTAATTAAAAGGCTTCAGCAAATAGCCCTATGGCATTCACTTTATACCCCTCATAGCATATTGGTCAAAAGGCAGTGGTAAAGATAATACGCGTGTGGGGGCAGTTTTTTAGAAAGCTCGAGCCCTGTTAGTTCGGGCATCTGTATGTCCATATATATCAGTTCAGCGTCGCCACCTTCATAGAAGTATTGCAATACATCTATTGCGTTAGTATATTTACCCACCAACTCTAAAAAAGGAGTTTTTAGCACATAGCTTTCTAATAGCTGTAGTGCCATTGGTTCATCATCTACTATGATACAACTGATTGCCATCGGTTATGCGTGTTTAAAAAAATCAAAATTTAGTAGAAGCACCTCCTCCTCCAGAACTACCACCGCCATAAGAGCCGCTGCTACTTCCGTATGATCTACTATAGGAACTACTACTTCTGCTGTACGAACTACTACTTCTGTTATACGAACTACTACTGCTGTCATACGAGTCGTCCTTTCTACTTGATTTGCTACCTTGTGAACTAGAATGTACAGTCTTTTTTATGCTCTCCTGATGTATATTTCCACACTTACGACAGATGAAAAAGTAGTTTATAACACTTCCTTCATTTTGTCTGCTAACCTGCTGAGAGTTTTTTCTCCGCACTTCGCATACCATAGCAGAGAGTTGTTGCTTTCTGAGCCTTCTCACCATTAAAAAATAAATTATACCCTAACGGGAAAGGAGGAAATAAAATAGAAAAATAAACAGCCTACACAGCCCCACATTGAGTTGCTTTCTTTTAGCTGTACATATTTTTTTGATAAACAGAAAGGTTAGGGTCATTTACTATCTTTTTAAGGGGTCTATACCCTAATAAGTAAGTGATAAAACTTATCATTGAGAATAAAAAGTAGCATTACTTTTTGTTATAAAACTATTTTTCTTTCTCCTGTTCTCCGATATAATCATTTGCAAAGTCTGATTTCCCTTTTTCCTTCTCTAACTGTACTTTTAGGGCTCCTGCTCTATGGTATAATATCTTTCAGTCGCTTGGATAACAACTTTAGCAATAGGAGCGTTTTGCCCCATAGCCCAAAAAGGAAGCAAGCCCCAAAAAGCAGTACTAAAACAAACCGTTTCACAGTTCAATCTTTTATAATTTCTAATGCAAAATTAAGAAAAAGAAAACAAGAGTGCAAGTTTTTATCATAAAACACAAAGGCTGTACAGCGAATACTTGTACAGCCTTTATTATTTAGGTATTTTTATACTACAGTTTTTTTCTTCACTGCCACCTCTTGGTAGGCTTCTATCACATCACCTTCGTGAATATCGTTGTAGTTCTTAATTTGCAATCCGCAGTCGTAACCTTTGCTCACTTCCTTAACATCATCTTTGAAGCGTTTAAGCGAAGATAACTCTCCGGTGTAAATCACTACGTTATCGCGTATAAGTCTGATTTTTAGAATTGCGATATATCTTACCATCAGTCACCATACAGCCGGCTATCGTTCCTACTTTCGATATCTTGAAGAGCTCGCGTATTTCCACCGTACCGGTTACTTCTTCCTTAAATACAGGCGATAACATACCCTCCATAGCGTCTTTTAAGGTCGTTGATAGCATCGTAGATAATTGAGTAAGTACGTATATCATCGATTCTTTCTCTGCCAAAAGCACGAGCGTTTGTCATCGGACGTACGTTGAAGCCTATGATGATAGCATCCGAAGCCGAAGCCAAGAGCACATCCGATTCGGTAATAGCACCCACTCCTTTGTGTATAATCGAGATTTGTATCTCTTCGGTAGAGAGTTTTGGAATGAATCGGTAAGAGCTTCTACCGAGCCATCTACGTCCCCTTTCAAAATGATGTTCAGCTGTTTAAAGTCACCAAGAGCTATACGTCTACCTATCTCATCTAAGGTGATGTGGCGTTGAGTGCGTACTGACTGTTCGCGCTGTAGTTGGGCGCGTTTAGCCACTATCTGTTTAGCTTCTTTTTCGTCTTCAAACACATAGAATTTATCACCCGCCTGCGGAGCGCCATCTAAGCCCAAAAATAGTGATAGGGTAGAAGGTCCCTGCTTCTTTCACTTTCTTGCCGCGCTCATCGTGCATAGCGCGTATTTTGCCCGAGTTAGTACCTGCCAACACATAATCCCCACGTGCAGCGTACCGTTTTCTACCAGTACGGTCGATACATACCCGCGTCCTTTGTCAAGAGCCGCTTCCACTACAGTACCGATAGCCGCCTTATTAGGGTTAGCTTTCAGTTCAAAGTACCTCAGCTTCTAAAAGCACTTTTTCTAACAATTCTTGTACGCCAATACCTTTTTAGCCGAAATGTCTTGCGATTGTATCTTACCGCCCCACTCTTCTACTAAGAGGTTCATACCCGCTAAAGCGTTCTTTTTATCTTGTCAGGGTTAGCGTTAGGTTTTATCAATTTTGTTGATAGCAAAGATGATAGGCACACCCGCTGCCTGTGCGTGGCTGATAGCCTCTTTAGTTTGCGGCATCACATCGTCAATCGGCAGCTACCACTATAATAGCAATATCGGTAACCTTAGTACCACGAGCACGCATCGCCGTAAAGGCTTCGTGTCCTGGGGTATCGAGGAAAGTGATGCGTTCACCGCTCTCAAGTCTCACCCCATAAGCACCAATGTGCTGAGTGATACCTCCACTTTCGCCAGCTATCACATTTTCTTTTCGTATATAGTCTAATAGCGAGGTCTTACGTGGTCTACGTGTCCCATTACCGTTACGATAGGCGCACGAGGTACCAAATCCTCTGGTTTATCTTCTTCATATGTATAGCCTCTTCAATATTGGCAGTAGCAAATTCTACTTCGAAACCAAACTCGTCAGCCACTATGCTAAGTGTTTCAGCATCAAGGCGTTGGTTCATCGTTACCATAATACCAAGCGTCATACAGTCTCCCAATAACCCTGTTGATAGGCACATCCATCATCGTAGCAGAGCTCATTAACGGTCACGAACCCGTTAGCTTCAAGATTTTTCTCTTGTTGTTCTTGTTCTGCGAGTTCTTGTTCTACCTTTATGGCGGTGAGTTTCTCGTTTTTCTTTGCGGTATTTAGCCCCTTTCGATTTGGTAGTCTTGCCTTGTAGGCGTTCGAGGGTTTCAGCGTACTTGCTTTTTGTACCTCTTCTTCGGTAGGCTCTATTTTAGCGAATATTTTAGCTTTTTCTCTTTCTTAGCTGCTCTCGCCTTTGCCCGCTGCGGCAGCATTAGACCTCGTCTTTGCGTATGCGTTTTGCGCTTGCGTTTTTCGCTGTCGTTAGCAGCATTAGCAACAGCTGGTGTTTGAGCGTCTTTCTCTTATCCTTACCTCTACTTCTCTTCTTCTTTTTCTTCTTTTCTCAAACTGACTAAGGTCAATCTTCTCACCCACTCACCTTCGGACCTGTAAGTTTTTTGGTACTGAGTTTCAATGATTCCTATAGGAGCTTCAGGGTGTATTCTTCTTTGTGCTTAAGAGCGTTTTTCCTTTTTCTTAGGAGGGCAACTGACTGAATGAGCGGGTTCTGATACACAGTTTTATTTTTCTGAGCAGCCTGATTGCGGTCTTTTTCCTTATCTTTTTCTTATCCTTTTCTTTACCCTCTTTGTGGCCTTTTTTAGCAGACGAATCAGAGGTTGGCACTTCTTCTTTTTAGCAGGAGCTGCAGCCGTAGGGGCATCAGTAGCCGTAGGGTTACTGTTTCAGCAGGGAGTAGGTGCCGGTGCAGCCACCGCTAGTTTCTCAGCAGCACTTTTACCACCGTCTAAGTCTATCTTGCCCACAGGCTTCAGACCCGCTAAGTGACCTTTGGCTTTAATAACCTCTTGTTCTTGCTGACGGCGTTTCTCTTGGTTCTCCTTCTCTTGCTCCATACGTATTGCCTCACGCTCTTTCCGTTTGTCTTCTACTATTTCTTTTAGAAACGGCGCGCTTTACTCTTATCTGCACTAAATTTGTTTTAAAAAGGAATTGATACGCCTCCTCTGATATCTTCGTATTTGGGCTCTCGTCAATCTCAATATTCTTATGCTTCTTGAGTTCTTCTGCTGCCGTACTCAAAGAGATGTTCACATCCTTCAAAACCTTGCTTATTCTTATTGTTTTTCCCTCGCTCATATATTTTTAATAATTATCAATGTTCAATTGCTAATCGTCAATTGTTTTCGCCCCCTCGTGTGAGACTTCCAATAGGCAGCTCACTGCCCAACTCGCAATCTATATTATTCAAATTCTTCAGCCAATACACGTTGTATTTCCTTTACGGTTTCCTCTTCAAGGTCAGTACGTGTCATTAGCTCTTCAGGGTAAGCTCCAATACACTCTTAGCAGTATCAAGCCCCTGCATTGTGCAATTGCTCTATTATCCACCCTCTATTTCATCGTCAAACTCAGTGAGTTCTATATCCTCATCGGTGATTCCTTCGCGATACACATCTATCTCATAGCCAGTTAGTTGACTTGCCAAGCGTATATTGTACCCCGACTTACCTATCGCTTTCGATACCTCTTCATTAGGCAAAAACACATCAGCGCGTTTTTCTTCTTCATTAAGGGTAACCGAAGTTACGTGCGCAGGAGCCAAAGCACGAGTAATAAGCAGCGAAACATTATTTGTAAACGGAATCACATCTATATTCTCATTGCCCAACTCGCGTACGATACCGTGTATACGAGCCCCGCGTACCCCTACGCAAGCCCCTACAGCATCGATGCGCTCGTCAAACGAATCAACCGCCACTTTAGCCTTTTCACCAGGTATACGCACCACCTTATTCACCGTGATGATACCATCAGCTATCTCAGGAATTTCTTGCTCAAAAAGGCGTTGCAAGAAAATAGGCGAGGTACGCGACATAATAATAGTAGGCTTCGTACTCTTTAAGCTCTACCGATTCTATAATACCGCGCACGTGTTCTCCTTTCTTAAAAGAAATCCGAAGGGATTTGCTTTTTCCTTAGGAAGAATAATCTCATTGCCCTCATCGTCTAATAAGATGATAGCTTTGTGTCTAATATGGTGAATTTCAGCTACTACTATCTGTCCGATAAGGTCTTTAAACCTACGGTAGATAGTCGTCTGTCGTATTCGTGAATTTTAGAAATCAAGTTTTGGCGTAGTGCCAAGATAGCACGTCTACCAAGGTCATTAATTTTAATCTTCTGAAACATCTTCACCTACTTCAAAGTCAGGTTCTATTTTTCTAGCTACCGATAGCGCAATTTCTTGGTTGTCATTGGTCACAGCACTCATCTTCTACCACTATGCGGTTTCTGAATATTTGTAGGTCGCCTTTATCAGGGTTAATAATGATGTCGAAATTATCGTCAGAGCCGTATTTCTTTTTTTAGGGTATTGCGAAAAACCTCTTCCAAAAATAGCCATAAGGGTTTCGCGGTTAATCAGTTTGTCATCTTTAAACTCCGAGAAAGATTCGATTAATTCAAGACTATTCATATACGTTCAATTAAAATTTAATGATTACTTTAGCTTCTTTTATATCTGATAAGGCAAAAGAATGTTCTTTTTTTCACTGTTATTTTTGCCTTTGCCTACAGGTTTAGGCTCACGTGTTTCAGTTTTCAAGGGTTACCACTCCGTCTGTTTCGCCTTTTAGCACCCCTTCTTGCACTTTGCCATCGGTAGTGGTTATCTGCACAGTTCTACCCTACATTTTTAGCGTACTGACGAGGTAGCACAAAAGGTTCAGTAGCCCCAAACGAAGTTACTTCTAACGAAAAATCAGCTCCTTCAGCATCCAAAGGCGCTTCTACAGCTCTACTTTAGGGCGATACAATCGTCAATCCCACCCCGTTATCGCCGTCAATTACCACGGTGATAGCGTTGTCAGCCGACACTTTCAGGTCAGTGAGAAACAGCGTCGGAGTAGCTTCTAAGGCTTTTGTCTACTAAGGCTTTTAACTTGGTCTTTAAAATTCATTTTCTATAAAAAGAGGGGACTCAAACGTCCCCTCCAACAGTTAAAATTCGGTGCAAAGATACGAAGTTTTTGAAATAACAAGAAAAAAACAGAAAAAAGGTTGCTCGCTATTGCAAGCAAACCCTAATTTCTAATGTTAAAATTTTTGCTAAAATCGTTAGCATCCCTTACTTTTTGCAACACCTTTGAAAGTCAAAGGTGCCTATGCAAAAACAGGCAGGTGTTTTGTGATAAATAAAGAGGAAAGTATGAATTTAAAGATACGATTTAGATTCAAACCCGTTTTTATCTTAATACAGATTTCTAAAAAGAAATTTTATTTAAAATCAGATATTAACGGGCAGGCAGCGGGAGGTCGCAACCCTTGCTGCCTTTCTCTTTCATATCGCTGCAAAAAGTACTACTGAAATACACAAAACTTTTTATTGAGGGTATCTATTTAGCTACATACTAATTGACTTTGGGAAACGGGAGAACGCTCTACAATTCTTTTTCATTAATTTGTTAAAGATAGTATCTTTATTTTTGTGAGCGATTGATTCTAAAACTATACTCAGCTAAATAGCGGTCTATGTTAAACTCTGATACCCAAGAATATATACCTCGTAATTTGCGACAGCAATATCCATCTTCCCATTTTAAAGAAGCTAGATATTCTTCAGCAATCTAAGTCTGTTTTAAAGCGTTCAGTAAACTCTAAGAGGCTTTGTCCTTTGAATAATTCCATAATACATTAATTTTTCAGAATACAAATATATGAAATTATTTCGACACCTCAATTCATTAATTCTCAAAATTAGCAAACAGCCATTTATAAGAAAATCCTTTATAAAATGGCTGTTTTTCTATTACTAATTTAACTCTTTTACTAATAAAAAGCCCTAAAAAAACTAAAAGTAATGAAGGTTTCAATGTCTATATTTCATAGCTCTTTAGGGCATTATTTGATAAAAGTCTATTTTTAACTCTTAAAAGAATTCTATTTCATAAGTATCGATATACTTATTATTATACTTTTTAAAATTCTTAAGCGTTAGTGTTTTTACATCTATAGGCTCTTTAAAACGTATATAAATCTTACCTCTGTATTTATCTCTTTCATAAGTGCCTTGTAAACATATGTTTTTACATTGTCAGGACTCGCATAAATATCCATTTTTCCAATAGTTTTTAGTTTCTCTACGAGCCCCTATTTGGTATTGAGTGATTATGATACCTTTAAGCGTAGTTTCTTCTCTAAATTTCACTGACAAATAAATATCCTCATTTGTAGTGTCTATATACCAATTAGTCCATTCATTTCCATCTTTTAATTTATTTAAATGGTTTTGAGCGTAATTAGACTCTAAAGTATAATCTAATCCTTCTAACAAATCATCATCAACCCTGTCCACCACTTCTATATTATCATCTTGCGGATAAAGACTTTCTACAAAACTGATTTTTAATACGATATACTGAATCGTCATTCGAAGTAATCACAGGAGCATCAGCAGGGGTTGTGCTCACTACTTTTACTCTAAAGCGTAACACATACTCTTGTGTGATATCCAAAGTCTTAAATGCATCTGCTTTTAAACTTACCTTTGAAAGTAGCTGAAGCTGTAGCCGAGTTAAGCGTTGCTACATCAATACTGAAAGAGCCTTCAGGCAAAAGTACGTTCATAAGCTTTCACTTTTTCGTGTTCAATTTTTAGATTTACTACTCTCCGGTTTCTAAAAGCTCGTTTAGTATATTTGGGAGCAAAAACTGAAGGTTGTTGCACTAATAGTTTTAGTAGTAGGGTCTCTAAATACCTTTCTCAACAGTTTCATTAGGGCGTAAAACTACTACTGTTTTTGATAGGTCTCACTGGCGGATTATTCACCCGTGGTGTGCTAATCTCCTGGCTTCTTCAGCGTATCCAATTCTTTTGGTATCGAGGTACAACTTACCGCCAAAAATAGCGGTAGTGTTCTAATAAATATATCTTTTTCATCGTCTTGTTGTTTTTGTTAAAATTCTACTTCTGTATCATAAGTAGCAGTAGGAAGTTTAAATTCACTACCTATCTTATGTACATACCATTTTTCTGGCATTTTCTTATTAGGATTAGTCGAAGTTTTTTTGATAACTCTTTCAGCTCCTTCTTCTTCCCAAGGATCTTCGTTATAAGGTACATAGAGCTCTAAGCCTTCACTATCAGGTTTCACAAAGTTCTGAGTAGCTACTACTTGACCTTGCAGTTAGAGCTTACTCCAACAAACGAATTTCGCGCAAATAGGTATTGAGTTTACCATTACCAAAACAGAGTATAGGGAAATCGTTTATCTTAGCAGGAGCTGCCGAATCAAACATCAATTCACCATTCACATAAATTTTCAAATAAGGACTTCCGTTAGGCTCATCATATACTACTGCTATATGATACCATTTGTCAGCAGTAGGAGTTCCTGAAACTTCCTTAAATTTGAAATTAGCACCTTTTTGGAGTATTGAAGCTCAATTTTTAAGCCACTATTCATAATAGTAAAGCCTCCTCCGTACAATACATTATAAAGAGCTGATCTGAACTCATACGTCCATTAGGGTACATTAGTCCCTGCATTATCACTCGCATTTATAGGAGCTATAGAATACTGTATTGTCCAAGCAGTAAGCTTTTTACATCTTTAGCATAAACCTTACCACTTTCTTTGCTTACCTAGAGTTCTCACCATAGATAGCATGAAATGCTCTGTATCTCAAATGAGCTACTTTAGTCTTAAATGAGCGGTTTAGCAAAAAAATAAAGCTGTATTTCTATTCTTTTGCGCAATAATACTACCATTTAAAGGTTGTAGCCGTACGGCTATCGCATAGTTATTAGCCCCTGATAGCTTATTACCCTCAGTGCATCTTTTAATGCTTTAATATTAAAGGCTAATTTACCTTCAGACACTTGTTCTCCTTTGCGTATAAGCACTTTAAAGCTAGTTCCTGTCTGGGTAGCAGTATTATTTACATAGCTCATCTCCATAGCAGAAGAAGGCAATAGTTCATAGTCTACTTTTGTTAGTTGAGTTGTAGCTATCTATAACTGAAGCATCTGAAACTTACCTGATAGTAAGTATCTTCATTTACTGGATTAGCTAAACGTACCTTTATTTCAGTAGCTTTATCACTACCGCTATCGTCTTTTCACTTTTTATTGTAGAGACTGCCGCATTGTCCAATAGGACTACTTTTCTGAGGGTAACCCCTGCACTATCAGGCAACTTCTCCAACCTATTGCTGCAAGAGCTGCAAGTAATACTAAATATCTTTTTCATCGTTTCGTTCTATTTAGGTTTCTTAATGGTCATTTCTTCTTTGAAGTCTTTATAATCATCATTAGAGCGTGGATCTATGATGCGTATCGCCCTCGCGTAGCCAAGCATAGTGTTTATACTTACGTCCTGTTATTTTATTAGTTTGCATATAACCTTTAGAAAGCGCACTTTCAGCACTATGAGTATAATCAAGCTCTCCGTGATAAGAGCCTACACTCCAACTCTTTTTGTTTAGCAGCTTTCGCTTTATCTATAATCAACAGAAAATGACCTTTTCAAATTCTGAAGTCGAAATGCTTTTAAAAGTATCATCTGTAAAAGGTGAATCTACCCTTCCGTAATCCTGCATTATATATTTGCTGAAGTAAGCATCTACCCTCATCTGTATTCGAAAGAGTTCTGTACTCCCCATCAAATAGCAAGAAATACCTTTTATTTTCAAAAATTCCCTTTTTTCAAAGAAAGGTTTGTACTTAGCTATACTCTTTTTCTTTAGGGTGATAGCTTGTATTATTTTTCGTTAAAAGCTCACGCAAATGTTGTTTACGTTCCTCTCCTGTATATTTTTTCACCAAAATACTTACCCTATCTCTCTGATAAAAGTATCCATATTTTGTCTATAGCTATTAGCCCTACCTACCCCTGAGGCAAACTCGTTATAACCTGAATGACTATGGTTACCTATATTAGGCTCCCAGTCTATATCAAATCCATCAAAACCACAGGCTATAATATAGCGTGCCAAGTCACGGGCGTATATCTGACAACGAAAAGTTTCTCATTCTCCGAAGTCTTCTCTTCTCATATTTCTCTCTAAAGAGCGCAAAAGCCCGACTTGTTTCCCTTCATCAGGCAAGCCCTGACCCTACATTCGATACTTCTGCCAGCAAACAAACACCTTACTACCTTTCTTGTGAAACATCTCAAGGTCAAACTTCTCATTCGCGGTCATATCAGCAGGTTGCTTACCATAGCCACCCCATAATGAGATAGCGGTAGTAGTATCAGGAATAGACTGTAGCCACGTTTGTTCAAGGGCATTAGCACGCCAACCTGTCCACCACATATAGATAAAGGGCTTTTTCACCAGTGTTTTTTTCCACGCTTTTTCTTTATATTCAGTCAGCATTTTTATAGTAGGCATCCCATTTCTTCTCAGCTTCTGCTTCTGCCTTTTGCTTTGGCTTCAGCTGCTTGTTGTTGTTCTTGCTTAGCCCTGTTCTGTCATCTGCTGCTTATAGTCTTTTTCTATATCCAAAGGCTCTGGCTTTTACAAGTTAGCCATCCATAGCCCCAATACACAAAGACCTATATTTCTTATCTGTTTTATGTATCTTATATTTCTCATTATTTATATATTTTTATGTATGTATATATTTTATATTATTATATTCCTCAAAGTCTAACGACTGAAGACTAACTACCTCGTATTAGGGTTTGCATCCCACCATAAGCGGGTATTACAGTCATCTACTCCACCCAATAGTTGTACTGCTTGTAGTACATTCTCACGGTTTTTCACCTTGATATTCTGTTTCTGGATAGATAGCACTGGCGCACCCCTTTTGTACGATCTGTAGCTTTTTATAGTATTACCGTGTATCGCATCACCATTATACTCTACAGGTACTACTTGGCGAGGATAACCTGTGCGTCTCCATTCTGTCCACGCTTCGTGTCCATCAGGAAAAATAGCCAAATATTTCTGAGTGATGATCTTTTCCACTCTCTTCCTGAGTACCTGTGTAATTCACAGTCACTTGCGAAGGAGCTGCCTGATTGTTAGCGCTGTTTAGTGGGTCAGTATAAGCTGCTGGTGCATTAGTCGAAGTTTCATAACCTGCTGCACTTACCGAATTTTCTTTAAAACTCATTGCTATACCTTCCTTATACAGTTGCTCATCTGTCTTAGGATCACTTGTAAGATTAAAAAGTTTTGCCTCTGCTCTTAAGAAATATACTTCAGAAGTTTTTCATTACGTAGGTAGGCGAGTTCTCATTTATATTAGGATAACCAAAACCTAAATAGTCTTTCTTACCCATAAAGCCAGCATGTATTCCTTGTAGTGTAGGCTGATTTATATACCCATCAGGACTTTCTAAAGGATTGAGCTTAAAGTACACATTCAAACAGGGGGTCTTGATATCCCTTCATATAGCACAATAGCGTAGCTCCAAGGCGGGTATCTTGATAATTATTAGCTATCTGTTCTAAGCAGTTCTGTACTACCAAACGTTCATTAGTTTGTGGTTTAGCCATATCACCCTACTTTCTTCCATAACCCCCACCGTCTAAAAGCTTTTTGAGCTTCTTGTTGAGCTTTTTAGCATTATTCACATATCTTATACGTACCGCCATACGCAATCGTATAGAGTTTGCAAAATTTTATCCACTTATCTAAATTACCATCAAAATAAAAGTCATTCTGACGTATACTCTGAGGCAATGTATAACTTTGTTTAAACTCTTTTAGATAGTCAGCAGCCGTAGTTAGTTCTCTAAAAAGCTGATTATAAATAGCTTCTACACTATCATAAGGCACTTTAGTAAGTCCTTTACCTTGTTCTGATAGAGGTAGCGGACCAAACATATCAGTAGCACGCAATACTCCCAAAGCTCTACATATCATTGCCATTTGATAGACTGCCTTATAGGTTACATCATTAGCATTTACATCTATCGTATTAGCTTTGATGTCGCGCCAAGAACTGATAATATTGCTAAAACATACCATTATAGTTGTGGCTCATCCACCACGGTGCCATATAGCCAGTTATCATCGTTCTACCGTTGTTCCATTTGTTCATAGGAGGTGCCATATAGCCTACATAGCTATCTCCCATCATATTAATAGAAGTTTGATAGAGGTTTGTACCACCTACTACACGAGTAGGAATAATTTGGTTTTGTATGGTACTCAAGCAACCTGATATATTTATCCCATCGCGTTCCGCTACCTTCTTGGTAGGATTTGTAGGGTTCTGTATTGATATCCTCAAAATCTTTTGTACACGAAAAAGTGAGGAATGATAAAAAAACTGATATATAGTAATCTTTTCATTCGTTTACATTTTTAAAAGTTATTATAATGAAGCTTTTATTGATACACCTAAGCTGCGCAATGATGGCATTCTAAAGAAGTCGGCTGAATTACTATAACTCTTAGTGTTAGCAGTCGATTCTGGGTCAAAAGGTGCCTTTAAGTATAACATTCCTAAGTTATAGCCTGTCACCGACATACTAAGCGATTTTAGCCACTTCATATTATGCATTTCGCTTAATGGCAAACGGTAAGTAAGTGATAACTCTTGTATACGTACATTGGTAGCATCATAACTGTAATAAGCTGGCAAACTTACTCCTCCATTAGCTATAGTAGTATAGTATTTTAGCATCGTATAGTTGTCCGTCTATCATTACACCACCCTCTATCACGTGCATCTGCAGTCGCTTTAGAAACCCCATATTGGTCAAGCCACGCTTGGGTACGCGATTGTACGATACCTCCAAAACGTCCGTATATCATTACATCAAGCGATAAGTTTTTCCAGAAAGTAAAACTATTACGCCATCCCATTGTAAAGTCCGGAGCCGTATTACCTATTAAATATTCACGTGTATTATCTATCTCATAGGTACCTTTTGCCAGAATCTATCAATTTACCATCAGCACCGCGTTTTAATAGCTTATCAGTAATCACATCTGTCATAGAGCCACCTTCGCGTATATTACCTACTTTAGTAATGCTGAAGTGTGAACCATCTATAGGGTTGCGATAGTTATGTACTAATTCTTTCACAAGGTTGATATTACGAGTGAAAGTCACATTGCTACTCCAATCTACTTTACCAAAACTTTGATTAAACCCTAAACTTGCTTCAATACCCTTATTCTCTATATTACCCGCTTGCAACCATAATCTTTTAAAAAGTACTTGATTCAGGAAGTTGATGAGATAGTAGTTGATTATAAGTGTTAGATTGATAAAGAGTTACATCAAGGCTAACCGCATTTTTAAAGAGTTTAGCATTCATACCCACCTCGTATGATTTTGGTGCGTTCTGCTGTAAAATCAGGGAATGGGTAATCTCTATCTGGGCTAATACCAGTACCACTAAAGCCAAAAGTACGTGTACCTGGTGTAAAACCTTCTTGCGAGATAGGCGAACCTACTTCTGTATACGAACCACGCACTTTTAGGTGAGGCAACCATTCTGGCATTTTCACAAATTCCGAAATTACTCCTGAAAGCCCTACTGATGGGTAGAATATAGCTTCATCTTTTGTGTTCACCAATTGCGAAGCCCAATCTGTACGTCCTGTAAGAGTAAGGAATAAACGACTTTTCCAGCCTAATTCAGTACTTGCAAATACAGCTATATTGCGCGTATGACTATGCTCTTGCACTTTCCCTCCAATAGGATTTAAGTTACTTGCGGCAAAAAAGTTAGAAACATTGTGCAATTTACCACGATAACCCGATTTTTTATTTAAATTATCATCGTATGAAGAACCTATGTTAGCTGTCAGGTTGAAGAGTTTGCGCTCATTACCATCTTTATCAGTATATTTACCAAAATCTTTGTTGATATTCAGCATTATATCAGCATAAGTTTGGCTGATGAGGTTAGCAGTATAGCGCCATTCACCGTAGTAACCTGCTCCTGTAGCTTGGTCTGACGAAGCGTGAATGCGCATCTCACCTTCTCCTTGAGTATTGTCTATACGTACACGTCCACTAACATTCATCCAAGGAAGCATATCATAGGTAAGCGATGCCGAATACATATTACGTCTTCTCTTTTCAAAAATAGCTGACGATAGATATTCCAATAAGGGTTTTCTTTTATTATCCCATTAGCTACGTTTCCTACGTATGGATAGTATTGTTCGTGTATTTTGCGGTTAGGATTCCAACGTTCCCACGCTCTTAACTCATCAAAATTATCTCCTCGTGGGAAAAGATACAATGAAGTGAGTGGGTTATAATAACCTCCTTGCGAATACATATTTTTGGTTACCTTGCAATACATAACTTGCCGAAATATCCAAATGCATTTTATTATTTAAGAAGTGTGAAGTATTGCGCCCCATAAAGTTATGGCGATAATACCCATTAGTAGGGATAATCCCTTTAGAATCTGTAGAAGCAAATGATACAAAGGTTTGATTTTTGGGCAGATCCTAATGAAAAGTCTACCGAATTATTATGTACAACCCTGTACCGAAGAAATTTTAGGGGTCAGTAAGTGAGATGGTGTTGCAAGTTTTTCTCCCCAACTAGTCTCACCACTACTGCCGTAAGTGTTTTGAAATTCAGGAGTAATAAAAAGGAGTAAGTACTTCTACTTTTAGAATTAAAGTTTACGGCTACTTTACCTTCTTTACCTTTTTAGTATTAATAATCACTACCCCATTGCGGCTGCTGCACCATAAAGAGCTGCTGCTGAAGGCCCTGTTAGTATATTAATACTTTCTATATCCTCAGGGTTAAAGTCCGAGATACTTTCACCTCCCCTAAGGTACCATCATCACCTCCTGTAGAGGCCGATGATGCATTGTTCAGAGGAATACCATCTACTACATATAGGGCATTATTGCTACCAGTAATAGATTTAGCACCTCGCATAATTACTTTAGTAGCGCCTCCTACCCCAGCTGCACTTCGCTGAATGTTCACCCTGCTACTTTTACCATTTAGGTTATTCACAAAGTTCGCATCTTTTACTTTTGTCAGCTCTTCAGCTTTCACCTGCTGCACATTGTAGCTCAAGGCCTTTTTGCTCACGTTTAATACCGAGAGCTGTTACTACTACTTCAGTAAGCTGTTGCGTTTCCTCTTTTTAGTAAAAACATTGATAATCAGGTTGTTACCCCCACTTACCCTTTTTGGTCTGTGTAATATAACCTACAGAACTAAACTCAATAGTTTCATTAGCTTTAGCGTGAAGCGTATACTTCCCATCAAAATCTGTTGAAACACCACGTGTAGTACCTTTTTATTACTACATTCACCCCTGGCAAAGGAGTTTTTACTTTCATCTGTAACGACTCCCGTCACAGTCTTCTCTTGCGCCCATAATGAACTGCTACAGCACATTAAGACAAACAAAAATTTTAAAATATTTTCTTTCATTGGTATTTGGAATAATTAATTTCAGGCGACAAAATTAACAAATGTTTATGAATTACGCAAAAGATTTTAATTATTTTTACTATTTACAGTCGTAATTAATAACAATAGATAAAATACAAAAACTTCTCTTTAAAGATAGTATCTTTTTACACCTATCTTACATACCCTATTTACCTCCATTATAGGAAGGATATAAAGAAGACCGAAGGATAAGCAAAAGATAAGCGAAGTACAAACATCTACTGATTACACAAAAAAACAGAAAAAAATATACCATTTGTAATAAATAGAAGAAATTAGCTAATTATTACAGAGAAAATAAGAGAGTCTCAAACACAATAACAACATAAATAAAAATAGAAAAATAAATTAGAAAAATTTGGAAGTTATAAAAAAATAAGTCGTACCTTTACCACGAAATTAATAACTAAAAAAATAGAGTCTTATGAAAAACATCTTAGTAACCACTGATTTTTCTGAAAAGTCTATTGCCTCTTTACACGTAGCCATAGAGCAGCTAAGCAACACAAATCTAAAATATACTTGCTACACGCCATTGAGTTACCTTTGCGTTTGATGACCGAAAGCCAGTATCTGTGCCCTGAAGCGATGTACTTCCTCAACCCTCACCAAGCAGCGTTTTGCTGAGTTACATAAAGAGTTAGAAACAGGAGTAGAAATCATCGACTTGGTAGAAACATCGCCTCTTCCTGAAGCAGTAGGCGAAACCGTAAAAATTCAATATCGACCTCGTGTTTATGGGCTCTAATGGTGCCTCTGGGGCTAGGAACTATTTATAGGCTCCAATGCCGAAAAGGTAATCCGCTCTGCCACTGTTCCGGTATTGGTTATCAAAAAAATCCGCACGAAAAACTGAAGATTAAACACATTATGTTCGGCTGCGACTTCTCTAAGCGTTTCTTAAAACCTTTCGAAAAAGCGGTAGCCTTGCTAAACTCTTCAATGCCAAGATTGATTTGGTGTATGTCAATACCCCATACCAGTTCCTCACCACTCACGAAATCAATCATCGTATGAAAGAGTTCCTCAGCGAGGCTAACCACGCGCGTCAGCATTTCGAAACCCACGTGTATAATGATATTAGGGTAGAAACCGGTATACTCAACTACGTAAAAGAGAACAAGATAGACCTCATCTGTATGTTCCCTAACGGGCGTAAAGGTATCGCACACTTCTTCAATGGCAGTATCAGTAGCGACCTCGTGAACCACTCCGATACCCTGTACTTACTATCAAGTTAGAAAAAGTAGGTGAATGTAAAACATAATATATTTATTTTCTCCGCCAGAACTTATAGCCACATCTATAAGTTCTGGCATTTTTAGACACACAAATTCACCAATTTGCTAATTTGCTAATTCTTCACTACCTTTGCCCTCAAAAACGAATTCAATATAAAGAACAATGAAGAAAAGTATCCTCGCTATTTGCGGCTTAGCGCTCGCTCTTTCAGTACAAGCGCAAGATAATCATTGGCAGCAACAAGCTGACTACCAGATGAACGTAACGATGAACGTCAAAACTTTCCAGTACAAAGGCGTACAGAAAGTTACCTATATCAACAACTCACCCGATACCCTTACTACGGTGTTTTTCACCTTTACTTCAACGCTTTTCAACCCAACAGCGAAATGGACGCTAACCTACAAACCCTACCGACCCCGACGGACGTATGGCTACTAACATAGGTACGCCCCAACGCCCTATATACGAAAGCAGAATAGCTAAACTCAACCCCGATGAGATTGGCTAGTTTACGTGTGAAAAAGCTGACCCAAGACGGTGTACCTGCTACTATCTCACGAAAGTACTATCCTAAAAGTTACCCTGCCTACCCCTGATACTACCGCATAGCCGTACGGTATTAGGGCTTAGATTTTGAAGGACAAGTGCCGGTAATGATACGTCGTGCAGGACGCAACAGTCCTGATGGAGTAGCCCTCTCATGGCACAGTGGTACCCCTAAAATGGTAGCTTACGACCACAAAGGTTGGCATACTACCGAGTACTTAGGTCGTGAGTTTTACGGCGTATGGGGTAACTTCGATGTAAAAATCACCCTCGATAAAACTTACCTTGTAGGCGCTTTCGGGCGTACTGCAAAAACCCCTAACGAAATAGGTTTTGGCTATGAAGATAAGGGCGTGAAAGTACCTACTACCAAGTCGGCTACCAAAACGTGGCACTTTATCGCAGAGCGCGTACACGATTTCACTTGGGCAGCCGACCCTCAGTACATACACGACAAGCACCAATTGGCTGACGGCAAGACCATTCACTTTATATACAAAAAGTACAAAGACACTTGGAAACAGATACAAGAGCCAATGCTTAAGGTTTTCGACTATTACAACCAACTGGTAGGCAAATACCCTCAGCCTCAGTATTCATTTATACAAGGGGTGATGGCGGTATGGAATACGCTATGTGTACCCTTATGGTGGGCAACGAAAAGTACGAACGCTTAGTAGGCACCGCAGCGCACGAACTCGCACACGCGTGGTTTCAGCACCCTACTCGCCACCGATGAGGCCGCTTATCCTTGGATGGACGAAGGGTTTACCTCGTATATCGAATACCTTGCCGAGCATCAAATCCTAAAAACCAAAAAGACGGCTAACCCATTCGAAAGTGCTTATAAAGGGATATTTCGGGTTAGTAAAATCAGGATTGCAAGAACCTACTATCACTCACTCTGACCGTTTTGCAACTAACTACGCTTACTCAGTAACCGCTTACTACAAAGGGCTACTATTCCTTACTCAGTTAGATTACCTAATGGGCAATGAGGCGCTACAGAAAACGCTCAAACGTTATTACAACGAGTACGCTTTCAAAAACCCGACGCCTAATGACTTTATACGTATAGCCGAAAAAGTATCAGGTATGCAGCTACAGTGGTTCCTCAACGAATTTATGGAGACCGACCATACTGCCGACTATGCTATCAGCAATGTAGAAGGCAAAAGGCAGTAAAACAGAAGTAACCCTCAAACGCGTAGGCAGACTGCCGCTTTCTATCGACCTTTGGGTAACTGACAAGGCTGGCAACATACGTTATGTGTACGTACCTTTGCGAATGACTTATGCCGAGAAGCCTAACACCTATCCAGCGTATCCGCGTACCGTATTGCCCGCTTGGGGCTGGGGCAATCCTACCTACACCTTTACGCTTGATATGCCTTTTAGAAGACATAAAGAGCATCACCCTCGACCCCCGAAAAACAAAAAGCGTAGATACAGACAAAGAAAACAATAGTTTTAGTAAGTAATTAATTATTAGTAGTTAGTTATCAGTCTTTAGTAGTTAGTTAGTACCCCTTCTAACAACTAAAGACTAACGACTAACACCTAAATTTGTATAATTCAAAATAATATCCGACCTTTTGCACCCTAAAATGATAGAAGTTCAATACATTATTATAGTGTTATGCTAAACACAAATCAATACTTTACACTGCAACAAGCCTCGTTGTGGGCAACGGAATACATAGGGAAGAATGTTACTTCCTCAAATATTTCGTATTTAGTACAGTACGGTAAAGTAAAAGAAATTTGAAAAACGATGGCATCACTCAAATAGATAAAGAAGAACTTAAAGCCTATTACGATGCTTTGGGTGGAAATCGTGCCTCACAGTGGAAAGAAAAATTAGGCGATGACCTCAACTGGAGTCTGTCGTTTGAGCAATATAAAGAAGCCGAAACTACCAAGCACGTACACTGCTTGCACCCTTACAAGGGGAAGTTTATTCCGCAGTTAGTAGAATACTTTTTGGATTCCCATACCGATGCTTTCAAAAAGAAGTCTTTTTAAAGCAGGAGATATATTCTCGACCCTTTTTCAGGCAGTGGTACTACTATGGTGCAAGCCTCAGAATTAGGAATGCACGCTATAGGAGTAGATATATCAGCTTTTCAATGCGCTGATAGGCAATGCTAAGGTAGGACATTATGATTTGATAGATGTGTATAATGAAACGCACCGCATTACCCAAGCCTTAAAGAAGTTTTTAGGAGAAAAACAAATACTTGCCTTTTGAAGCTGAACTTACCGAAGCGCTCAATAATTTCAATAAAGAGTTCTTCCCTCGTGCCCGACTATAAATATCGCTACAACGCAAAGAGATAGACGGCAAAGTATATGGGGCTGATAAAGAGCAACTGTTTTTGCCTATTTATCAGAGTCTCATAGAAAAGTACCACATTCAGCTAAAACAAGCTAAAAGCCGATACATTCTTAGACAAGTGGTATATACAGCACGTGCGCGAGGAAATAGATTTTTGTGTTTAACCTTATTAAACTGATAGCTAATCCCGCTACCAAGCGTATTGTTACCCTCATATTGAGCCGTACCATTCTGCAGTTGTCGTGCCACCACTCACGCTGATTTAGCTACACTGATAGAGCCAGTAACCACCATTTACTATTGCGCCAAACATGGTAAAATGTGCAAACCTTTTATTTTCTATATTGAAAATGGTGGGAGACCTACACCAAAAGATACTATCAAGCGTTTGCAACAATTTAAAGAATTGCGTACTAATACCTCACCAGAAGTGTTTACAAGGCGATAGTCGTACTATTGACATCTTTGAGGCATTAGAGCATAAGAAGCCTGAGTTTGCTGCTTTGGCAAGAAAGCAGAAGGTAAAAGGTATTTTTCTCATCACCGCCTTATGTGGGCTGATTGATTATCACGAGCAACACGCCTATGCTTACGACCTTTTTGGTTTTGAGCGCAATGACGATAAAGAGATAGTGCCCCCTTTACAAAGGACAAGGGCAGGAAGTCAAACGTATGTATGTAGCGGGTATTGCTGAAGTGCTTACCAATAGCAAACGCTTTTTAGCCGATGATTACGATGTATTTTTGGTAGCCAACGACAAGTACGGCTTATACCCCGAAATAGCCGAGCGAGCAGGAATGCACATTGTAAAACCAATACAAACGCCCTGTACTCAATCGCACCGAGAAAGACAAAAACGCATATGCTGAGATTATATTTCATTTGAAAGAAAAAAATAGAAAAGTTATGGATAATCCAAGATTAAGAGGAATTGTAGAAAGATTTGCAACTGCTAAACAACTTGCAAATCAAAATTTTTCCTGATAAATATCAAATATTTATCAATTATATTTTATTAAAAGAAATATACTATCAAATAAACGAAGAATATCCTTATGAAAGTTTTTAATATATCTCTTTTAGAGGATATTAACTTTGGAAAAAGATGGTACTATGGCTATTGATGGTTGTTTCTTAATATGTAAAAAGGAAATAATTCATCTTGGCATGGATTTAGATGAAATATCTAGCAAATTAGATAAACTTAAAGATAAAGATGAGTTAAACATAATCCTTATTCAAACAAAAAGGAAAATTAGAGGCAACAGACTTAAGCACTTTATCAGATTGTTTAAATACACATTTTTAAAGACCAAAACCGAATGGGAAAAAAATTTGTTTCTTTGAGGGAGTTGATTGATAAATTATGGGCAGAAAAGAAAATATTAATATTAAGTTTTTTGTTATTATGTTTCTGAACCAGTAGATGAAAACCTTTTAAAATTCCAACATTTAATGTTAGAGTAGAGGCTTTAAAAAGGCAATGAAAGGATATTTTTGGATTAAAACAGATGAAGATATTTGTATAGATTTTTGCAATTCTGATAAAATATATGAAAATCCATAAAATACATATGAAGAGAATGTAAGTATTGTGTCCAAATTAATTCAATATATAAATATAACAAGTGAAATTGAGATCAAAGATATTGGAAAAATATTATTTTGGAGCTATTACTTTTGGGGAAATTAATGAATATTATTTATGATAAGGATAAGAAAAAGAGATATGAATTATATGAATACAATGTTCGTGATGAACTAAAAAAAGTTCTTCTATAAAGAAAGATATAATAGAGACAATAAAAACAAAAAGGAGAACAATTTATTCTTTTTAAACAATGGTATTACCTTTATAGTTGATAAGCAAGAAAAGAGAGGTGAAAAATCAATTAAACTTGATAATATAAAGATTGTAAATAGCTGCCAAACTTCTAATGCTATTATAGATGTCTGTAAAAACGAATGATTATGATCATCTTCAAGTTAGTATTAGAATCATTGAAACACAAAAAGATGAAATATTATTAGGTAATATCACATACTCATCAAATAATCAAAATGCAGTAACAAAAGGAAAATCTGATTTCTATAGAACCTCGTATGTTTGAATTAGAAAAAGAATTCAAAGACTTTAATTTGAAGAGAAAAACTCTCTTGAAACTGTATTATTTGAAAGAAGAGAAGGTCAATATAGAGGACAAAACTTTAATTATATAGATACACTTGCTTTTAGCAAGAGCATATATATCCTTGTGGGAAGGTCTTCCTAATGAATGTGCAATGTATAGGACTGAAATATTTGAAAAATATATAAATATTATAAAAGAGGAAAGAGAAGATGTTATAAAAATCTCTCATTGCAGGGACTTTTGTGGTATAATATCTATAAACAAATTCCTCCTCTATATGATAATGCAAGATATCATATTTTTGCTGTAATTACAAGGAATAATCTTAATTTAGAAAAATCCAGATATTAATCAAATCCAGAAAGAAAAATATTCCTTCTGAAATCAACAAAGTAATAGGAGCTATAAATGAGTGTGTAGATGAAAATGGGGAACTTGTATTTCCTCCTTCAACAACAAAAGGTAAAATACACTATAGAAAATTTTATAAGTCAGATGCTTTTAAGTCAAATAGAAAATAAATACAAAGAGATTTCAAATGCTAACTCCACAACAAATAGCTAATGTAGAAAAACACGCTTAGGCATAGTCTTAGAACAAAGTTTCAGCACTATAACCCTGAGCCTGCTGTGATGCCTTTCCATACACGCTTATTGGGTAAAGACCGTATGGCATTGTTTTTCGTTTATTCATTCTTTTGAATACTAATTTTGGCACGAGCATTTTTGAGCCTGTAGCTAAATCATTAGCTGAATCTCGGTTTAAGGTTACTAAACTACAAAGCGGTAGCTGGTAATAAAATAAGTGAAAAAGCACGACGGGTTATTCAAGATATTATGGATAATCTCACTGTAAATGGTAACCCTAATAAGATAAATGAAATAGAAGCTATTAGGGCAGTTTGTCAGGAAGGAAAAATGAACACGGTAAAGCCTCACCAAAGTAGATGTGTGGTTAGAAAGTCATTCAGATGAACTTTTTCTTGTTTGACATTAAAACAGCTAAACCCTAACAAAGGAGGCTTTTAAAGAGTTTAAGCGCACTTTATTAGAATGGGTAGGCTGTGTGTTAGCTGAAAACCCCTAACAGAAAAATACATACCCTTATTGCTATACCTTACAATCCGTATGAGCCTAAAGCCCTCTATTCACGTTGGACAATGAGTGGAATGTTAGATTTAGATAACGAGCTAAAAAGTAGCCCAAGAGTTTTGGAATTTTTCTCGCAGGAGAGAATGCCTATCAGGGCTTATTAGATTGCTTTTGAGCGTGTAGGTATAGAACTACACGATGAAATAGATGAATACTTTAAAAATTCAAT
>BNJS01000522.1_pt1 | contig 167127 bp, 195 predicted proteins | sample 8540461 | NCBI WGS metagenome assembly BNJS01 (sample SAMD00202454, study PRJDB9452) | human saliva metagenome | isolation source: human saliva | place: Japan
CGCTTTGTCTTTTTCTGCCAATGCTGCATCTACTGCCGCTTTAGCTGCTGGTTTTGCTTTGGCTGCTGGATCTACATCTGCTACTTTTGTAGTTCCTTTGTCTTCTGCTGCCGCTACTGCATCGTCTGTTTTCGCTTTGTCAACATTTGCTCTGGCTGCATCTGCTAATTTACGTGCTGCTGCTTTGGCTGCTGCTTTTTCTTCAGTAGTTAACTCAGGACGTTTCTCAATTTCTGCAACTTTTGCAGTATAAGCATCTTCAATCGCTTGTTTTGCGGCTGGTTTTACTTCCGCTTTTGGCACTACAGGGGTAATTTTTCCTACTCCTGCTTCTTTAGCTGCTGCTACATTCGCATTAGAATCTGCTTTATCGATGGCTTCTTTGGCTGATTCTGCTTTCGCTCTAGCTTCTTCTTTAGCAGCTTCTTTTTCTTCTGTTGTTGAATCTGCTTTTGCATCAATCGCTTTTTCTTGTGCTTTTAATGCGGCTTCTACGGCCTTTTTAGCTGTGTCTTTTTCTACAGCTGCTGGATCTACTGCTTCGACTTTTTCCTGTTCCAGATTCTTTTGCTGTTTCTACTGCATCGTCTGTCTTCGCTTTGTCAACATTTGCTCTGGCTGCATCTGCTAATTTACGTGCTGCTGCTTTGGCTGCTGCTTTTTTTCTTCAGTAGTTAACTCAGGACGTTTCTCAATTTCTGCAACTTTTTGCAGTATAAGCATCTTCAATCGCTTGTTTTGCGGCTGGTTTTACTTCCGCTTTTTGGCACTACAGGGGTAATTTTTTTCCTACTCCTGCTTCTTTAGCTGCTGCTACATTCGCATTAGAATCTGCTTTTATCGATGGCTTCTTTGGCTGATTCTGCTTTCGCTCTAGCTTCTTCTTTAGCAGCTTCTTTTTTTCTTCTGTTGTTGAATCTGCTTTTGCATCAATCGCTTTTTTCTTGTGCTTTTAATGCGGCTTCTACGGCCTTTTTAGCTGTGTCTTTTTCTACAGCTGCTGGATCTACTGCTTCGACTTTTCCTGTTCCAGATTCTTTTGCTGTTTCTACTGCATCGTCTGTCTTCGCTTTGTCAACATTTGCTCTGGCTGCATCTGCTAATTTACGTGCTTCTGCTTTGGCTGCTGCTTTTTCTTCAGTAGTTAACTCAGGACGTTTCTCAATTTCTGCAACTTTTGCAGTATAAGCATCTTCAATCGCTTGTTTTGCGGCTGGTTTTACTTCCGCTTTTGGCACTACAGGGGTAATTTTTTTCCCTACTCCTGCTTCTTTAGCTGCTGCTACATTCGCATTAGAATCTGCTTTATCGATGGCTTCTTTGGCTGATTCTGCTTTCGCTCTAGCTTCTTCTTTAGCAGCTTCTTTTTCTTCTGTTGTTGAATCTGCTTTTGCATCAATCGCTTTTTCTTGTGCTTTTAATGCGGCTTCTACGGCCTTTTTAGCTGTGTCTTTTTCTACAGCTGCTGGATCTACTGCTTCGACTTTTCCTGTTCCAGATTCTTTTGCTGTTTCTACTGCATCGTCTGTCTTCGCTTTGTCAACATTTGCTCTGGCTGCATCTGCTAATTTACGTGCTGCTGCTTTGGCTGCTGCTTTTTCTTCAGTAGTTAACTCAGGACGTTTCTCAATTTCTGCAACTTTTTGCAGTATAAGCATCTTCAATCGCTTGTTTTGCGGCTGGTTTTTACTTCCGCTTTTGGCACTACAGGGGTAATTTTTTTCCTACTCCTGCTTCTTTAGCTGCTGCTACATTCGCATTAGAATCTGCTTTATCGATGGCTTCTTTGGCTGATTCTGCTTTCGCTCTAGCTTCTTCTTTAGCAGCTTCTTTTTTTCTTCTGTTGTTGAATCTGCTTTTTGCGTCAATCGCTTTTTTTCTTGTGCTTTTTAATGCGGCTTCTACGGCCTTTTTTTAGCTGTGTCTTTTTCTACAGCTGCTGGATCTACTGCTTCGACTTTTCCTGTTCCAGATTCTTTTGCTGTTTCTACTGCATCGTCTGTCTTTCGCTTTGTCAACATTTGCTCTGGCTGCATCTGCTAATTTACGTGCTTCTGCTTTGGCTGCTGCTTTTTCTTCAGTAGTTAACTCAGGACGTTTCTCAATTTCTGCAACTTTTGCAGTATAAGCATCTTCAATCGCTTGTTTTGCGGCTGGTTTTACTTCTGCTTTTGGCACTACAGGGGTAATTTTTTTCCTACTCCTGCTTCTTTAGCTGCTGCTACATTCGCATTAGAATCTGCTTTTATCGATGGCTTCTTTGGCTGATTCTGCTTTCGCTCTAGCTTCTTCTTTAGCAGCTTCTTTTTTTCTTCTGTTGTTGAATCTGCTTTTGCGTCAATCGCTTTTTTTCTTGTGCTTTTTAATGCGGCTTCTACGGCCTTTTTTTAGCTGTGTATTTTTTTCTACAGCTGCTGGATCTACTGCTTCGACTTTTCCTGTTCCAGATTCTTTTGCTGTTTCTACTGCATCGTCTGTCTTCGCTTTGTCAACATTTGCTCTGGCTGCATCTGCTAATTTACGTGCTTCTGCTTTGGCTGCTGCTTTTTCTTCAGTAGTTAACTCAGGACGTTTCTCAATTTCTGCTACTTTTGCAGTATAAGCATCTTCAATCGCTTGTTTTGCGGCTGGTTTTACTTCCGCTTTTGGCACTACAGGGGTAATTTTTCCTACTCCTGCTTCTTTAGCTGCTGCTACATTCGCATTAGAATCTGCTTTATCGATGGCTTCTTTGGCTGCTTCTGCTTTCGCTCTAGCTTCTTCTTTAGCAGCTTCTTTTTCTTCTGTTGTTGAATCTGCTTTGCATCAATCGCTTTTTCTTGTGCTTTTAATGCGGCTTCTACGGCCTTTTTAGCTGTGTCTTTTTCTACAGCTGCTGGATTGTAAGATTCTATTTTATTAATCCCTGAAATCTCTGCACGTTCTACACTCGCATCTGTTGTCGCTCCATCTACTAAAGCTTTTGCTTCATCTGCTTTCTTCTTAGCTTCAGCTAACGCAGTAGTTTTTTCTTCTGTTGTTAAATTATCATTACCATTGATTTCTGCATTTTTAAGTTCTAATGATTTTTGAATCTCTGCTTTTGCTGCATCCTTAGAGACTTCAACAGGAAAAATAGGGGTAATCTTCGATGTTTGTGTTGCGCCTATTGTTGCCACATCATCCACTGTTTTCGCTGCATCTACCGCCAAATTTGCTTTATCTAAAGCATCTTCAACTTTCGCTTTTGCTTCTGCTTTTTCTTCCCTTGTAGCATTATTCTTAGTATCTATTGCAACTTTTTGTTCTTTTGCAACTTTATCTAAATCTAACTTAGCTTTCTCTTTAGCTAATAAAATAGGAAAATTGTTAATAGTATCTTGATCTGCTCTATCTTCTATTGGAGTAGCATCAGTTTCTGATAGAACTTTTTTTGCATCACGAAGTGCTTTTTGTAAACTATTCCAAGATTCTGTTGAATAATCATCCTTATTCAACGTCTTAAGTGTTTCTTCCATTTGTGTCACAGATGTTTGTAAATCATCTTTATACATCTTGACAGTAACTGTTTGAGCAGGAATATCTACTGAACCTTGTTTTACTGTTGATTCTGTTTTAATAAATTCATTACGAATACCGTACTCTTGTCCACCAACAGTTGCTTGGTTTACACTTAAAGACCTTTCATTCATACTAAAGCCTTTTGTACGATAACTAACATGACCTGTTAATGTTTCTCTTGTAGGTTTATCTGCGGGTAGTGTTATTGTATAATCAAATTTTACTGGTTGATCCCTTTTTACTTCGCCTATTTTTAGAGTTAGTGTACGAGATGACTCGTCAAATGAATAAGATTTGACATTTGTACCTGATTTATATGTTGCTCCCTTAGGAAGAACAACCTTATATTCAGCATCCATAGCATCTCCATACCCTTCATTCGTGAGGGTAGCACTCACGGTTGAATCAACTACTTTAGCCGAAGAGGATGTTGCTGTCTCTGTATATGCAATGTTGTTTACGCTAGAGGTTACAAATGATCCTGAAGATACTTAACATCCCCCACCACTGAACTTCCCCATTCATTGGGGATTAGGTGGTTCTTCATATTTGCTGTATCAAAAGAAGAATTCACTGTAGATGAAAATGTTAAGCGAATTTTACTTACATTTGCTGGAATGTTTAAGATACCTCTAAAAACTCCATATTTAGCTTCATTTAAAAACGGCGATCCTTTATATAAAATATCTCCTGGATTTGACGCATCTGAAACGGTTACTTGAACCCCATTATACCCGTTAGCATTCCATACACTTGATCCTACAAACCGGATAACTGCTTCTCCACCAGGTGTAACATCAATATCCTGATAAATTGGACCTGAACCATCTTTTCTTTTTCCATTAAAGAAATTATGGTTAGTATATAACCCTAAATTGGCTCCTACTTTATTTGGTGTTTTACCAAAAGTAAGATAGTTATAAGCTGGCAGAGCGTTAGGGGCCCATACTAAATCAAAACGATTAGTCTTTCCATCTGTTTTATCTAGTTTCCAACCCACCATTTGATCTTCAGTTACTGCACTATATGTATTAGCTGCATTTCTAGGACCTTCTGTTGGAATAGTAGCTCCTTTGCTGGTATCTGAAAAATCTCCATTTATTATTTGACCTGTATTTTTACGGTTCTTAGCTAATGGGTCATTTTCATTTGAAGATGTTGCTGCTACCGTCTCCACAGAAGTAGCATCTACAGCACGTTTTTTACGTGATTTTGGTTTGTGGCTTTCTGTTGTTGCAGTTTCTTCTGCAGGTTTTGTTGTTGCTACTGATGTCGTAGATGGCTCTTCAGCTTTCACTGTTGTTTGTTCTTTGTTTTCTACGCTATTTGCTTCTGCAGATGATGCCTCAGTGTTTTTTTCTGCTAATTTTTCTTCTGTTGTTGAAGTAGTAGATGATACTACTGGCGCTGGAGTAGCATCAGCAGGTTTTGAAGTAGTTGTGTCTGCTTGAGCTTTCGAAACAGTAGCTGACTCCACTGATGTTGAGCTTGCATCAGCAGGTGTTGGAGTAGTTGTATCTGCTTGAGCTTTCGGAGCAGTAGCTTCACTGCTACCAGAATTTTCATCCAACTGATTATTTGCTGGAGTAGCTGCTAGGGCAGAATCTGTTGCTGTTACGTTTGGTTCTGCTGCATACACTGCACCATTTCCCAAAAAAACATAAAAAAATGCTGCAACCGCTACACTGGCCGCACCAAAACTTACTTTTTCTGACAGGTAACGAGTTACCTTCTCACGACGTGAGCGTTCTACTCGACTCATAGAATGATTATTTTTCCATCTATAAAGACTCCTTTATAATTTATTAAACTAGTGAAGACAGTAATGCTAGTTAATATATATATATATATATATATTAACTGAAAGAATCACATATACACTATTTTTAATTCTAATTTTATCATTGTTATACTAATAAATCAAGTATTTTTGATTTATTAGACAGAAAAAAAATAAAAAAATACACTTAGATTTTTATTTCATGCCGAAGTTGAAACAGCACATTGAAACTTCTAAAACATTGCTATAAACTTGTTTGAATTCCCCAATAGATTTGTTCGCAGTTTATTTCAATCTACTGTAGTCTTAAACAGTTATAAAAAGCGAAATCAAGAAAGTATATAAGAACAGCTTCATTCACACTAACAAGACCTAAGATTTAAAAAAACAAAAAAACGAACAAAATAGAATTCTAACCGTCTAGAAAACTAGTTTTTATTCGTTTTTTTATGTTTAAGTCTAAACTTTCATTTCAAACTCTAATAACAACAAACAGATGGAAAAGACTAATCGTTTTGATTTAGTATGGGCCCCTAACGCTCTGCCAGCTTATAACTATCTTACTTTTGGTAAAACACCAAATAAAGTAGGAGCCAATTTAGGGTTATATACTAACCATAATTTCTTTAATGGAAAAAGAAAAGATGGTTCAGGTCCAATTTATCAGGATATTGATGTTACACCTGGTGGAGAAGCAGTTATCCGGTTTGTAGGATCAAGTGTATGGAATGCTAACGGGTATAATGGGGTTCAAGTAACCGTTTCAGATGCGTCAAATCCAGGAGATATTTTATATAAAGGATCGCCGTTTTTAAATGAAGCTAAATATGGAGTTTTTAGAGGTATCTTAAACATTCCAGCAAATGTAAGTAAAATTCGCTTAACATTTTCATCTACAGTGAATTCTTCTTTTGATACAGCAAATATGAAGAACCACCTAATCCCCAATGAATGGGGAAGTTCAGTGGTGGGGGATGTTAAAGTATCTTCAGGATCATTTGTAACCTCTAGCGTAAACAACATTGCATATACAGAGACAGCAACATCCTCTTCGGCTAAAGTAGTTGATTCAACCGTGAGTGCTACCCTCACGAATGAAGGGTATGGAGATGCTATGGATGCTGAATATAAGGTTGTTCTTCCTAAGGGAGCAACATATAAATCAGGTACAAATGTCAAATCTTATTCATTTGACGAGTCATCTCGTACACTAACTCTAAAAATAGGCGAAGTAAAAAGGGATCAACCAGTAAAATTTGATTATACAATAACACTACCCGCAGATAAACCTACAAGAGAAACATTAACAGGTCATGTTAGTTATCGTACAAAAGGCTTTAGTATGAATGAAAGGTCTTTAAGTGTAAACCAAGCAACTGTTGGTGGACAAGAGTACGGTATTCGTAATGAATTTATTAAAACAGAATCAACAGTAAAACAAGGTTCAGTAGATATTCCTGCTCAAACAGTTACTGTCAAGATGTATAAAGATGATTTACAAACATCTGTGACACAAATGGAAGAAACACTTAAGACGTTGAATAAGGATGATTATTCAACAGAATCTTGGAATAGTTTACAAAAAGCACTTCGTGATGCAAAAAAAGTTCTATCAGAAACTGATGCTACTCCAATAGAAGATAGAGCAGATCAAGATACTATTAACAATTTTCCTATTTTATTAGCTAAAGAGAAAGCTAAGTTAGATTTAGATAAAGTTGCAAAAAGAACAAAAAAAGTTGCAATAGATACTAAGAATAATGCTACAAGGGAAGAAAAAGCAGAAGCAAAAGCGAAAGTTGAAGATGCTTTAGATAAAGCAAATTTGGCGGTAGATGCAGCGAAAACAGTGGATGATGTGGCAACAATAGGCGCAACACAAACATCGAAGATTACCCCTATTTTTCCTGTTGAAGTCTCTAAGGATGCAGCAAAAGCAGAGATTCAAAAATCATTAGAACTTAAAAATGCAGAAATCAATGGTAATGATAATTTAACAACAGAAGAAAAAACTACTGCGTTAGCTGAAGCTAAGAAGAAAGCAGATGAAGCAAAAGCTTTAGTAGATGGAGCGACAACAGATGCGAGTGTAGAACGTGCAGAGATTTCAGGGATTAATAAAATAGAATCTTACAATCCAGCAGCTGTAGAAAAAAAGACACAGCTAAAAAAAGGCCGTAGAAGCCGCATTAAAAGCACAAGAAAAAGCGATTGATGCAAAAGCAGATTCAACAACAGAAGAAAAAGAAGCTGCTAAAGAAGAAGCTAGAGCGAAAGCAGAAGCAGCCAAAGAAGCCATCGATAAAGCAGATTCTAATGCGAATGTAGCAGCAGCTAAAGAAGCAGGAGTAGGAAAAAAATTACCCCTGTAGTGCCAAAAGCAGAAGTAAAACCAGCCGCAAAAACAAGCGATTGAAGATGCTTATACTGCAAAAAGTAGCAGAAATTGAGAAACGTCCTGAGTTAACTACTGAAGAAAAAAAGCAGCAGCCAAAGCAGAAGCACGTAAATTAGCAGATGCAGCCAGAGCAAATGTTGACAAAGCGAAGACAGACGATGCAGTAGAAACAGCAAAAAGAATCTGGAACAGGAAAAAGTCGAAGCAGTAGATCCAGCAGCTGTAGAAAAAAATACACAGCTAAAAAGGCCGTAGAAGCCGCATTAAAAGCACAAGAAAAAGCGATTGACGCAAAAGCAGATTCAACAACAGAAGAAAAAGAAGCTGCTAAAGAAGAAGCTAGAGCGAAAGCAGAATCAGCCAAAGAAGCCATCGATAAAGCAGATTCTAATGCGAATGTAGCAGCAGCTAAAGAAGCAGGAGTAGGAAAAATTACCCCTGTAGTGCCAAAAGCAGAAGTAAAACCAGCCGCAAAACAAGCGATTGAAGATGCTTATACTGCAAAAGTTGCAGAAATTGAGAAACGTCCTGAGTTAACTACTGAAGAAAAAGCAGCAGCCAAAGCAGAAGCACGTAAATTAGCAGATGCAGCCAGAGCAAATGTTGACAAAGCGAAAGACAGACGATGCAGTAGAAACAGCAAAAGAATCTGGAACAGGAAAAGTCGAAGCAGTAGATCCAGCAGCTGTAGAAAAAGACACAGCTAAAAAGGCCGTAGAAGCCGCATTAAAAGCACAAGAAAAAGCGATTGACGCAAAAGCAGATTCAACAACAGAAGAAAAAGAAGCTGCTAAAGAAGAAGCTAGAGCGAAAGCAGAATCAGCCAAAGAAGCCATCGATAAAGCAGATTCTAATGCGAATGTAGCAGCAGCTAAAGAAGCAGGAGTAGGAAAAATTACCCCTGTAGTGCCAAAAGCGGAAGTAAAACCAGCCGCAAAACAAGCGATTGAAGATGCTTATACTGCAAAAGTTGCAGAAATTGAGAAACGTCCTGAGTTAACTACTGAAGAAAAAGCAGCAGCCAAAGCAGCAGCACGTAAATTAGCAGATGCAGCCAGAGCAAATGTTGACAAAGCGAAGACAGACGATGCAGTAGAAACAGCAAAAGAATCTGGAACAGGAAAAGTCGAAGCAGTAGATCCAGCAGCTGTAGAAAAAGACACAGCTAAAAAGGCCGTAGAAGCCGCATTAAAAGCACAAGAAAAAGCGATTGATGCAAAAGCAGATTCAACAACAGAAGAAAAAGAAGCTGCTAAAGAAGAAGCTAGAGCGAAAGCAGAATCAGCCAAAGAAGCCATCGATAAAGCAGATTCTAATGCGAATGTAGCAGCAGCTAAAGAAGCAGGAGTAGGAAAAATTACCCCTGTAGTGCCAAAAGCGGAAGTAAAACCAGCCGCAAAACAAGCGATTGAAGATGCTTATACTGCAAAAGTTGCAGAAATTGAGAAACGTCCTGAGTTAACTACTGAAGAAAAAGCAGCAGCCAAAGCAGAAGCACGTAAATTAGCAGATGCAGCCAGAGCAAATGTTGACAAAGCGAAGACAGACGATGCAGTAGAAACAGCAAAAGAATCTGGAACAGGAAAAGTCGAAGCAGTAGATCCAGCAGCTGTAGAAAAAGACACAGCTAAAAAGGCCGTAGAAGCCGCATTAAAAGCACAAGAAAAAGCGATTGATGCAAAAGCAGATTCAACAACAGAAGAAAAAGAAGCTGCTAAAGAAGAAGCTAGAGCGAAAGCAGAATCAGCCAAAGAAGCCATCGATAAAGCAGATTCTAATGCGAATGTAGCAGCAGCTAAAGAAGCAGGAGTAGGAAAAATTACCCCTGTAGTGCCAAAAGCGGAAGTAAAACCAGCCGCAAAACAAGCGATTGAAGATGCTTATACTGCAAAAGTTGCAGAAATTGAGAAACGTCCTGAGTTAACTACTGAAGAAAAAGCAGCAGCCAAAGCAGCAGCACGTAAATTAGCAGATGCAGCCAGAGCAAATGTTGACAAAGCGAAGACAGACGATGCAGTAGAAACAGCAAAAGAATCTGGAACAGGAAAAGTCGAAGCAGTAGATCCAGCAGCTGTAGAAAAAGACACAGCTAAAAAGGCCGTAGAAGCCGCATTAAAAGCACAAGAAAAAGCGATTGATGCAAAAGCAGATTCAACAACAGAAGAAAAAGAAGCTGCTAAAGAAGAAGCTAGAGCGAAAGCAGAATCAGCCAAAGAAGCCATCGATAAAGCAGATTCTAATGCGAATGTAGCAGCAGCTAAAGAAGCAGGAGTAGGAAAAATTACCCCTGTAGTGCCAAAAGCGGAAGTAAAACCAGCCGCAAAACAAGCGATTGAAGATGCTTATACTGCAAAAGTTGCAGAAATTGAGAAACGTCCTGAGTTAACTACTGAAGAAAAAGCAGCAGCCAAAGCAGCAGCACGTAAATTAGCAGATGCAGCCAGAGCAAATGTTGACAAAGCGAAAACAGACGATGCAGTAGCGGCAGCAGAAGACAAAGGAACTACAAAAGTAGCAGATGTAGATCCAGCAGCCAAAGCAAAACCAGCAGCTAAAGCGGCAGTAGATGCAGCATTGGCAGAAAAAGACAAAGCGATCGACGCTAACGACAAACTTTCAGATGCAGAAAAATCAGCAGCGAAAGAAGAAGCTAAGGCAGCAGCAGATGAAGCTAAGAAAGCAATCGATGCAGCAGCAGACCAAGCTGGAGTAGACGCAAAAGCAACTGAAGGAACAGAAGCAGTATCCGCAGTCAACCCAGTAGGAAAAGACAAAGCTAAAGCGGCAGTAGATGCAGCATTGGCAGAAAAAGACAAAGCAATCGACGCTAACGACAAACTTTCAGATGCAGAAAAATCAGCAGCGAAAGAAGAAGCTAAGGCAGCAGCGGACGAAGCTAAGAAAGCGATCGATGCAGCAACTGACCAAGCTGGAGTAGACGCAAAAGCAACTGAAGGAACAGATGCAGTAGCGGCAGTCAACCCAGTAGGAAAAGACAAAGCTAAAGCGGCAGTAGATGCAGCATTGGCAGAAAAAGACAAAGCAATCGACGCTAACGACAAACTTTCAGATGCAGAAAAATCAGCAGCGAAAGAAGAAGCTAAGGCAGCAGCAGATGAAGCTAAGAAAGCAATCGATGCAGCAACTGACCAAGCTGGAGTAGACGCAAAAGCAACTGAAGGAACAGATGCAGTAGTGGCAGTAAACCCAGTAGGTAAAAGACAAAGCTAAAGCGGCAGTAGATGCAGCATTGGCAGAAAAAGACAAAGCAATCGACGCTAACGACAAACTTTCAGATGCAGAAAAATCAGCAGCGAAAGAAGAAGCTAAGGCAGCAGCAGATGAAGCTAAGAAAGCAATCGATGCAGCAACTGATCAAGCTGGAGTAGACGCAAAAGCAACTGAAGGAACAGAAGCAGTATCCGCAGTCAACCCAGTAGGAAAAGACAAAGCTAAAGCGGCAGTAGATGCAGCATTGGCAGAAAAAGACAAAGCGATCGACGCTAACGACAAACTTTCAGATGCAGAAAAATCAGCAGCGAAAGAAGAAGCTAAGGCAGCAGCAGATGAAGCTAAGAAAGCAATCGATGCAGCAGCAGACCAAGCTGGAGTAGACGCAAAAGCAACTGAAGGAACAGAAGCAGTATCCGCAGTCAACCCAGTAGGAAAAGACAAAGCTAAAGCGGCAGTAGATGCAGCATTGGCAGAAAAAGACAAAGCAATCGACGCTAACGACAAACTTTCAGATGCAGAAAAATCAGCAGCGAAAGAAGAAGCTAAGGCAGCAGCGGACGAAGCTAAGAAAGCGATCGATGCAGCAACTGACCAAGCTGGAGTAGACGCAAAAAGCAACTGAAGGAACAGATGCAGTAGCGGCAGTCAACCCAGTAGGAAAAGACAAAGCTAAAGCGGCAGTAGATGCAGCATTGGCAGAAAAAAAGACAAAGCAATCGACGCTAACGACAAACTTTCAGATGCAGAAAAAAATCAGCAGCGAAAGAAGAAGCTAAGGCAGCAGCAGATGAAGCTAAGAAAGCAATCGATGCAGCAACTGACCAAGCTGGAGTAGACGCAAAAGCAACTGAAGGAACAGATGCAGTAGTGGCAGTAAACCCAGTAGGAAAAGACAAAGCTAAAGCGGCAGTAGATGCAGCATTGGCAGAAAAAGACAAAGCAATCGACGCTAACGACAAACTTTCAGATGCAGAAAAATCAGCAGCGAAAGAAGAAGCTAAGGCAGCAGCAGATGAAGCTAAGAAAGCAATCGATGCAGCAACTGACCAAGCTGGAGTAGACGCAAAAGCAACTGAAGGAACAGATGCAGTAGTGGCAGTAAACCCAGTAGGAAAAGACAAAGCTAAAGCGGCAGTAGATGCAGCATTGGCAGAAAAAGACAAAGCAATCGACGCTAACGACAAACTTTCAGATGCAGAAAAATCAGCAGCGAAAGAAGAAGCTAAGAAAGCAGCGGACGAAGCTAAGAAAGCGATCGATGCAGCAACTGATCAAGCTGGAGTAGACGCAAAAGCAACTGAAGGAACAGAAGCAGTATCCGCAGTCAACCCAGTAGGAAAAGACAAAGCTAAAGCGGCAGTAGATGCAGCATTGGCAGAAAAAGACAAAGCGATCGACGCTAACGACAAACTTTCAGATGCAGAAAAATCATCAGCGAAAGAAGAAGCTAAGAAAGCAGCGGACGAAGCTAAGAAAGCAATCGATGCAGCAACTGATCAAGCTGGAGTAGACGCAAAAGCAACTGAAGGAACAGAAGCAGTATCCGCAGTCAACCCAGTAGGAAAAAGACAAAGCTAAAGCGGCAGTAGATGCAGCATTGGCAGAAAAAGACAAAGCAATCGACGCTAACGACAAACTTTCAGATGCAGAAAAATCATCAGCGAAAGAAGAAGCTAAGAAAGCAGCGGACGAAGCTAAGAAAGCAATCGATGCAGCAACTGATCAAGCTGGAGTAGACGCAAAAGCAACTGAAGGAACAGAAGCAGTATCCGCAGTCAACCCAGTAGGAAAAGACAAAGCTAAAGCGGCAGTAGATGCAGCATTAGCAGAAAAAGAAAAAGCAATCGACGCTAACGACAAACTTTCAGATGCAGAAAAATCATCAGCGAAAGAAGAAGCTAAGAAAGCAGCAGACGAAGCTAAGAAAGCGATTGATGCAGCAGCAGACCAAGCTGGAGTAGACGCAAAAGAGGCTGAAGGAAAAGCAGAAATCGCTAAAGTAACACCAGCAGCAGCGGTAGAAGTAGGAAAATCAGCAGCGAAAGCGGAAATCGAAAAAGCAGCAAAAGACAAAGAAGCAGCCATCGACGCTAACGACAAACTTTCAGAAGCAGCAAAAGCAGCAGCAAAAGCACAAGTAGCAGCTGAAGCTAAGAAAGCAATAGAAGCAATAGAAAAAGCTACAACAGAAGCAGATGTAGAAGCAGCGAAAGAAGCAGGAAAAGCAGAAATCGCTAAAGTAGCACCAGCAACAACAGATTACAAGGCTAAAGCCAAAGCAGAAGTAGAAGCTGAATTAGCTAAGAAATTAGCTGAACTTGAGAATGCAACTGATTTAACAGAAGCAGAAAAAGCAGCGGCAAAAGCACAAGTAGTCAACAAAGCTAAGGAAGCAATTGAAGCGATTCAAAAAGCAGCAACAGAAGCAGATGTAGACCAAGCGATTCGTAACTTTGTTTACCGTATTTCAGCAGTTATTCGTGAGCAAGAAGAATATGATTTATCAAAATTGTTTGTAAATGGTTCTGTAACTGTTAAGCAAGGTGAATCTTTAACAGATAAAGATGTTTTATCAAAACTAAACTTACCAAGCGGTGTAGAAATTGTTAAGGTTGAAAAACCTACAACATCAGCATTAGGTACAGTGATGGCTAAAGTAACAGTTAAATTAGCAGATGGAAGCGTAGAAGAAATCAACGTACCTGTTGAAGTTGTTGCTCCACAAAATCATGGAAATGAAGGAAATGGAGCAAATAACGGAGCTAATAACACTGAAGCCAAAGTTAATAAAGCTAAGTTAGAAGGTGCTATCCATCAATTAGATGAATTGATCATTAAAGAATCAGCTAAGCTTGATGCAGAAACTGCAAAAAGAAGCGAATGCATTATCAGCAGATGCTAAGAAAGTATTTGCCAATGTAGACGCAACTCAAGCAGAAGTGGATGCAATGGTTAAACGTATCGAAGACTTCATGGCGAAAGTTGCTCCATCAACTGATCATGCAACTCCAGCTAATGACCAAGCTGCTCAAACACCAGCTGTAGTTCCAGCTAACAACCAATCTGCGCAAACAACAGTTGTAGCTCCAGCTACTACTCAAGCAGCAGCTAATGCTAGTCAAACAGCATCAGCACAAGCAAATGCGCGTAAAGCGGCTAAAGAATTGCCAAATACAGGTACAGCAGATTCTACTGTAGCTATGGTAGCAGCAGCTGCAAGTGCATTACTTGGTCTCGGTCTTGTAGGCCGTCGTCGTAAAGAAGACGAAGAAGCTTAATTGGTAGATTATTTGATAATTATCAGATGATAAGTCCGATTTTCAAAGTTTAAACAAGTACCTCTCACAAGAAAATCTCCTAGCAGGAAAACCTGCTAGGAGATTTTTGATACAGGTAAATTGAGTAGTGAATCTAAATCCTAAATTTCATGGAATTTCATGAGGTAATGAGAGGTTTAGGCCAACTCGATTTCAAAAAATTTTTAGGTTTAGGAATGACTATTCATATAGAGATAGGTAATTCTTCAAAGATGGTAGTCATATAGAGGAAGATAGTTGTTAAGTAATGTTTTAATTGATAATAGTTGCTATTTGATGATGTTTTATGTCAAAGTAAATAGATAGGATTTTTATTTTTGACAAATGATAACATATGATGTAATGATTTTTAGGGAAAAGCTATTTGGAATAAAGGGGTTGCTCAAATAACAATTCAGGATTAAAAATGGACAGTTGAGGAGCGGAGGTGATAAATTGAGTTTGCTACTGTATAATGGATTTATCACTAAAAGTGCTCCAGACCGTATTTTACACAGCAATAGTCTTCTGAAAATGGACAAAAAACATTGTAAAGGCTATCAAAAAGGAGTATAATGAGTGAAAGACATTTCGGAGGTGAAAGATGCTAGAAGTAAGAAGTCTAGAGAAAAGTTTTGGCCCCAAGCAAGTTTTGTTTGGTATTGACTTTCAAGCACGACCAGGTCGTATTTTGGGATTAGTCGGGAAAAACGGTGCTGGGAAAACAACGATTTTCCACAGTATTTTGAAGTTTTTAGAATATCAAGGAGAAATCAGTCTAGATGGTCAGGATATTCGTCAAGAGACCTACGCTCGGATTGGCTATCTGCCTGAAGAACGCAGTCTCATGCCTAAATTGACAGTCCTTGAACAAGTTCGTTACTTGGCGACTCTAAAAGGTATGGATGTCAAGGAGATCAAAGAAAAACTCCCTCAATGGATGAAGAGGTTGGAAGTGAAAGGGAAGCTGACAGATAAAATTAAGAGTCTGTCAAAAGGAAATCAGCAGAAGATTCAGCTCATTATTACTCTGATTCATGAGCCAGACTTGATTATCTTGGATGAGCCTTTCAGTGGATTGGACCCAGTCAATACAGAATTGCTCAAGCAAGTCATTTTTCAAGAAAAAGAACGTGGGGCAACCATTATCTTTTCTGACCATGTCATGACCAACGTCGAGGAGCTTTGTGACGATATTCTCATGATTCGAGATGGCCGTGTGGTCTTGCATGGACCAGTTCAGGATGTCCGCAATCAATACGGGAAAACGCGTCTCTTTGTTTCAAGTGAACGAAGTAAGGAAGAATTGGAAAACCTTCCTCATGTCAAACAGGTGAGCTTGACCAAACAAGGCAGTTGGAAATTGATTTTAGAGGATGAGAGCGCTGGAAAGGAACTCTTCCCAATCTTGACTCAGGGGCAATATATCGCAACCTTTGACCAGCAAGCGCCAACAATCGATGAAATCTTTAAACTAGAATCAGGGGTGGAAGTATGAGAAATATGTGGGTTGTAATGAAAGAAACCTATCTTCGACACATCAAGTCGTGGAGTTTCTTCTTTATGGTGATTTCACCATTCTTGTTTATCGGTCTATCTGGGGGAATTGGCTATCTCCAAGGCTCATCAATGGCTCAGAGTGGCAAGATAGCAGTAGTCAGCACTGTTCCAGCTGTGACAGACAGTCTTAAATCTACCAATGGTCTCAATTTTGATTATCAGGATGAAGCAAGTGCTCAAGCTGCTATCAAGGATGAAAAATTAAAAGGCTATCTGACCATTGATCAAGAAGATAGTGTTCTAAAGGCAGTTTATCATGGCGAAACTTCCCTTGAGATTGCTATTAAGCTAGGAGTAACGAGTAAGTTAAATGATCTTCAAGGTCAACTCAATCGTTCGGCAGCTAATTTGTCACAAGAGCAGGAAAAACGCTTGGAGCAAACAGTTAACTTTACGGAGAAAATTGATGAATCCAAGGAAAATAAAAAAATGATTCAAACAATCGCGGCTACAGCGGTTGGTGGCTTTCTCTATATGATTTTAATTACTTATGCTAGTGTCACTGCCCAGGAAGTGGCTAGTGAGAAAGGTACTAAAATCATGGAGGTGGTCTTCTCCAGCATTCGAGCCAGTCATTATTTCTATGCTCGTATGCTTGCCTTGTTGCTTGTGATTTTGACCCATATTGGCATTTACGTCGTGGGTGGACTTGCTGCCATTCTTCTCTTTAAAGACCTACCAATCTTGGCACAATCTGGTATTTTAAACCATATAGGAGAGGCTTTCTCGCTCAACACCTTATTGTTTGTCTTGGTTAGCCTCTTTATGTACGTTGTTTTAGCAGCCTTCCTAGGTTCTATGGTTTCTCGTCCTGAGGATGCAGGGAAAGCCTTGTCGCCTTTAATGATTTTGATTCTAGGTGGTTTTTTTGGAGTGACAGCTCTAGGTGCAGCTGGTGACAATCTCATCTTGAAGATTGGTTCATATATTCCCTTTATTTCGACTTTCTTCATGCCGTTTAGAGCTATTAATGGTTATGCAAATGGGTTAGAAGCTTGGATTTCGCTTGCTATTACGATTGCTTTTGCAGTAACGGCAACAGTCTTTATCGGACGTATGTATGCTAGCCTCGTTCTGCAAACAGATGATTTAGGTCCTTGGAAAACCTTTAAACGTGCCTTATCTTATAAATAGAAGAGCCTCGCGAAAGCGAGGTTTTTTAGAGATAAAAAGAGTGGAATTCAGAAAAATATTTTTCATATCTATTGACTTTTAGGGGTGAAATTTGGTATTATAGTAGGCGGTATTGTTTACCCCATTTGAAAGGCCCCGGAACCTTCCAAATACTTTTCGATGGGAAGGAACACCCATCACCGTAAACAAAAATCGAACTATATATAGGAGAAATCATGAACAAAACAACATTTATGGCTAAACCAGGCCAAGTTGAACGTAAATGGTACGTAGTTGACGCAACTGATGTACCACTTGGACGTCTTTCTGCAGTAGTTGCTAGCGTACTTCGCGGAAAAAACAAACCAACATTTACACCACACACTGATACAGGTGATTTTTGTGATTGTTATCAATGCTGAAAAAAAGTTAAATTGACTGGTAAAAAAAAGCAACTGATAAAATCTACTACACTCACTCAAACCACCCAGGTGGATTGAAACAAATCTCTGCAGGTGAACTTCGTTCTAAAAATGCAGTACGTTTGATCGAGAAATCAGTTAAAGGTATGCTTCCACACAATACTCTTGGACGTGCTCAAGGTATGAAGTTGAAAGTATTTGTTGGAGCTGAGCACACTCACGCTGCACAACAACCAGAAGTTCTTGATATTTCAGGACTTATCTAAGGAAAGGAACAATAAAGTATGTCACAAGCACAATATGCAGGTACTGGACGTCGTAAAAACGCTGTTGCACGCGTTCGCCTTGTTCCAGGAACTGGTAAAATCACTGTTAACAAAAAAGATGTTGAAGAGTACATCCCACACGCTGACCTTCGTCTTGTAATCAACCAACCATTCGCAGTTACTTCAACTGCAGGTTCATACGACGTTTTCGTTAACGTTGTAGGTGGTGGATACGCTGGTCAATCAGGAGCTATCCGTCACGGTATCGCTCGTGCTCTTCTTCAAGTAGACCCAGACTTCCGCGATTCATTGAAACGCGCAGGACTTCTTACACGTGACTCACGTAAAGTTGAACGTAAGAAACCAGGTCTTAAGAAAGCTCGTAAAGCTAGCCAGTTCTCAAAACGTTAATCAATACGATTATATCAACGTTTACAGACATTCAAGAATTATCTCTTGGATGTCTTTTTTTTGTTTATGTGACTATTAGTTCGTCTCGCTCCGTTAGGTGCGAGACAAAAAAACCACCCGCTATGCGGGTGCGCGTCGAAGGTTATACCAAAAAAACTCCGAACGCGATACAATAAAGGTATTCAAGCCAATTGTAAAGCGAAAGGAGAAAAATATGGCACAAAAGGCTCATAGTTTATCGCACACAAAGTGGCACTGTAAGTATCACATTGTGTTCACCCCTAAGTATAGACGAAAAGTTATCTATAATCAATATCGAAGTAGTTTAGGCGAAATATTTCATCGCTTGTGTAGTTATAAAGGAGTTGAAATTATCGAGGGTCACTTAATGCCAGACCATGTACACATGTTAGTAAGTATTCCACCAAGGACAAGTGTTTCGAGTTTTATGGGTTATTCAAAGGAAAAAGTGCACTCATGATGTTTGACAAACACTCCAATCTCAAGTACAAGTTTGGGAATCGGCATTTCTGGGCGGAAGGTTATTATGTAAGCACAGTAGAGCTTAATGAAGCCGCAATTAAGAAATATATTCAAGATTAAAGAAATTATCCAGTGGATGATTTCTTCACGAGTATGAAAATTTGAGAACGAGTAAAGCATGATATAGCACTAGATAAATTAAGTGTAAAAGAATATGAGGATCCCTTTAGGGATAGTGGTAAGTAATACTAAAGCCTATTTGAGAGGCAAGTGACGAGTCAAGAGCAATAAGGCTTGAACAAAGTGAAAGCCAGCGTCTTTAGGCGCTGGCTGGTAATTTGGGCTTATAGCCCTGAGACAAACCACCCGTTTGACGGGTGGTCATGATTTATAGTATTCTCTTAATTCATCAAAAGTTATATCTAAACCAACTTTAGCTAGAGCAGCTTTTCGCTCCTCATATAATTTTTTAAGAACTGGAGTTTTATCTTCGTCTCTTCCATAGTGCAGTAAATTATGACAATGACTACATAGAGATACAATGTTTTCCATAGTATCTAAACTACAATTCTCATAGTCGAAATCATGGAATTTACTAATTGGAATTAAATGGTGTGGTTCAGTGTAGCCTATACCTGATTTTCTCAAGAATATTCTATCATTAGCATCTACTTCGCATTTATAATTAGCTCTAGCTAATGCATCGGCTGCTATTTTTGGATTTCTTTTAGGCCTAAGTTTATTTGTAGATACAGACATTGTCATTTTCTGACCTTGTTTTATACCGGTCCAACTAGGTTTAACACTAGTAATTGCACTTGCACTTGCAACTTCAATTAAATTATCAATTTCGTCTTTTTCTACTTGATGATATTCTCTAGCCTCATCTTCTCGGATGTCAGTTAGAGCATCATTTAAAATTTTTTTAGTTTGATTTGTAGATTGAAGATCAATGGCTTCTTCTAATAAATAAAGTGCGTGTTGTTCAGTAATTGTACACATATACTGTTGTTTACCAGTTCCGCTTTTAGTAAATGCACTTTCTTCACTATAGTGTTCTTTTAACCATTTTTTATGTTCTGCTAATTTGAGCGGATTATCTAAAAGTATATAATTACAATTAACTCGATAGCCATCGTTGTCCCAACTATTACCTGTACCTATTTTATAAGATGGTTTGTCAGAGTCGTAGCAATTGGTTTCAGCAATACTTATAGCCCTTATTTCACCATTACAATGATGAATAATAAAATCCCCTTCTTTTATTTTAGTCATTGTGGAAAATCCTTTGTTTTTTCCATTTTTTCTATTTAATTTAGGAGACCAAACAAAACCTCCTTTAAGTTCTTCGTTGAAAGTTTCTCCTTGGTAAACATAAAAAACACTCATAAATTCCTCCTATATGTCATTATCGTACTATGTTATTGTATCATATTTTTTTAATATAATCTACATTCAAAAATAGTTTGATTATCATATTTTCAGAATGATTATTCCTAATTGAAAAGACCTGGTTGGAAAATGAATGAATGTTCACTTCGAATGATGGTATATTGCGGAAAATAGACGTTCTTAAAAAATACTTATTTTCGGAAACTTAGTTAGTGGAATAGTGTACTGTGATATAATCAATATGTAAGCGATTTATTTTTTAAAATGGAGTATGACTATGAACAGATTATCCCAAAATATAAAAAGTTTAAGAAAACGTATGGGGGAAACTCAAGAGGATTTAGCGTATTCTATAGGATTAGATAGTAAGAGTGCTGTTGCGAATTGGGAAAGTGGAAATAATAGACCATCGCCAGAAAGTTTAAAGAAAATTGCAGCACGCTATAGAGTTACTGTGGACCAATTATTAGAAGATGATTTAAGTACAGGGTTTTCATTATTAAATTATTTAAATAATGCTGTAGAAGATAAGGGATCCGATTTGGCCCATTCATTTATATATCTATTCCCTATTGTGACAATTAAAGAAGATGATGATTTGTATCCAAAATTGAAAGATACTAAAGATATTCATAGACATTTTTTTGAATGTGTGAAAAATCAAGATGACGAGAGCTGTATTTACTTGGAGAAAGCTATATTGGATTATACAGAGTTAATAAAGCAATCGGGATGCATATCTGCAATAGCAAATATATTAAGTTTATGGCTTTTTGTGATGATAACGTTAAGGAATTACATAAATTTTGAAGAGATATTTGATCTTTTTGAAATTAAAAATAAGACAAAAAGGAAGAAAGAAATAAAACGTTTTATTTCGGAAGATTTATTGAGTAAAAATATAGATTTCTCTGAAAATATGAGATCTATGGTTTATGAAGACTATTATAAAGATATTATGGAAGAAATTAGAGTGTTAAAAGGTGATGAACGATTGTTTCAATTAGGAGATTATTATCATTGTTTGATTCATATTTTTGATATTGTTGACAATGACCTCAGTACTGAAATTAATCAGCAAATTGGTCTGGTGTTGCTATCAGATTTATCATTGATGAAAAAAATAAATTTGTTAAAAAGAATAGAAAACTATTTTATAAAAGTTGGAAAAAGTTCAGTAATACTGAACGACAAATACGTTGAGAAGGTATATAATTTTTTTAAAAAAAGTTAGAAAAAGAGGTTTTTTTCAATGTATTTTTTTAATTATGGTCATTATTTTTTTCTGTGTTTATTATTGCTTATTCTCTCAATAAAAAAAGTAAGAATTAATAATATATTTACTCAATACATTATTGAAAAATGTCGGAAATGAGATTGATATGATAAATAATAAAGATAAGACTTTTTATGAATCTATAAAACTACTTAACAAAAAATATAAAATTGGAATGATTAATTCTTATATTGTTGTTAGTACATTAAAGGTACGATAATAGAGAGATAAAAATGAGGGAAGAATAATGCAATTAAGTTTAACAAAATTAAAAGATTGTGCAAATAGTACATTAAACCATACTATTAAAATATCAAAATCAATAGGTGATAAGTTTTTGGAATCAGAGGAGAAGTGTCTTAAGTTGGTAAACGAGCATTCGAAAGTTGTTGTATTTTTAGGAGCAGTAGTAACAGTAGTTGTTGCTAATCTTGCCAATTATGAAAAAGACAATAATTTGGATGATTTTGAAAAAAATCATTCAACATCTAATTCATCTTTTTCTGAAATACTTGAAAATAAAACTATGAGTCATCGTTATCCTGATGAGAGAAAATCTCCTCGTGTTCATAGTTACCGTTTAGGTAATAAAGTTTATGCAAGAGGTGGAACTGAACAAGAAAAGGAAGCATTTCTTCTAGATAATAAGTCATTGTTTGAACTATGATTTCTAGGCTCAAAACTATTTCTAGATTACTATAAGGGGGGACTATGGCCAAATTATACGATGATACTGACGTTAACATAAAGATTGAAATATATTGGGAAAGCAATGATAGATGTCACAAATATTATTATTGTTATGAAAATACACAAGCTATGGAACAAAATACTGTTGATGAAGATGAAATAGATATTAATTTATTTGATGATGGTAAGGAAGGATATTGGGATTTGAAATGGTTAGGATTTGAAGATGTGTAAGATATATTTATAAGTCAAATTTTTAAGCTCTTATTTTTATTGTTTACAATTAAACATAATTGATTGCAAAATAAAGTTTAAAAAGTAAGATAAAAAAATTCCCTGAAAGTAGTATACTTATATTTATTTTTTTAAAAAAATCTTAATAACTTAAGATTCAATAAAGTACTATTCTAAAAGCTATTTTATAAGTATATAAAAACTAGTTTTCACAAACCATGCTTGAAAAAAGCTCGTAAAGCTAGCAAATTTTCAAAATGTTAATCAATACGATTATATCAATGTTTTAAAGCATTCAAGAGTCATCTCTTGGGTGTCTTTTTGTTTTGCTTAAAAATTTAAATACTATGGGAAACAGCAGGATATCAGTACTTTTCAGAGTTTTCGTGATGCAGTCTTCAATCTCTAAATCTTAGATATTAATATTTTTAATAAAGTTTGCGTTTTTTGGCGCACCAAAAATGGTGCGTTTCTGTTTTTGTGCTATAATAGAAATAAATAAAAGGAGGGTTCTTATGATTGGAGAAAATATAAAAACATTACGTAAAACACATGATCTCACCCAACCTGAATTCGCAAAGATTATTGGCATCTCTCGAAATAGCCTGAGCCGTTATGAGAATGGAACAAGTTCAGTTTCGACAGAATTAGTAGATCGTATCTGCAAAAAATTTAATGTTTCCTATATCGATATTGTAGGGGAGGAAAAAATGCTCACACCAGTAGAAGATTATCACTTAACATTAAAAATAGAATTGATAAAGGAACGAGGAGCGAATGTCTTAGCGCAACTTTATCGTTTTCAAGATGAACAAGTAATTGAATTTGATGATAGTTCTAATCCTTGGGTTCTAATGAGCGATGATCTTTCTGATTTGATTAACACGAAGATTTATCTTGTTGCTACTTTTGAGGAAGTAGAGCGATATAATGGCTATTTGGATGGTATTGAACGTGTGCTAGAACAAGCTGGTCATCTGGTGGTGGCTTAATGAAATTAGATAAATTTAGCCAGGATGACTTTATTAAAGCCTCTAATCGACTCGTTCGTTCTTTAACTCGTGGAAAAACAACTTCATCTCAGCCCAAGGCTATTTTGCTTGGTGGGCAGAGTGGTGCTGGTAAGACAACGATTCATCGTATTAAACAAAGGGAATTTCAAGGAAATATCATTATCATTGATGGAGATAGTTATCGCTCTTTTCATCCGAACTACCCTACTCTACAGGAAAAGTATGGCAAAGATAGTGTGGATTATACCAAAGTATTCGCGGGACAAATGGTTGAATATCTTGTAGATGAGTTGAGTAAACAAGGTTATCATTTATTAATCGAGGGTACATTGAGAACAACCGAAGTTCCTCGGAAAACAGCACAATTATTGACAACTAGAGATTATCAAGTCTCACTTGCACTGATTGCGACTAAGCCTGAATTGTCCTATCTCAGTACTTTGATACGTTATGAGGAGCTCTACGCCATAGAGCCTAGTCAAGCGAGAGCGACTCCCAAAGCACACCATGATGGAATTGTAGAACATTTGGTTGATAACTTACAGGAGTTGGAAAAGGATAAACTTTTTAGTCAAATTCAAATTTATCAAAGAGACCAATCATGTGTTTATGATTCGCAAGTAGACGAAATCTCAGCAGCAGAAGTTCTGCACGAATGCCTATTTGGAAAATGGAATACGGTGGAAAAAGAGATGTTGAAGATAGGGCAGGAAAGGTTGAGGGAGTTAGGTGATAATTGATAAGTGACGCAGGGGTAATTTATGAGTACACTAAAAAGTAATTTATTTTCATAAATAGACAGCAATAGACAGCAATAAATTTTTTACAGAAGCTAAGGATTTATTGTCCAGAGAAACCAAAATTGTATTAATTGATGAATGTGATAAAGTAAATGCTGCCTTATAAAATGTTTTTTATCAAATGTTTGATGAGGGAGAGTTGGAAGATATAAATTACTTGGTAGATGTTTCCATAGGGTAAAATTCACACCATTTAACTGAAACTTATTCAAATTAGTTGTGAATTTATTTTCAGGAAACACGGGAAAACGTTGATTTTAAAGGAATAACGAAACTTGTTGAAATAAAAATGTATAAAACCAGGCTTGAAAAAGGCTCGTAAAGCATTACAGTTCTCAAAACGTTAATCAATACGATACTATCAACGTTTCAAAGCACTCAAGAGTTTACCTTATGGGTGCTTTTTTCGTGTTTTTTTGAAAAGTTCACCTCAAAGTTTACCTTATTTTCATCTTATTGTTTTAGAGACTTTAAGGCAAATTCACCGACTGCCATAGGGACTACATTAGAAGTATTGACATAAATCTGTGTTGTACCTGTATCACTGTGTGTTAGGGCTTCGGAAATGGCTTCTAAGTTCATTCCTGCCTGTTTAGCGAGCGTTGCTCCCGTATGACGTAGTTTGTGTGGTGTAGCGTGTGCCAGCTCTTTATGTCGCTTTCTAATGCTTTTCATTTTATTGTTTAGATAGTCAGCATGTAAAGGATTATTGATGTTTCCTTTTGTGTCGATATATGTAAAAACAAATTGTTCTGGATTACTGATGATGCCAAACTTTGCTAGTTCATATTTTTGTTGCTCTTTCTAAGAGGTAAGAAGCTGAAGTAAGTCATTATTAATAGAGAAAAATAGGATAGCAAAAGCTCTATTTCAGGAGAAAATGAAGCAAATATTTCCATAATAAAACGCATACTATCAAGTTTTTTCATACCTGATAGTATGCGTTTTTAGGATTTTAAATCCTGATTGCTTGGCCTCTTTTTCATTATAGTTCCGTTTGATTTATAGTTTCATTAATTCTATGGAGATTCATCATTTTGAGTAATAATAGTACTTCCAGAAGTTATAGATCCCATTACATTCCCAATTTCTATCTTCAAGTGTCTGTATTATATAGTGTGGTCTAAATTCCTCATATCCTGTTAGGATTTGGGTAGAATCATTGATAAGAGACTGTTACAAATCTAGTTAGCTGTATGATTTATGATTATCTACTTTTCTAGCAACCAATCTATGATATTTCTTCTCAATTCCATTGTAATTTGCTGTTGGCTGAATCGTATCCATTGTTAATAGATATTTGGGGAATTGATCTTTAATGGCTTCTAGTGGTCTAAGTTCTCTTTCTAGTGTTTCTGGAGCAAGTGTTGTTTCACTGACTTGATAATAAGCGTAGTGACCAAGATCAGTTACAACAACAAAATCAACCTCATATTTATCTAAATTACCAACATATACTTGTGAATATCTACGTCTCAATTCCAAATACACCATATTTTCCAAGATATGCCCAATGTCTTCTTTGTGGTCTGGCAATAAGAGGTGTCGTAAACCTAAATCAACGGGATAATATTTTTCTAAGCGTTGTAATAATGCTCGACCTTTTACATCAAAACGTGGAACGGAATAAAAAAGTAAACTGTCTGTCAAAGTCGTCAAATAATTTTCTAAAGTATTATGGGATATTGAAACGTTTTGGCTGACCAGGGTATTACGAATCTTATTTGTTGATATTAAGCTACCTGTACTACTGAGAAGGGTTCGGACAATGCGTTCAATAATAGTAGGATTTGGATTTCCTAATCTAGTTACAATATCATTTAACAGTATGGAGTTATATATTCCTCTTAGATAATCAATTTTTTCAGCGTAAGATGATGTTTGCAATAAGTAAGGGAAAGCACTAAAGAGATAATTGTTAAAAATTTCTGTTGTATTCAGATTCTCTGAGAGAGATTGGCCTGATAGGTATTCTTCAAATGACAAAGGAAGAACCTCTATCTCAACATACCGACCAGTCAAATTTGTAGCTAATTGGCTGCTCATAAAGTAGGCGTTTGATCCAGTAAAATAGAGGTCAACATTTGGTAGGATGAATAGACTATCTGCTACCAGTTCAAATTTTTCAACATGTTGAATTTCATCTAAAAAGATATAGTATGTTTTCTCGCTAGCTAATTGATCTTTTATATAAGCGTATAATGTTTGAAAATGTCGGAGGTCATAGTAACTCAGATCCTCAAAATTGATGGATATGATTTGATCCTCGTCTACCCCAGTTGCTAGTAACTCCTCTTTATAGAGTTGAAAAAGCACAGATTTACCAGCTCGTCTAACTCCGCTCACAACTTTGATGATTTGGCGGTCACGATGTCTTCTTAAAAAGTCTAAATAATGTGGTCTTTTGATATAGTTCATAATAGATACCTCAAAGATAGTATAATACAAATAGAAATTATTTTCAAACATTTAGAAATAATATTTAATTTGTTCAATTATTTCTAAGTATTTAGAAATAGTGCTTTTCTGCAATTGAAAAATAGTCCATTTTGGTATGGCATGATAGTAAATCTTGTGAGGTTTTGTAGCAAGTATTCAAATAAAAAGCGCATACTATCAGAAGTGTAAAAGCTTGATAGTATACGTTTTATCCTAGAAATATTTACTGGATTTTCTTTTCAAACTGACTTTTTAAGAAGTTGCCTTATCAACAATTTTAAAGAAATTTTTGGAGCTATGTTGGACTGAAAGATATTGTGCTGATGATAATCTAAAAAAATTATCATTTAACTTATCTTTTGGAAAAACTGTAGAATTTCAAAAATTACTACAAATCTTGAATTTTACTTATCATTTCAATGATTTAGATTGCTTACATTTTGTTTTGATAAGTTTTACGGTAATCTCTAGGAGAAAGTCCAGTTCTTTGTTTAAAAATTTTAGTAAAGTAAGAATAATTATCATACCCTACTTGACAAGACACTTGTGATATCGAGATATTTGTTTGAGATAGGAGAGATTTAGCAGCATTAATGCGCTTATCCGTTATATATTTAACAAGAGTTTCTCCAGTTTCTTTTTTAAAAATTCTAGCTAAATGATCTGCGCTGAGATAAACCATATCTGCTAATATAGAACGATTTATATCTTCATAGTAGTGATGATCTATGTATTCGACGATGCGTTGAATACTATTTTTTTGGTTTTCAATGTTTGTTGCAAATTTCTTAGCATGTGACCAGTAATAATCAAAGTAATCCTGGAAAGATTCAATTGAATGAAAGCGTCGTTGGGATAGGAAATCATGAGTGCTGTTTTGGAATAATTTATGAGCTGAAATTCCATTTTGATCTAGATATATTCCTATTTGTTGAGTCCAATCTAGTAAAATTTGTTGTAGTGTGAAAGTAGGAATTTGAGAATTATAAGCAAGTGAATTAATTTTTTCTCTTAATTCGTATTCACTTAAGCTATCTAAAAAAGTAATTGAAAGAGTTTCTGTTTTAAAGGAAGTTGGAAAACTATGTGGAACACATGTAATAGTATTCCAATAAGAAACATATTGTTCATTATAAGTGTAGAGTTCTTTGGTATGAAATAAAATATCGGATATTTTATGGCAACTCTTATATATAATGTTTGAGTATTTACTAAAGTTATTAGAAATTTGAGAATGAATCTCATATGCCAATTTGTCGCTACGTTTGGATGAGTCTACTCTAAAGAGACAAACATATTGATCAACCTGGCTTTCCATCTTGAATAGACTTATCAGCTTATAAGAAGGTTGTGAAATTCTTTGAAGTTCTCTTTTTAGTTGAGAAGTCCATGATGGAGTTTCTGCAGAATAATCTTCTTCATTAAGATTGATTGTTAAAACTGCAAGAAAAAAATACTGGTGTTTGAAGAATAAAATCTTGTTTGCTTGCTATATTTTCTAGCTCATCAATGCGAGAAATTTGAGGTTTTCTAAGGTAATCATACCAGAAGTTATCTTCTATTTGTAAAAGTGCATCATTTTTTCCGTTTAAGTTATGATTCTCAATTTTACTAATGGCTTTTTGAATAATAAATTCTAATTTTTCAAAGTTAATGGGTTTTAGATAGTATTCGAAACTTTGTAATTCAATTGCTTTTTGAGCATAGTTGAAGTCGGCATAATTGGTTAAAAAAATTGTTTTTATATCATATTTTTCATTTCTAATCCACGATAAGAGTTCGAGACCGCTACCTTGAGGCATTTCTATATCGCTTATCATGAGATCAATAGGATGCTCTCTAATAATATTTTGAGCTTGAGTGAGGCTATAGGCAACATAAACAATGTCAATGTGTAGTTTATCCCAATTTATTTTCTCCCGTAAAGCCTCAATGATAAAGCGATCGTCATCAACTAATAAAATGTTCATTATAACCTCCGTCTATAATCTTGTATGGAATGAGTAAAAGAATTTTAGCTCCACCTTCTTCATTATTTTCAAATGCAATACTATAGTCATTAGGATAGAGAAGATTTAAACGTTCGATGGTGTTTGTGATCCCAATATGATGTCCATCTTCTGTTATTAGAGACTGTTTCTGATTTAGTTTTGATAAAATTTCTTCAGAGAAACCTGGACCATTATCTTCGATACAAATCTGAATATAATCTGAGTTCTCAGTTTTTACTTTTTTTATCGATAGCAAAATTGTAAATAAATCCTGAAATGAAAAACCGTGTTTGATTGTGTTTTCAATAAATGTTTGTAAAAGTAATGATGGGACAAGAGTATTTTGTAAATCAGAATTGTAGTCTAGTGAAAAGTAGATGCTATTTCCATATCGAATCCGTTGTATTTCTAAATAATCTTTAATATGCTGAACTTCATCTTTAAGTTCTGAAAAATCTTGATTAGCCATAAATAAATGACGGAGATAATTTGAAGTTAGGATAGTTAATTCTTCAATTTCCTTGTAGTTTTTGTTTGAAGCATACTATGAATCATTGATAACATATTTAAGTAGAAATGCGGACGAATTTGGTTCTTAAGATAATTAAGTTCTATCTTCTTAAGTTCTAGTTGTGAATGGTATTCTCGTATTTTTAATTCTTGCATGTCAAAAATTACTTTATTAAGTTTATCATTTGCCTTATCAATTTCTAGTATACCTTCAGATATAAAAAATTCAGAAGGGGGGATGGAGTCCCCAAGTTGAGAGAGCCGTTCAGTGAGTCTTGTTATAGGCTTAATCATCCACTGACGAATATATAGGATAATGATGATTGATAAAATGGTGATAATGATAGGAACAGCTGATAAAAATACTTCTAAGAGTGTGATATTTCTAAAGACTTCGGCATAATCGACTAAAACATAAATATTGAAAGGTAAATGTGTTTTTTCATTTTGTGCATGAATTAGGTAATTAGAGGATGGTATATTGTTAGGCTCTTTTAGGGAGAGTTTACCATTATTACCAATATTAAGTTTATTGAGAGGTTTTAGGATATCTTCTGAAGATATGACGGCATAAATGATTTTTCCTTCGTAATGAACAGATTTAACTAAGTATTCGCTGTTTTTAGTAGTTACATTTTTCCATTTACGGTCACTTATATCACTACGCAATGATTTTAGATTTGATTTTAACAGTAGATAATCTTCATATGGAATATAAAGATTGGAGACATTTATAAAATGATCAGTACTATCGGTTTCTAATAAGAATGTCATATGAGTTTCATTTTGATATTCAAACTCTGTAAAGCTAGTTTGAACTTTTTTAAGATTTTCTTGATACTCAAGAAACGTTTGTACATGATTTAATTTCTCTAAAGATTCATTATGCGTTATTGTTGAGTACATAAAGCGTTCTACAGAATGTAATTTTTCATTAACAGAGTCAGCATAAATTTCAATTGAACTACGTAGGTGTACTATATTTTGGTTTTTAATAAAATTTCTGGTTATGTTACTCATAGCAATATTGATTAAAATATTTATCAATAGTAGTACAAGTAGGAGTTTAAAGAAAAAATGAATGGAATGTTTTTTTGATAAGTCGTGATTTAATTTCATATACTATTCTCCTATTAAAATTATAGCACTTTGAAAATACGATATCATGTAACAAAACAGATATGTTTTATCAAGATGTCGGAAAAGTAATAGTTTTTAAAATTAAAAAACTGAAAAATTGATAAACCTAGTCCAAAAAGTTCTATTAAGGGAATTCTATATGGTGTAAAATAATCGTAGAAAATCAGATGGGAGGAAAAACATGAAAGTAGCATCTCAACTTCATAAAATAAAATTAAAGCATAGTATTCCGTTATATATATTACTTTTTCCTTCAATATTGCTATTAATTTTATTTTCCTATATTCCCATGTTGGGACTAATTATTGCATTTAAAGACTATTCACCAGCCAATGGTATCTTTGCTAGTCAGTGGGTAGGATTTAAGTACTTTACTCAATTTTTCTCATCATTCCAATTCGGGACAACTATGTTCAATACATTAAAAATTTCACTTTATAGTATTGTAGTAGGATTCCCCTTACCTATTATACTAGCTATAATTAGTAATCAGTTAAGAGTTGGGAAGTTTAGAAAAATATTTCAAGTGACAACTTACTTACCCCATTTTATCTCTACAATGGTTATGTGTGGGATGATCATCTTATTTTTATCTCCTACTAGTGGTTTGTTAGCGAATGTATTTAAGTCTGTTGGAATCACTATTCCAGATTTTTTATCAAAACCTAGTCATTTTGCAGGTGTTTATGTTTGGAGTGATGTATGGCAACATATTGGTTGGGATAGTATTATTTATCTGGCGGCGCTTTCTGCAATTGATCCTACATATTATGAGGCTGCAACTATGGATGGTGCCTCTAGGTTACAAAAAATTCGGCATATAGAATTACCATTACTTTTGCCAACTGCTATGATTTTGCTAATATTAAGAGCAGGTAGTTTATTAAGTGTAGGGTTTGAGAAAGTGTTACTATTACAGAATCCTCTTAATTTAGCAGGAAGTGAGATAATTTCGACCTATGTTTATAAAGTTGGTATGGTGAACTTTCAGTATAGTTATTCGACAGCTATAGGGTTATTTAACACCGTAGTCAATCTAATAATTTTGTTATCTGTTAACTGGTTCTCAAAAAGATATACTAGAACGGGTCTTTTTTAAAGGAAGGAGTGCTTAAAGTGAGATGGTTTCATAAATCAAGAAAAACAAACTCTGAATTATTATTTGATATAGTTACCTATGGTTTAGCAATTTTCCTTATCCTGTTAATTGTTTATCCGTTATGGTTTGTAGTGATTGCATCTTTTAGTAATCCTTCAGATGTTGCAAATGGAAAGGTATGGTTTATTCCTAGAGAATGGAAATTAGATGGATATTTACGTCTTATTCAACAACCTTTATTCTTACGTAGCTATCTAAATACCATTTTATATACTGTTGTTGGTACCTTAGTTGCTTTAGTAGTCAATATTCCAGCTGGTTATGCTTTATCTAGAAAAGAATTGGTTGGTAGAAAGTGGATGAGTATTCTATACATAATCCCTATGTTTGTATCAGGTGGCTTGATTCCTACCTACTTAACAGTAAAGAATGTAGGCTTGATTGATACATTTTGGGTAATGGTAATACCTTTTGCAGTTTCATCATACAATATTATTGTTGCTAGAACTTTCTTTAATAATAGTATTCCAGACGGGATGTGGGAGGCTGCGCAAATTGATGGCTGTGGTACAATTCGTTATTTTATTAAAATAGTTGTTCCTTTATCAAAAGCTATTATAGCAGTTATTGGACTTTGGACTGCAGTTGGTATTTGGAATTCGTGGTTTAATGCTTTAATTTATTTAACGAATGAAAATTTACAGCCATTGCAATTAATTTTACGACGTTTACTAATTAGTAATCAAATGTTACAATCGCAAGCAACAGGAGAAGTGGCATCAGATCTTCGTATCAAAGCCGATATGATGAAATATGCAGCAATTGTTATTTCAACCGCTCCGATAATGTTGCTATATCCCTTTGTTCAAAAATACTTTTAATCAAGGCGTAATGATTGGCGCCTTGAAAGAATAGGAGAAAAACATGAAAAATAAATCATTTACATATTTGTTCTTAGGAACAGTTACACTTGCTGGCTTAACAGCCTGTGCAAATTCTAGTAATGCGAATAAGGACGATAAGTCTGGAGAAGATTCTTATAAAATCACAACTGTTCGTTGGTCTGACTGGGGAGAAGATTATCATAAAGGTTTTCTAACAGATTCTGCCAAGGAAGCAGGTATTGATGTTAAATGGGATACACTTGTAGCCGCAGATTGGGCAGATAAGAAATCTGTTTTGGTTGCTAGCGGAGATTTACCAGATGCATTTTTGGGTTCAAATGCATTTACAGATTCAGAAATTGCTCAGAACCAATCTTTGTTTATTCCATTGGAAGATTTAATCAAGGAAAACATGCCAAATTTAACTAAGGCTATGGAGAAAGAACCTAAGATTAAAGCTATGATTACTTCACCAGATGGTCATATCTACAGTCTACCTAAAAAATTACCGATGCGTCCTACTGTAGCTAATCAGCTATTTATTAATAAAAAGTGGCTGGATAATTTAGGATTAAAGGTTCCAGAAACTTATGATGATTTAGTAAAAGTACTACAAGAATTTAAGGATAAAGATGCGAACGGAAATGGAGACGCTTCTGATGAAATTCCATTCGGAGCAGGAAACTTTGATCCGACATTCTCATATATTCTTCCGTTCAATAATCGTTTAGGGGCAGATAATACATATGAAATGTCTGTAAAAGATGGGAAACCAGTCTACCTTCGTACAGAGGAAAGTTATAAACAAGGGATTGCAGCAATGCACGAAGCTTATAAAAAAGGTTTGATTGATCCGGAAATCTTTACAGAAGATACATCTATGAGTGTAGCAAAACGTATGGATAAGGGAGTATCTAGAGTAGGTGTTTCTAGTGGTTGGACAGCAGATGCAACGTTTGGCTTACATTCAAGTGAGTATATCGCTCTACCTGCTTTAAAAGGTATGGATGGTAAACAATATGTCTTTTCTGATCCAGATCATTACAACTATGGTCGAAATGAAATTTTGATTACAAATAAGAGCAAAAACCCTGCTAAATTATTGAAATGGTTGGATAAATTATATACAGATGAAGCAAGTATTCAGAATTTCTATGGATCATTTGGAATAGCTACTGAAAAGAATGGTGATAAGTTTAAAGTGTTACCTCCTAAAGATGGTAAATCAGCTGATGAATGGGCATGGATTAATTCACTTCGAGATTTTGGTCCTAAATACGTAAGCGATGATATCAATAGTCGCGTAGAAATCGATCAAACACAAGGTGATGGATTGAAATTGAAGATGGACCAAGATTTGAAACAATTTGCGTTGCCAGCTTACCCTAATGTGATTTATTCACAAGAAGAACTTAACAAATTATCATCAATCTATGTGAGTATTGAATCTTATGTCAAACAACAAGCATCTAAATGGGTAGTTGAAGGCGGCATAGAAAAAGAATGGGACTCATACAAAGAAACTCTTAAGAATATGGGATTGGACGAATTTATGAAGATTCAACAGGAAGCATATAATCGTTACCAAAAAGAAGTAAAAGAGTAATATTTTATATGAACTCTTGGTTGTATGAACAAGGGACTAGCTAATTATAGGAAGCGAGACTGATAACATCAAATTATCTCGCTTCCTTTATTCTAATTTTTTAATAAATTTGGAAATGTTTTTTAAATAATTTAGGTAATATTTTTGTACAACTGACATTATAAAATATAGAGTTAAGGCAATCGATTTTATGGAGATATCTATTATGCAAAAAAATTATTTTTCATTAGATGGAAAAACTGGTTAGAATTTTTAACTTTTTTTGACAGATTTAATTATTTTTAAATACTCTATTTATTGTTAGTTGTATTCCAATAGTTACAATTGGGGGCATCACTAACTTCTCTTACGACAATGTGGTATCGTATTTTAAAAGGTAAAGATACCGATATTGCTTATCATTATTTTCGGATCTTTAGACAAAATTTTAAACAATCAACTTTTATTTGGTTGTTTATCCTCCTAATAGAATTACTTTTATATGTGAACTATTGTCTTTGGGGCTATTCAAATTTATTTTCAGAGTATAGTTTATTATTAGTGTTGCCCTTTTTATTTGTTATAATACTTTTGTTGAGTGTTATTTTTCCATATATTGGTCTATTTAAAGATAATCTAAAAAATAGTATTGTAAATAGCGTATTAATTTGTATTTTAAATCCAATACAAGCTATCATGTTGGTTTTATTTAATATTTCTGTACTGTATATGAGTTTTAGTAGTCCAGAACGAGTTTTAACAGCTATTTACGTATTTACATTTGGGGGCTTTGCTTTTTGCGGATTGATGAATGTAACGATAACAAATAAAATGTTTGATAAGGTAAAGAAATTTACTAAAAGGAGGGAAACAAAGTGAAAATTTTTAAGGGAGAGTTTTATCGAATCTCTGTATTAACAGACAAGCTAGTAAGGTTAGAATACTCTCAAACTGGAAGTTTTGAGGATAGAACAACCCAACTTATCTATAATAGAGATTTTGGTCAAGTTTCGTTAGATTATATCGAGACATCAAACGTACTAGATATTATGACGGACTATTTTCATTTGCATTTTAATAAAGGAGAATTTAACGCCGAAAATTTATTTATAGAATTAAAAGGAAATTTTGCCGTATATGGTAGTCGCTGGTATTTTGGTGAATCTATTGAAACGTTAAAAGGAACAGCTCGGACTCTGGATAAGGCAGATGGAGCAATCTCGTTGGAAGATGGAATTATTAGCCGAAATGGTATAGCCTTATTGGATGATTCTCAAGGATTTATTTGGGATGAACAGTCTGGTTATATTGAGAGAGAAAATCAAATTGACCTGTATTTCTTTGCCTATGGGCATGATTATAGAGGAGCAATCAGAGACTTTTACCATTTGACTGGTTCAACACCCTTGTTGCCAAGATATGCTTTAGGCAATTGGTGGAGTAGATATTGGCCTTATACGTCGGATGAATACTTGGATTTAATGGACAGATTTGAAACAGAGAAAATTCCATTATCTATCGGTGTGTTAGATATGGATTGGCATATAACTGACATTCCAGCCCGTTTTGGAAGTGGCTGGACAGGATATAGTTGGAATAAAAACTTAATACCTAATCCAGAACAGTTATTGCAAGAACTTCATGATAGGAAGTTAAAACTTTCCTTAAATGTCCATCCTGCTGATGGTATACGGGCTTATGAAGAAGCTTATCCTCAAGTCGCAAAACGATTGGGGTTAAATGTAGAACTAGAAGAACCTGCTATTTTTGATTTTTTTAATCCCTCTTTTAGGGAAGCCTACTTTAAAGATGTTCATTATGAGCTAGAAAAGCAGGGAGTAGATTTTTGGTGGATTGACTGGCAACAAGGGACTCAAGGCATGTTGGATCCGCTGTGGCTTTTAAACCATTATCACTATCAGGATAGTTGTAAAAATGCAGAAGGGGGGTTGATTTTATCAAGATATGCAGGGCCGGGTAGTCACCGATACCCTGTTGGTTTTTCAGGGGATACTATAATTAGTTGGAATTCCTTAAGATTTCAACCTTATTTTACAGCGACAGCATCAAATATCGGTTATAGTTGGTGGAGTCATGATATCGGTGGACACATGCTGGGGGATTATGACGAGGAGCTACAAACTAGATGGCTACAGTTTGGTATTTTTAGTCCGATAACTCGATTACATAGTTCTAGAAGTCCCTTTAATAGTAAGGAACCTTGGTTTTTTTCAGAAACAACATCTAAGATTATGAAGAAATACCTTCGTTTGAGACATCAGATGATTCCATATCTATATACCATGAATGTAAAGACACACGAGGAAGGTGCCCCATTAATCAGCCCAATGTATTATTTCTACCCAGAGAATGATGAGAGTTATAATGTTCCAAATCAATACTTTTTTGGAACAGAACTGATGGTGGCTCCCATTGTAGAAAAGATGGATTTGGCATTCCAATCTGCAAAAGTGGATGTATGGTTCCCTGAAGGTGAATGGTATGACTTCTTTTCAGAGAAAAAATATACAGGTGGTGTGAAGTTAAGTGTTTATCGAGACATTTCGACTATACCTGTGTTTGCAAAAAGTGGTGCAATCATTCCCTTGGTTGGTTCTGAGATAGATATGGGTGTTGATTTACCTGAAGTTGTAGATTGGTATGTATTCCCAGGCAAACAACATTCTTTTGAAATGATTGAAGATCAAAATGGTCAAAGATATAAAACAAGATTATCAATCGATTGGGAAATGGGAATGGTAGAGTTGGCATTACAAGGAGATTCTAGTATCGTTCCAAGCAATAGAAAACATAGAATTCATTTTAAAGGAACGAATGTGTCTATGATTGAATTGCCAAATAAGAATGATACAGCTAGATTCGAATGTAAAGATAATAAAAGGACATCCCTAAATGACGAAGTTTTTAGACTACTAAAGACAGCTTCTCTTCCATATGAATTAAAAGATAGATTGTTAAATCAATTCATCAATGCCAAAAATTCTCATGACTTAATGAATATCTTGCATCATCAGGATAAGGAATTGAGAGGGCGTTTGTTGGAAGTGATATTTACTAATGAAAACTAATTGAGAAATTTCGTACACAATTTCTATTATTTAAGTACTAATTATTTATTTTTTAATGTGTAATAGTTTTACATCTCTATGCTTATTGATACTCTTCGAAAATCAAATTCAAACCACGTCAACGTCGCCTTGCCGTACTCAAGTACAGCCTACGGCTAGTTTCCTAGTTTGCTCTTTGATTTTCATTGAGTATGACTTGTATTTTAGTAATTACAAGTTTGGCATAGGGATGTTTTTATGATTTTAAAGACTTTTTGTCCAGCCTCTTTTTTAAACTAAACAAGAACAAATTTTAAAGGTAATTTTTCAAACTAACTTCCACTTGTCTGACCGAAGTGGAAGTTATTCTGAAATGGATTTTTATGGTGGAATTAAGTATGAGACGTGTGATTTTTTCAGAAAATTTTCTAAAACAAACAGGATTTGTTTGACATTTGTTTGAAAATTCTGTAAAATGAATTATTATATCGTTAAAGGAGAATATATATGGAAAAACAGAAAACATTTTTTGGACATCCTATGGGTTTGTCCACCCTCTTCTTTACAGAGATGTGGGAACGCTTTTCTTACTATGGGATGCGAGCTATCCTACTTTACTATATGTACTATAGTGTGCAAGATGGTGGGTTGGGGATGGATAAGACCACAGCTGCATCGGTTATGGCGATTTATGGCTCGCTGGTATTTTTGTCCTCGGTTGTCGGTGGTTTTGTCAGTGACCGTATTTTAGGAAGTCGTAAGACTGTCTTTTACGGTGGGATTTTGATTATGCTAGGGCATATTGCTTTGGCAACACCTTTTGGACAAGTGGCTCTCTATCTTTCTATTGCCTTGATTATCTTTGGAACTGGATTTTTAAAACCCAATATCTCAGATATGGTGGGGGGAATTTATGAGAAAGAGGATGATAGACGGGATGCAGGTTTTAGTATCTTTGTCTTTGGTATTAACTTAGGTGCCTTCGTTGCCCCTTATTTAGTAGGTTATCTAGGTCAGGAAGTCAATTTCCATCTAGGTTTCTCATTAGCTGCCATTGGGATGTTCTTTGGTTTGGTGAAGTATGTTTTAGATGGGAAGAAATATCTGCCTGAATCAAGTCTTTACCCCACTGATCCACTTTCACAGAAGGACCAGCAGACCTTGATTAAACGCTTGCTGATTACACTTGTCATGGTTATTCTTGTGGTTATAGGTTTAGTCTTTACTCACCAGTTTAACGTGGATATGATTGTTAATATCTTTACAGTGATTGCGGTAATCATTCCAATCTACTATTTCTTCAAAATTTTATCTAGTCAGAAAATAACTGCTACTGAGAGATCCCGAGTGTTTGCCTACATTCCTTTATTTATCGCTGGAGTCCTCTTCTGGTCTATTGAGGAGCAGGGATCTGTTGTTCTCGCTCTATTTGCGGATGATCAAACTCGACTTTACTTTAATGTATTTGGGAATCAGATTCATTTCCCATCTAGCTTTTTCCAAAGTATCAATCCACTTTTCATTATGATTTATGTGCCTATTTTTGCATGGTTGTGGGGGAAAATGGGTAAAAAGCAACCGTCCTCTTCTAAGAAATTTGCTTACGGTTTATTAGCAGCAGGTTTATCCTTCTTGTGGATGATGTTACCAGGGATGCTCTTTGGGACAGATGTTAAGGTCAGTCCTTTCTGGTTGATTATGAGTTGGGCTATTGTGATTGTGGGGGAAATGTTGATTTCGCCTATTGGTCTATCAGTCACTACTAAGCTAGCACCAAAATCCTTCCAAGCACAAATGATGTCTATCTGGTTCTTGAGTAATGCAGCTGCCCAAGCTATCAATGCTCAAATTGTAAAATTTTATACAAGCGAAACTGAAGTGGCTTACTATGGAATTGTTGGAGGAATTACGATTGTATTCGGTATTATCTTACTCTTCTACGTTCCACGTATTGAAAAACTAATGTCTGGTATCAAATAGAGAAAAACTGGAATTTCTGTAGGGATTTTAAAAGTTAGATCAATTATTTATTCAAAGGATTTAGTTCTGTATTGTATAGGGCTAGGTCCTTTTAGATTGATTAATACTCTTCGAAAATCAAATTCAAACCGCGTCAACGTCGCCTTGCCGTATGTGTAGGATACTGACTACGTCAGTTCCATCTACAACCTCAAAACGGTGTTTTGAGCAACCTGCGGCTAGTTTCCTAGTTTGCTCTTTGATTTTCATTGAGTATAAAACTCACGATGTTTCTGCTTTTCCTAGTGGACATTTGTCTACTTTTTTTATATAATAAAACTAAACCAAATTGGTTGAGTTTTAAAAGTGACTCAACTAAAGATTAGCTTTTCTAAGGAAAATCATTTAAGATAAGGTTCTATACTAGGAGGTGAAGTATGTATCAGCCAGAAAAATTAAAGGCTCGGAGGAAAGAGTTAAAACTGACACAGAAGGAAATTGCAGAGCAACTTGGGATTAGTTTCCAGGCTTACTCAGCTTGGGAACGTGGAGTCAAGGAACCGTCCAAGGAGAAGGTGTTTCAGCTAGAGAATATTTTAAAAGTACCAAAAGGATATTTTACTCAGATCGAGATTGTCCGTCTCTACCATAGCCTCTCCAAGCAAGGGCAGGAGAAGGTTGTTCTCTATGCTCGCAACCTATCTCAAGAGGAGCAAGCCCAGAAAGTGACAGCTATGCCAGAGCGCCTCTACGAGTACCGTGTTTATGAACGCATGTCAGCAGGGATTGGGACTTCGGTCTACGATGATCAGAATTTTGATACGGTTTACTTTAATGAGGAGTTGGCTCATGATTTTGCGTCATGGGTGTCTGGGGACTCCATGGAACCTAAATACCAAAATGGTTCAGTAGCTCTGATTCGAGAGACAGGATTTGACTATGATGGAGCGGTATATGCAGTGGTTTGCAACAACCAGACCTATATCAAACGGGTCTATCGAGAGGAGAATGGATTGCGTCTGGTCTCTATCAATCCTAAATACAAGGATATTTTTATCTCCTACGAGGAAGATCCTCGGATTGTTGGCATTATCGTTGGGAACTTTGTACCGATGGAGGGCTAGCCAATGGGCTACTTTGATTATTCTAGAGAGCCCAAAAGTGACATTGCCTTTGTCGATATGAAATCCTTTTATGCCAGTGTTGAGTGCGTGAAAAGGGGCTTACATCCGCTGAAAACCTCGCTTTGTGTCATGAGTCGCGCGGATAACTCAACTGGTCTTATCCTAGCCTCCTCTCCCCTGTTTAAGAAGATTTTTGGCAAGTCAAATGTTGGTCGGGCCTACGATCTGCCTTTTGATATCAAAACGCGAAAATTTCCTATTACAATGCTCGAAAGCAAGGGCTACCTACCGACTTGGACTATGTTCGCTACATCGAAGATTGGGCTCAAGTGACATTGATTGTGCCACCCAGGATGGATGAGTACATCGCAGTCAATATGGAAATTCAGCGAATCTTTCAGAATTATGGCAGTCCAGATGATATTTATCCATACTCTATTGATGAGGGCTTTATTGACCTGACTAGTTCGCTCAACTATTTCATCCCAGATAAGAGTCTCTCTCGCAAAGACAAGCTGGATATGCTTTCTGCTCGTATTCAGAGGGATATTTGGAGGCAGACAGGGATCTACTCTACAGTGGGCATGTCAAATGCCAATCCTTTAATGGCCAAGTTGGCTCTGGATAATGAAGCCAAGCACACTCGGACCATGAGGGCCAACTGGTCTTACCAGGATGTGGAAGAGAAGGTCTGGTCCATTCCCAAGATGACGGATTTTTGGGGGATTGGCAGGCGGATGGAGAAACGCTTGCATGCTCTGGGGATTTTTTCCATCAAGGAATTGGCAACCAGTAATCCCGACCAGCTAAAGAAGGTTCTGGGTCAGGCTGGTCTGCGTTTGTGGTTTCATGCTAACGGGATTGATGAGAGCAATGTTCATAAGCCCTATAAAGCCAAATCCAAGGGCTTGGGGAATTCTCAAATCTTGCCGAGAGACTACGTGAAGCTACGGGATATTGAAATTATTCTTCGAGAAATGGCTGAGCAGGTGGCTATTAGATTGAGAAGGTCTGGCAAGAAAATAACCCTTGTCTCTATCTATGTCGGTTTCTCTAAACAGGAGGTCAGGTCGTCTATTCACACACAAATGAAGGTCGAACCGACCAATAATACAGCTGTCTTAACGGATTATGTTTTGAAGCTATTTCATAACAAATACACTTCTGGAGCGGTTAGAAGTGTCGGAGTTAACTATTCAGGCTTTGTGGATGAGTCCTTTGGTTTGATTTCCCTTTTTGATGATGTTGACAAGTTAGAAAAAGAAGAAAGGCTCCAGACGGCCATTGACTCCATTCGGGAACAATTTGGTTTCACTTCTCTTTTAAGAGCCAATGCACTGGAAGAAGCCTCTAGGAGTCTTGCCAGAAGCAAGCTGATTGGAGGTCATTCTGCTGGAGGATTAGATGGATTAAAATGATTGATCGTTCTTATTTACCTTTTCAATCCGCGCGAGATTATCAAGATCCAGGTATGCAGAAGTGGATGGGGTTTTACCTCTCAGAACACACCAGTTCGCTCAGTGAAGAAAAAAACCGTGTTGATTTTTCGATAGATTTGGCCCCAGTTGAGAAACTACATTTACTTTCTCAGCTTTATGTTGGCCAACTTAAGGGAAGTTTTGTGGTAAAGGAAAAGAAGCAGAAAATCACCATCATCGGTGTGGTGAGAGAGTTATCACCTCAGACTCTATCTATTAGGACAAACGAGGGATATAGGTTGATAGAGGTTGCAGATATCCTAGAAATTCGACTGTGGGAGGAGGGAGTTTATGACTAGAAAAGAGCTGTATGAAAACAAACTGCAGATGGATTATTTTTCAGATGACTATATTCGTTTTGAAGAGGATTTTCAAAAATACTCTGCCATGAACATACCCTTGACTTTCTTGATTGATGACATCCTACGAACCATGGCGATGAATCAGAAAAACTACTTTGTCTTAAACAAGGAAAATGCCAAGGATGGGCGAGAGCATCGTTTTTATTTTAGGGTGGTAACGGAAAAAGCGTGTCCTAGAAATAGGACCTATACATACTCAGGAGTCAAGAATAGCAGTCAGTAGTGTCTTGTTTGCTATGAATGTATCATTTTTACAACACTTCATGGTTCATATCATGGGGTGTTTTTCTATTTAAGTCAAAGCCAATCAAAAAATCTCACTATTCTTAGGCTAAAGGAGAACTAATCATAGTGAGATTGTGAAATTATAGTAGGGTTCGTATGGCCTCTTCAATTTGTTTTGGGTCTGTTTTTGAAGAGAAGCGTTTAAAGACTTGCCCATCACGATCGATGAGAAATTTAGCGAAATTCCATTCGATTCGTTTTCCTAGTGGGCCAGATTTCTGGTCTTTCAACCAGACATAGAGGGGATCTGCTTCCTTACCGTTGACCTTAATCTTGGCAAAACGTGGGAAGCTGGTCTGATAATGTAGGCTACAGAAGCTGTTGATTTCCTCTGCGCTACCTGGTGCTTGCCCCATAAACTGATTGCAAGGGAAGTCTAAGATTTCAAAACCTTGTTCTTGATAGCGATCATAGAGTTCTTGAAGTCCTTGGTACTGGGGCGTTAAACCACATCCAGTAGCAGTGTTGACAACCAAGAGAATCTTACCACGATAGGTCTCTAGTGGAGTTTCTTGATGGTCTTGGTTCAAGACTGAAAAATCGTATAGTGAAGTCATTGCTTGCTTTTCTCCTTCTGTTTGGTATTTTTAGGAGTTTTTTCCTCCTGTAGGGATAGAAAACCGTAGGTCAGGGTTCCAAAAATGCTACCGATAATCAGGCCATACATCAGGAAAGGGACACTTTTATCGAATTGCATGAGCAACTTCCCAAAATCTGAAAAGGACATCTGCTGAACGAAGACTTTATGAAAGATGAGTAAGGTAAAGAAGCCGATCTGAAGGCCGATAAACACAACCCAGCTTCGAAATTTGATTTGGGCTTTGCTGTAGGTTTTGAGGATGATTTCTGACTTATCATCTTTTTTTCCAGATGGAGTTCTTTGACAGCTCTTTTGAGCTTTTTTAAAGTAATGAAACAAAAATGAGTCCAGAGTAAACGTAGGGCATGGCATAGCGAACAGCTTTCTATGAAGCGTCCAAATAACAGATAAAAACAAGAAGAGGAAGAAGGAAGAATAAAACGATTTGGACCATGGAGCGGGCACAGGCTTTGTAGATAATCTCTTGACGGCATTCATCAAAAGGGGCCCTTGGATATGAAAGAGATTTCGAAGTAAGCGAGTGGTTAAGTCATCTTTTTTCATGCTAGTAACCTCCTAAATGAGCGGTTTTTGATTGACTTCTTTAACGATTTGATAGAGATAATAAAGATAAGTGATAGAAGAAAGGATAGCGATAGTGAGCAGTAAATAATACTTCCAATTGCTTGAGATGAGCATCAGTTGTGGTAAAGATAGCATCATAAAGCACAGTGCTAAGTTGAGTATGCGCGTTTTTTGGGAGTCGATCTTTAGATAAGTCAATCCTTTGTTGAGTGCTGGGACAAAGACTGGAAGGAGGACTATATCGTAGATTGGCAAGTTCCCTGAAACGATGATGGAGATGAGCAGTGAAGCAAACAAAAGATGATAGGTAAGTAAAGTTAGTAATGATTTCATAGGGTACCTCTTAATTCTGGTCTTTTTTAGCTCTTGCAATACGAAGTGAGTCGACAATATGCATCATCACTCCGAAAAAGAAAGCTCCCAGTATAGTTTTAAAAATATGTTTTGTATTTAGAAGAGAAGTGATAAAATTTGGATTTTCACTTGTTAGGGTATCAATGAGTGGAATTATAAAAAATATCACTATTCCATAAATCGAACCTGCTTTCAGACCAGGATGACGTAACTGTTTCTTTTCTTTTTTCATGAGTTTCCTCCTAATCATTATCCTGATCTTTCTTGGCTTTTGCAATGCGACGGGAGATGAGGAACTGTATAACCACTCCGAAAAAGACAGACTGGAGGATGCTTGAAAAAATATTTTTAAAAGCGAGAAGTGACTGAAAGATAGTCCTGACTCTCACCTAGCAGTATACTGGAGAAGAGGGGTTGTAAAAAAACATCCATTAGATCCATAGAACTATTCCAGCTTTCAGACCAGGGTAATGTAGTTGCTTACTTTCTTTCTCACTCAGCATATCTGGTTCAATAGCTGTAATCCCTGTTTTTTGCATTTGGTAGGTGAGATATCCAGCAACGATGAGGGCAATCACTAAAATTAGAGGAGGATAGACTAGAGCCACTAGTTGAGGATATTTATAGGCCAGAACGAGCGGAATAAGATTGCCGAAAATTATCAGATAAAAGAGGAAGATAAAGACTTGATTGCCGATACGATCAGCCTCGCGTCGTTTGTATTCGTCAAGTGGATCAGAAATACCGTATGTGCGTTTGATCAGTTTTTCAGTGAAGGTTTCTTTTTTCATGAGTTTGCTCCTTTTTTAAAAATTATCCTCCCAAAAGAGACTGTTGAGGTCAGTTTGGAGGCTACGAGCGAGATTGAGACAGAGTTCCAGGGTTGGATTGTACTTGTCGTTTTCAATCATATTGATGGTTTGTCTCGAGACACCGATATCCTTGGCTAGCTCGAGCTGGGAAATACCCAGTTCCTTGCGAAATTCTTTCACACGATTCATCTGGTCTCCTTTCTGATTTATGTCGTATATATTTGACTACATTATATTCTTCTATGGAGTTAATGTCAAGTATATTTGACATATTTCTTAAAGAAATCTTACTTGTTTTTGATCGATTTGTCTGACTAGTGCAAGCTGGTCGGATTTGTGGTAAAATAGATAGGATATGACAAAAGAATTTCATCATGTAACGGTCTTGCTCCACGAAACGATTGATATGCTCGACGTAAAACCTGACGGTATCTACGTTGACGCGACTTTGGGTGGAGCAGGCCATAGCGAGTATTTATTAAGTAAATTAAGTGAAAAGGGCCATCTCTATGCCTTTGATCAGGACCAGAATGCCATTGACAATGCGCAAAAACGCTTGGCACCCTACATTGAGAAGGGAATGGTGACCTTTATCAAGGATAACTTCCGTCATTTACAGGCACGTTTGCGCGAAGCTGGTGTTCAAGAAATTGATGGAATTTGTTATGACTTGGGAGTGTCTAGTCCTCAATTGGACCAGCGTGAGCGTGGTTTTTCTTATAAAAAGGATGCGCCACTGGACATGCGGATGAATCAGGATGCTAGTCTGACAGCCTATGAAGTGGTGAACCACTATGACTATCATGACTTGGTTCGTATTTTCTTCAAGTATGGTGAGGATAAATTCTCTAAACAGATTGCCCGTAAGATTGAGCAAGCGCGTGATCTGAAACCTATCGAGACTACGACTGAATTGGCAGAAATTATCAAGTCGGCCAAACCTGCCAAGGAGCTCAAGAAGAAGGGCCATCCTGCTAAGCAGATTTTCCAGGCTATTCGAATTGAAGTCAATGATGAACTGGGAGCGGCAGATGAGTCCATCCAGCAGGCTATGGAGATGTTGGCTCTGGATGGTAGAATCTCAGTGATTACCTTCCATTCGCTAGAAGACCGCTTGACCAAGCAATTGTTCAAGGAAGCTTCAACAGTTGAAGTTCCAAAAGGTTTGCCCTTCATCCCAGATGATCTCAAGCCCAAGATGGAATTGGTATCCCGTAAGCCAATTTTGCCAAGTGCAGAAGAATTAGAAGCCAATAACCGCTCGCATTCAGCCAAGTTGCGCGTGGCCAGAAAAATTCACAAGTAAGAGGAAAAAATGGTAGATAAGAAAGAAACAACCAGTCAATTCTTGCAGAATCGTATAAAAAAATTCTCCCGTGTGGAGAAGGCTTTTTATCTTTCCATTGCGTTTACAGCTCTCATTTTGGCATTGAGTATTATCTTTATGCAGACTCGACTCCTACAAGTACAAAATGATCTGACAAAAATCAATGCGCAGATAGAAGAGAAGAAGACAGAGTTGGATGATGCCAAAGCAAGAGGTAAATGAATTGATTTGAGTGCAGAGCGCTTGAAAGAAATCGCAGATTCAAAAAGGACTTTGAAAATTGAATAACGAGAAATATCCGATCAGCGGAGTAAGATATGAAGTGGACAGAAAAAGAATAACCCGATTTGCGATTAGAAAATCGTAAATCTCCAGCAGAAAACCGTAGAAATAGTTGGCAAGTACATCAGCTTTTGTAGCTGTCGTCCCTTTTTCGCTCTCTTTTTGGTCAATTTTGCTGTTATAATCGGGAAGAGGTAGTAAATTTGGAACGGATCTAGTCAAAAGAGGCTAAGAAAGGTTCACCAAACAACCTCGAACAGTCCCTGCCAAACGTGGGACTATCTATGACCGAAATGGAGTCCCGATTGCTGAGGATGCGACTTCCTATAACGTATATGCTGTCATTGATAAAAAATACAAGTCGGCAACGGGGAAAATTCTTTATGTAGAGGATTCTCAGTTTAATAAGGTAGCAGAAGTCTTTCCATAAGTATTTGGATATGGATGAAGCTTATGTGAAAGAGCAACTGGCTCAACCAAATCTGACCCAGGTTTCCTTTGGTACAAAAGGAAATGGGATTACTTATGCCAATATGATGGCGATTAAAAAAGATCTTAAAAGAGGCTAGTGTTGAAGGGAATTGACTTTACAACTAGCCCTAATAGAAGTTACCCAAATGGACAATTCGCTTCTAGTTTTATTGGTTTAGCTCAACTCCATGAAAATGAGGATGGTAGCAAGAGTTTGTTAGGGGAACTTCTGGTTTAGAGAGTTCCTTGAATACTATTCTTGCAGGGACAGATGGGATTATTACCTATGAAAAAGACCGTTTAGGAAATATCGTCCCAGGTACGGAACTGGTATCGCAACAAACTGTGGATGGCAAGGATGTTTATACAACATTGTCTAGTCACGCTTCAATCCTTTCATGGAAACTCAGATGGATGCCTTTCTAGAAAAAAAGTAAAAAGGTAAGTATATGACCGCGACCTTGGTCAGTGCCAAGACTGGGGAAATTCTTGCAACGACGCAGACGACCAACCTTTGATGCAGATACTAAGGAAGGACTCACCAAAGGACTTTGTTTGGCGTGATATCCTTTATCAAAGTAACTATGAACCAGGGATCAGCCATGAAGGTTATGACGCTAGCTTCTTCTATTGATAATAATACCTTCCCAGGAGGAGAATACTTCAATAGCAGTGAATTAAAAATAGCGGATGCGACGATTCGAGATTGGGACGTCAATGATGGTTTGACTACTGGTGGGAATGATGACTTTTCTCAAGGTTTTCGCTCACTCCAGTAATGTTGGGATGAGTCTACTTGAACAAAAAGATGGGAGATGCTACATGGCTTTGGATTATCTAAACCGCTTTAAAGTTTGGGGTTCCGACTCGTTTTGGCTTGACGGATGAATATGCAGGTCAACTTCCCTGCTGATAATATTGTTAAATATTGCTCATGAGTTCATTTGGACAGAGGGATTTCAGTAACGCAGACGCAAATGCTTCGTGCCTTTTACAGCTATTGCCAATGATGGAGTCATGCTAGAACCCTAAATTTATTACGTGCCTTGTATGATCCCAAAATGATCAAATCTGTTCGTAAATCTCAAAAAGAAATTGTAGGGAAATCCCTGTTTCGAAAGATGCAGCCAGTCAAACTCGGACTCACATGGTCTTTGGTAGGAACGGATCCTAGTATATGGAACTATGTATAATCATAGTACAGGAAAAGCAACTGTAACTGTTCCAGGTCAAAATGTAGCCCTCAAGTCCGGTACAGCCCAGATTGCCGATGAGAAAAAAATGGAGGGTTACTTAGTTGGTTCTACCAACTACATTTTTCTCGGTTGTATCGATGAACCCTGCTGAAAATCCTGATTTTTATCTCTATGTAACGGTTCAACAGCCTGAGCATTATTCAGGTATCCAGTTGGGAGAATTTGCCAATCCCAATCTTTGGAGAGGGCATTGGCTATGAAAGAATCTCTCAACCTTCAATCTACCAGCCAAGAATTTTAGATCAGGTAACGAATCAGAGTCGTCTTATGCAATGCCTAGCATCAAGGATATTTCACCTGGTGATTTGGCGGAAGCCTTACGCCGAAATATTGTGCAACCAATCGTTGTAGGTACTGGAACAAAGATTAAAGAATCATCTGTAGAAGAAGGGACCAATCTTGCACCAAACCAACAAGTTCTCCTCTTTATCGGATAAAGGTAGAAGAAAGTTCCAGATATGTATGGTTGGACAAAAAGCAGACTGCTGAGACCTTTTTGCTAAATGGTTAGATATTGAACTTGAATTTGAAGGTTCAGGCTCTACTGTTCAGAAGCAGGATGTTCGTGACTAATACAGCTATCAAAGAAACATTAAAAAAATTAAATTAACTTTAGGAGACTAATATGTTTATTTCTATCAGTGCTGGAATTGTGACATTTTTACTAACTTTAGTAGGAATTCCAGCCTTTATCCAATTTTATAGAAAGGCGCAAATTACAGGCCAGCAGATGCATGAGGATGTCAAACAGCACCAGGCAAAAGCTGGGACTCCTACAATGGGAGGTTTGGTTTTCTTAATTGCTTCTGTTTTAGTTGCTTTCTTTTTCGCCCTATTTAGTAATCAACTCAGCAATAATGTCGGTATGATTTTATTTATCTTGGTTCTTTATGGATTTTAATCGGATTTTTAGATGACTTCCTTAAGGTCTTCCGAAAAATCAATGAGGGACTAAATCCCAAGCAGAAATTGGCTCTTCAGCTTCTAGGTGGCGTTATTTTCTACCTTTTCTATGAGCGCGGTGGAGATATGCTTTCTGTCTTTGGTTACCAAGTGCATCTAGGGATTTTCTATATTGTCTTCGCTCTTTTCTGGCTAGTCGGTTTTTCAAACGCAGTCAAACTTGACAGACGGCATTGACGGTCTAGCTAGTATTTCCGTTGTGATTAGTTTGTCTGCCTATGGAGTTATTGCCTATGTGCAAGGTCAGATGGATATCCTTCTAGTGATTCTTGCCATGATTGGTGGTTTGCTTGGTTTCTTTGTCTTTAACCATAAGCCTGCTAAGGTTTTTATGGGAGATGTGGGAAGTTTGGCTCTCGGTGGAATGCTGGCAGCTATCTCTATGGCCCTCCACCAAGAATGGACTCTCTTGATTATCGGAATTGTTTATGTCTTTGAAACAACTTCGGTCATGATGCAAGTCAGCTATTTCAAACTGACAGGTGGTAAACGTATTTTCCGTATGACGCCTGTGCATCACCATTTTGAGCTTGGAGGATTGTCTGGTAAAGGAAATCCTTGGAGCGAGTGGAAGGTTGACTTCTTCTTTTGGGGAGTGGGGCTTCTAGCAAGTCTCTTAACCCTAGCAATTTTATATTTGATGTAAGAATGGCACCCTGATGTTCAGTTTCAGGGTGTTTTTGCATTCTAAAAAATATTGGTCAATTAAAGTCAAATCTCTTGACCTTTTCTGACTAATGTAGTATATTATGAACTAAAGTAAGAGCAAACTAAAAGTGCAAAAGCACTGTTTTGAGCTTAGATAGAACACGGGGTTTGAAGAGTTTTTTAAGAGTATTATTTAAAATAGAAAGAGGTGGGGTCTATGTTTAATCTAGAAATCTTCAGAAGTAAAGATAGTCTACTCCTGCTTGAAAAAGAAAAACCAGAAATAGTACGTAGAGTAGCGATTTAGCTAGTCTAAATTTTTTAAAACAAAGGTCAAAGATAGTCAATATCAGTAATAATAAGATAATAAAAAAAGAGGTAAAGAATATGAATAACAACTTTAATAATTTTAACAACATGGATGATTTATTTAACCAATTGATGGGTGGTATGCGAGGATATAGTTCTGAAAATCGTCGTTACTTGATTAATGGACGTGAAGTGACACCTGAGGAATTTGCTCACTATCGTGCGACTGGTCAATTACCAGGAAATGCAGAAGTTGATGGAAAAATGTCACAACAGGCATCAGGTATGAAACCAGACGGTGTCCTTGCAAAACTAGGTCGAAACTTGACTGCAGAAGCGCGTGAGGGCAAGCTGGATCCTGTTATCGGACGAAACAAGGAAATTCAAGAAACATCTGAAATTCTTTCACGTCGTACCAAGAATAATCCTGTTTTGGTCGGAGACGCAGGTGTTGGTAAGACAGCAGTTGTCGAAGGTCTAGCACAAGCCATTGTGAATGGTGATGTTCCAGCTGCTATTAAGAATAAGGAAATTATTTCCATTGATATCTCAGGTCTTGAGGCTGGCACTCAATATCGCGGTAGTTTTGAAGAAAACGTTCAAAACCTAGTAAATGAAGTGAAAGAAGCAGGGAATATTATTCTCTTCTTTGATGAAATTCACCAAATTCTCGGTGCTGGTAGCACTGGTGGAGACAGTGGTTCTAAGGGGCTTGCGGATATTCTCAAGCCAGCTCTCTCTCGTGGTGAATTGACAGTGATTGGGGCAACGACTCAAGACGAATACCGTAACACCATCTTGAAGAATGCAGCTCTTGCTCGTCGTTTCAACGAAGTCAAGGTCAATGCTCCTTCAGCAGAGGATACATATAAAATTCTTCAAGGAATTCGTGACCTCTATCAACAACACCACAATGTTATTTTGCCAGATGAAGTCTTAAAAGCTGCCGTTGATTATTCTGTTCAATACATTCCTCAACGTAGCTTGCCAGATAAGGCTATCGACCTTGTCGACGTAACGGCGGCTCACTTGGCAGCTCAGCATCCTGTAACAGATGTTCATGCTGTTGAACGGGAGATCGAGGTAGAAAAAGACAAGCAAGAAAAAGCTGTTGAGGCAGAAGATTTTGAAGCAGCTCTAAACTATAAAACACGCATTGCAGAATTGGAAAAGAAAATCGAAAACCATACAGAAGATATGAAAGTGACTGCAAGTGTCAACGATGTGGCTGAATCTGTAGAACGTATGACGGGTATTCCAGTATCTCAAATGGGGGCTACGGACATCGAACGTTTGAAAGATATGGCCCATCGCTTGGAACACAAGGTAATCGGCCAAGACAAGGCGGTAGAAGCGGTGGCTCGTGCTATCCGTCGTAACCGTGCAGGATTTGATGAAGGCAATCGCCCAATCGGTAGCTTCCTCTTTGTAGGTCCAACTGGGGTTGGTAAGACCGAGCTCGCTAAGCAATTGGCGCTCGATATGTTTGGAACTAAGGATGCGATCATTCGTTTGGATATGTCTGAATACAGTGACCGCACAGCTGTCTCTAAGCTGATCGGTACAACAGCTGGTTATGTGGGGTATGATGACAATAGCAATACCTTGACAGAACGTGTTCGTCGCAATCCATACTCTATCATTCTCTTGGATGAGATTGAAAAGGCGGATCCTCAAGTCATTACCCTTCTCCTTCAAGTTTTGGATGATGGTCGTTTGACTGATGGCCAAGGAAATACCGTTAACTTTAAAAACACAGTCATTATCGCAACTTCAAACGCAGGCTTTGGTTACGAAGCTAACTTGACAGAAGATGCGGATAAACCAGAATTGATGGATCGTTTGAAACCTTACTTCCGTCCAGAATTCCTTAACCGTTTCAATGCTGTCATCGAATTCTCACACTTGAGCAAAGAAGATCTTTCTAAGATTGTGGACTTAATGTTGGCTGAAGTCAACCAAACCTTGGCTAAGAAAGAGATTGATTTGGAAGTCAGTCAAGCAGCTAAGGACTATATCACAGAAGAAGGTTATGACGAAGTCATGGGTGTTCGTCCTCTCCGTCGCGTGGTTGAACAAGAAATTCGTGATAAGGTGACAGACTTCCACTTGGATCACCTAGATGCCAAACACCTAGAAGCAGATATGGAAGATGGCGTCTTGGTCATTCGTGAAAAAGCCTAAGACAGAATTTTGAGCATAAAAAAGAAGGAACCAGCTGAAAAAAAACTGGTTCCTTTTTTTGTGTTTAGATGACATGGCGTTCAAAGGCATCATCTGAAATCCCTTGTTCTAGGATGAGTTTTGCCCATTCTTTAGCAGAAAAGAGGCTGTGGTCCTTATAGTTTCCGCAAGATTCGATGGTTGTTCCAGGGACGTCTTCCCAAGTAGTAGTTTCAGCGATTTCCTTGAGCGAATCCTTGATAACAGCTGCGATTTCAGCACTAGTGTGACGTCCCCACATAATCATGTGGAAGCCTGTGCGGCAACCAAATGGTGAACAGTCAATCATACCGTCAATTCGGGTACGGATGAGTTTGGCTAAGAGGTGCTCGATAGTGTGAAGGCCAGCGGTAGGGATAGAGTCTTCGTTTGGTTGTACCAAGCGAATATCATAATTGGAGATAACGTCTCCCTTTGGTCCTGTTTCTTCCCCAATCAAGCGAACATAGGGTGCTTTAACAATGGTGTGGTCAAGTTCAAAACTTTCAACAATAACTTCTTTTGACATGGTAAATCCTTTCAGTTTTCTTCTTTCATTATAACACAAAGCTGGCTCCTGATATAGAGAGAAAACCTCTCCAAGAGTGGAGAGGTTGAAATCTTTATTTACGATACAAGCGGTCGTATTGGTAGTATGGGTCAAAGGTTACGTTGATACCCAATTTGCGAAGGACATTCTTGTCTTCATCAGTCAAGATGATGGTTGAGTGGGCTTCGCTTCCTTTGAGGTTACCAAGCTCTTCCATAGCACGAGCAGCATCAGGATTTCTGTAGCTGTGATAGCAAGTGCAATCAGGATTTCATTTGAATGAAGGCGTGGATTGCGGCTACCGAGATGATCGATTTTAAGACCTTGGATTGGCTTAACAACTTCAGGTTCGATTAGTTTTACTTCTTTCACAATGTCAGCTGATTTCTTGATGGCGTTGATAAGAGCAGCTGCTGTAGGACCAAAGAGTTCTGAGTTCTTACCTGTGACGATTTCCCCATTTGGCAATTCAAGGGCTAGGGCTGGTCCGCCAGTTTCTTCTGCTTTTTGACGTGCAGCAACAGCAACCTTGCGGTCTGCAGGTGTGATACCGAGGTCGTTCATGAGTAACTCGATTTTCTTGACAGCTGCTTCACCAACTTTTTCGGCTTTAAAATCAAGAACAGTTTGATAGTAACGGCGGATGATTTCTTGTTTAGAAGCTTCGACAGCAGCTTCATCATCTGTAATAGCGAAACCAACCATGTTGACACCCATATCTGTCGGAGAAGCGTATGGAGATTTACCAAGGATACGTTCTAACATGCGCTTGAGCACTGGGAAAATCTCGATATCACGGTTGTAGTTGACAGTGGTCTCTCCGTAGGTTTGGAGATGGAAGGGGTCGATCATGTTGACATCATCAAGGTCTGCTGTGGCAGCCTCGTAGGCCAAGTTAACTGGATGATGAAGGGGAAGATTCCAAACTGGGAAGGTTTCAAATTTCGCGTAGCCAGACTTGATACCATTGATTTGGTCGTGGTACATATTGGACATACAGGTTGCCAATTTTCCAGAACCAGGTCCAGGAGCGGTTACGACAATCAAGTTGCGACTGGTTTTGATGTAGTCAGTTTTTCCCCATGCCTTCTGGAGAAATGATATGATCCATATCCGTCGGATATCCTTTGATTGGATAATGAAGATAAGAATCAATCCCGTTTTTCTCAAGTTGGTTGCGGAAAGCATCTGCAGCGGGTTGACCAGCGTACTGTGTGATGACAACAGAGCCAACAAAAATTCCCAATTCATTGAATTTATCAATCAAACGAAGAACTTCTTGGTCATAAGAAATGCCCAAGTCACCACGTGCTTTGGAATGTTCGATGTTGTTAGCATTAATGGCAATTACAACCTCGACTTGCTCTTTCAATTCTTGCAAGAGCTTGATTTTGTTGTCAGGCTCATAACCAGGAAGAACACGAGCAGCGTGAAAATCTTCTAACATTTTGCCACCAAACTCCAAGTAGAGCTTGCCGTCAAATTGGTTAATGCGCTCCAAAATGTGGTCGCGCTGTAGATTCAAATATTGTTCAGAACTAAAAGCTTGTTTTTTCATTTTTTTACCTCTGACCTCTATTATAATAAAAAAATTGGAAGTTAGGAAACTATGGAGTTAAAAAAGGAATCAAAAAGATTAGGCAAACGCTTGCACAAAATTCTGAAAAGCGCTATCATAGACTGTAGATTATTAAAATAATGAGGTAAACAGATGCAAGAAAAATGGTGGCACAATGCCGTAGTCTATCAAGTCTATCCCAAGAGTTTTATGGATAGCAACGGAGATGGAATGGGTGATTTGCCAGGTATTACCAGTAAGTTAGACTATCTAGCCAAGTTAGGAATTACAGCGATTTGGCTTTCTCCAGTTTATGACAGTCCTATGGATGATAATGGCTATGATATTGCTGATTATCAAGCGATTGCAGCTATTTTCGGAACCATGGAGGATATGGACCAACTGATCGCGGAAGCTAAGAAGCGTGATATTCGTATCATCATGGACTTAGTGGTCAATCATACTTCAGATGAGCATGCTTGGTTTGTCGAGGCCTGTGAAAATCCTGATAGCCCTGAACGAGACTACTATATCTGGCGGGATGAACCCAACGATTTGGAGTCTATCTTTAGTGGGTCTGCTTGGGAGTACGATGAAAAGTCAGGTCAGTACTATCTCCACTTTTTCAGCAAGAAGCAACCTGATCTCAACTGGGAAAATGAAAAACTTCGTCAGAAAATTTATGAGATGATGAACTTTTGGATTGATAAAGGCATCGGTGGTTTCCGTATGGATGTTATTGACATGATTGGGAAAATTCCTGACGAGAAGGTGGTTAATAATGGTCCTATGCTCCATCCTTATCTCAAGGAGATGAATCAAGCGACCTTTGGAAATCAGGATCTTTTGACAGTAGGGGAAACATGGGGAGCAACTCCAGAGATTGCCAAGCACTACTCTGATCCAAAGGGGCAAGAATTGTCTATGGTCTTCCATTTTGAACATATCGGTCTTCAGTATCAGGAAGGTCAGCCTAAATGGCACTATCAAAAAGAACTGAATATTGCTAAGTTAAAAGAGATTTTCAACAAATGGCAGACAGGATTAGGGGTTGAGGACGGTTGGAATTCGCTCTTTTGGAACAATCATGACCTTCCTCGTATCGTCTCAATCTGGGGAAATGACCAAGAATACCGCGAAAAATCTGCCAAAGCCTTTGCAATATTGCTTCATCTCATGAGAGGGACTCCTTATATCTACCAAGGTGAGGAGATTGGGATGACCAACTATCCGTTTGAAACACTGGACCAAGTAGAAGATATTGAATCCCTCAACTATGCGCGTGAAGCTCTTGAAAAAGGTGTTCCGATGGAAGAAATCATGGACAGTATCCGTGTCATTGGACGTGACAATGCCCGCACTCCTATGCAATGGGACGAGAGCAAAAACGCTGGTTTCTCAACAGGTCAACCTTGGTTGGCAGTGAATCCAAACTATCAAGCAATCAACGTTCAAGAAGCGCTGGTAAATCCAGATTCTATTTTTTATACTTATCAGAAGTTGGTCCAAATTCGTAAGGAGAATAGCTGGCTGATTCGAGCTGACTTTGACCTATTGGGAACAGCTGACAAGGTCTTTGCTTATATCCGTAAAGATGGCGACCGTCGTTTCCTAGTTGTGGCCAACTTGTCCAATGAAGAGCAAGACTTGACCGTAGAAGGAAACGTCAAATCGGTCTTGATTGAAAACACCGTGGCTCAGGAAGTCTTTGAAAAACAAATCTTAGCTCCATGGGATGCTTTCTGTGTGGAAATGACTAACTAAAAAGTGAGAACCTTGAGCCTTAGAGTTTGAATTTTTTACTAAAAGTTTTTCAGAGAACTCTTTTAAAAATATTTGTTAGAATTTTCTAAAAAATCTCTCAAAAGCTCTTGCATTTATAGAAAAATAGGTTATAATGGTGAAAAACCTATCTTAAAGGAGATTGACTATGAAATCGAAAAAGTGGCTCTTAGGAGCGGGAGTGACCTTGAGTGCGGCCTTTCTTTTGGCAGCTTGTGGTAAAAGCGAAAAGAATGCGGACGCTCCTAAAACATTTTCTTATGTCTACGCTATGGATCCATCATCTTTGGACTACAGCGTGACGAGCAAGAGCTCAACTTCTGACGTTATAGCAAACGTTGTCGATGGCCTTTGGAAAATGATAAGTATGGAAACTTAATTCCATCGCTTGCGGAAGACTGGTCCGTTTCTAAAGATGGTTTGACTTACACCTACAAACTTCGTAAGGGTGTAAAATGGTATACTTCTGAGGGTGAAGAGTATGCCGAAGTTAAGGCTCAAGATTTTGTTACAGGTTTGAAACATGCAGCTGATGGTAAATCAGACGGTCTCTCTCTCCTTCAAGATTCAATTAAAGGATTGGCTGCCTATATCAGTGGTGAAAGTAACGACTTTTCTACTGTAGGTGTAAAAGCTGTTGATGATTACACGGTTGAATATACGCTCAACAAGCCAGAAAGTTTCTGGAATTCTAAAGTCACAACTGCAACCATGCTTCCAGTGAATGAAGAATTTTTGAATTCTAAAGGAAAAGACTACGGAACTCCTACTCCGTCAAGTATTCTTTATAATGGTCCTTATCTATTGAAATCATTGACGTCAAAATCTGCTATCGAATATGAAAAAAATCCAAACTACTGGGATAAGGACAATGTCAAAATTGATAATGTTAAATTGACATTCTATGATGGTTCAGATCAAGAATCCTTAATTCGTAGCTTTACACAAGGTGCCTATACCACTGCACGTCTTTTTCCAGCAAGCTCAAACTTTGAGTCAACTAAGAAAGAGTACGGAGATAAGATTGTCTATAGTCCACAAGAGGCAACAAGCTACTACCTCACTGTGAACGTAAACCGCCAGTCTTACAATAAAACAGCTAAAACAGATGAGTCACAAAAAACATCAACAAAAGAAGCTCTTCTCAATAAGAACTTCCGTCAGGCTCTTAATTTTGCATTTAATCGCCACGCCTATACAGCTCAATTAAATGGCGAAGAAGGTGCGGATAAGATTATTCGTAATAGTCTAGTGCCAGATAACTATGTTCAAGTAGCTGGGAAGACTTTCGGGCAGCTGGCTCAGGATGAACTGCTGAAATATGGAGAGCAATGGAAAGATGTGACTCTCACAGATGGCAAGGATACAATTTACAATCCTACAAAGGCCAAGTCTGCGTTTGAGAAAGCGAAGTCAGAATTGCAAACAAAGGGAGTAAGTTTCCCGATTCATTTGGATGTACCAGTAGAACAGACGGATGTAGTTGCAGTTCAACAGACAAATTCATTAAAACAATCGATTGAAGAAACATTGGGAACTGAGAATGTAATTATAGATGTTCTTCAAATGACGGATAATGAGAAGGAAATTATTACTTCTCAAGCTAAAGTTCCAACCCAAAAAGATTATGATTTGAATGGAACTGGTTGGGGACCAGATTATCAAGATCCAGCAACCTATCTCAATATTTTAGATGCTAAGAAGGGTTCTGCTTTGAAGCATCTAGGTATAACAAAGGGCAAGGATCCTGAAGTCATGGCGAAAGTTGGATTGGATGAATACAAGAAGCTTTTGGATGATGCTGCATCTGAGACAAGTAATCTTGATAAACGATACGAAAAGTATGCTAAAGCACAGGCTTGGGTTACTGATAGTTCACTTCTTATTCCAGTTGCTTCTTCAGGTGGCTCTCCTATGGTTAGTCGTACTGTGCCATTCACCAAAGCTTATTCACAGGTCGGAATTAAGGGGGATCCATTTATTTTCAAAGGTATGCAACTTCAAAATGATATCGTAACAACTAACGAGTATGAGGCAGCTCTTAAAAAGTGGCAAAAGGAAAAACTCGAATCTAATGCTCAGTATCAAAAGGATTTAGAAAAACACGTAAAATGAGTCTAGGCTCATTTCTACAAATGGCTTTTTAATCAATAAATCACATAAAAACAAGGGAGGACTGTATGAAAGACAGAAATCCTTTGTTTTTTTTATAACGAAAGTTTATAAACTTTCATTCTAGAAATTCAATTAACTTTACAAATTTCCACTATTTTGGTAAAATAAACTTATGTTATAAAAACTAACATAAAGGAGAAAGAAGATGACTACAAAAAAGCGTGTTCTTAGCGCAGGCCTGACCTTTGCGGCTGCCTTGCTTTTAGCTGCTTGCGGACAATCAGGTTCAGATACAAAGACTTACTCATCAACCTTTAGTGGAAACCCAACTACATTTAACTATTTATTAGACTACTACGCTGATAATACAGCTATTATTACTAACCTAGTTGATGGTTTGCTTGAAAATGACAACCACGGAAACCTAGTTCCATCTTTGGCAGAGGACTGGTCTGTTTCAAGCGACGGTCTGACTTATACCTATAAACTGAGAAAAGATGCCAAATGGTTCACAGCTGACGGTGAAGAGTATGCCCCAGTCAAGGCACAAGATTTTGTGACAGGGATTAAGTACGCAGTGGACAATAAATCACAGGCCATTGACTTGATACAAAACTCGATCAAGGGCTTGAATGATTATATTACAGGAGCGGATTCTGACTTTTCTAAGGTTGGAGTGAAAGCCATTGACGACCAGACTGTTGAGTATACTTTGGCACGTCCAGAGCCTTACTGGAATTCAAAAACAACCAACAGTATTCTTTTCCCAGTGAATGAAGAGTTTCTAAACTCAAAAGGGAAAGATTTTGGTACCCTATCTCCAGATAGCATTCTCTACAGCGGACCTTATTTGTTAAAAGATTTCACATCAAAATCATCTATCGAGTATGTGAAAAATCCGCATTACTATGATCATGACAAAGTATCAATTGAACACGTAAAATTGGCTTACTTTGATGGTTCAGACCAAGAATTGACCATCCGTAACTTTGAAAGTGGAGCTTATTCTATCGCTGGGGTTTATCCAAATAGTTCTAACTTTGCTAAGACCAAGGAGAAATATAAGGATAATATCGTCTATAGCTTGCAGGACAAGACTTCTTGGTATTTCAATTTCAACGTCAACCGTAAGGCCTACAATCACACTGCTAAAACGACAGATGAGCAGAAGAAGTCAACTGAGACAGCTGTCTTGAACAAAAACTTCCGCCAAACAGTGAACTTTGCCTTGGACCGCACAGCCTATTCTGCTCAGTCAAATGGGGAAGAAGCGGCTAGCAAGACTCTTCGTAACACCCTAGTGCCTCCAACATTTGTCCAAGTTGGAGACAAGACCTTTGGAGAAGTAGTCGCTTCTAAATTGGTCAACTATGGCACAGAATGGTCAGATATTAACTTGCAAGATGCTCAGGATGCCTATTTCAACAAAGAAAAAGCCCGAGCAAAATTTGCGGAAGCTAAAAAAGAATTGGCAAGTCAAGGTGTGACTTTCCCTATTCACTTGGATGTTGCAGTTGATCAGACAAGTAAGAATGCTGTGACAGGTATGAACTCAGTTAAGCAGACTCTTGAGTCGGTTTAGGTGCTGATAACATTGTCATTGATGTTCAACAACTTTCAACGGATGATTTTAATAATGTAGCCTTTTTAGCGCCAACACCAGCTGATCGTGACTATGATTTGAACTTTGATGGTTGGGTAGGTGACTACCAAGATCCGTCAACTTATCTTAATCCTTTCAATGCAGAGGATGGATTCTACCTCAAGATTTTTGGTCTAGATGCTCAAGAAGATAAAGCTAAGATTGCTAGCTTGGGACTTGATACTTACACCAAGATGCTCAAAGATGCAGATAGCGAAAATAAAGATGTAGCCAAACGCTATGAAAAATATGCTGAAGCACAGGCTTGGATGATTGACAATTCTCTGATTATGTCAGCCATGTCAAGTGGTGGTACAGCATCTGTAACCAAAGTAACGCCATTTACAAGAGGCTATTCACTGGTCGGCATCAAGGGTGATGGCAATAACTACAAGTACATGAAACTGCAAAAAGATACTGTGACAACCAAACAGTATGAAGAAGCTAAGACTAAATGGGAGCAAGAAAGTAAAAAAACAATCGAAAAAGCTCAAAAAGAAGCAGAAAATCATGTTAAATAAAGATGAGCGAGGTTCCGTAAGGGGCCTCGTTTTAATATCTATATAGTAAATTTATTGATGTAATTGGTTGCAAATCAAAAAGAATGTTTCGGAAAGAAGATAAAAACGCCTTACCTAAGCGGATTTATCTCACAAGTGTATTTTTTTATGATATAATAAAATGAAATAAAAATTGATAATAGAGGTATATCGTGAGTAGATCTTCGAAGCGAGCTCGTCAGGGTAAAACAAAAATATTGATTAGTTGGGGGTTGCTAGCTATCTATGCAGTACTAGCGGTCTTTTTATTGTTTTTGATTTTCAAGTACAATATGCTGGCCTTCCGATTTCTCAATATAGTGGTTGCTGTCTTAATTGTAGCCTTAGCCATCTTGTGCTTCTTTTTAATTCGGTCTAAGAAAGTTCAAAATCTAACGCTGATTTTATTACTACTGGGTGTGTTAATCAATGGAACTTCCCTCTTTGCTGTAAGTCAGTTCATTGGCTTTACCAGTCGCCTGAATGCAACATCGAATTACTCAAATTATTCGATGAGTATTGCAGTGTTAGCAGATAGTCCAATTGATAATATCAGTCAGGTAACCAGTGTGATGGGGCCTACTGGGACGGATAAGGATAATATCCAACAGTTGATGAATGATCTGAAAGCGACTCAAAACAAGGAATTGACAGTCGAAGAAAGCAGTTCCTATCTTGCAGCCTATAAGAGTTTGTTAGCTGGAGATACAAAGGCGATCCTTCTAAACAGTGTCTTTGAAAATATTATCGAATCCGAATATCCAGACTATGCTTCAAAGATTAAGAAAATCTATACCAAAGAATTAACCAAGACGGTTGAAACTCCAAAAGATGTCAAAGGTGACAGTTTCAATGTTTATATCAGCGGAATTGATACCTACGGTCCAATTAGCTCGATTTCTCGTTCGGACGTCAATATCATTATGACAGTGAATCGCGAAACGAAAAAGATTCTCTTGACAACCACACCTCGTGATTCCTATGTTCCAATTGCAGATGGAGGCAACAACCAAAAAGATAAGTTAACCCATGCGGGGATTTATGGAGTAGATGCTTCCATTCATACCCTGGAAAATCTTTACGGTATTGACTTGAACTATTACGCTCGTTTGAATTTCACCTCTTTCTTGAAATTGATTGATTTACTTGGTGGAGTTGATGTCTATAATGATCAAGAGTTTACCGCTCATACAAATGGGAAGTTCTATCCTGTAGGGAAGGTTCATCTTGATTCGGAGCAAGCTCTTGGCTTTGTGCGTGAGCGCTATTCTTTGGCAGATGGAGATCGGGATCGTGGCCGTAACCAGCAAAAGGTCATTGTTGCAATTCTGCAAAAATTAACCTCTACGGAAGCTTTGAAAAATTATGACAGTATTATAAAAGGGCTGCAAGATTCGATTCAAACCAATATGCCACTTGAAACCATGATGAACCTGGTTAATGCCCAACTTGAGAGTGGTGGAACTTATAAGATCAATTCGCAAGATCTTAAAGGAACAGGGCGTATGGATTTACCATCCTATGCCATGCCTGAGAGTAGCCTCTACATGATGGAAATTAGTGACAGCAGTTTAGAGTCAGTCAAGGCTGCAATCAATGATGTGATGGAAGGGAAATAAGACAAAATGATTGATATTCATTCGCATATCGTATTTGGTGTGGATGATGGTCCAAAATCTAAGCAAAAAGCAAGATTCTTTTGACAGAAATCTATGGATAAGAAGTACGGATTTAAGATGTAAAATATGCAATTGTATCATCTATTAAAGCAATCAATCTTGTACAATTGCTACAACAGTTTGTTAAAAAATAAAGGAGCTTAAAATGTACGATTATCTTGTCGTTGGTGCTGGTCTTTTTGGTGCAGTATTTGCCCATGAAGCAGCTTTAAAAGGAAAAAAAGTAAAAGTCATTGAAAAACGAGATCATATCGCGGGTAATATCTATACTCGTGAAGAGGAAGGAATTCAAGTTCATCAATATGGAGCTCATATCTTCCATACTTCTGATAAGGAGATTTGGGATTATGTAAATCAGTTTGCAGAGTTTAACCGTTACACAAACTCTCCAGTTGCAAATTATAAGGGAGAGATTTATAATCTTCCTTTTAATATGAATACCTTCAATAAACTTTGGGGAGTTGTGACGCCAGCAGAAGCACAGGCTAAGATTGATGAGCAACGTGCTGTTTTAAATGGCAAAACTCCTGAAAATTTGGAAGAACAGGCTATTTCTCTTGTAGGTACAGACATCTACGAAAAATTAATCAAAGACTATACAGAGAAACAGTGGGGCAAGCCAACTACAGAACTTCCAGCCTTTATCATTCGCCGTTTGCCAGTACGCCTGACCTACGATAACAACTATTTTAATGATACCTATCAAGGGATTCCAATTGGTGGTTACACTCAAATAGTTGAAAAAATGTTGGATCATGAAAACATTGATGTAGAAACAAATGTTGATTTCTTTGCCAATAAAGAACAATATATGAAGGACTTCCCTAAGATCGTCTTTACTGGTATGATTGATGAATTCTTTGACTATAAGTTGGGTGAACTAGAGTATCGTAGTCTTCGTTTTGAAAATGAGACCTTGGATATGGAAAATTACCAAGGAAATGCAGTTGTGAACTATACAGATGCAGAAACTCCATATACACGTATTATTGAACACAAACATTTTGAGTTTGGGAATCAAGAAAAGACTATCGTTACTAAGGAACATTCTAAAACATGGGAAAAAGGTGATGAGCCTTATTATCCAGTTAATAATGATCGTAATAATCATTTGTATAAATCATATAAAAAATTGGCTGATGAGCAAGGGAATGTTATCTTTGGTGGTCGTTTAGGACACTATCGTTATTACGATATGCACCAAGTAATTGGAGCAGCTTTACAGTGTGTAAGAAATGAGTTAGATTAAACACCTAGAACTATTACCAGTTGCTATTTAGAAATGTGATTGATAATTCCTTGACTACCTAATGTAGTTGAGGTATTTTTGATATTATTCATATTTTTGCAAACCTATTGTTTAAAAAATAATTTTCAAAAATTCAGAAAATTGTATTGACAGGAGTTGAAAAAGGGGCTATAATGAATAAAAAAATAAAGGAGAATACTATGAAAACAAGGAAAGTATTGGCTCTTGCGGGAGTAACTTTATTAGCAGCAGGTGTCTTAGCTGCCTGTGCTGGTGGTTCAGCTACTAAAAAAGGTGAGCAGACCTTTGCATTTACATACGAGACACATCCAGATAATCTCAACTATTTGACAACTGGTAAGGCAGCAACTGCCGACATTACTAGTAATGTGATTGATGGATTGCTTGAAAATGATAAATACGGGAACCTTATTCCTTCATTGGCAGAAGACTGGTCGGTTTCTAAAGATGGCTTGACTTATACTTATAAGATTCGTCAGGATGCCAAGTGGTATACATCTGAAGGGGAAGAATATGCTCCTGTTAAGGCTCAGGACTTTGTGACAGGTCTTAAATATGCAACAGATAAGAAAGCAGCAGCCCTTTACTTGGTACAGGATTCAATCAAAGGTCTGGATGCCTATGCAAAAGGTGAAATCACAGATTTTGCTCAAGTCGGGATTAAAGCGCTTGACGATCAAACAGTCCAATACACGTTGAACAAACCTGAAAGTTTGGAATTCTAAAACGACCATGGGTGTTCTTGCGCCAGTCAATGAAGAGTTTTTGAATTCAAAAGGGGATGATTTTGCCAAAGCTACGGATCCAGGTAGTCTCTTGTATAATGGTCCTTATTTGTTGAAATCCATTGTGACCAAATCTTCTGTTGAATTTGCGAAAAATCCTAACTACTGGGATAAAGACAATGTGCATATTGACAAAGTTAAATTGTCATTCTGGGATGGTCAAGATACTAGTAAACCTGCAGAAAACTTTAAAGATGGTAGCCTTACAGCAGCTCGTCTCTATCCAACAAGTGCAAGTTTCGCAGAGCTTGAGAAAGAGATGAAGGATAATATTGTCTATACTCAACAAGACTCTACTACGTATCTAGTGGGAACAAATATTGATCGTCAGTCCTATAAATATACTTCTAAGACTAGTGACGAACAAAAGACTTCTACTAAAAAGGCTCTCTTAAATAAGGATTTCCGCCAAGCTATTGCCTTTGGTTTTGACCGTACAGCTTATGCCTCTCAGCTAAATGGAGAAACTGGAGCAAGCAAAATCTTGCGCAATCTCTTTGTTCCACCAACATTTGTTCAAGCAGATGGGAAAAACTTTGGCGATATGGTCAAAGAAAAATTGGTGACTTATGGGGATGAATGGAAGGATGTTAATCTTGCCGATGCACAGGATGGCCTTTACAATCCAGAGAAAAAGCCAAGGCTGAATTTGCTAAAGCTAAATCAGCCTTACAAGCAGAAGGAGTCCAATTCCCAATTCACCTAGATATGCCTGTTGACCAAACAGCAACTACAAAAGTTCAGCGCGTGCAATCTATGAAACAATCCTTGGAAGCGACTTTAGGAACTGATAATGTCATTATTGATATTCAACAACTACAAAAAGATGAAGTAAACAATATTACATATTTTGCTGAAAATGCTGCTGGCGAAGACTGGGATTTATCAGATAATGTCGGTTGGGGTCCAGACTTTGCCGATCCATCAACTTACCTTGACATCATCAAACCATCTGTAGGAGAAAGTACTAAAACATATTTAGGATTTGACTCAGGGAAAGATAATGTAGCTGCTAAAAAAGTAGGTCTATATGACTACGAGAAATTGGTTACTGAAGCTGGTGATGAGTCTATAGATGTTGCTAAACGATATGATAAATACGCTGCAGCTCAAGCTTGGTTGACAGATAGTGCTTTGATTATTCCAACTACATCTCGTACAGGGCGTCCAATCTTGTCTAAGATGGTACCATTTACAATACCATTTGCATTGTCAGGAAACAAAGGAACAAGTGAACCACTCTTGTATAAATACCTTGAACTTCAAGACAAGGCAGTCACTGCAGATGAATACCAAAAAGCCCAAGATAAATGGATGAAAGAAAAAGAAGAGTCCAATAAAAAAGCGCAAGAAGAGCTCGCAAAACATGTGAAATAAGATAAAAAGAAGTTAGTTGTTCGCTAACTTCTTTTGGTTTATCGAAAATGAATTGGTGCCGATCATCGCTTTTAGATATGATAGATTCTATTTTGTTGAAGAAAAAATCCTGAGAATAAAGGCTCAGGATTTTCTTTCATCTCACTGTTGTGGTTGCTGTTGAACTTGTGGATTTTGTGGCGTTGGTTGTACTGATTGTGTCGGCTGAACAGCCTGACCAGCTTGTCCTTGATTAGGATCAGTTGCTGGAGCATTATTGGGTTGTTGACCAACCGTAGTACTTGCCTGTGTAGTTGAACTTTCAGCTGTTGAGGATTGTTGAGTAGAGGATTCAGTCCATATTGGGCGAGCTCCATTTTTGAATACAAATTCCCCGTTTCTGAAAAGTCCGTCTGGCATCGTCCAGTCTTCTGGATGAGTATCTTCTGATAGATACGTTATCATTGAGCGATAAACTTTAGCTGCAACTAGGAAACCATCTCCAACGATAGGAGTTAAACGATTCGAATAACCTGTCCATACAGCCATAGAATACTTACGAGTATAACCAACAAACATTTCATCTGGAGCTACATAGCCAGTGTTCTTGATGTGTTTCTCAATTTCATCATCTGTGTAGTTAGAAGTACCTGTCTTACCAGCTTGCGCTAACCATGGGAGATAGGCTCCACGACCAGTTCCGTATGCCAAGACGGTTTTCATCATTTCGGTCATCATGTAAGCAGTTGTTTCTTTCATAGCTCGTGTACCAGCATCTGAAAATTCTTTTTCACTACCGTCACTGAAGACGACCTTATTGATATACATGGGTTTGTGGTAAATTCCACCGTTGGCAAAGGCAGCATAAGCAGCAGCCATTTTTTCACTGCTTGCACCGTATTGTTTGTTAGATTCAGTTGTATTACTTGAAATGGCGTTTGCATAGTGGATGCTTGGATAATTGATACCTAAGCCATTTAGGAAAGTTTTAGCTCTATCTAGACCGACCTTATTCAAAGTTTCAACGGCTGTGACATTACGTGACTGTTGAAGTGCATACTGGATTGTAATGTTTCCAAAGTAGCCTTTATCCCAGTTGTAGACGGGAGTATCAGTACCTGGATAGTTATAAGGAACATCATGTACTATAGTTGCAGTAGAGTCATAGACTCCATATTCTAAAGCGGGAGCATAGTCAGTGATTGGTTTCATAGTAGAACCCCAGTCACGGTTGGTTTCAACGGCTTGGTTGATTCCGAAAGATACATTACTTGATTGGTGACGGGCACCTAACTGAGCAATGACTTTACCATTTGTTACATCAACGATAGTAGAAGCTACTTGAAGTTCATCATCTGGATAAGCGACATACTCATCTGTGTTATAAACATCCCAAAGTCGCTGCTGAACATCTTTGTCGACATTAGTATAGACTTCCATACCTGTAGTAAGAAGGTTGTAACCAGTTTCTTGTTCAACTTGGTCGATTACTTCTTTGAGGTAGTTGTCCATATAAGCTGGATAACTATTGGCTGACTTCAAACTTTGGAGACCGTCAGTGACGGGAGTATTAATAGCTTTTTCATAATCTTCTGCACTAATGTATTTTTGCCCTTTCATTTCTGAAAGTACCAAGTTACGACGCTCTAGAGCAGCTTCTGGATGGGAATAAGGATCATATTGGTTTGGCGCTTGAGGCATTCCAGCCAAGAGTGCTAACTGTGGCAAGCTTAAGTCCTTCAAGTCTTTTCCATAGTAATTTTGGGCTGCGGTTTGCATTCCATAGTTACCGTTGGACATGTAGACTTTATTGATGTAATAGGTCAGGATTTCTTGCTTGGTTGCTTTTTGCTCTAGTTGAACGGCTAGCCAAGCTTCTTGAGCTTTACGTGACAAGGTTTGATCAGCAGTTGAAGTAGAAAAATAAGTCAATTTAATTAATTGTTGTGTCAAGGTTGAGGCACCTTGTAGACCTCCTCCTTGTAGATTTCTTAATGCTGCCCCCATGATACGAATAGTATCAACACCTCTATGGTCAAAGAAACGGTGGTCTTCGATAGACACAATTGCCTTGACTAAGTCAGTAGGAATTTCATTTGCTTGAGCATTTACGCGACGTTCAGATCCAAGGTCAGCAATCAGTTCGTTTTTGTTGTCATAAATCTTGCTAGAAGTTGTCGCAACTAATTTACTTTCAGATAAGGCTGGAGCCTTGCTAACAAAGTAGAGGAAGACACCTCCACCTAATAGAAATAATGCGATAAATAAGGTAAGGAATGTGATTCCAATATACTTTAAGAATCGCAGAATAGTTTGTTTATTCATCTTGTTTTACCACCTAGTAAATGTTCTTTGATAATATCGAGATAGGGAATTTGAGGGAAAGCTCCTTGCTTTACTAAATATCCGTATTCTTGAATATATCCAAGTGGCATTGATTTTTGCCCCTTATCTTGATGATAAAAGCGAATCAAATCAGGTGCCGGCAACAAATAAGTTTCTTGTTGAGAGGAAAAATGAAGTAGTACGAAGCAAATGCCCTGCTGTTCTAGAACTTGTTCCATATGTTGAATCTGGTGAAGATGGAAGTTCTTCATTGGAATAGCATTCTTTTGTCGTGTTTCCTTGGCTTCAAAGTCAATGTAATGTCCTCTATACACGCCAGAGTAATCTGTTGTGGAAGCTTGTCTAAAATAGGCTTCTACAATTTTGGCTCGACTACGTTGAGGATAGTCTACTCGAACAATCTGAACAGGCGTTGGCTTTTTATGGATAACTGCCATACCATGCGTCAGATAGTAGTCGTTTGTAGCGTTGATCATCTTTTCAAAAGTCATTCCTCGATTTGCGAAATTTTTTGGTTGAGAAATGGATGTTTGGCTTTTTTTTGATGAAATTTTATGAGGATAGTTGACCATATTTCTCCTTATTGGTACAATAACATCACTCTATTATACCATAAAAATAGAAAGAAAGGTGTAAAAATGACTACAGCTTTAATTATGGGATATTCTAATTTTGACTTGGGTTTGTTTAATGAAAAAGATATCAGGATAAAAATTATAAAGAAAGCCATTCGCCGTGATTTAGAAAGTTTAGCAGAAGAAGGGATTAAATGGCTGGTCTTTACAGGGAACTTGGGATTTGAATCCTGGGTTCTTGATGTTGCAGGTGAGATGAAAGACGAGTATGATTTTAGCCTAGCGACCATTTTTGATTTTGAAACACACGGGGAAAATTGGAATGAAGCGAATCAGCTTAAACTTGACCAATTTAAGCAGGTCGATTTTGTCAAATATGCCTATCCTAAATATGAACATATGGGGCAACTACGAGACTACCAACGATTTTTGCTGGAAAATACTGACTTAGCTTATTTTTTCTATGATCCAGAAAATGAGACCAAATTAAAATTTATGGACAATTTGATGAAAAATCAGGAAGGTTATCGTATAAAAAGTCTAACCTTTGAAGACTTAAATGAGCTAGCAGAAAATTTTTCTGAAAAGTAAGCCTTTGACCTTGATTTTTGTTTGCCTTTTTTTATATAATAATACTATTAGAAACCGAGAATGGAGAGAGAGATGGCAAGTATTATTTTTTCAGCAAAAGATATTTTTGAGCAAGAGTTTGGACGTGAAGTCCGTGGATATAGTAAGGTTGAAGTTGATGAATTTTTGGACGATGTCATCAAGGACTACGAAACTTATGCTGCCTTAGTCAAGTCTCTCCGTCAAGAAATTGCAGAGTTGAAGGAAGAATTGTCACGTAAACCTGAATCTGCACCGGTTCAAGCAGAACCTATTGAAGCGGCAACTACAAGCTCTATGACGAATTTTGATATTTTGAAACGCTTGAATCGTCTTGAGAAAGAAGTATTTGGTAAACAAATTTTGGATAACTCTGATTTATAAGAGCTCGTTTGAAATGTGCAATTTTTGGATAATCGCGTGAGGAGAATTTCTTCTCATGAGGAAAGTCCATGCTAGCACAGGCTGTGATGCCTGTAGTGTTTGTGCTAGGCGAAACCATAAGCCTAGGGACGAGAAATCGTTACGGCAGTTGAAATGGCTAAGTCCTTGGATAGGCCAGAGTAGGCTTGAAAGTGCCACAGTGACGGAGTCTTTCTGGAAACGGAGAGAGTGGAACGCGGTAAACCCCTCAAGCTAGCAACCCAAATTTTGGTCGGGGCATGGAGTACGCGGAAACGAACGTAGTATTCTGACTGCTATCAGCTAGAGCTGTTAGTGGTAGACAGATGATTATCGAAGGAAGTGGTCCTAGTCACTTCTGGAACAAAACATGGCTTATAGAAAATTGCATATAGGTTGGGGCTGAGAAAATTTTCTCAACCTCATTTTTTAAAGTGGACATATAGAAAGGTCTTGCAAGACTGTAACATGAAAAAAGAATTTAATTTAATTGCAACTGTGGCAGCAGGTCTTGAAGCTGTTGTGGGACGAGAAGTGCGAGAGTTGGGCTACGATTGTCAAGTTGAAAATGGTCGTGTTCGTTTTCAAGGAGACATGAGAGCTATTATCGAGACCAACCTCTGGCTTCGGGCGGCAGACCGTATCAAGATCATCGTAGGAACTTTTCCTGCTAAGACTTTTGAGGAGTTGTTTCAGGGAGTTTTCGCCCTAGATTGGGAAAATTATTTACCACTCGGAGCTCGATTCCCGATTTCAAAAGCCAAATGTGTTAAATCTAAGCTTCACAATGAACCCAGTGTACAGGCAATTTCAAAAAAGGCTGTTGTTAAGAAATTGCAGAAACACTATGCCCGTCCAGAAGGCGTTCCTCTGATGGAGAATGGTCCTGAGTTCAAGCTTGAGGTCTCTATTCTCAAAGACATAGCAACGGTCATGATTGATACGACAGGATCCAGTCTCTTTAAACGTGGCTATCGTACAGAAAAAGGTGGGGCTCCTATCAAGGAAAATATGGCAGCAGCTATTTTGCAACTTTCTAACTGGTATCCAGACAAGCCCTTAATTGACCCAACTTGTGGTTCGGGGACTTTCTGTATCGAGGCTGTCATGATTGCTCGAAGATGGCTCCAGGTCTTCGTCGCTCCTTTGCATTTGAGGAATGGAACTGGATTAGTGACCGTTTGATCCAAGAAGTGCGTACAGAAGCGGCTAAAAAAGTAGATCGTGAGCTGGAATTGGATATTATGGGTTGTGACATTGATGCACGTATGGTGGAAATTGCCAAGGCTAATGCTCAGGCCGCAGGTGTCGCAGGTGATATTACCTTTAAGCAGATGCGCGTGCAGGATTTACGTTCCGATAAAATCAATGGAGTGATTATCTCCAACCCGCCTTATGGGGAACGCTTGTCAGATGATGTAGGGGTTACCAAACTCTATGCTGAGATGGGGCAAGTATTTGCACCGCTGAAAACGTGGAGCAAATTTATCCTAACTAGTGATGAAGCCTTTGAGACCAAGTACGGTAGTCAGGCGGACAAGAAACGTAAGTTGTACAATGGAACCTTAAAAGTTGATTTGTATCAATATTTTGGTCAGCGTGTTAAACGCCAGGAAGTAAAGTAGAAAGGACAACTCATGAGTAAGAAAAGACGGAATCGTCATAAAGCAGAACATCAAGAAGCGCAATTTGATTTTGATGATGCCAAAGAGCTAACAGTTGGAGAAGCCATGCGTAAAAATGAAGAGGTGGAAGCAGGAGTACTACCTGGAGACTCTATCTTGGACAAGTATGTGAAGCAACATAAAGATGAAATTGAGGCAGATAAGTTTGAAACACGACAGTTCAAAAAAGAAGAGTTAATCGAAACTCAAAGTCTGGACGATTTAATCCAAGAAGTGCGTGAAGCTGTAGAGGAGTCGGAAGCCTCTTCAGAGGAAGTTCCATCTTCTGAAGCTATCTTACCCCCATTGCCTTGGATGATGAGGATAAAGGCTGGGATCCTATAGTGCTAGAGGATGAAAATTTAGCAGAAATGACTGAGGAAGTGGAAGAGGAGAAAAATTTTTCTCGTCTGGATCAAGAGGAGTCAGAAAAGAAAAGTAAAAAAGGATTTGTTTTGACTGCTTTGGCACTTGTATCAGTGATTATCTGTGTCAGTGCTTATTATGTTTATCGTCAAGTGACCCGTTCGACCAAGGAAATTCAGACTTCTCAATCAACTACAGCCAATCAATCAGATGTGGATGATTTTAATAACCAATACGATGCCTTCTACACAGATAGCAATAAAACGGCTTTGAAAAATAGCCAGTTTGATAAACTGAGCCAACTGAAGACCTTGCTTGATAAGCTGGAAGGTAGTCGTGAGCATACGCTTGCCAAATCTAAATATGATAGTCTAGCAACGCAAATCAAGGCCATTCAAGATGTCAATGCACAATTTGAAAAACCGGCTATTGTGGATGGTGTTCTGGATACCAATGCAAAAGCTAAATCTGATGCTAAATTTACAGATATTAAAACTGGAAATACGGAGCTAGATAAATTGCTAGATAAGGCCATTAGTCTAGGTAAGAGCCAGCAAACAAGTGCTTCCAGCTCAAGTTCAAGTCAAACTAGCAACTCAAGCTCTAGTCAAGCAAATGAAAATACTGCTAGTGAGACAAGCCCAAGTAGTTCAAATACGACCTCAACGGAGACTAGAAGTTCTCGTAGTGAAGTCAATATGGGCGTATCAAGTGCGGGAGTTGCTGTTCAAGAAGTGCCAGTCGTGTTTCTTATAATCAGTCTGCTATTGATGATAGTAACAACTCTGCTTGGGATTTCGCGGATGGCGTTTTGGAACAAATTCTAGCAACTTCACGTTCACGTGGTTATATCACTGGAAATCAATACATCCTCGAACGTGTCAATATCGTTAATGGAAATGGTTATTACAACCTCTACAAGCCAGACGGAACCTATCTCTTTACCCTTAACTGTAAGACAGGATACTTTGTTGGAAATGGTTCTGGACATGCGGATGACTTGGACTACTAAGCAGTCGTTACAAAATTCTTTCTTTTCAAAAGTAAAAATGATAAAATAAAACAAATTAAACAAGAGGAGTGTCAAATGACAAAAGCTAACTTTGGTGTCGTTGGTATGGCCGTAATGGGCCGTAACCTTGCCCTTAATATTGAATCTCGTGGTTACACAGTTGCTATCTACAATCGTAGTAAAGAAAAAACTGAAGATGTAATTGCTTGCCATCCTGAAAAGAACTTTGTACCAAGCTATGATGTTGAAAGTTTTGTAAACTCAATCGAAAAACCTCGTCGTATCATGCTGATGGTTCAAGCTGGACCTGGTACAGATGCTACTATCCAAGCCCTTCTTCCACACCTTGATAAGGGTGACATCTTGATCGACGGAGGAAACACTTTCTACAAAGATACTATCCGTCGTAATGAAGAATTGGCAAACTCAGGTATCAACTTTATCGGTACTGGGGTTTCTGGTGGTGAAAGGTGCCCTTGAAGGTCCTTCTATCATGCCAGGTGGACAAAAAGAAGCCTACGAATTGGTTGCTGACGTTCTTGAAGAAATCTCAGCTAAAGCACCAGAAGATGGCAAACCATGTGTGACTTACATCGGTCCTGATGGGGCTGGTCACTATGTGAAAATGGTTCACAACGGTATCGAGTATGGGGATATGCAATTGATCGCAGAAAGCTATGACTTGATGCAACACTTGCTAGGCCTTTCTGCAGAAGACATGGCTGAAATCTTTACTGAGTGGAACAAGGGCGAATTGGACAGCTACTTGATCGAAATCACAGCTGATATCTTGAGCCGTAAAGACGATGAAGGCCAAGATGGACCAATCGTAGACTACATCCTTGATGCTGCAGGTAACAAGGGAACTGGTAAATGGACTAGTCAATCATCACTTGATCTTGGTGTGCCATTGTCACTCATCACTGAGTCAGTATTTGCACGTTACATTTCAACTTACAAAGAAGAACGTGTGCATGCTAGCAAGGTTCTTCCAAAACCAGCTTCCTTCAAATTTGAAGGAGACAAGGCTGAGTTGATTGAAAAAATCCGTCAAGCCCTTTACTTCTCAAAAATCATTTCATACGCACAAGGTTTTGCGCAATTGCGTGTAGCTTCTAAAGAAAACAACTGGAACTTGCCATTTGCAGATATCGCATCTATCTGGCGTGATGGCTGTATCATCCGTTCTCGTTTCTTGCAAAAGATTACAGATGCTTACAACCGTGATGCAGACCTTGCGAACCTTCTTTTAGATGAATACTTCTTGGATGTCACTGCCAAGTACCAACAAGCAGTGCGTGATATCGTAGCTCTTGCTGTTCAAGCTGGTGTACCAGTACCAACCTTCTCAGCAGCTATTACTTACTTTGATAGCTACCGTTCAGCTGACCTTCCAGCTAACTTGATCCAAGCGCAACGTGACTACTTTGGTGCCCACACTTACCAACGTAAAGACAAAGAAGGAACATTCCACTACTCTTGGTATGACGAAAAATAAGTAGGTCTGCCATGGGGAAACGGATTTTATTACTTGAGAAAGAACGAAATCTAGCTCATTTTTTAAGTTTGGAACTCCAAAAAGAGCAATACCGAGTTGATCAGGTTGAGGAGGGGCAAAAAGCCCTCTTCATGGCTCTTCAGACAGACTATGACTTGATTTTATTGAATGCTCGTCTGGGGGATATGACAGCCCAGGATTTTGCAGATAAGCTGAGTCGTACTAAGCCAGCCTCAGTCATCATGGTCTTGGACCATCGTGAAGAATTGCAAGATCAGATTGAGGCAATCCAACGCTTTGCCGTTTCTTACATCTATAAGCCGGTTATTATTGACAATTTGGTGGCCCGTATTTCAGCGATTTTCCGAGGTCGGGACTTTATCGACCAACACTGTAGTCAGATGAAGGTTCCAACGTCTTATCGCAATCTGCGTATGGATGTAGAACATCATACCGTTTATCGTGGCGAAGAGATGATTGCTCTGACCCGTCGTGAGTATGACCTCTTGGCTACTCTTATGGGAAGCAAGAAAGTTCTGACTCGTGAGCAGTTATTGGAAAGTGTCTGGAAGTATGAAGTGCGACCGAAACAAATATCGTGGATGTCTATATCCGTTATCTACGTAGCAAGCTTGATGTAAAAGGTCAAAAAAGCTACATTAAAACCGTGCGTGGTGTCGGTTACACCATGCAAGAATAGAAAAGCAGTTGCAGTGTACTGACCCCAAAAAGTTAGACAATTAATTTATCCGAAGGATTTAGTTCTGTATTGCACAGGACTGAGTCCTTTTAGTTTTACCTTAATTCGTTTATTGTTGTAGTAATCAATATAGTCTACAATGGCTTGTTCCAATTGGTTGAGCGACTCAAATGACTTCTCATAACCATAAAACATCTCCGATTTCAGAATACCAAAGAAAGATTCCATCATGCCGTTGTCTGGGCTGTTACCTTTACGTGACATGGATGCTTGAATTCCCTTACCCTCTAGAAACTGATGATAAGAATCGTGTTGATATTGCCAGCCTTGGTCACTATGGAGAATCGTATTCTCGTAGCGCTTCTCTGTGAATGCTTGTTCCAACATTGTTTACTTGTTCTAAGTTGGGTGAAGTTGAAAGATTATAGGCGATAATTTCGCTATTAAAGCCATCTAAAACTGGTGATAAGTAAAGCTTTTGAGCGCTTGCTGGAATGGCAAATTCTGTCACGTCCGTATAACACTTTTCCATTGGTTTAGCTGCTTCAAATTGGCGTTGAATAAGGTTGTCTGCTTTCTTGCCAACATCTCCTTTATGAGAAGAATACTTGCGTTTCTTGCGGATTCTAGCTTGTAAATTGAGCACTTTCATCAAGCGTTGAACTCTTTTATGATTGACCACATAACCACGATTTCTTAATTCTAAATGGATTCGACGATAGCCGTAATTTCCTTTTTGTTCGGTAAAAATAGCTTGAATTTCAGCTTTAAGCTTTTGATCCTTATCTGGTTTGTCTAGCTGTTTCAAATGATAGTAGTAGGTCGAACGAGCGAGTTTAATGGTTTTTAGAAGAATATCTAACGAAAAATCAGTGATTAATTCTTGAACAATTTCTGTCTTTCTTCTTTCTCTTTTTCCTCCTTCAAGCGGAGTTCTCTCAACTTTTTTAGGACAGCATTCTCCGCTCTCAGATACTCGTTTTCTGCTTGAAGTCGTTCTAACTCTGTCATCTCTTCGGGTTTCTTCTTTGGTTTACGTCCCATTTTAGGTACTCTCCCTCTTGTTTTCTCAACAATAGTATACCCGTTTTTCTTGTATTGTGCCATCCAATTTGGAAGCATACCACGATTTGGGAGAGCATATTCGAGAGAAACTCTATCTTGAGACCAGTTTTCATGTAGGACTTTATCAATCATTTCTTGTTTTAATTCAGGAGAATAGTAACGATTTTTTTCTTTTTTGACGAACTCTATTCCATAACGATCAATCAATTTAATCATGTACCTAATATTAGAATTGTTTATCCCAAATTTATTTGAAAGCTTCTCTAAGCTATATCCTTGTTTTCTAAGTTCATAGATCTGAACTTTATCATCATAAGTTAATTTCATAATAAAAACACCCCAAAAGTTAGATTTTTTCTGTCTAACTTTTGGGGTGCAGTTCACAGTTATGTAACTGCTTTTTTTGAGGGGTGTTCTATATATTGACATGCGATTTTGTATTTGCTACAATCAGTTATGGAGGATAGGTCTAATGAAAATAATAAAAAAATTGATGCCAATCGCATTAGCAGTCTTTTTCTTCGGTTTGCTAGCAACAAGTATAGTATTGGCGGATGATGCTGATTCAGAAGGCTGGCAATTTGTCCAAGAAAATGGTAGAACCTACTATAAGAAGGGTGAGATCAAAGAAAAGGCCTGGCGAGTGATTGATGGCAAGACCTATTATTTTGATCATGTATCAGGAGAAATGGTTGTCGGCTGGCAATATATCCCGTTTCCATCTAAAGGTAGTACAATTGGTCCTTACCCAAATGGTTTGAGATTAGAATCTATGCCAATGCCACAATGGTACTACTTTGGACAAGATGGTGTCTTACAAGAATTTGTTGGCAAGCAAGTTTTAGAGGCAAAAACTGCTACAAATACCAACAAACATCATGGGGAACAATATGATAGTCCAGCAGAGAAACGAGTCTATTATTTTGAAGATCAGCGTAGTTATCACACCTTAAAAACTGGTTGGGTTCATGATGAGGGACACTGGTATTATTTACAGAAGGATAGTGGCTTCGATGCTCGTATCGACAGTTTGACGGTTGGGGAGCTAGTGCGTGGTTGGACCAATGACAACTCAACTTGGTACTATCTCGATACAACAAGTGCTGCAATGCAAACTGGTTGGAAACAACTTGGCAATAAGTGGTACTACCTTCGTTCATCAGGAGCCATGGCGACGGGTTGGTATCAGGAAGGCTCAACTTGGTATTATTTAGACCAGTCAAATGGTGATATGAAAACTGGATGGCAATACCTTGGTAACAAGTGGTACTATCTTCGTTCATCAGGAGCTATGGCAACTGGCTGGTTCCAGGTCGGTAGTAAATGGTACTACGCTTATAGCTCAGGTGCCTTGGCAGTGAATACGACTGTAGATGGCTATTCTGTCAACTATAATGGTGAATGGGTTCAATAATGAAAGAGGCGATTGTGAAGGAAACAATCGCTTTTTTTGTGAAAATATAATAGAATAGATAGGAGAGAATAAATACTTGTAGGAAAAAATAATACTCTTCGAAAATCAAATTCAAACCACGTCAGCGTCGCCTTACCGTACTCAAGTACAGCCTGCGGCTAGCTTCCTAGTTTGCTTTTTGATTTTCATTGAGTATGAGACGGCTTTTTCGTCTAGTAAAAGGAAAATATGACAAAAAAAGTTGGTGTCGGTCAGGCACATAGTAAGATTATTTTAATAGGGGAGCATGCGGTCGTTTACGGTTATCCTGCCATTTCTCTGCCTCTTTTGGAGGTGGAGGTGACTTGTAAGGTAGTTCCTGCTGACAGACCTTGGCGCCTCTATGAGGAGGATACCTTGTCCATGGCGGTGTATGCTTCACTTGAACATCTAAATATCAAGGATGCTTGCATTCGCTGTGAGATTGACTCGGCTATCCCTGAAAAACGGGGAATGGGTTCGTCAGCTGCTATCAGCATAGCGGCCATTCGTGCGGTATTTGACTACTATGAGGCTGATCTGCCTCATGATGTACTAGAAATCTTGGTCAATCGGGCGGAGATGATTGCCCATATGAATCCAAGTGGTTTGGATGCTAAGACCTGTCTCAGTGACCAACCTATTCGCTTTATTAAGAATGTAGGATTTACAGAGCTTGAGATGGATTTATCAGCTTATTTGGTAATTGCAGATACAGGCGTTTATGGTCACACTCGTGAAGCCATCCAAGTGGTTCAAAGTAAAGGGAAAGATGCCCTACCGTTTGCATGCCTTGGGAGAATTGACTCAGCAGGCAGAAGATGCAATTAGAGGAAAAGATGCTGAAGGACTGGGGAAAATCCTCAGTCAAGCGCATTTACACTTAAAAGAAATTGGTGTTAGTAGCCCTGAGGCAGACTCTTTGGTTGAAACGGCTCTTAACCATGGTGTTTTAGGTGCCAAGATGAGCGGTGGTGGGCTAGGAGGCTGTATTATCGCCTTGACAACCAATTTGACTCAAGCTCAAAAACTAGCAGAAAGATTAGAAGAGAAAGGAGCTGTTCAGACATGGATCGAGAGCCTGTAACAGTACGTTCCTACGCAAATATTGCTATTATCAAATATTGGGGAAAGAAAAAAGAGAAAGAGATGGTTCCTGCTACTAGCAGTATTTCTCTGACTTTGGAAAATATGTACACAGAGACGACCTTGTCGCCGCTACCGACAGATGCTACTGCTGATGCCTTTTATATCAATGGTCAGCTACAAAATGAGGCTGAGCATGCCAAGATGAGCAAGATTATTGACCGTTACCGTCCAGCTGGTGAGGGTTTTGTTCGTATTGATACTCAAAATAATATGCCTACGGCAGCGGGCCTATCTTCAAGCTCTAGTGGTTTGTCCGCCTTGGTCAAGGCTTGTAATGCTTATTTCAAGCTTGGTTTGGATAGAAGTCAGTTAGCACAGGAGGCTAAGTTTGCCTCAGGATCTTCTTCTCGGAGTTTTTATGGACCGCTAGGTGCCTGGGATAAGGATAGTGGGGAGATTTACCCTGTAGAGACAGACTTGAAATTAGCTATGATTATGTTGGTGCTAGAGGATAAGAAAAAACCAATCTCCAGTCGTGATGGAATGAAACTTTGTGTGGAAACCTCGACGACTTTTGATGACTGGGTGCGTCAGTCTGAGAAGGATTATCAGGATATGCTGGTTTATCTCAAGGAAAATGACTTTGCCAAGGTTGGGGAATTGACTGAGAAAAATGCCCTTGCTATGCACGCAACGACAAAAACAGCATCACCAGCTTTTTCTTATCTGACCGATGCCAGCTATGAAGCCATGGACTTTGTCCGCCAGCTTCGTGAGAAAGGAGAATCCTGCTACTTTACCATGGATGCTGGTCCCAATGTCAAGGTTCTCTGTCAAGAGAAAGACTTGGAGCATTTATCAGAAATCTTCGGTCAACGTTATCGCTTGATTGTGTCAAAAACAAAGGATTTGAGTCAAGATGATTGCTGTTAAAACTTGCGGAAAACTCTATTGGGCAGGTGAATATGCTATTTTAGAGCCCGGACAGTTGGCCTTGATAAAGGCCATTCCCATCTATATGAAGGGCGAGATTGCTTTTTCTGATAGTTACCGTATCTATTCGGATATGTTTGATTTCGCAGTAGATTCGACGCCAAATCCTGACTATAGCTTGATTCAAGAAACGATTGCTTTAGTGGAAGATTTCCTCGTTTATCGTGGGCAGACCTTGCGACCTTTTTCTTTGGAAATCCGAGGAAAAATGGAAAGAGAAGGGAAAAAGTTTGGTCTGGGTTCTAGCGGTAGCATCGTTGTCTTGGTTATCAAGGCTTTGCTGGCTCTGTATAATCTTTCGGTTGATCAGGATCTCTTGTTCAAGCTGGCCAGTGCTGTCTTGCTCAAGCGCGGAGACAATGGTTCTATGGGGGACATTGCCTGTATTGTGGCAGAGGATTTGGTTCTCTACCAGTCATTTAATCGCCGAAAGGTGGCTGCTTGGTTGGAAGAAGAAAACTTGGCGACAGTTTTGGAACGTGATTGGGGATTTTCAATTTCACAAGTGCAACCAGCCCTAGAATGTGATTTCCTAGTGGGATGGACCAAGGAAGTGGCTGTATCTAGTGATATGGTTCAACAAATCAAGCAAAATATCAATCAGAATTTTTTAAGTTCCTCAAAAGAAACGGTGGTTTCTTTGGTAGAAGCCTTGGAGCTGGGAAATGCAGAAAAAATTATCGAGCAAGTTGAAGTAGCCAGTAAGCTCTTAGAAGGCTTGAGCGCAGATATTTACACGCCTTCGCTTAGACAGCTGAAAGAGGCCAGTCAAGATTTGCAAGCTGTTGCTAAGAGTAGCGGCGCTGGTGGTGGTGATTGTGGTATTGCCTTGAGTTTTGATGAGCAATCAACTGAAACCCTAAAAAACCGTTGGGCCGATCTGGGGATTGAGCTCTTATACCAAGAAAGGATAGGACATGACGACAAATCGTAAGGACGAGCATATCCGCTATGCCCTTGAGCAGAAAAGTTCCTATAATAGCTTTGATGAGGTGGAGTTGATTCATTCTTCCTTGCCTCTTTACGATCTGGATGAAATCGATCTGTCGACAGAATTTGCTGGTCGAAAATGGGACTTTCCTTTCTATATCAATGCCATGACGGGTGGAAGTGATAAGGGAAGAGAAATCAATCAAAAGCTGGCTCAAGTGGCGGAAGCCTGTGGTATTTTGTTTGTGACAGGTTCTTATAGCGCAGCCCTCAAGGAACCTACAGATGACTCATTTTCTGTCAAGTCTAGCCATCCAAATCTCCTTCTTGGAACCAATATTGGATTAGACAAGCCTGTTGAGTTGGGACTTCGGACTGTAGAAGAGATGAATCCTCTTCTCTTGCAAGTGCATGTCAATGTTATGCAGGAATTACTCATGCCTGAGGGAGAAAGGAAGTTCAGATGCTGGCAATCGAATCTAGCAGACTATGGCAAGCAAATCCCCGTTCCTATTGTCCTCAAGGAAGTGGGCTTTGGAATGGATGCCAAGACCATTGAAAGAGCCTATGAATTGGGCGTTCGAACCTTTGACCTGTCAGGTCGTGGTGGCACCAGTTTTGCTTATATCGAAACCGTCGCAGTGGCCAACGTGACTATCTCAATCAATGGGGTCAGTCCACCATGCAGGCCCTTCTCAATGCCCAAGACTGGAAAGACAAGGTTGAACTCTTGGTCAGTGGAGGCGTTCGGAATCCGCTGGATATGATTAAGTGTTTGGTCTTTGGTGCTAAGGCTGTAGGACTGTCTCGAACAGTTCTGGAATTGGTTGAAACCTACACAGTTGAAGAAGTGATTGGCATTGTTCAAGGCTGGAAAGCAGATCTACGCTTGATCATGTGTGCCCTTAATTGTGCTACCATAGTAGATCTGCAAAAAGTAGACTATCTTCTTTATGGAAAATTAAAAGAAGCAAAGGATCAGATGAAAAAGGCGTAACCACCGCCTTTTTTCCATCTTCAGACCGAGGTGACTTTTTTGAAGTGTGATAAAATAGAAGGTAGAGGATATGTGTATGAGAAAATTTAAAATCTTTTTATTTATCGAAGCCTGTCTTTTGACGGGAGCTCTGATTTTGATGGTTTCAGAGCATTTTTCACGTTTTCTGCTGATTTTATTCCTCTTTTTGCTTTTGATTCGCTATTACACTGGTAAAGAGGGCAATAATCTTCTTTTAGTGGTGGCAAGCATTCTCTTCTTTTTTATCGTCATGCTCAATCCTTTTGTGATTCTAGCTATTTTTGTTGCGGTCATCTATAGCCTCTTTCTTCTTTATCCGATGATGAATCAGGAAAAAGAGCAGACCAATTTGGTTTTTGAAGAGGTGGTAACGGTTAAGAAGGAGAAAAATCGTTGGTTTGGAAATCTCCATCATTTTTCAAGCTACCAAACTTGCCAGTTTGATGATATCAATCTCTTTCGTCTCATGGGCAAGGACACTATTCATCTGGAGAGGGTCATCTTAATCAATCATGACAATGTCATTATTCTCAGAAAGATGGTAGGAACGACCAAAATCATTGTACCTGTAGATGTGGAAGTCAGTCTCAGCGTTAACTGTCTCTATGGTGATTTGACTTTTTTCAACCAGCCCAAGCGAGCCCTTCGTAATGAACACTATCATCAAGAAACAAGAGACTATCTTAAGAGTAACAAGAGTGTCAAGATTTTCTTGACCACTATGATTGGCGATGTTGAGGTGGTTAGAGGATGAAAAAACAAGCTTATGCAATGATTGCTCTCACCTCCATCCTGTTTGTCTTATTTCTGTCCCACAGCTTGCTGGACATCCTTGACTTTGACTGGTCTATTTTCTTACATGATGTCGAAAAAACAGAAAAATTTATCTTTTTGTTGTTGGTATTCAGCATGTCCATGACCTGTCTCTTAGCCCTGTTTTGGAGAGCTATCGAAGAGCTTTCTCTAAGAAAAATGCAGTCTAATCTCAAGCGTTTATTAGCAGGACAAGAAGTGATTCAGCTTGCAGATCCAGATTTGGATGCCAGTTTCAAGTCCTTGTCAGGTAAACTTAATCTTTTGACAGAAACTCTTCAAAAAGCTGAAAATCAGAGTCTTACTCAGGAAGAGGAAATCATCGAGAAAGAACGGAAGCGGATTGCTCGGGATTTGCACGATACGGTCAGTCAGGAGTTGTTTGCGGCCCACATGATTTTATCAGGTGTCAGCCAGCAGGCTTTGAAACTGAATAGAGAAAAGATGCAGACCCAGTTGCAGAGTGTCACAGCTATTTTAGAAACCGCCCAGAAGGATTTGCGGGTCTTGCTCTTGCATTTGCGACCAGTTGAACTGGAGCAGAAGAGTCTGGTTGAAGGAATCCAAATTCTCTTAAAAGAGCTTGAGGACAAGAGTGATCTCAGAGTTAGTCTTAAGCAGAATGTGACGAAATTGCCCAAGAAAATCGAGGAACATATCTTCCGCATTTTGCAAGAATTGATCAGCAATACCCTCCGCCATGCCCAGGCATCTTGTCTGGATGTCTATCTCTATCAGACGGATCTTGAATTGCAGCTGAAGGTGGTGGACAATGGGATTGGTTTCCAGTTGGGGAGCTTAGATGACTTGAGTTATGGACTTCGTAATATCAAGGAGCGGGTCGAAGATATGGCAGGGACGGTTCAGTTATTAACAGCTCCCAAGCAAGGGCTGGCAGTTGATATCCGTATTCCCCTGCTCGATAAGGAATGATAAAGGAGTAAAGATGAAAATTTTACTAGTAGATGACCATGAAATGGTCCGATTGGGCTTGAAAAGCTACTTTGACCTCCAAGACGATGTAGAAGTTGTGGGCGAGGCGTCCAACGGGTTTCAGGGTATTGACTTAGCCTTGAAATTGCGTCCAGATGTCATTGTCATGGATATCGTCATGCCTGAAATGAATGGAATTGACGCAACTTTGGACATTCTCAAAGAATGGCCTGAAGCCAAGATTTTGATTGTGACTTCTTATCTAGATAATGAAAAAATCATGCCAGTATTGAATGCTGGGGCTAAAGGTTATATGCTTAAGACATCAAGTGCTGATGAATTACTCCATGCCGTCCGTAAGGTGGCTGCTGGGGAGTTGGCCATTGAGCAAGAGGTCAGCAAAAAAGTCGAATACCACCGCAATCATATAGAACTACATGAGGACCTGACTGCGCGTGAGCGAGATGTTCTCCAACTCATCGCCAAGGGCTACGAAAATCAGCGTATCGCAGACGAACTGTTTATCTCTCTCAAGACGGTCAAAACTCACGTGTCCAACATTCTTGCCAAACTTGAGGTTAGCGATCGCACTCAGGCAGCGGTCTATGCCTTTCAGCATCACTTGGTGGGGCAGGAAGATTTTTAATTGTTATATAAGAATAATATTGGAGAAATGGCTGAGCTTTAGTATCAAAGAAGCGAGCAAGTACCTCTAGCACGATAAAAATATTTTTTTCACAATGTTTTTATGTTATTTGTTGACATTCATTTTATAGGGGAGTAAAATGAAGCTAAAGATAACTAAAAGTAATGTAGTATTTATCAAAGGATATAAAAAATCCAAAAGGAGGTTAGAATCATGTCTCCGTAAATTATCAAAAATAAGGTCACTAGAGCGTTAAGGAATTTTTGAAGAAAGGATTTTTTTGTCATGAAAAAATATATTACTTATGCAGCTTTATTACTTACTTCAGGAGCTTTTGTTATCAACTACTTATGTAGTTAATGCAGAAACTACAACGTCTACCACTAAAGTGACTACATCACAAACAACTTCACAGTATACAAGCGAGAAAGAAGCAATTGATCAACTTGTTAAAGAAGGTAAAATTAAGGTTGAAGATGCAGAACAAGTTAAGTTGGTAGGATTTTCTCCTAGAGAATTAACGCAAGTAGAAGGCGATCAAGAAAAAATAGCATTTAATCAAAATAGAGATGATAAAGGAACCTGGATGATAACAGATGGTCGCTGGTGGTTCAAATATACTTCAGGTGGGTATGCTAAACATTGGGAATTCTTAGATAAGAAATGGTATTATTTTGATGATCAAGGTTGGATGAAATCAAATGAGTGGATTAACCCAGATGGTAATTGGTACTATCTTTCAAATGACGGTTCCATGCTAACTGATTATAATAGAGTTAATGGGAAACCTTATTTCTTCAGATCTAACGGTGTTTGCGTAGAAAATAAAGGTCAGGCAATTGCTGAGTATGCAGAGACATTTGTAGATAAAATCCCATATGTTGGGGGTTGGGCAGACTTGAATAAGGGTGTAGATTGCTCAGGATTTACACATGCCATATATAAAAACTTTGACATTTACTTAGGAACTGATACTAGATCTCAATTTAAGCAAGGAATTGATGTAACTGGTAATGAAAAACCTGGAGATTTAATTTTCTTTAATAATCTTGAACATGTGGGAATTAATATTGGCGGTAACCAAGTGGTTCACGCAAATTATGTAAGAAAATTTGTAAACATAACTAACAATGAATACATTGGATCTATTGACGGAGCTAGACGAGTTTGGTAACAATAAAATTTAAATGTCATAAATAATTTGTTACTAATTGGAGGAAACGGCTATGAAAAAATCTAAACTACTTACACTTGGTTTGCTTGCAGGTGCTGGCCTACTTTTATCTATCAACCAAGCACAGGCTGCAGATACTTGGGTTAAAAATGGTGCTGACTGGAATCTTTCACAAGATGGCAGTCTAGCTAAGGATAAATGGGTACAAAATGCTGGCTCATGGTATCACTTCGACGGCACTGGTAAAATGCAGACAGGCTGGCTCAAAGACGGAAATACATGGTATTCCCTAGCAGATAGTGGCGCTATGCGTACTGGCTGGTACAAGGAAGGTAACACATGGTACTCACTAGCAGATAGTGGTGCTATGCGCACAGGTTGGTACAAAGAAGGGTCTACTTGGTACTACCTAAAAGGCAGTGGCGCTATGGCAACAGGATGGGCAACTGCAAATGGTCAATGGTCTTACTTTGAAAAATCAGGTGCAATGGTCGCAGATAGAGCTGTTCCAGCCAGTGATGGGGAAAGTTATGTCATTGGTAAGGATGGTTATATGTTAACCAAACTCCCTAGTCAGGTTGAACAAGATCCTTTTGATGATACAGTTATTACAGATATCGTTACTTTGTCTGATGGTTATGACTATCACCTTGTTCATAAGAAAGATGGAGTTGTTATCGAAAAGAATGCCTGGTATATCAAACCTATTGTTGAACGTTTTTCTTATCAAAAGATTGGCGATATAAAACGAAATACTTTAGATGCAATTACTGATAATAAAAAACCAGGGGAAGAAATTGATCCTAAAGCTGTCATAAAGAATTTCCAAAACTTACCAAATAAGTATTACTTTGGAGCAGATGGACGTAAGGTTGCGAATCTACCAGAATTCACTACTCACTTCCCTATTCAAAAAAAGTTGGGTCTGAACTTTATCTTAAAAACTCAAGTCCAGTTATTAGTCTAGATTCATCTGGATTGACAATTAATGACAATAAACTTTATCTAAGAGGTGCCAATGATGATAATGGTAAACTTGTAACTGGATATTTTACAATGTTTATGGACGGATTATTATCTAAAGATCACCATATTTTGGGCTATGCAGATGAATCTGGTGAAATCGTGAAGATGAAAGTTTTGCCTAATGATTTCCGTGATTATATTGAAAAAGGAATTTCCGGTTTTTATGGAGAAACTGTTAGATATGACAGTTCAACAGGAAATGTTTCTGTTGTGAAATAAACTATCTGACATAGTAAAAAGAAAAAAGCGAACAGTTTTGTTTACTAGGAAGTCATGTTCATTTCACTATAGAACAGGAGGAAATAACTATGAAAAAATCTAAACTATTCACTCTTGGTTTGCTTATAGGTGCTGGTCTGCTTTTATCTATCAACCAAGCACAGGCTGCAGATACTTGGGTTAAAAATGGTGCTGACTGGAATCTTTCTCAAGATGGCAGTCTCGCTAAAAACAAATGGGTACAAAATGCTGGCTCATGGTATCATTTTGACAGCACTGGTAAAATGCAGACAGGCTGGCTCAAAGAAGGCAATACTTGGTATTCACTAGCAGATAGTGGTGCTATGCGCACAGGCTGGTACAAGGAAGGCAATACCTGGTACTCACTCGCAAATAGTGGTGCCATGCGCACTGGCTGGTATAAGGAAGGTAACACCTGGTACTCATTAGCTAATAGTGGCGCTATGCGTACTGGCTGGTACAAAGAAGGCAACACATGGTACTATCTTCATTTTAGTGGTTCTATGATGACAGGTTGGGAGTGCATAAATGGTGATTGGTATTATTTTGAACAATCAGGTGCAATGGCCTCTGATAGAGTTGTAAATTCTAGTGATGGAACAGGCTATATTCTCAGCAAGGATGGACATATGTTCACTTTACAAGATAGCCCTTATAAACATGATGATATTGTTCGTTTAGGCGATGGATATGAATATCTGATTAAAGCAAAATATGATGGGAATAAATTTACTGATGTTATAGTGGCTAAAAACACTTGGTATGTCAAACCTGAGTTCAAGAAGTTTTCCGACAAATATGGGGATCATGTTGCAAATATAACCTTAGCTTTAGTGGATAATAAAGAAAAAGGACAAGAAATTGATCCTAAAGCTGTTATTCGTAATTTCCAAAATCTGCCAGGTCGATATTACTTTGGAGCAGATGGTCGTAGAGTATTACCACTTCCAGAGATGACAACTAGATCAGAAATCAAAAAAGTTGGCAATGATCTTTATCTAGAAGACCCAGGTGTACGACTTAGACTTCCGTCTACTTACTTCACAATCAATAACAATAAACTATACTATTTAGAAAATGAACAAGGTAAGCTTAAAACAGGTTACTTTGTACTGATTGATGATGGAGCAACCACTACTCACTATCACATTCTAGCCTATGCGGATCAATCCGGTGAGATTCTTAAGATGAAACGCTTGCCATCAGGAGTTAGAGATTATCTTGACAAAGAAATCGATGGTTTCTATGGTCAAAAAATTAAGATTGAATCTCCACACTCAAACGAATATTACAAAGTGGTTGTGGTTAAATAAGAAAAACGAATCGCCTAATGAGGGATGTATGGGCGATTCGTTTTTTAACTGTAATCAGCCACTACTGAATACCTTTTATAAGATTATATTTGAATTCTAAAGAAAATTAAGAAGAAACCATACTTCCAGCAGGATTGAAAAGCGCATTCATTACTTGAAAAAGTCGCCCATTTATGTTATAATAGACTGTATTTAAAAAATTTTAAGGAGAAATGACAGAATGTCTGTATCATTTGAAAACAAAGAAACAAACCGTGGTGTCTTGACTTTCACTATCTCTCAAGACCAAATCAAACCAGAATTGGACCGTGTCTTCAACTCAGTGAAGAAATCTCTTAATGTTCCAGGTTTCCGTAAAGGTCACCTTCCACGTCCTATCTTCGACAAAAAATTTGGTGAAGAGTCACTTTACCAAGACGTTATGAACGCTCTTTTGCCAAATGCTTATGAAGCAGCTGTAAAAGAAGCTGGTCTTGAAGTGGTTGCTCAACCAAAAATTGACGTAACTTCAATGGAAAAAGGTCAAGACTGGGTTATCACTGCTGAAGTCGTTACAAAACCTGAAGTAAAATTGGGTGACTATAAAAACCTTGAAGTATCAGTAGATGTTGAAAAAGAAGTAACTGACGCTGACGTTGAAGAGCGTATCGAACGCGAACGCAACAACTTGGCTGAATTGGTTATCAAAGAAGCTGCTGCTGAAAACGGCGACACTGTTGTCATCGACTTCGTTGGTTCTATCGATGGTGTTGAATTTGATGGCGGAAAAGGTGAAAACTTCTCACTTGGACTTGGTTCAGGTCAATTCATCCCTGGTTTCGAAGACCAATTGGTAGGTCACTCAGCTGGCGAAACTGTTGATGTAGTTGTAACATTCCCAGAAGACTACCAGGCAGAAGACCTTGCAGGTAAAGAAGCTAAATTCGTGACAACTATCCATGAAGTAAAAGCTAAAGAAGTTCCAGCTCTTGACGATGAACTTGCAAAAGACATCGACGAAGAAGTTGAAACACTTGCTGAATTGAAAGAAAAATACCGCAAGGAATTGGCTGCTGCTAAAGAAGAAGCTTACAAAGATGCAGTTGAAGGTGCAGCAATTGATAAAGCTGTAGAAAACGCTGAAATCGTAGAGCTTCCAGAAGAAATGATTCATGAAGAAGTTCATCGTTCAGTAAATGAATTCCTTGGCAACTTGCAACGTCAAGGTATCAACCCTGACATGTACTTCCAAATCACTGGAACAACTCAAGAAGACCTTCACAAACAATACGAGGGAGAAGCTGAGTCACGTACGAAGACTAACCTTGTTATCGAAGCAGTTGCCAAAGCTGAAGGATTTGATGCTTCAGAAGAAGAAATCCAAAAAGAAATCGAGCAATTGGCAGCAGACTACAACATGGAAGTTGCACAAGTACAAAGCTTGCTTTCAGCTGATATGTTGAAACACGATATCACAATCAAAAAAGCTGTTGAATTGATTACAAGCACAGCAACAGTTAAATAATCTTAATAAACAAAAATCCCACCTGAATTGGTGGGTTTTCTGATGCACTATTTTCCAAAAATCTCTCTGAGGTCTGCGTCTGTAATCCCAATCATAGCTGGAATACTGGTCCAGTTTTCTTCGGTCAGGATGTAGGATTGTTCGGAGGTACTTGATGTGACTGTTTCAGAGATAGATGGTTGCTTTTCTTCAATATTTTCAATTAAATCACTGAAGCGTTCAATCAGATACGTTTTTCGGGCAGTTCCGATGTGCTGGGTAGCATAGTCGAAGGCCTGTAATTCGCCTAGTAAGATAAGCTTGCTTTTGGCGCGAGTAATGGCTGTGTAGATGAGATTGCGCTCCAGCATACGCCTACTAGCACTAGTAATCGGTAGGATGACAACAGGGAACTCACTTCCCTGTGATTTATGGATACTCATGGCATAGGCCAGGCGAATCTTGTACCATTCGTTACGTGGGTAAGAGACTTCGTTGCCGTCAAAATCAATGACAATCTCATCTTGCTTCGATTCGGTATATTTACCAGGAATCAGGTCTGTGATAGCTCCTAGATCCCCATTAAAGACATTGATTTCAGCATCGTTAACCAAATGAATGACCTTGTCGCCCTTACGATAGTGGCACTGGGGAGCTTCAAAACTGAGTTGGTCTTTTTGTGGTGGATTGAGCAGGTCTTGCATGAGCTGATTGATAGCATCAATCCCTGCCGTCCCTCGGTACATGGGGGCTAGAACCTGAATATCACGGGCAGGAATACCACTTCTGAGGGCAGCGCCTAAGATTTTTTCAATCGTAGCTGGAATATGGCCGCTAGCAATTTCAAAGTAGGAACGGTCTGCTTTTTCTGGGTGAAATCAGCTGGCAAGATGCCCTGTCGAATTTGACTAGCTAGGGTTACGATAGTTGATTCTTCACTTTGTCGGTAAATTTTTTCCAAGCGAGTCTGAGGAATCAAGGGAATATGAAGCAGATCAGCTAGAACTTGTCCAGGACTGACAGAAGGCAACTGGTCGCTGTCGCCCACGATGAGGATTTTACTGTTAGAAGAGATGTTGGAGAAGAGTTGATTGGCCAGCCAAGTATCCACCATAGAAAATTCATCCACGATGATAAAGTCAGCATCCAGATAATCTTCCAGATGACTGGTATCATCGTCGCCTGTCATTCCCAAGTGGCGGTGTATAGTAGCGCTTGGCAAGCCTGTTAATTCATTCATGCGTCGAGCAGCTCGACCAGTTGGAGCAGCAAGAAGAATCGGCAGGTTGCTTTTCTTCCTGAGGTCAAGTCCTTCTAAAAGGGCATAAACAGCGATGATTCCATTGATAACAGTCGTCTTACCCGTACCGGGTCCACCTGTCAGGATAAAGACCTTGTTCTGGATAGCGTCACAGATTGCTTGTTTTTGAATGCTATCATACTCAATTCCCAGTTCTTCCTCAACAGTAGTGATATGTTTTTGAATGGTTTCTAAATCATGACTCTTCTGTTTTCCTTTTTCAAGGATACGAACCAAGTGACTGCGGATGCCTTCCTCAGCGAAAAAGAGGCTGTTGTCAAAAATCTTGGTATCAACCTGCTGAACCTTGTCTTCTTCGATCAGGTAGGAGAGTTCTTGGGCTACTTGGCTGGGATCTAGTTCCACGGGACGGGAAGACTCAAGGAGATTAAGGGTTTGTTCTAGCAAATCTCGTGCTTCAACATAGGTATCCCCTGTTTCCATACAGGCCTGAAAAAGACTGTGAACTAGACCGGCACGGAAGCGTTCAGGAGCCTGACTTTCGATGCCTAGTTCCTCAGCTAGTTGGTCAGCAATAGTAAAGCCCAAGCCCTTGATATCCTCAACCAGTTGGTAGGGATAATTTTCAACCACATCAAGTGTTTCTTCCTTGTAAAAATCTTGAATCTGAAAGGCTAGTTTATTGGGAATGCCGTAGTTGACTAGTTTGGCCAAAACCATCTCTGTTCCATAGTTGAGACGAAGAGTGGAGACGAAAGCCTCACGATTTTTGGCAGAGAGTCCTGCGATTCCTTCTAGCTTTTCTGGGTGTTGCAAAATTTCGTCAATGGTATTGTCGCCATAGGTGTCCACGATTTTCTGAGCTGTCTTGAGACCAATTCCCTTGAAATGGCTACTGGAGAAGTATTTAACCAGACCCTTGCTAGTTGGTTTTGCGCGTTCATAACGGCTGATTTGCAGTTGTTCCCCATACTTGGAGTGCTGGACAATTTGCCCCCAAAAAGTATAGTCTTCGCCTTCAATCACGTCAGCCATGGTGCCAGTGACAATGATTTCAAAATCATCAAAATCCTCTGCGTCCGTATCTTCGATTTCTAGGAGGAGAATGCGGTAAAAATTGCTGGGATTTTCAAAAATAATCCGCTCAATGGTTCCTGAAAAATAAACTTCCATAAAATTCCTTTGCATGAATAGGTGAGAGTTGGGGTTGTTTTTACTATAGTCAATAAACGATCACTTCTCACGATAGAAGAAGAGGCTGAGATTGGTGATTCTCGGCCTCTTCGATTTCTTAAAATGTTCCGATACGGGTGATTGGCCAGAAGCGGAATTTAGCTTCCCCTGTGATATCTTTTGCTTTAAAAGTACCTACGTGACGACTGTCACTTGAAACCAAGCGGTCGTCTCCGAGGAGAAGGTATTCTCCTTCTGGGACAGTAAAGCTAAAGTTGGTGTTATAGTTGACATCAACTGTGAAGGCTTGGGCTTTTTGAGCGATACTTCTAAAGAAAGTTCCTTTATTTCCTTCAAAGCCCTTGCCTGAGTAAGTGCTTTGGAGTTTGTCATCCTTGAAGCGTTTGATGTAGTCAGCTAGGTAAGGCTCATCTGTCTCTTTATCATTGATGTAAAGTTTATCGTTTTCGTAACGGATGGTGTCGCCAGGCATTCCGATGACACGTTTGACGATGTCCTTATTACCGTCTTCCTCATGAGCCACCACGATATCAAAACGGTCAATAGGCAGGTGTTTGACAACAAAGAGGATTTCGCCATCCGCTAGGGTAGGATCCATGGAATGCCCTTCTACGCGGACATTACTCCAAAAAAAGATACGACTTAAAGCTAGTAATGACAGAATTAGGAGGAACAATCCCCACTCTTTTAAGAAATGTTTAAATGAATTCATAACTTACCTTTCTAAGCGTTTTTTCGCTTTTTCAGTATTTTTAAAGTGCAGTTTGGCGCAGAAATTGAGTCCCTGCATTCCATAGGCCTGTAAAATCTGGCTAGCCACCTTATCAGAAGCCGTTCCAGCTCCACTTGGAAGTTGATAGCCCAGTTCTCGTCCCAGATTTTCAAGATTTTCCAGAAAGAGGTCACGCGCAATGATAGAAGAAACTGCGACAGCCAAGTATTTGCCCTCAGCCTTTTCTTCTAAGCTGATAGGCTTGCTGAAACGATTGGCCTCTTGTGCCAAGTACTTGTCATAATTTTTAGCACTGGTAAAGGCATCAATCACAATTTTCTCAGGCTGAATACCTTTTTGAAGAAGGAGATAGATAGCCTGGTTATGGAGGGCTACCTTAACAGAAACAGCGTTGTAGCGGTCTCCGATGACCTCGTTGTACTTGCTTGGTGAGAGAAGCAGTGCCTGGTGCTGGATTTTTTCTTTGAGGATAGGGGCAATCTGACGGATCTTTTGGTCGGTCAGATTTTTAGAATCCCCCACACCGAGTTTTCGCAAGAAGGCATGCTGGTCAGGTGTGACAAAGGAAGCCACAACTGCAAGCCCACCAAAGTAGGAACCATTTCCCACCTCATCTGTCCCAATTAAAGGGAAATTTTGTCCCCTGTTTTCCTCTACAACTTGATAGCCAAAGAAACTAGCATATTTCTCAGCTCCTTCACCCTGAAGCAAGACCTTTCCAGAAGTATAGATAGAAACCGTTGCTTGAGGTAGTCGCAAAAAGTAGCGAATATAGGGATTTTTACTGGGAGCCAGACTGGTTTGGTAGTGTTCAAGAAAAGCCTGAATCTCCTTTTCGCTTGGTGTGAGTGTTATACTTGCCATAGTTTCTATTGTACCATAAAAGAAGGCAAATTTGTAAAAACTGACAAAATTAGCGAATTTTGGTATAATATCGTGAGGTGAATTTTATGGCAAATCTAAATCGATTCAAATTTACATTCGGGAAAAAATCCTTAACCTTGACAACCGAGCATGATAACCTTTTTATGGAGGAAATCGCTAAGGTTGCGACAGAAAAATACCAAGCAATTAAAGAACAAATGCCAAGTGCAGACGATGAAACAATCGCTCTTTTGTTGGCAGTCAACTGTTTGTCAACTCAACTCAGCCGTGAGATTGAATTTGACGATAAGGAGCAAGAGTTAGAAGAACTCCGTCACAAGCTTGTGACTTGTAAGCAAGAGCAGAGCAAGATTGAGGATTCCTTATGATTTCACTCCTTCTTCTATTGGTCTTGGCTTGGGGATTCTATATCGGCTATCGGAGAGGCCTTCTCTTACAGGTTTATTACCTGATTTCAGCCATGGCATCTGCTTTTGTGGCTGGCCAGTTTTACAAGAGGCTGGGAGAGCAATTCCATTTATTGCTCCCTTATGCAAATCCGCAGGAAGGTCAGGGGACTTTCTTTTTCCCATCGGATCAACTCTTCCAGTTGGATAAGGTCTTTTACGCAGGTATTGGCTACTTGCTTGTATTTGGGATTGTCTATAGCATCGGTCGTTTACTTGGTCTCTTGTTACACTTACTTCCTAGTAAAAAACTGGGTGGCAAGTTGTTCCAAGTTTCAGCAGGGATCTTGTCCATGTTGGTGACCTTATTTGTCTTGCAAATGGCCTTAACTATACTAGCTACCATTCCCATGGCAGCTATACAAAATCCTCTTGAAAAGAGTATCGTCGCAAAACATATCATCCAGAGCATACCAGTAACAACTAGTTGGCTCAAACAAATCTGGGTGACAAATTTAATCGGATAAAAAGGGCAGGAGTTTCCTAGCCCTTTGTTTACAGATTGACTAGAATCTATCAGAATGTAAAAAGCTAATACTCTTCGAAAATCTCTTCAAACTACATCAGCTTCGCCTTGCCGTAGATATGGTTACTGACTTCGTCAGTTCTATCTACAACCTCAAAGCAGTGCTTTGAGCAACCTGTGGCTAGCTTCCTAGTTTGCTTTTTGATTTTCATTGAGTACAATACACCTAGACATTCAAAGACAAGGAAATAAAGATGAACAAAAAAATACTAGAAACATTAGAGTTCAATAAGGTTAAGGCCTTGTTTGAACCCCATTTGTTGACCGAGCAGGGCTTGGAGCAATTGAGACAGCTTACTCCGACTGCCAAAGCAGATAAAATCAAACAGGCTTTTGCTGAGATGAAGGAAATGCAGGCTCTTTTCGTCGAGCAACCGCATTTCACCATTCTCGCAACTAAGGAAATTGCAGGAGTCTGCAAGCGGTTGGAGATGGGAGCGGACCTCAATATCGAGGAGTTCCTACTCTTGAAGCGCGTGCTTCTGTCTAGCCGAGAGCTGCAAAGTTTTTATGCCAATCTGGAAAATGTCAGCTTGACAGAATTAACCCTCTGGTTTGAGAAATTACACGATTTTCCTCAATTACAAGGAAATCTTCAGGCCTTTAATGATGCAGGTTTCATTGAAAATTTTGCCAGTGAAGAATTAGCGCGAATCCGTCGAAAAATCCATGATAGCGAGAGTCAGGTACGCGATGTTTTACAAGACTTACTCAAGCAAAAAGCGCAGATGTTGACAGAGGGGATTGTTGCCAGCAGAAATGGCCGTCAGGTTTTACCAGTCAAAAACACCTACCGCAATAAGATTGCAGGTGTCGTGCATGATATTTCTGCTAGTGGAAATACCGTCTACATCGAACCCCGTGAGGTAGTCAAACTGAGCGAAGAAATTGCTAGTCTGCGAGCAGATGAGCGCTATGAAATGCTTCGCATTCTCCAAGAAATTTCTGAGCGTGTCCGCCCTCATGCGGCTGAGATTGCTAATGACGCTTGGATTATCGGCCATCTGGACTTGATTCGTGCCAAGGTTCGCTTTATCCAAGAAAGGCAAGCAGTCGTTCCTCAGCTGTCAGAAAATCAAGAAATTCAACTGCTCCATGTCTGCCATCCTTTGGTCAAAAATGCCGTCGCAAATGATGTCCATTTTGGTCAAGATTTAACAGCCATTGTCATTACAGGTCCTAATACAGGTGGAAAGACCATCATGCTCAAAACCCTCGGCTTGACGCAGGTTATGGCTCAGTCTGGTTTACCGATTTTAGCAGATAAGGGAAGTCGTGTTGGTATTTTTGAAGAAATCTTTGCCGATATTGGAGATGAGCAGTCTATTGAGCAGAGCTTGTCTACTTTCTCTAGCCACATGACTAATATTGTGGATATTCTTGGCAAGGTCAACCAGCATTCGCTCTTGCTCTTGGATGAGTTGGGGGCTGGTACAGATCCCCAAGAGGGAGCCGCCCTTGCTATGGCTATTCTGGAGGACCTTCGCCTGCGTCAAGTCAAGACCATGGCTACGACCCACTATCCAGAACTCAAGGCCTACGGTATTGAGACAGCCTTTGTGCAAAATGCCAGCATGGAGTTTGATACTGCAACTCTACGCCCGACCTATCGCTTTATGCAGGGTGTGCCTGGCCGAAGCAATGCCTTTGAAATTGCCAAACGTCTAGGTCTATCTGAAGTTATCGTAGGGGATGCCAGTCAGCAGGTCGATCAGGATAATGATGTCAATCGGATCATTGAGCAACTGGAAGAGCAGACGCTTGAAAGTCGTAAACGCTTGGACAATATCCGTGAGGTGGAGCAAGAAAATCTCAAGATGAACCGTGCTCTAAAAAAACTTTACAACGAGCTCAATCGTGAAAAGGAAACGGAGCTCAATAAAGCGCGTGAACAGGCTGCTGAGATTGTTGATATGGCCCTCAGTGAGAGTGACCAGATTCTCAAGAATCTCCATAGTAAATCTCAACTCAAGCCTCACGAAATTATTGAAGCCAAGGCCAAGTTGAAAAAATTGGCTCCTGAAAAAGTGGACTTGTCTAAAAACAAGGTCCTTCAAAAGGCCAAGAAAAACCGTGCTCTAAAGGTGGGAGATGATATCGTTGTTCTCAGTTATGGACAGCGTGGTACCTTGACCAGTCAACTCAAAGATGGCCGCTGGGAAGCTCAAGTTGGCTTGATTAAGATGACCTTAGAAGAGAAAGAATTTGACCTTGTTCAAGCCCAGCAAGAAAAGCAAGTCAAGAAGAAACAGGTCAATGTCGTGAAACGAACTTCGGGTCGTGGCCCACAAGCCAGACTGGACCTTCGAGGCAAACGTTATGAAGAGGCCATGAATGAGCTAGATTCCTTTATCGACCAAGCCTTGCTTAATAATATGGCTCAAGTTGATATTATCCATGGTATCGGAACAGGTGTCATCCGTGAAGGTGTCACCAAATACCTACAAAGAAACAAGCATGTCAAGAGTTTCGGCTATGCCCCACAAAATGCTGGAGGGAGTGGTGCAACTATTGTCACTTTTAAAGGATAAGAAATATTTCGGAATTTATAAAGTAAAAACTGTTGAACTAATTTTTACTAATAAACACATTGACAAAAGCCAACATTTTTTGTAAAATAAGAATCAATTAAATACCAACACCGAATGAAGTTTAATAGAAGTGGAGAATCGTTTGATTTTCCATGACTGTAAATGGACGGAACTCTGGAGAGACCGTAAAGGCACCGAAGGGGCAAGGCAGGCAACTGCTCAAACTCTCAGGTAAAAGGACAGAGCTAGGATAGACAGCTTTTTAGCATTTATCTAAGCATTCCAGAGTACATGTATCTTGCATGTGCTCTTTCTTTTGGGGTTGAAAAGATAGGAGAATAGAATGTTAGAATTGCTTAAATCAATTGATGCTTTTGCTTGGGGTCCACCCCTCTTGATTTTATTGGTTGGGACAGGGATTTACCTAACTGCCCGTCTAGGACTTTTGCAGATTTTGCGTCTGCCAAAGGCCTTCCAGCTTATTTTTACTAAGGACAAGGGGCATGGCGATGTATCCAGTTTTGCGGCCTTGTGTACAGCACTCGCAGCGACAGTTGGTACGGGAAATATTATCGGGGTGGCGACGGCTATCAAGGTCGGTGGCCCAGGAGCCCTCTTTTGGATGTGGATGGCTGCTTTCTTTGGAATGGCAACTAAGTATGCGGAAGGATTATTAGCCATTAAATACCGCACCAAGGACGACCATGGTGCAGTAGCGGGAGGTCCGATGCACTATATCCTTCTAGGGATGGGAGAAAAGTGGCGACCACTTGCCATCTTCTTTGCCCTAGCAGGTGTTCTAGTAGCTTTGTTGGGAATAGGAACCTTCACTCAAGTCAACTCGATTACAGAATCTATCCAAAATACAACAACTATTTCGCCAGCCATCACAGCTCTTGTGTTGTCTGTATTTGTAGCAATTGCAGTCTTTGGTGGTCTCAAGTCCATTTCAAAGGTTTCAACTACTGTTGTTCCTTTTATGGCCATCATCTATATTTTGGGAACTCTTACAGTTATTTTCTTTAATATTGGGAAAATCCCTGCCACAATCGCTTTAATCTTGACATCAGCATTTAGTCCTGTTGCTGCGGTAGGTGGATTTGCCGGTGCTAGCATTCGGATGGCTATTCAAAATGGTGTAGCGCGTGGCGTGTTCTCAAACGAATCTGGTCTGGGTTCTGCTCCCATTGCAGCGGCTGCGGCTAAGACAAATGAACCAGTGGAGCAAGGATTGATTTCCATGACAGGAACCTTTATTGATACACTCATTATCTGTACCTTGACTGGTTTAACCATCTTGGTAACTGGTGTTTGGAGTGGCGACTTAAATGGGGTTGCCTTGACTCAGTCAGCCTTCTCAACAGTCTTTTCACACTTTGGACCTGCCCTTTTGACCATCTTCCTTGTGCTCTTTGCCTTTACAACGATTCTAGGTTGGAACTATTACGGAGAACGTTGTTTTGAGTTTCTCTTTGGGGTTCGCTTTATCTGGCTCTACCGTGTGGTCTTTGTGCTCATGGTTCTGTTGGGAGGATTTATCGAGTTGGATATGGTTTGGATTATCGCAGATATTGTCAATGCCTTGATGGCTCTGCCAAACTTGATTGCCCTCTTAGTCTTGTCGCCGGTCGTTATTGCTGAAACTAAAAAGTATTTTAATAAATAATGAAATCACACATCGCGTGTGATTTTTTTCTTTCATAAAAAATTTCTATCGGTGCAATTTAAAATATATATTATACACGGTATAGAATCTGTGATAGACTAGGTTTCAACAAAATGAAAAGAGGTCTTATGATGACAACATTTACCATTCATACAGTAGAATCAGCACCAGCAGAAGTGAAAGAAATTCTTGAAACAGTAGAAAAAGATAACAATGGTTATATTCCCAACCTAATCGGCCTCTTGGCAAATGCACCAACTGCCTTAGAAGCCTACAGAACTGTCGGAGCTATCAATCGTCGCAACAGCCTGACACCCGTTGAGCGTGAAGTGGTGCAGATCACGGCAGCCGTAACTAATGGTTGTGCCTTCTGTGTCGCAGGTCACACAGCCTTTTCAATCAAACAAATCCAGATGAATGATGACCTGCTTCAAGCCCTCCGTAATCGCACTCCGATTGAAACAGATCCCAAATTGGATACCCTAGCTAAGTTTACCTTGGCAGTTATCAATACCAAGGGTCGTGTAGGAGATGAAGCCTTAGCTGAGTTTTTAGAAGCTGGTTATAGCCAACAAAATGCCTTGGATGTAGTCCTTGGTGTCAGCCTAGCAAGCCTCTGTAACTATGCCAACAACCTAGCCAATACACCAATTAATCCAGAATTGCAACCTTATGCATAATTCATATCTGAGCAAAAAATGAAGTCTGAAATCAACGGACTTCGTTTTTTTAAGTCCTCATTTAAGCGCTTTTATGCTATACTGAAACTAACATAATTATTGGAGGTTAGGATGAAAAAACTCCCCTTAGTATTTTCTGGTTGTTTGTTAGGTTTGGCAGGAGCTGGGAATCTCGTTTTAGATATGTTGCCAGTGCTGTCACATATACTGAGTATGTCAGGTTTGATTTTGTGGATATTCTTTCTGATTTTTCATCTGCTTAATTGGAAGGAAACCAAAGAAGAATTGACCAAGCCCCCTCTTTTGTCAGGAATGGCGACCTTTCCCATGGCTGGGATGATTTTATCGACTTATGTCTTTCGAGTCTTCCCTCATTTCCCTTTGGTAGCGCAAGGACTTTGGTGGTTTTCATTTCTCTTGGATTTGTTCTTGATTGCTGGTTTCACCATTAAATTTGCCTATCCGGGGCGGAGGGTTCATGCGACTCCTAGCTGGACGGTTCTCTATGTGGGGATAGCAGTAGCAGCCTTGACCTATCCTCTTGTAGGTATCATCGAAATTGCCTATGCGACCTTGAGTTTTGGTTTTCTCCTAACCTTCTATCTCTATCCCCTTATTTATAGCGATTTAAAGAAACATCCGCTCCCACTAGCCTTGCTTGGGCAAGAAGGAATCTACTGTGCTCCTTTCTCTCTACTCTTGGCTTCTCTGGTTCGGGTTGGAGGAGCCAGCCTACAAACCTGGGTCTTGATTGTCATGATCTTGCTTTCTCAATCCTTCTTTTTCTTTGTTTTGACTCGCCTGCCCAATATTTTAAAACAAGGCTTTCAACCAGCCTTTTCAGCCCTCACCTTCCCGACCATTATCACAGCTACTTCACTCAAGATGGCTCAGGGAATCTTGAAACTTCCATTTTTGGATTATTTGGTACTGGCTGAAACCGCTATTTGCCTAATTATTTTGCTCTTTGTATTAGGCGCTTATCTGAATTGGTTACGAAAAAAGGTCTAGCTAGAAATAGCTAAACCTTATTTTTTATGGTTTGATAACTTCAGCTCCACCCATGTATGGACGAAGTGCTTCTGGGATGGTTACAGAACCATCTTCATTTTGGTAGTTTTCAAGAATAGCAGCCACTGTACGTCCAACTGCAAGTCCAGAACCGTTCAAGGTATGGAGCAATTTCACCTTGCCATCTGCTTCATCACGGTAACGGATTTGGGCACGACGGGCTTGGAAATCTTCTGTGTTTGAACAGCTTGAGATTTCACGGTAGGTATTTTGTGCTGGAATCCAAACTTCCAAGTCGTAAGTTTTAGCAGCTGAGAAGCCCATATCTCCAGTAGAGAGAGCAACGACACGGTATGGAAGGTTGAGTTTTTGAAGGATATTTTCAGCGTTGGCTGTCATTTTTTCCAATTCTTCGTAAGATTCTTCTGGTTTGGCAAATTTAACCATTTCAACCTTGTGGAATTGGTGCAAACGAATCAAGCCACGAGTATCACGACCAGCTGAACCAGCCTCAGAACGGAATGAAGGACTCATAGCAGTGAAGTAGATTGGCAGGTCTTTACCGTCAAGGATTTCATCACGGTAGTAGTTTGTCAGAGGAACTTCAGCTGTAGGAATAAGGACGTAATTGCTGTCGCTGAGTTCAAAAGTATCTTCCTTGAATTTTGGATATTGACCAGTACCAAACATAGAGTCGTGGTTAACCATGTAAGGCGTGATGACTTCCGTATAGCCTTCCTTGCCATGTTCATCCAACATAAAGTTGTAGATAGCACGTTCCAAACGAGCACCGAGACCTTTATAGAAGAGGAAGCGAGCGCCTGTTACCTTACCACCGCGTTCCCAGTCGAGGATACCAAGGTCTTCACCAAGATCCCAGTGAGCTTTTGGCTCGAAAGTCAAACTCGCGTGGAGTGCCCCAACGACGAACTTCCACATTGTCGTCTTCGTCAGCCCCAACAGGAACGCTGTCAGCTGGGATGTTTGGAAGAGTAGTGGTAAATTCTGTCAATTTAGCATCGATTTCTGCCAATTCAGCATCCAAGGCTTTTGACCTCAGCAGATAGATTCTGCATGGCAGCAATCTTGTCATCTGCATTTCCTTGTTGCGCTTAGCTTGGGCAATCTCAGCTGAAACTGTGTTACGTTCTGCTTTTAAAGTTTCTACCTTAACCAAGATGTCACGACGTTTAGCATCGATTTCTTTCATCTCGTTTAAGACAGCAGCATCTACACCACGTGTAGACAATTTTTCTGCGACAGCATCAAAGTCTGTACGAATACGTTTGATATCTAACATAAGAACTCCTTTATGAAAAAAGCACACCTGACAAAGCGTTGGAGTGGCAGGGCCACGGTTCCATCCAACTTCACAGGTGTGCACTTGATTGTGTATGTAATTGTTACTAACGGTAGAATTTCACCTATCCCTCCTATCTGCTCGCAGCACCCGCAGACTTTCTGAAAGAAGAAGATAACCTACTTATCCGTTGCTATGATTATACTAAAGTTTCTACTTTTTTGCAAATAGATTTTTAAATTTTTGACTAATGGTTTGAATCAGGGTCGGAAGTTTGACGACCTTGTCATTGCCCAGTTTTTCGCGAGCAATTTTAAGAATGGCACCTGAGTCTTTTGAAGCAAAGAGGAATTTTCCTCTGTCTGTAAAGACTTCGAAGTGGCGACTGATTTTTCGCCCAGTGACATTGGCCCCAATCTGGTTGATATGGCTCCAAGGAATCTGGATAAATTGTTCGACATTGACATCTGGGTAAAATTCCAGAGCCTGATCTCCGACAAGAAATTTCCCAACTTTCCCAGCTATAGAGAGGTAGGAGGTACCTGTTGTATTGAGAAGCACTGTTTTGTTAAGAGATTGGGCCATGGTTAGTCTTCCTTACTTTCACCGAAAAAGGCATTGTAGAGGGCTTTGATTGCTGCTTTCTCTTGGTCTTTATTGACAACGAACATAATAGAAACTTCACTAGAACCTTGCGACATCATCTGGATGTTGATCTTGTTTTCAGATAGAGCGCGTGTCGCAGTAGCAGTTACTCCGATATGGCTCTTCATCTTTTCACCAACAATCATAATGATAGAAAGGTCGTGTTCGATTTCTGCATGGTCTACTTCAGCCTTTTGAACCAACTGACGAAGGATTTCTTCTTCCTTGATAGGAGTTAGTTCGCGAGAACGGAGGATGATTGAAAGATCGTCGATACCTGTTGGCATATGTTCCCAACCGATGTTAAGATCTTCAAGGATTTGCAGAACCTTGCGTCCAAATCCCACTCACGGTTCATGAGGTATTTAGACATGTTGATGCTGACAAAGCCAGAATCACCAGCAATTCCCACAACTGGGAATTCATCACTACTGTGTTTTAGAACGATACGAGTACCTGGATGGTCAGGATTGTTGGTATTCTTGATAACTAGAGGAATTTTTCCACGGTAGGCAGGTAGAAGAGCTTCATCATGAAGGACTGAGAATCCTGCATAGGCCAACTCACGCATTTCACGGTAGGTCAACTCAGGAATCGAGTGTGGTTGGTGGATAATACCAGGGTGGGCTGCAAAGATACCATCAACGTCTGTAAAGTTTTCATAGAGGTCGGCCTTAACACCTGCAGCAATGATAGAACCTGTAATATCAGAGCCTCCACGTGAGAAGGTACAGATTTGATTTTCCTTGGTAACCCCAAAGAAACCAGGAATGACAAGGACTTCATTTGCGTTTGTTAATTCTTCAATCTTGTCATAACTTGATGGAATGATGCGAGCATGGCCAGGCTCACTTGTGACCACAATACCAGCTTCTCTAGGATGCACATAGCGTGCATCAATCCCATTTTGGTTAAAGTAGGCAGCAATCAATTTAGCATTGTTATTTTCACCGGCTGCTAGGAAAGTATCATAGAGAAATTCATTTTCTTCGATAGGAAGAGTGGCTAAGGCACGAATGCTTTTAGAGATTTTTTCTAAAACAGCAGGTTTTAGTCCTAGTTCACTAACCATAGCAGCATAGCGGTCGATAATCCAGTTTTGGCTCTTGCTAATATCGTTACCAGCAACATAGTTGCGGTAGTATTTAATCAAGGCATCCGTAACCTTAGTATCTTCAGCATTGCGTTTCCCAGGTGCAGAAACAACTACAAAACGGCGCTCAGAATCACTTTTTACGATGTTCAAAACTTTTTCTAATTGACCAGCAGAGGCAAGAGAACTACCTCCAAATTTAACAACCTTCATAAGAACTCCTAAAGTAAGTATTTTATACGATTATAGCAGAAAGAAAGGCTTTTTTCAATGAAGAAAGTAAGATGCTTTCTAGGATAAAGCGATCCTTGCCAATCGGCTGAGACACTTTTAGTCGATTTTTCCTTGCTTTCGAGTTTTAAAAAAGATATACTTTGAAAATAAAATAATTTAATACTCAATGAAAATCAAAGAGCAAACTAGGAAGCTAGCCGTAGACAGTACTTGAGTACGGCAAGGCGAAGCTGACGTGGTTTGAATTTGATTTTCGAAGAGTATAAACTGCTTATAAAATAAAAAGGAGTCCCGATGGAACACATTATTTATCAGCTTGAAGAGGATTTGGCGATTCTTACCTTAAATCGTCCTGAGGTCGCAAATGGTTTTCATATTCCTATGTGTGAGGAGATTTTGGAAGCTCTGACTCTGGCAGAGAAGGATCCAGCTGTGCATTTTATCTTAATTAATGCCAATGGGAAAGTATTCTCCGTTGGAGGAGATTTAGTAGAGATGAAGCGGGCAGTAGATGAGGATGATGTTCCATCATTAACGAAAATCGCAGAATTGGTCAATACAATTTCTTATAAAATCAAGCAAATTGCTAAACCTGTCTTGATGGAGGTTGATGGGGCTGTTGCAGGTGCTGCAGCGAATATGGCTGTTGCTGCAGATTTCTGTCTGGCAACGGATAAGGCTAAATTTATCCAAGCCTTTGTTGGAGTTGGTTTGGCTCCAGATGCAGGTGGGATTCATCTCTTGAGTCGTAGTATTGGTGTGACGCGTGCTGCTCAATTAGCCATGACAGGAGAAGCTTTGTCCGCAGAAAAAGCTCTGGAGTGGGGGCTTGTTTACCGCGTCTGTGAAGCTGATAAACTTGAAAAGACGAGAGAACAGCTTCTTAAAAAATTGAGACGCGGGTCAGCTAATTCTTATGCTGCCATTAAGAAGTTGGTTTGGGAGAGCCAATTTAAAGATTGGCAAGATTATGCTGTTTTAGAACTGCATCTACAGGAATCACTAGCTAAAACAGAGGATTTCAAAGAGGGAGTTCGGGCTCATTCGGAGAGAAGAAGACCGAAATTTACTGGAAATAAAAAAATACTTGCACCATTCTTTGAAGTTTGATATAATTCTCTTGTCAAATGTTTTGATTCTAAAAGTTTTTTTGAAAAGGAGGGAAGGAAAGATTGGACTACCAACGAATTAATGAATATTTAACATCTATATTTAACAATGTCCTCGTTATCGAGGAAGTTAGCTTGAGGGGTAGTCGTTTCAAAGATATCTCCATCAAAGAAATGCATACGATTGATGTGATTGGGAAATTCCCAGATGTGACACCAAGTCAAGTGTCAAAAGAGTTGATGGTGACTCTTGGGACAGTTACGACTAGTTTGAATAATCTCGAACGCAAGGGTTACATTGAACGCATTCGTTCAGAACATGATAGACGTGTGGTGCATCTGCATTTGACAAAGAAAGGTCGCTTGGTTCATAGGCTACATAAACGCTTCCACAAGGCCATGGTTGAAAAAATCATCGATGGTATGAGTAAGCAAGAAATTGAGGTTATGAGCAAAGGCCTGACTAATCTTTATCAATTTTTGGAGGATTTGAGATAATGGCTTTTGCAAAAATAAGCCAGGTTGCTCATTATGTGCCAGAGCAAGTGGTTACAAATCATGATTTGGCCCAGATTATGGATACCAATGATGAGTGGATTTCAAGTCGGACGGGAATACGACAAAGGCATATTTCAAGAACAGAATCTACTAGTGATTTGGCTACAGAAGTTGCTAAGAAACTGATGGCAAAAGCTGGAATCACAGGAGAGGAGCTAGATTTTATCATCCTAGCCACCATCACTCCAGATTCTATGATGCCCTCTACAGCTGCTCGTGTTCAAGCTAATATTGGTGCTAATAAGGCCTTTGCTTTTGACCTAACAGCTGCTTGTAGTGGATTTGTATTTGCTCTGTCAACTGCTGAAAAGTTTATCGCTTCTGGTCGCTTTCAAAAAGGCTTGGTGATTGGTAGTGAAACCCTCTCTAAGGCAGTCGATTGGTCAGACCGATCAACAGCTGTGTTGTTTGGAGATGGTGCTGGTGGTGTCTTGTTAGAAGCTAGCGAGCAAGAGCATTTCTTAGTAGAGAGTCTCAATAGTGATGGGAGTCGTAGCGAGTGTCTAACTTATGGACATTCAGGCTTGCATTCTCCGTTTTCAGATCAAGAAAGTGCAGATTCATTTTTGAAGATGGATGGGCGTGCAGTCTTTGATTTTGCTATTCGGGACGTAGCCAAGTCTATCAAGCAGACTATTGATGAATCTCCTATAGAGGCGACAGACTTGGATTATCTGCTACTTCATCAGGCTAATGACCGTATTTTGGATAAGATGGCTAGAAAAATCGGTGTTAACCGAGATAAAATTCCAGCCAATATGATGGAATATGGCAATACCAGTGCAGCCAGTATCCCGATTTTACTTTCAGAGTGTGTAGAACAAGGCCTCATCCGTCTAGATGGTAGTCAGACTGTTCTGCTATCAGGCTTCGGTGGAGGCTTGACCTGGGGCACGCTCATTCTTACAATTTAGGTAATCATGTGGTGAACACATTGTTATAAAAAAACTATTTATTTTAAAGGAGTCCTATCATGGCAGTATTTGAAAAAGTACAAGAAATTATCGTTGAAGAACTTGGAAAAGACGCATCAGAAGTAACACTTGAATCAACTTTTGATGATTTGGACGCAGATTCATTGGACTTGTTCCAAGTAATCTCAGAAATCGAAGATGCTTTTGATATCCAAATCGAAGCAGAAGATGACTTGAAAACAGTTGGTGACTTGGTTGCCTACGTTGAAGAGCAAACAAAATAAACAGAATATTAATAGAAGGAGTAGGGAAACCCGCTCCCTCTTGTTTAGGCAATAGTTTGATCGTCAAATTATGACGGTATCGAACTATTACGTAAGCAAGAAACGATGGAGGCACTATGAAAACACGTATTACAGAATTATTGAACATTGATTATCCTATTTTCCAAGGAGGAATGGCCTGGGTTGCTGATGGTGATTTGGCAGGAGCTGTTTCCAAGGCTGGAGGACTAGGGATTATCGGTGGGGGGAATGCCCCTAAAGAAGTTGTCAAGGCAAATATTGATAAAATCAAATCATTGACTGATAAACCCTTTGGTGTCAACATCATGCTCTTGTCTCCCTTTGTGGAAGATATTGTAGACCTCGTTATCGAGGAAGGGGTTAAGGTAGTTACAACAGGCGCAGGAAATCCAAGCAAATACATGGAACGTTTCCATGAAGCTGGTATTACGGTTATTCCTGTTGTACCAAGTGTTGCCCTAGCTAAACGCATGGAAAAAATCGGTGCGGATGCTGTTATTGCAGAAGGAATGGAGGCCGGGGGGCATATCGGTAAATTAACAACCATGACCTTGGTTCGCCAGGTTGCTGCTGCTGTATCTATTCCAGTTATTGCTGCAGGAGGGATTGCGGATGGTGAAGGTGTTGCAGCTGGCTTTATGCTAGGTGCAGAGGCTGTTCAGGTTGGAACTCGTTTTGTCGTTGCAAAAGAGTCTAATGCCCATCCAAATTATAAGGCGAAAATTTTAAAAGCTAGAGATATTGATACTACGATTTCAGCTCAACACTTTGGACATGCTGTTCGTGCGATTAAAAATCAGTTGACTCGTGATTTTGAACAAGCTGAAAAAGATGCTTTTAAACAAGAAAATCCAGATTTGGAAATTTTTGAACAAATGGGAGCAGGTGCTCTAGCCAAAGCGGTTGTTCACGGAGATGTGGATGGTGGATCTGTTATGGCAGGTCAAATTGCAGGCCTTGTTTCCAAAGAAGAAACCGTTGAAGAAATCCTAAAAGATTTGTATTACGGAGCAGCTAAGAAAATTCAAGAAGAAGCCTCTCGTTGGGCAGGAGTTGTAAGAAATGACTAAAACAGCCTTTTTATTTGCTGGTCAAGGTGCCCAGTATCTAGGTATGGGACGGGAACTCTATAATCAGTATCCGATTGTCAAAGAAACGATTGATCAAGCGAGTCAGGTACTCGGTTATGATTTGCGTTATCTTATTGATACAGAAGAAGAAAAACTCAATCAGACCCGCTATACGCAACCAGCTATTTTAGCAACTTCAGTTGCTATCTATCGTTTATTGCAAGAAAAGGGCTATCAACCTGATATGGTTGCTGGTTTGTCTCTTGGAGAATATTCTGCCTTGGTGGCCAGCGGTGCCTTGGATTTTGGAGAAGCGGTTGCTTTGGTTGCTAAGCGTGGCGCCTATATGGAAGAAGCGGCCCCTGCTGGTTCTGGCAAGATGGTAGCAGTTCTCAATACGCCAGTAGAGGTTATTGAAGAAGTCTGTCGAAAAGCTTCTGAACTTGGAGTAGTTACCCCAGCCAACTATAATACACCTGCACAAATCGTGATTGGTGGAGAAGTGGTAGCAGTTGATCGAGCTGTCGAACTCTTGCAGGAAGCAGGAGCTAAACGCTTGATTCCTCTTAAGGTTTCAGGACCTTTTCATACCGCTCTCCTTGAGCCTGCTAGCCAGAAACTAGCTGAAACTCTAGCTCAGGTAAGTTTTTCAGATTTTACTTGTCCTCTAGTTGGCAATACAGAAGCTGCAGTTATGCAAAAAGAAGACATTGCTCAACTCTTGACGCGTCAGGTCAAAGAGCCAGTTCGTTTCTATGAAAGTATTGCAGTTATGCAAGAAGCAGGCGTAACTAACTTTATCGAGATTGGACCGGGGAAAGTCTTGTCAGGCTTTGTCAAAAAAATTGATAAGACAGCTAAACTAGCCAATGTTGAAGATCAGGCTAGTTTGGAAACTTTGCTAGAAAACAAGTAATCCCTTCTCCCATAAATACAAGAGAAAACAGGAGAAAAGAATGCAACTAAAAAATAAAAATATCTTTATTACAGGTTCGAGTCGTGGAATTGGTCTTGCCATTGCCCATAAGTTTGCTCAAACAGGAGCCAATATTGTCTTAAACAGTCGTGGGACAATCTCAGAGGACTTGCTAGCCGAGTTTTCAAACTATGGTGTCAAGGTGGTTCCTATATCAGGAGACGTGTCAGATTTTGCAGACGCTAAGCGTATGGTTGAGCAAGCTATTGCAGAGCTGGGTTCAGTAGATGTTTTGGTCAACAATGCAGGGATTACCCAAGATACCCTTATGCTCAAGATGACAGAAGCGGATTTTGAAAAAGTACTCAAGGTTAACTTGACTGGTGCCTTTAACATGACACAATCAGTCTTAAAACCGATGATGAAAGCCAGAGAAGGTGCTATCATTAATATGTCTAGTGTTGTTGGTTTGATGGGAAATATCGGTCAAGCTAACTATGCAGCTTCTAAGGCTGGTTTGATTGGTTTTACCAAGTCTGTGGCGCGTGAAGTGGCCAATCGCAATATCAGGGTTAATGCTATTGCACCTGGAATGATTGAGTCCGATATGACAGCTGTTCTATCAGACAAGGTAAAAGATGCTATGCTGGCGCAAATTCCCTATGAAAGAATTTGGGCAGGCAGAGCAGGTTGCAGATTTGACAGTATTTTTAGCAGGCCAAGATTATCTAACTGGTCAAGTGGTTGCCATTGATGGTGGCTTAAGTATGTAGCAGAAGCTAGAGGTAAAAAAGATGAAACTAAATCGCGTAGTAGTAACAGGTTATGGAGTAACATCTCCAATCGGAAATACACCAGAAGAATTTTGGAATAGTTTGACAACTGGAAAAATCGGAATTGGTCAAATTACAAAATTTGATCATAGTGACTTTGATGTGCATAATGCAGCAGAAATCCAAGATTTTCCTTTTGATAAATACTTTGTTAAGAAAGATACCAATCGTTTTGATAACTATTCTTTGTATGCCTTGTACGCAGCCCAAGAGGCTGTCAATCACGCTAATCTCGATGTAGAGACTCTTGATAAAGATCGTTTTGGTGTTATTGTGGCCTCTGGTATTGGTGGAATCAAGGAAATTGAAGATCAAGTGCTTCGCCTAAATGACAAAGGGCCAAAACGTGTGAAACCATTGACCCTTCCAAAAGCCTTGCCAAATATGGCTTCAGGAAATGTTGCTATGCGTTTTGGAGCAAACGGTGTTTGTAAATCTATCAATACTGCCTGCGCTTCATCAAATGACGCGATTGGGGATGCCTTCCGCTCAATTAAAGTTTGGTTTCCAAGACGTTATGTTGGTAGGTGGTTCAGAAGCATCTATTACACCTTTTGCTATTGCTGGTTTCCAAGCCCCTAACTGCTCTCTCTACTACAGAGGATCCTACTCGTGCTTCTATTCCATTTGATAAGGACCGTAATGGGTTTTGTTATGGGTGAAGGTTCAGGGATGTTGGTTCTTGAAAGCCTTGAACACGCTGAAAAACGTGGGGCTACTATCCTTGCTGAAGTGGTTGGTTACGGAAATACCTGTGATGCCTACCATATGACTTCTCCCACATCCAGAAGGTCAGGGAGCTATCAAGGCCATCAAACTAGCCTTGGAAGAAGCTGAGATTTCTCCAGAGCAAGTAGCCTATGTCAATGCTCACGGAACATCAACTCCCTGCTAATGAAAAAAAGGAGAAAGTGGTGCGATCGTAGCTGTTCTTGGTAAGGAAGTACCTGTATCATCAACCAAATCATTCACAGGACATTTGCTGGGTGCTGCAGGTGCAGTAGAAGCTATCGTCACAATCGAGGCTATGCGTCATAACTTTGTACCAATGACAGCTGGAACAAGTGAAGTATCAGATTATATCGAAGCCAATGTCGTTTATGGACAAGGCTTGGAGCAAGAAATTCCATACGCTATTTCAAATACTTTTGGTTTTGGCGGCCACAATGCAGTTCTTGCTTTCAAACGTTGGGAGAATAAATAACTATGAATTTAAACGATATTAAAGACTTGATGGCCCAATTTGACCAGTCAAGTTTGAGAGAATTTTCTTATAGAAATGGGACGGATGAGTTACAGTTTAGCAAGAATGAAGCTAGACTTGTGCCTGAAGTTGCAGCTCAAGTCGCTCCTGCGCCTGCTGTAGCAACACCAAGTCCAGTAGCTTCAACATCTGCTCCAGTAGAAACTGTAGTGGAAGAAGTTCCTGCTTCAGTTGAAGCAAGCGTAGCTACTGAGGGAGATGTTGTAGAGAGTCCACTTGTTGGGGTGGCTTACTTGGCTGCTGGTCCAGATAAACCTGCCTTCGTCACAGTTGGTGATACTGTTAAAAAAGGTCAAACATTGGTGATTATCGAAGCCATGAAAGTCATGAATGAAATTCCAGCACCTAAGGATGGTGTGGTAACGGAAATTCTCGTTTCTAATGAAGAAATGGTTGAGTTTGGTAAAGGATTGGTACGTATCAAATGATCGATATTCAAGGAATCAAAGAAGCTCTTCCCCACCGTTATCCTATGCTCCTAGTGGACCGTGTCTTGGAAGTGAGTGAGGATACCATTGTTGCCATCAAAAATGTAACCATCAATGAGCCTTTCTTTAACGGCCATTTTCCTCAATATCCAGTTATGCCAGGTGTTCTGATTATGGAAGCCTTGGCGCAAACAGCTGGTGTCTTGGAGTTGTCAAAACCTGAAAATAAAGGAAAACTAGTCTTTTACGCTGGTATGGATAAGGTTAAATTCAAGAAGCAAGTTGTACCAGGCGATCAATTGCTTATGACAGCGACTTTTGTAAAACGTCGTGGCACCATAGCTGTGGTTGAAGCAAAGGCTGAAGTGGATGGCAAGCTTGCAGCTAGTGGTACTCTTACCTTTGCAATAGGGAACTAAGGAGGTTCTCCATGTTTCGAAAAATTTTAATTGCCAATCGTGGTGAAATTGCGGTTCGTATTATCCGTGCGGCGCGTGAATTGGGCATTTCGACGGTGGCGGTTTATTCAACTGCTGATAAGGAAGCTCTTCATACGCTTTTGGCAGATGAAGCAGTTTGTATCGGCCCTGGTAAGCCAACAGAGTCTTATCTCAATATTAATGCGGTTCTATCAGCTGCAGTCTTGACTGAGGCAGAAGCCATTCACCCAGGTTTCGGATTTCTCAGTGAAAATTCCAAATTTGCAACTATGTGTGAAGAGGTCGGCATTAAGTTTATCGGTCCATCTGGTCATGTTATGGATATGATGGGGGATAAGATCAATGCGCGTGCTCAGATGATCAAAGCAGGCGTGCCTGTTATACCAGGTTCGGATGGAGAAGTGCATAACTCTGAGGAAGCTTTGATTGTTGCTGAAAAATTGGCTATCCTGTTATGCTCAAGGCTTCAGCAGGTGGAGGTGGTAAAGGGATTCGTAAGGTTGAAAAGCCAGAAGATCTCGTTTCCGCCTTTGATACTGCTTCAAGTGAAGCCAAGGCCAATTATGGCAATGGTGCTATGTACATAGAGCGGGTTATTTATCCAGCTCGCCATATTGAGGTTCAAATCCTAGGAGATGAACACGGAAATGTGATTCACTTGGGTGAACGAGATTGTTCTCTTCAACGGAATAATCAAAAGGTTTTGGAAGAAAGCCCTTCAATTGCAATCGGAAAAACGTTGCGTCATAAAATCGGTGCGGCTGCTGTTCGAGCTGCAGAGTCTGTTGGCTATGAGAATGCAGGGACCATTGAGTTTTTGCTTGATGAAGCTAGCGGTAAATTCTATTTCATGGAAATGAATACACGTGTTCAGGTAGAACATCCAGTAACAGAATTTGTTTCAGGTGTGGATATCGTTAAGGAACAGATTCGCATTGCGGCAGGTCAGCCTCTGTCTGTTAAGCAAGAAGATATTGTTCTACGTGGGCATGCTATCGAGTGTCGGATCAATGCAGAAAATCCAGCCTTCAACTTTGCTCCTAGTCCAGGTAAGATTACCAATCTCTATCTGCCAAGTGGTGGAGTTGGCTTGCGCGTGGATTCAGCAGTTTATCCAGGCTATACCATTCCACCTTATTATGATAGTATGATTGCCAAAATCATCGTACACGGCGAAAATCGTTTTGACGCCTTGATGAAAATGCAACGTGCCCTCTATGAATTAGAGATTGAAGGGGTGCAGACCAATGCAGATTTCCAGCTTGACCTTATTTCAGATCGCAATGTCATTGCTGGAGATTACGATACTTCCTTCTTGATGGAAACCTTTTTACCCAAATATCAAGAAAAAGAATAAAATGACTTCAAGAGTTTAAACCGAAAAGGGGAATCAATGGCTCTATTTAGTAAAAAAGATAAGTATATTCGAATCAATCCCAATCGTTCGGTTAGGGAAAAACCTCAAGCCAAGCCAGAGGTTCCAGATGAATTATTCTCTCAGTGTCCAGGTTGTAAGCATACCATCTATCAGAAGGATCTGGGAAGTGAGCGCATCTGTCCACATTGTAGCTATACCTTCGTATTTCTGCCCAAGAACGCTTGGCTTTGACGATTGATATGGGAACTTTCAAGGAATTGTTTACAGGGATTGAAAGCAAGGATCCCTTGCATTTCCCTGGTTATCAAAAGAAACTAGCAACTATGCGTGAAAAAACAGGTCTGGATGAAGCCGTTGTGACAGGAACAGCTCTTATAAAAGGTCAGACTGTGGCTCTTGGGATTATGGATTCCAACTTTATCATGGCTTCTATGGGTACGGTTGTAGGGGAAAAAATCACTCGTTTGTTTGAGTATGCGACGGTTGAACAATTACCAGTTGTTCTCTTCACAGCCTCTGGTGGGGCCCGTATGCAGGAAGGAATCATGAGTCTCATGCAGATGGCCAAGATCTCTGCAGCGGTTAAACGCCATTCAAATGCAGGCCTCTTTTACCTTACCATTTTGACTGATCCAACGACAGGTGGTGTGACAGCTTCTTTCGCTATGGAAGGCGATATCATTTTGGCTGAACCACAGAGTTTGGTTGGTTTTGCAGGGCGTCGTGTGATTGAAAACACGGTTCGTGAAAGCTTGCCTGAGGATTTCCAAAAGGCAGAATTTCTACTTGAGCATGGCTTTGTGGATGCTATCGTTAAAAGAAGAGATTTGCCAGATACGATTGCAAGCCTAGTCAGATTGCACGGAGGGGGTCCTAGATGAATATTGCAAAAATAGTCAGAGAAGCGCGTGAGCAGAGTCGCTTGACAACCTTGGACTTTGCTGCAGGCATTTTTGATGACTTTATCCAATTACACGGTGACCGTTCTTTTCGTGACGATGGTGCAGTTGTTGGTGGTATTGGCTGGCTTGGAGACCAAGCTGTAACAGTGGTTGGTATCCAAAAAGGCAAGAGTTTACAAGATAACCTTAAACGGAATTTTGGTCAACCGCATCCAGAAGGTTACCGCAAGGCCCTACGGTTGATGAAACAGGCTGAAAAGTTTGGCCGTCCAGTAGTGACCTTTATCAACACAGCAGGTGCCTATCCTGGTGTCGGAGCAGAAGAACGTGGTCAAGGGGAAGCTATTGCTCGCAATCTCATGGAAATGAGTGATCTGAAAGTTCCGATTATTGCTATCATTATCGGTGAAGGTGGTTCTGGTGGGGCTCTGGCTCTAGCAGTCGCAGACCGTGTTTGGATGCTGGAAAATTCTATCTATGCCATTCTCAGTCCAGAAGGTTTTGCTTCCATTCTATGGAAAGATGGCAGTCGTGCCATGGAAGCGGCAGAACTGATGAAAATCACTTCACACGAACTGTTAGAAATGGACGTGGTGGACAAGGTGATTTCTGAAGCAGGACTTTCTAGTAAAGAACTGATTAAGAATGTTAAAAAAGAACTTCAAGCTGAGCTAGCTAGACTTTCACAAAAATCGTTAGAAGAGTTGTTGGAAGAGCGTTATCAACGATTTAGAAAATACTAAAAATGACTAAATGAGACTAGAAAAGTCTCATTTTTTTAGAAAAATGCACTTTAGGCCGAAAAATTGACAGTTGAGGAGAAGACTAATAAAATAGACAAAAATGATCTATACTGTAGATGTAACCTTACAAAAATTTATTTTAAGGAGGTATTCGCAATGACAGGTATAGATACATTTACAGTTCTTTCATCTGAGAACTTAGAGGAAACTTCAGGTGGTGGCATGATTTGGTTGGTTGATGATTATTATTGGAGTTGGCCTTATGCTTATAGCATTGCAACTGACTCGAGTACAATACTGAATCATGCGACTAGACGTGCTAATGGTATTGGCTACTGATAAATTAAAGGGGTAAGTATGAAAAAACTAGGGCATTTGGGAGTCTTTACATCACTGGTATTTCTATCGGTTTATCTACCAGAGTTAGGGGTTGTGCAAATCACTAAGTTTTTAGGATGGGGGATAGATGGCTATTTTATCTTTTTAACAGTTGAATTAACAGCTCTTTTGCTATTATTTATCTACTGGCTCAAAAAGAAAGAGATGCTCTATATTTTTGAGAAAAAGGGTTCAAAGAAGTCAAGATTCTTTTACCTTGTAGTTGGTCTAGTGGCTACTTATTTTGATCGTCAATTGGTGGATGCTTTTCAGTTACAGTTTCATCATCTAATTGATAACAAGTATATCTTTAAAGACTACTTTCTTTCGATTCTATACTCCAAATGGGACAACCAACTTTTCTATCAACTGTTCTCAGTTTTTAGTTTTAACAGTAGTCGTCGCACCTATATTGGAGGAACTGATTCATAGAGGGTATTTTATGAATACCTTTTTCCACCAGTCCAAGTACTATCTGGATGTTATTCTATCTGCTCTTATCTTTGGACTTAGTCATTTGATCCTAACTCACCGAGATCCTATCAGTTTGATTATTTATAGTTTAGGCGGTCTCTTCTATGCCCTAGTATATCGGTGGACAAAGAACTTAAAAATCACCATCTTGTGCCATAGTTTTTTTAACTTTCTCATTTATGCAAAACCCATCTGGATTTTTGTTTATAATTATGTCTATTACCACTTTTTAAGATAGTGGAAGCAAAGAAAACAGTGTTTGATATCTGTCAAACACTGTTTTCTATCTACTATTCTTCAGTTACAAATTGACTAAGCAGTCCGTTGATAAAGCGGGCTGATTTTTGATCTGAAAAATTCTTAGCGAGTTCAATAGCTTCATTGACTGCTACCAGCTGAGGTGTATCAAATGATGTGATTTCAAAGATTCCTAAGCGTAGTAAGTTTTTTTCGACCAAGGTCAAGCGTTCAACTGTCCAGCCTGACTTGAGGTGCTGGTTGATTTGTTTATCCAACTCGTCTTTTTGAGCTTGAACGCCAGAAACCAAGTTCAGAAAGAAAGGCAGGGATTTGCACATCTGCATCTTCACGGTCATGCGTGTAGGCAAAGCGACAAGCTGTTTCCATATCTGTGTCAAATTCAAGGCTCATGAGAGCTTGAAAAGCGCATTTACGAAGTTCACGTCTAGATTCTAATAATGGACTAGTCATTGAGGAAGTCCTCGTTAAATAGATCTTTCAACTCAGGTTTTGGTGTTTTATCTGGAACGATTCCTGCAACATGGATGTTGACAGCAGCAAAGTTCCACATCAGCCATATCACGGACAGCATCTTTGACTGCTTTTTGAATAGCAAGAGCAACTTTTGGTACTTTCACACCGTACTCAAGATAGAGATAAATGTCAGCAGTTAGCTCTTCGTTGCTTTCTTTTAAGTAGACACCACGACCAAGAGAAAGTTTTGATAGGGTATCAGATACGGATTTATTTGAAAATGAGTGGACACCATCAACTTTAGCAGTTGCGATGGCAATGATTTTTTCAAGTACACGTGGAGCGATAACGATTTCGCCAAATTGTTCTTCAATTCCCATAGAATGACCTCTTTCTAGAGATTAGGCACGAGAAACGTAAGTTCCTTCTGCAGTGTTGATGATCAATTTTTGTCCAGCTTCGATAAAGTCTGGGACGTTGACAACAAGTCCAGTTTCCATAGTCGCTGGTTTACCAGAACCTGTAACAGTAGCACCTTTGATAGATGGTTGTGTTTCAGCAACTGTCAATTCAACAGTAGTTGGTACAGTTACACCGATTACTTCAGTTCCGTAGAATTGGATTTTCACATCAGAGTTTTCAAGGATGTAAAGCAATTCATTTTCAACGTTTACGACTGGGATTTCGTATTGGTCGTAAGTTTCAGTGTTCATGAAGTAGGCAGTTTCATCCATTTTGTACAAGTATTGAGCTGGGACAGTTTCGATAATAGCTTGTTCGAATTTTTCTTCTGGGCGGTAGCTTGTGTCAAATGTTGAACCAGTACGGACATCACGCAATTTCATACGCATGATTGTGTTTCCCTTTACCTGGTTTGTGGTGGCTAGCTTCCAAAAACGCGGATCAATTTTTCCGTCTGCAGTTTCAAAATGTCATACCAGCTTTCAATTTGCTTGCTTCAATCATGTTTTTACCTCTTTAATAAATATTATTACTCCTCATTTTACCATAAAATCTTCTGGAAATAAAGCCAAAATAGTTATTGGGAGATGGTAGGGGAGAAAAAACCAACCTCAGGGCTGGTTTCTTTTACATATTAATCTTCTTTCAACTTCGCTAATTCTTGAGCAAGAAGTTTAAGGGCGACTTGTGGGTTGGCTTGGCCTTTGGTTGCTTTCATAAGGAAGCCTGTGAAGGCCTTGTCTGCGTTACGTTTGCCTGACTTGAAGTCGGCAACAGCGGCTTCGTTATCGGCGAAGACTTGGTGGATGATTGGAATCAGGATATCTGGATCTGTGATTTGAACCATGCCTGCTTTTTCCACGTATTCACGCGCGCCACCGCCATTTTTAGCAAGGTGGACAAAGACTTTCTTGGTCGTAGCTGAGCTCTTCAAGAAGGATATGGGATTGAGGCTAATGAAAAGGTAGATTTCTTAATTTGAATGATTATTAAACTATATTATAACCTTTAAAAATCATCTAAGATATACTTATCGTTATTTACTAGCAGTTATCTTCTTTATGGAATGGTGTTCAATGAGCCACCCTACAATCCACCCCGTCGCTAGCAAGTAATTTTCGAAAGCACCGATAGCATTTACAGGAGAATGATACTCCATAAAATTGACTAAGTGATTTGTTCCTATTCCGATCCCACCGAAGATGAGAGTGAGAAGCACGATTCGTAGATAGAACCAATCGTACTTAATATTGACACCGAGAATAAGAATCAATACAGCTAGGTTCCATATTCCAATTTCTCGTTGCCAACCAGCTGAGATTCCGTACCCGGAGTGACTTCCCATGTATGATGGAAAGAAAATTTGTAGTATAGAAGCGCCTAGCATAGCGATGATGACTAAAACAAATAGCAATCGTAAATTTGTTCATTTTTTCTTCTTTCTAAAATAGAAAAAGGTATATAAAAAGTCTGTTATTCATCTTCTTTCAACTTCGCTAATTCTTGTGCAAGAAGTTTAAGGGCAACTTGTGGGTTGGCTTGGCCTTTAGTTGCTTTCATAAGGAAGCCTGTGAAGGCCTTATCTGCGTTACGTTTACCTGACTTGAAGTCGGCAACTGCGGCTTCGTTATCGGTAAAGACTTGGTGGATGATTGGAATCAAGATATCTGGATCTGAGATTTGAACCATGCCTGCTTTTTCAACGTATTCACGCGCTCCACCGCCATTTTTAGCTAGGTGGACAAAGACTTTCTTAGCAATCTTAGAAGAGATCGTGCCGTCTTCGATGATGGCAATCATTTCAACCAAGTTTTCTGGTGTCAATTCGATTTGTTCTAGTGTCTTGCCTTCGGCATTCAAGAACTGAGCGACTTCCCCTTGGAGCCAGTTAGAGACTTGTTTGGCATCGCCACCGAGGGTAACAGCTTTTTCAAAGAAGTCAGAAGTGACTTTGTTTGCCGTCAACTGACTAGCATCATAGTCTGACAAGCCAAGGTCAGATACATAACGCGCACGGCGTTCTTTTGGAAACTCTGGCAACTCAGTTCGCATTTCCTCAATCCACTCGTCTGAGATTTCAAAGATTGGTAGGTCTGGCTCTGGGAAGTAGCGGTAGTCTGCAGCTCCTTCCTTGACACGCATGAGGATGGTTGCCTTGTTAGCTTCATCGTAACGGCGTGTTTCTTGACGGATTTGACCCCCCCTGAGCGAAGGATTTCAGCTTGACGTTGGACTTCGTATTCAAGACCTTTACGAACGTTTGAGAAGGAGTTGAGGTTCTTCAACTCTGTCTTGGTACCGAATTTCTCTTGACCATAAGGGCGAAGGGAGATATTGGCATCCACACGCATAGAACCCTCTTCCATCTTAACGTCAGAAATACCAGCGTACTGGATAACCTCCTTGAGGGCTGTTAGATAAGCATAGGCTTCTTCAGGAGAACGCATGTCAGCTTCAGATACAATCTCAATCAATGGCACCCCTTGGCGGTTGAGGTCAACATAAGAGTAGCCATCTGTACCGTGGGTGTTTTTACCAGCATCTTCTTCTAGGTGGGCACGTTCGATACCGATTTTCTTGGTCGTACCGTCTTCTAGTTCCACTTCAATCCAGCCATTATAGCCGATTGGCTCATCAAACTGAGAAATTTGGTAGGCTTTAGGATTATCAGGATAGAAGTAGTTTTTGCGGTCAAAGTGCATCTTTTTGTGGATGTCCATGTTGAGGGCAAGAGCAGCCTTGATACCGGCATCGACAACACCTTTGTTGAGAACCGGAAGTACTCCTGGGAAAGACCAGTCAATCACGTTAGTGTTGGCGTTTTGGTCATTTCCAAAGTGGGCAGAAGTAGGTGAGAAGATTTTTGAATTGGTGTTGAGCTCTACGTGGACTTCAAGTCCAATGACTGTTTCAAAGTTCATTAGTTATCACCTCCAAAAATCACGGGTTGTTGTTTGTGGTAGTCTGTTGTCGCCTCAAAAGCAGCAGCAGCTTGGTAAATGGTTTCCTCAGAGTACTTAGGACCAATCAATTGCAGACCAACAGGTAGACCTTGAGAGAATCCAGCAGGAATCGAAATCCCTGGAAGACCTGCCAAGTTGACTGGGATGGTCAAAAGGTCAGCCAAGTACATGGCAACTGGGTCATGGTTGAGTGAGTCCAAGTCATAAGCAACACTAGGAGCAGTTGGTCCCAAAATCAAGTCATAATCCGCAAAGACTTTTTCGAAATCTTGAATGATGAGTGTACGAACCTGACCAGCTTTCTTATAGTAGGCGTCATAGTAACCTGATGAAAGGCTGAAAGTACCCAGCATGATACGGCGTTTCACCTCTTCACCGAAACCTTGGCTACGGCTGTTTACATAGATTTCATCAAGGTTTGTCGCATCCTCTGCACGATAGCCGTAACGGATACCGTCAAAGCGTTGCAAGTTTGATGAAGCTTCTGATGAAGCGATGATGTAGTAAACGGCAACACCGTATTTTGAGTGAGGTAGGCTCACTTCTTCAACAATAGCACCAAGTTTTTCAAAGTGTTTGGCTGCGTTCAGAATGGTTTCCTTAACCTCTGGGTCAATTCCTTCACCGAGGTATTCCTTAGGCAAAGCGATTTTCATACCCTTGATGTCTTGACCGATTTTTGAAGTAAAGTCAGCAATGCGGACAGGAGCAGAAGTAGAGTCTTTAGCATCTTCGCTGGCAATAGCGTTGAGTAAGAGAGCATTTTCCTTAACAGTCGGAGCAAAAGGTCCAATCTGGTCTAATGAACTACCAAAGGCAATGAGACCGAAACGTGAAACTGTTCCGTAGGTTGGTTTGAGACCAACGATCCCGTTGAAGGCAGCAGGTTGGCGGATGGAACCACCAGTATCAGAACCAAGAGACAAACGGACTTGCCCTGATGCTACAGCTGCGGCAGAACCACTTGATGAACCACCAGGAACCTTGCTGTGGTCCCAAGCATTTTTAGTGGCCCCGTAGTAAGAAGTCTCACCTGAACCACCCATGGCAAACTCGTCCATGTTGGTTTTCCCTACGACAATCATGCCTTTCGCTTTTGCATTGGAAACGGCTGTCGCATCAAAAATAGGCTCATAGTTGTAGAGCATTTTTGAAGCAGCAGTTGTGAGAATACCATCAGTAGAGATGTTATCCTTAACTGCAAGTGGAATTCCTGAAAGGACATTATCAGCGTCGATTCCTGCTTCATCAATAGCTTTAGCTTGCGCAAGGGCTTGCTCCTCAGCGATGGTAACAAAAGCGTTAATAGCTGTCTCGCGAGATTGGATATCTTCAAGCGTAGCTTGTGTCAATTCTGTTGCTGAAATTTCCTTAGAAACAAGGAGATTGTGCAAGTCTTCAATGGTTTTATTGTTGAAAGTCATTAGGCATCTCCTCCATCGTCTAGGATAGCTGGTACCTTGATATAGTAGTTGTCTTTTTCAGGTACGTTTTTAAACAAGCGATCACGGTCTGTTCCTTCTTCAGCCACATCAGGGCGGAGTACAGTCTTGCAGTCGGCCATTGTCGTAGTAGGTGCGACACCGGTTGTGTCAACTTCGCCTAGCAATTCAACCATGTCAACAATCTTAGACAAGGTAGTCGCAAAGGCAGCAGTTTCTTCTTCAGAGAATCTTAATTTTGAAAGATTGGCAACGTGTGTTACCTCTTCTTGCGTAATTTCATCTTGCATCCTTTCGTGAAATGATGATTTTTAGTCTGTTCTATTTTACCATATTTTCCTATAAATAAGGGAGCCAAACTAAAAAGAAATAGAAATTGAAAAATCGTTTTTAATTCGCTATAATGGTTAAACTAGAAAAAAGAAAAAATAAGAGTTAGGATAGGAACATGTTCCATCAATTTATCACCAGATCTCAGACGGTCCCTCCTCCTATTTCGCTTTTTTGGTATGGGGTTATGATGCTTGTCTTAGTGCTTTGTATTTATGGGGCACTTGCTTATCACAAAAATCCCAAATTTGTCCTCTTGTTTAAGGGGGTTCAGGTCCTCCAGTTGCTAGCTCTTTATAGCTGGTATGTTGGTTTTGGTATTCCCTTTTCTAATAGTCTCCCTTTTTATCATTGCCGTTTAGCTATGTTTGCGGTGGTTTTCTTGCCAGATAAATGGCGAAGCAAGCAGTATTTTGCTCTTTTAGGAGCAAGTGGAGCGGTCTTTGCACTGGTTTACCCCGTTTTTGATCCCTATGATTTTCCGCATATTACTAGCTTTTCATTCTTAATTGGGCACTATGCTCTTTTGGTGAACTCCTTGGTCTACTTGATGAATCACTATGACAAGAGCCTACTCAAGAAATATATGATTGTAGCCTATACCTTTATCCTCAATCTCTTTCTAGTTGGGGTTAATCAGGTGACTGGTGGGAATTATGGTCTCTTAAACAAGACACCTTTTATTCCGGATGCCCCCTTGTGGCTAAAGTATCTTCTTGTGTCCGTAATCCTCTCACTGGCACTGGTTCTCTTTGATATCTTGTTCAAAAAACGGTGGAAAAAGAGAAATCAGGTAAAATCAGTACTCTAGCTTACCTTTTCATCAGATGAGCAATTGAAAAACTCCCTGAAATTCGCTATAATAGGTAAGTTGAAAGGAATGGTAAAATCCAATGTAAAAATCATTCTTAGCTATTGAAACAACTAAAAATAGAGAATCAAAGAAAGAGAACTTATGAATATTCAAGAAGAAATTAAGAAACGCCGTACTTTTGCCATCATCTCTCACCCGGACGCGGGGAAAACAACCATCACTGAGCAGTTGCTCTATTTTGGGGGCGAGATTCGTGAGGCTGGTACGGTAAAAGGGAAGAAAACAGGAACTTTTGCCAAGTCTGACTGGATGGATATCGAGAAACAACGTGGAATTTCGGTTACTTCATCTGTTATGCAGTTTGACTACGATGGTAAGCGCGTCAATATCCTAGACACACCAGGGCACGAGGACTTCTCAGAAGATACCTATCGGACCTTGATGGCGGTGGATGCTGCTGTCATGGTGGTGGACTCTGCCAAGGGTATCGAGGCCCAAACTAAGAAATTATTTGAAGTTGTCAAACATCGTGGTATTCCAGTCTTTACCTTTATGAACAAGCTTGACCGTGACGGTCGTGAGCCACTGGATCTCTTGCAAGAATTGGAAGAAGTTTTAGGCATTGCTAGCTACCCGATGAACTGGCCGATTGGGATGGGGAAAGCCTTTGAGGGTTTGTATGACCTCTATAACCAACGCTTGGAACTCTATAAAGGAGATGAGCGTTTCGCTAGTCTGGAAGATGGGGACAAGCTTTTTGGAAGTAATCCTTTCTACGAGCAAGTTAAAGATGATATTGAACTTTTAAATGAAGCTGGGAATGAGTTTTCAGAGGAAGCTATTCTGGCTGGAGAATTGACACCTGTCTTCTTCGGTTCAGCTTTGACAAACTTTGGTGTGCAGACCTTCCTTGAAACCTTCCTCAAGTTTGCTCCAGAACCACATGGACACAAGAAAACAGACGGAGAAATTGTGGATCCTTACGACAAGGATTTCTCAGGCTTTGTCTTTAAAATCCAAGCCAACATGGACCCTCGTCACCGTGACCGTATCGCCTTTGTCCGTATCGTATCAGGCGAATTTGAGCGTGGCATGAGTGTCAACCTGCCTCGTACTGGTAAGGGGGCTAAACTGTCGAATGTTACCCAGTTTATGGCGGAAAGTCGTGAGAATGTGACCAATGCCGTAGCTGGAGATATCATCGGGGTTTACGATACAGGTACTTATCAAGTTGGGGATACCTTGACAGTTGGAAAAAACAAGTTTGAGTTTGAACCACTCCCAACCTTTACACCTGAAATTTTCATGAAAGTTTCTGCTAAGAATGTCATGAAGCAAAAATCCTTCCACAAGGGGATTGAGCAATTGGTGCAAGAAGGTGCTATTCAGCTTTATAAGAATTACCAAACAGGTGAGTACATGCTGGGAGCGGTAGGTCAACTCCAGTTTGAAGTCTTTAAGCACCGTATGGAAGGCGAGTACAATGCGGAAGTAGTCATGAGCCCAATGGGTAAAAAGACCGTTCGTTGGATTAAGCCTGAGGACCTAGATGAACGCATGTCATCAAGCCGAAATATCTTGGCCAAAGACCGTTTTGACCAACCAGTCTTCCTCTTTGAAAATGACTTTGCCCTCCGTTGGTTTGCTGATAAGTATCCAGACGTAGAGTTGGAGGAAAAAATGTAGATCGCCAAAGTTACTTGATTGTGTAACAATCTAAGTAACTAACGCCAAGTTTCTATGGAACTTGGCTGGGCGCTCCACTAGTAAAGTTTTACGAATATTGTCGCTTCGTAAAACTCAGTGTCGTAATCTAATAATAGGTAACCGCTATGACGGTCTACCTAAACGCTTCACTAGTAAAAGTCCGCGAATGATATTGATTCGTGGATTTTTCCGTCGTAATGGTAAGGAAGCGGTAACTGTTTTACTAACTTCGTTTGCAAATAGACTCGATTTGCTAAACTCCGTGTAGTGGATAATAATACTGCAAACTTTGCAGTATTTTATCTCAGCATTCTATAAAAAGATGTTGAATATTAAGCCTTATTCGTTTTACTATTAACCTTTATGGTAATAACTTACAAATAAAAGAAAACTTCAGATATTCACCTTTTGTGATTGGTCTGAAGTTTTCTTTTTTACTGTCCATATTTTTGGTAAAAGTCAACTTTTACTTGGATGAAGGTTTTTGCTTCACGTAGGAGTTGTAGGAGCGTGGCACGGGTTTCAAATTCTTCTCTTGTCTTGGGCAGACTGCGATTACGGAAGACTTCCAGATAACGTTCAATTTCATCTAGCAAATCAGAAGCAGGATTGGTCTGGCTTAGTTGGCCTGCAATTTTTGAAAAGAGTTGGGCTAAAATCAGGCTCTCACTGGCAGCTAGGTGACAGGTGTTGATTTGCTGGGCCATATTTCTCAGGATACGACTTTGTCGCTGTCTCATCTCAAAATAGTGGATATGGTAGTCCGTCTGGTGCAAGAGGTGGTCAGAGTGATCTAGATAGACCAGTCTAAGGGCTTCTTCCAAAAGGGTATCCAATTCTTCAACCAGCTGTGCTCGATTGCGTCCATCCCCTCTGGATAAATAATATTTAAAGCGCTGGAGGATATCTTTTAAATTTTCTTCTACTAATGTGTGGTAGTGATGAATTTCCTCTTCTCGTGAAGGCATGTAGAGATTGACAAGTAAGGCAAATCCTGTACCGATTGCAAAGAGAAGGAATTCATTGACTAGAAGGTTTGGAGAGGTTGACTCTTGAATCAAGAGATGGCTAACCAAAACCGTGCTTGGTGTGATGCCAATTTCCCAGCCCATCTTGTAGGTTAGAGGCACATAGAGGGCTAGATAGAGGCCAAGGCTCCAGATATGAAATCCGCTCAAGTGAAAAGCCAAAACCCCAATAGCTAGAGCTAGAAGCATGGAAAAGAGGCGATTGCGGGCCAGTTTTAAGGTACTTCTACGGGTATCGGATAGGCTCAAGAGGGCAATGATTCCAGCTGAAACTGCTGAGGAGAGATTGAGAAAATAAGCAAGAAGACAGGCAAGACAGGTAGCTAAGATGAGCTTGGTCGTACGTTGGCTAATAGACATATGGATTTCCTAGTAAGTTAGAATAAAAGCGGAAAGACAAGACCTGAGCAGGCTTGTCTTTATGAGTTATTTTTTACGGGCTGCTGCGTATTCGGCAACAGCAGTAAAGAGGACGTCAGTAGAAGAATTGAGAGCTGTTTCACATGAATCTTGGATGACCCCAATCACAAATCCAACCCCAACAACTTGCATGGCAATATCGTTAGAAATACCGAAAAGGCTACAAGCAACTGGGATAAGAAGGAGGGATCCTCCGGCAATACCAGAAGCACCACAGGCTGATATTGCTGCTACAACACTGAGGACAAAGGCTGTCGCAAAGTCAACAGGGATTCCCAAAGTATTTACTGCAGCAAGGGTTAAAACGTTAATAGTAATCGCTGCCCCGGCCATGTTGATAGTAGAGCCGAGTGGGATAGAAACCGAATAGGTATCTGGATCTAGTCCAAGGTCGTGACAAAGTTTCATGTTGACAGGGATGTTAGCCGCAGAACTACGAGTGAAGAAGGCTGTCACACCGCTGACACGCAAACATTTCCAAACGAGGGGATAAGGATTTCTCTTCATAAAGAGGAAGGCAATTAGTGGATTGACTACCAGAGCCACAAAGAACATAGTTGTCACTAAGAGGGCAAGCAAGATTCCATAGTTAGCTAGGCTTCCGATCCCCTTATCAGAGATGGTTTTGAAGACAAGACCAAGGATACCAAATGGAGCTAGGTTGATGATCCATTCGACAATCTTAGAAGTCACATCAGCCATGGTTTTTAGCAATTCTTTACTATTTTTGCTGGCTTCTCTCATAGCAATACCGAAAACAACTGCCCAAGATAGGATACCGATGTAGTTGGCTGTGACAAGGGCATTGACTGGATTGTCAACCAGTTTGAGTAAGAGGTTGCTGAGGACCTGGCCAATTCCATCTGGTGGAGCAATATCGGTATTAGCACTATTTAGGGTAATTTCAACAGGTACTATGAAACTTGCTAGGACAGCAACAAGTGCCGCTGCAAAGGTTCCTACCAAGTAAAGGAAGATAACCGTTTTCATGTTGCTATCTTGTCCCTTTTGATGTTGGGAAAGGGCGTTAGCAACGAGGGCAAATACCAGAATTGGTGCGATGGCTTTAAGGCCACCAACAAAGAGATCTCCAAGTAAACCAATTCCTGAAATGTTAGGAAGTGTCAGTCCTAGGGTTCCTCCAATAAGCATGCCAATCAAAATCCGTTTGATTAGGCTTGCCTTATTCCAAGCATGAATGAATTTTTTCATAACAATCTCCTTTGTTGTGTAATGTTTATGATTATAGTATAAATATGAGCTAAAATCAAGAATTTTCTGTCTATTTTTGCTATTATTTTTGAATATTTATGGAGATTCATCACTTGTGAAAGTATGGTATAATAAATGAAAGGAGTTTTCTATGAAAGAATTTATTCAAACCTACCTCAATAAGCTTGATATAACAACGATTATTGAAAATATCTTAACCAAGTTAATTTCTCTGTTATTCCTATTTTTACTTTTCTATATAGCTAAGAAATTGCTCCATACCATGGTGCAGAGAATTGTTAAACCTTCTCTAAAAATGTCTCGTCATGATGTCGGGCGTCAGAAAACCATCTCACGTTTATTAGAGAATGTGTTTAATTATACCCTTTATTTCTTTTTACTTTATTGTATCTTGTCTATTTTGGGTTTGCCAGTTTCTAGTTTGCTTGCTGGAGCCGGGATTGCTGGGGTGGCTATTGGTATGGGAGCCCAAGGTTTTCTGTCTGATGTCATCAATGGCTTTTTCATCCTTTTTGAACGTCAACTGGATGTGGGAGATGAGGTCGTTCTGACAAATGGTCCTATTACTGTATCGGGCAAGGTGGTTAGTGTTGGCATTCGAACAACTCAACTCAGAGGAGAAGATCAGGTTCTACACTTCGTTCCTAATCGGAATATCACCGTCGTCAGCAATTTCTCTCGAACAGACCAGGCCTGAAATTTAGCAGATTTATGGTACAATAGAAAGAGTTTGGTAAAGGAGAGAAGATGTTTTTAGAAAAACAGTTGGGCAATGGTTGTACCTGGATTAACCTAGATTTGGACAAGTTGAAAAAACTAGAGGACCTTTCTGAAATCTACGGTTTGGACAAGGAAACCATCGAATATGCGCTGGATAGAAATGAGCGTGCCCACATGGATTATCACCGTGAAAATGGGACTGTGACCTTTATCTACAATGTCTTGAACTTGAAAAAGGATAAGGCATACTATGAAGCTTTTCCCATGACCTTTATCGTGGAACATCGTCGCCTGATTACCATTAGTAATACCAAGAACGCCTATGTCATTGAACAGATGACCCGTTATCTGGAGAGTCATGACCTGCTTTCGATTTACAAGTTTCTCTTTGCCAGTCTGGAAATCATCAGCAATGCCTACTATCCTGTCATCGAGCAGATGGATAAGAGTAAGGACGAGGTCAATGGCCTCTTGCGCCAGCGGACAACTAAGAAAAACCTTTTTGCCCTTTCTGACTTGGAGACTGGTATGGTTTATCTTACTGCGGCTGCCAAGCAAAATCGCATGTTGCTAGAACATATTCAAGGGCATGCCCTTTATCGCAGTTTTAACGAGGTTGAGAGAGAGCAATTTGATGACGCGATGATTGAGGCTCATCAGCTGGTATCCATGACAGACTTGATTTCTCAAGTCCTTCAACAACTATCAGCATCTTACAACAACATTCTAAACAATAATCTGAATGATAATTTGACAACCTTGACCATCATTTCAGTCTTGCTAGCGGTTTTGGCAGTAGTGACAGGCTTTTTCGGAATGAATGTTCCGCTACCTTTAACAGATGAGCCCCATGCTTGGCTCTACATTAGTTTGACCAGTGCTGGTTTGTGGATTGTCCTGTCGTTGTTGCTAAGGAAAATTGCGAAAAAAAGTTAAGAAAAGGAGCCAGAATGGTGATTGAAAACTACATGCCAGACTTTGCTGTGGAAGCAGTCTATGATCTGACAGTCCCAAGCCTGCAGGCGCATGGAATCAAGGCTGTTTTGGTCGATTTGGACAATACCCTCATTGCTTGGAACAACCCTGATGGGACGCCAGAGATGAAGCAATGGCTACATGATCTTCGGGACGCGGGCATTCGCATCATTGTGGTATCAAATAACACTAAAAAACGCGTCCAACGAGCAGTTGAGAAATTTGGGATTGACTACGTTTATTGGGCTCTGAAGCCCTTCACATTTGGGATTGACCGTGCCATGAAGGAATTTCATTATGAGAAAAGTGAAGTGGTCATGGTTGGCGACCAGCTCATGACAGATATACGAGCAGCCCACCGTGCAGGCATTCGCTCGATTTTAGTCAAACCCTTGGTCCAACATGACTCGATCAAAACGCAGATCAACCGAGCTCGTGAGCGCCGTGTGAAGCGAAAAATCACTGAAAAGTACGGACCGATTACATATAAAAAAGGAATTTAACTATGGAAGAAATTCTCTGTATTGGCTGTGGAGCAACCATTCAGACAACAGACAAGTCTGGTCTTGGATTTACCCCCCAGTCGGCACTTGAAAAAGGTTTGGAGACTGGCGAAGTCTATTGCCAACGCTGTTTCCGTCTCCGCCACTACAATGAAATCACGGATGTCCAGTTGACGGACGATGATTTCCTCAAGCTCTTGCACGAGGTGGGAGACAGTGATGCCTTGGTGGTCAATGTCATTGATATCTTTGATTTTAATGGCTCTGTTATCCCAGGCTTGCCACGTTTTGTCTCGGGCAATGATGTCCTCTTAGTTGGAAATAAAAAAGATATCTTGCCCAAGTCTGTTAAACCAGGCAAGATTAGCCAGTGGCTCATGGAACGTGCCCATGAAGAAGGGCTTCGTCCAGTTGATGTCGTCCTAACTTCAGCCCAAAACAAACATGCTATTAAGGAAGTCATTGACAAGATTGAACACTACCGTAAGGGCCGCGATGTCTATGTGGTCGGTGTGACCAACGTTGGAAAATCAACTCTAATCAATGCTATTATCCAAGAAATTACGGGTGATCAGAACGTGATTACAACTTCGCGCTTCCCAGGGACAACCTTGGACAAGATCGAGATTCCGCTTGATGATGGTTCTTATATCTACGATACGCCGGGGATCATCCACCGCCACCAGATGGCCCACTACTTGACGGCTAAAAACCTCAAGTATGTCAGCCCCAAAAAGGAAATCAAGCCCAAAACCTATCAGCTCAATCCTGAACAAACCCTGTTTTTAGGTGGTCTCGGACGCTTTGACTTTATATCAGGAGAAAAGCAAGGATTTACTGCTTTCTTTGACAATGAACTCAAACTCCACCGAACCAAGCTCGAAGGAGCGAGTGCCTTTTACGACAAGCACCTCGGAACTCTTCTGACACCACCAAATAGCAAGGAAAAAGAAGATTTTCCAAAACTAGTTCAGCATGTATTTAACATTAAGGAAAAGACAGACCTAGTCATCTCAGGCCTAGGCTGGATCCGCGTAACAGGCACAGCCAAAGTCGCCGTCTGGGGACCAGAAGGTGTCGCAGTCGTCGCACGAAAAGCAATTATTTAAAATAAAATCACTGAGCGAACAAAGTGAGCTCATAAAGAGATAGTTATTGCCGTGGGGTCTTGCCAATCGTTAGATTGGCAAGGGGCACAATTGAGACCAAGGCTCAATTATGAGGTCAGGAAATCCATTTTTCAAAGATGAGATCTTTGGGAAATTAGTTCCGACCGTCCCTCACCACCTAAAATAACTATCAAAAAACAAGGAAGAAAATTATGTCATTAACATCAAAACAACGTGCCTTCCTCAACAGTCAGGCACACACTCTCAAACCCATCATCCAAATCGGGAAAAATGGACTTAACGACCAAATCAAAACCAGCGTCCGTCGGGCTCTTGACGCACGGGAATTGATTAAGGTTACACTCTTGCAAAACACAGATGAAAATATCCACGAAGTAGCTGAAATCTTGGAAGAAGAAATCGGTGTGGATACAGTCCAAAAAATCGGACGCATCTTGATTTTGTTTAAACAATCCAGCAAGAAAGAAAATCGCAAGATTTCTAAAAAAGTCAAAGAAATCTAGGAAACCTACTCCAAATAACTGTTTTTACAGAGAAATAAAGGAGACTAGCCTATGGCAATCGAACTATTGACTCCCTTTACCAAGGTAGAGTTGGAGCCAGAAATCAAGGAGAAAAAACGCAAACAAGTCGGGATTTTATGGGGGAATTTTAACCCTGTTCACAATGCCCATCTCATTGTTGCGGATCAAGTACGGCAGCAGTTGGGACTGGATCAAGTTCTGCTCATGCCTGAATACCAACCTCCTCATGTAGATAAAAAAGAAACAATCCCTGAACACCATCGTCTCAAGATGCTTGAGTTGGCTATTGAGGGGATTGAAGGACTAGCTATTGAAACCATTGAGTTGGAGCGCAAGGGTATTTCCTACACCTACGATACCATGAAGCTTCTAACTGAGAAGAATCCAGACACGGATTATTACTTCATTATTGGCGCTGATATGGTAGACTATCTGCCTAAGTGGTACCGAATTGATGAGCTGGTTGACATGGTTCAGTTTGTAGGGGTTCAGCGCCCGCGCTATAAGGCTGGAACTTCCTATCCAGTTATCTGGGTGGATGTTCCTCTCATGGATATCTCATCCAGCATGGTGCGTGACTTCATTGCTCAAGGTCGGAAACCCAACTTTCTCCTACCACAGCCGGTGCTAGACTACATCGAGAAGGAGGGGCTCTACTGATGGCCTATCAAGACTATATCAACTGCTCCCGTGAGGCTTTGTTGGAAAAAATGGCAGAGCTTCTGCCTGAAAAACGGTTAACCCATTGCTTGGGTGTGGAGCGTGCAGCCATAGAACTGGCTCAGCGATTTGGAGTCGATTCTGAGAAAGCAGGTCTTGCAGGTCTTCTGCATGACTATGCTAAGAAGCTGTCAGATCAGGAGTTTTTAGACTTGATTGACCGTTATCAGCTAGACCCTGACCTCAAAAACTGGGGTAATAATGTCTGGCATGGTATGGTCGGAATTTACAAGATTCAAGAAGACTTGGATTTGCATGATTCTGAAATTATACGAGCTATTGAAATCCATACAGTTGGGGCTAGTCAGATGACCTATCTTGATAAGATAATCTATGTCGCAGACTATATCGAGCACAATCGTGTCTTTCCAGGAGTGGATGTGGCACGTGAGATTGCAAGTCTATCGCTTGATAAGGCAGTGGCCTACGAAACAGCTCGTACCGTGGAGCATCTAGCTCATCAGGGATTCCCTATCTATCCCCAAACCCTTGAAACCTATAACGCCTATGTGCACTATTTTAAAGAGGACTAAATGAACGAAAAAGAATTACTAGAACTAGTCGTGAAAGCGGCTGATGAGAAACGTGCGGAGGATATCCTCGCACTTGATGTACAAGATTTGACTAGCGTGACGGATTACTTTGTTATTACTAGTTCAATGAATAGCCGTCAGTTGGATGCTATCGCTGACAATATCCGTGAAAAAGTAGCGGAAGCTGGTTTTAAAGGCAGCCATATCGAAGGCGATGCAGCTGGAGGCTGGGTCCTACTAGACCTCGGTGCTGTCGTTGTGCATGTCTTTTCAGAAGAAATGCGTGCCCATTATAACCTAGAGAAGCTATGGCATGAGGCGAATTCAGTAGATATTTCAGAAGCTCTTGCTTAGAAGATGAACTCAGTTGTAGTCAACTGGGTTTCTTTGCTTATTTTAGAAAATTGATGGAAAGGTAAAGGGCGAGTGGTGTTTGCCATGGAGGCTCTTGGTATCATGATTATGGCAACTTATGAAACTTTTGCGGCTGTTTACGATGCGGTCATGGACGACAGTTTATACGATAGATGGACGGATTTTTCGCTTCGTCATTTGCCTAAGACCAAGGAGAGAAAGAAACTCTTGGAACTGGCTTGTGGGACAGGAATTCAATCTGTGCGCTTCTCTCAGGCTGGTTTTGATGTGACTGGTCTTGATTTGAGTGCGGATATGTTGAAGATTGCCGAAAAGAGAGCGGCTTCAGCCAAGCAAAAGATTGAATTTATTGAAGGCAATATGCTGGATTTGTCCAAGTCAGGTCAATATGATTTTGTCACGTGTTATTCGGACTCTATCTGCTATATGCAGGATGAGGTGGAAGTAGGGGACGTCTTTAAGGAAGTCTATAATGCTCTCAACGAAGATGGCATCTTCATCTTTGATGTGCATTCGACCTACCAGACAGATGAAGTTTTTCCAGGCTATTCCTACCATGAAAATGCGGAAGATTTTGCCATGCTATGGGATACCTACGAGGACGCGGCGCCTCACTCTATCGTTCATGAACTAACCTTCTTTATCAAGGAGGCTGACGGTTCCTTTAGTCGCCACGATGAAGTGCATGAGGAGCGGACCTATGAGGTCTTTGACCTATGATATTTTGCTGGAACAGGCTGGTTTCAAGTCCTTCAAACTCTATGCGGACTTTTGAGGACAAGGAGCCAACAGAAACCAGCACCCGTTGGTTTTTTGTGGCGCAGAAGTAGGAGATCATTATGACCATCACAGGTATTATCGCGGAGTTTAATCCTTTTCATAATGGGCACAAATACCTGCTAGATCAGGCTGAGGGGACTGAAAATCGTTGCTATGTCAGGAAATTTCATGCAGCGAGGAGAGCCAGCCATTGTAGATAAGTGGGACTACGGGGCCCAGATGGCACTGGGAAATGGGGCAGATTTGGTAGTAGAATTGCCCTTTTTAGTCAGTGTTCAGGCAGCAGATTTCTTTGGTCAAGGTGCTGTGGATATCTTGGCGCGTTTGGGGATTGATACTCTAGCTTTTGGGACAGAGGAAGTTCTGGACTACCAGAAAATTGCTGACTTATACACAGAGAAAAGTGCTGAGATGGAGAAATTTGTGGAAAATCTGCCTGATTCCCTCTCCTATCCCCAGAAAACCCAAGCCATGTGGAAGGAGTTTGCAGGTCTTGATTTTTCAGGCAATACGCCCAATCATGTCCTTGCTCTTGCCTATGCCAAGGCAGTTGCAGGACGAAACATCAGGCTGTATCCGATTCAGCGTCAGGGAGCGGGCTACCATTCTGTGGATAAAGATGTGGACTTTGCCTCGGCGACAGCTCTCCGTCAGCATCAGAAGGACCAAGATTTCTTAGAACGCTTTATGCCATCTGTTGCTCTCTTTGAGCAGGCTAGTAAGGTGAGCTGGGATGACTATTTTCCCTTGCTCCGCTATCAAATCTTGTCAAATCCAGACCTAACCACCATCTATCAGGTCAATCAAGAAATGGCTGTGCGCATCAAGGAGGCTATCAAAACAGCCCAGTCTGTTGAAGAATTGGTTGAGGTGGTTTCCACCAAACGCTACACCAAGGCGCGTGTCAGACGTCTCTTGACCTATATCTTGGTGCAGGCTAGAGAAAGTGACTTGCCAGAAGCCATTCATGTTCTTGGTTTTACCGAAAAAGGCAGGCAACACCTCAAGTCCTTGAAAGATCAGGTCAGTCTAGTCAGCCGAATTGGCAAAGAGCCTTGGGATGTCATGACTCAAAAGGCAGACCAGATTTACCAACTAGGAAATCCAAGTATAGCAGAACAGAATTTTGGAAGAGTACCGATTAGAATAGAAACAAACTAAGTCTACTGAAAGGTGGGCTTTTTGAGATTTTTTACGAATAATACTCTTCGAAAATCTCTTCAAACCACGTCAACGTCGCCTTGCCGTACTCAAGTACAGCCTGCGGCTAGTTTCCTAGTTTGCTCTTTGATTTTCATTGAGTATAAATAGATAGAAAAAGAAAATCTTGTACAAGTTTCTGACAATTCCTTTCTTTTAGTGTATAATAGTGGAAAAGAGGTAAAACGAGGTATGGTTATGGAAGCAGTTCTTTACTCAACATTCCGAAATCATTTAAAAGATTACATGAAGAAGGTAAATGATGAATTTGATCCTTTGACGGTGGTCAATAAAAATCCAGACGAGGACATTGTAGTCCTTTCAAAGAGCGAGTGGGATAGTATTCAAGAAACTCTGAGAATCGCTCAAAACAAGGAACTATCTGACAAGGTCTTGCGAGGAATGGCTCAAGTTCGTGCTGGAAGCACTCAGGTCCATGTTATTGAGGAGTGATGAATGCTGCTCAAGTTTACAGAAGGTGCCTGGGCAGATTATTGCTACTGGCAAACTCAGGACAAGAAAACGTTAAAAAGAATCAATAAACTAATCAAGGATATTCAACGCGATCCATTTACAGGAATTGGTAAACCAGAACCACTCAAGTATGACTATCAAGGAGCTTGGTCACGTCGTATTGATGCAGAAAATCGCTTGATTTATATGATGGATGGAGATAGCGTGGCTTTCTTGTCTTTCAAAGAAAGATTACTACTGAGTCTACTGAAAGGTGGGCTTTTTTTAATCTCTGCGAAACAACTGTTTCAAATCAACAAGGATTTAACAATTTTATTTAGTGATTATAACCTAAATTCCTCAAAACATATTCTATTTTAGGTTTGTGAAAATCACTTTTTTATGGTAGAATGTAAAAGAATGTATGTCATTCGGAATAACAATAAAATGAGGTAAAAACATGGAAATCATGTCGCTTGCGATTGCTGTTTTTGCCGTCATCATTGGTTTAGTCATTGGATATGTCAGCATCTCAGCTAAGATGAAATCATCTCAGGAAGCTGCGGAGTTGATGCTTTTAAATGCTGAACAAGAAGCAACTAATTTACGTGGACAAGCTGAGCGTGAAGCGGATTTACTTGTTAATGAAGCCAAGCGTGAAAGCAAGTCTCTTAAAAAAGAAGCACTATTGGAGGCCAAAGAAGAAGCCAGAAAATACCGTGAAGAAGTGGACGCTGAATTCAAATCAGAACGTCAAGAACTCAAACAAATCGAAAGTCGTTTGACAGAGAGAGCTACTAGCCTCGACCGTAAGGACGACAATTTGACGAGTAAAGAACAAACACTTGAACAAAAAGAACAAAGTATTTCTGATAGAGCGAAAAACCTTGATGCGCGTGAAGAGCAATTAGAGGAAGTCGAAAGACAAAAAGAAGCTGAACTAGAACGTATTGGTGCTCTGTCTCAGACAGAAGCACGAGATATTATCTTGACACAGACAGAGGAGAACTTGACCAAGGAGATAGCCAGCCGTATTCGCGAAGCTGAGCAAGAGGTCAAGGAACGTTCTGACAAAATGGCTAAGGACATTCTGGTTCAAGCTATGCAACGTATCGCTGGTGAATATGTAGCAGAGTCAACAAACTCAACAGTTCATCTGCCAGACGATACTATGAAGGGACGCATTATTGGTCGTGAAGGTCGTAACATTCGTACCTTTGAAAGTTTGACAGGGGTCGATGTGATTATCGACGATACGCCAGAAGTGGTGACCTTGTCAGGTTTTGATCCGATTCGTCGTGAGATTGCCCGTATGACTATGGAAATGTTGCTCAAAGATGGTCGTATCCACCCAGCTCGTATCGAAGAGCTGGTTGAGAAAAACCGTCAAGAGATTGACAATAAGATCCGTGAATACGGTGAGGCTGCTGCCTATGAAATTGGGGCGCCAAACCTTCATCCAGACTTGATGAAGATTATGGGACGTTTGCAGTTCCGTACTTCTTATGGACAAATGTCTTACGCCATTCGATTGAGGTTGCTAAATTGGCTGGTATTATGGCCAGCGAACTTGGTGAGAATGCGGCTCTTGCCCGTCGTGCTGGATTCCTTCACGATATCGGGAAAGCTATTGACCGTGAGGTTGAAGGTAGCCACGTTGAAATCGGTATGGAATTGGCTCGTAAGTACAAGGAACATCCAGTTGTGGTCAATACGATTGCTAGCCACCACGGTGATGTTGAAGCTGAGAGCGTCATTGCAGTTATCGTTGCTGCAGCAGATGCCTTGAGTGCAGCTCGTCCAGGTGCTCGTAGTGAGTCTCTTGAAAGCTACATCAAGCGTCTCCATGATTTGGAAGAAATTGCTAACGGTTTTGAAGGAGTACAAACTAGCTTTGCCCTTCAAGCAGGACGTGAAATTCGTATCATGGTCAATCCAGGACAAATCAAGGACGACAAAGTCACAATCTTGGCTCATAAAGTTCGTGAGAAAATTGAAAACAATCTCGATTACCCAGGAAATATCAAGGTAACCGTGATTCGTGAACTTCGTGCAGTAGATTATGCTAAATAAATAAGAAAGAGCAGTTGAAAAATTACTGCTTTTTTGTTACACTAGATAGAAAGACTGTAGAAGGATAGTTTGTGTTTTTGCCATTATTCTAGAGAAATGTTTATTTTTCACAGACTGACTAAAAGGAGACACAATGGCAGACCGAGGCTTACTAATCGTTTTTTCTGGTCCTTCAGGGGTTGGAAAAGGAACGGTTAGAAGAGAGATTTTTGAGAGTTCTGAAAACCAATTTCAATACTCTGTATCGATGACGACACGCGCACAACGTCCTGGAGAAGTGGACGGTGTTGACTATTTCTTCCGTACTCGTGAAGAGTTTGAAGAGCTGATTCGTCAAGGACAGATGTTGGAATACGCAGAATATGTCGGCAACTACTATGGAACTCCCCTGACCTATGTCAATGAAACCTTGGACAAGGGAATTGATGTTTTCCTTGAAATTGAAGTTCAAGGTGCTCTTCAGGTTAAGAAAAAGGTTCCAGATGCTGTCTTTATCTTCCTGACACCACCAGACTTAGATGAATTGCAAGATCGTTTGGTAGGTCGAGGAACAGATAGTGCAGAAGTGATTGCCCAACGAATCGAAAAGGCCAAGGAAGAAATTGCCCTCATGCGTGAGTATGATTATGCGATTGTCAACGATCAGGTGCCCCTAGCTGCTGAGCGTGTCAAACGTGTTATCGAAGCAGAACACTTCCGTGTGGATCGTGTCATTGGTCACTATCAGGAGATGTTACCAAAATCTCCAACTACCCGATAAAATTTAGAAAATAGGTACAAGCAAATGATGTTAAAACCCTCTATTGATACCTTGCTCGACAAGGTTCCTTCAAAATATTCACTCGTAATCTTGGAAGCAAAACGTGCCCACGAATTGGAAGCAGGTGCGCCAGCAACTCAAGGTTTCAAGTCTGAAAAAGTCAACTCTTCGCGCTTTAGAAGAAATCGAATCAGGAAACGTTACAATTCACCCAGATCCAGAAGGGAAACGTGAAGCAGTACGTCGCCGTATCGAAGAAGAAAAACGCCGCAAAGAAGAAGAAGAAAAGAAAATCAAAGAGCAAATCGCTAAAGAAAAAGAAGATGGTGAAAAAATTTAAGGTTGGGGGGACTCAATCTTATTTTTTCTATTGCAAGAATCTACTGACAAGGAGGAGGTGAGAAGATGCCCATAGCCAAGATTATTGTGGATGTGCCCTTGATGCAGACGGACCAGCCCTATAGTTACAGGATTCCTGAGGAATTTGAGGGAATGCTGGAAGTTGGGATGCGGGTTCATGTACCTTTTGGTAAGGGCAATCGCCTGATTCAAGGGATTGTTCTTGGTGTGGAGTCCCAATCAGATGAGGAAGAGATGGAGCAAAGATTTAAAAGATATCGCTGAGGTGTTGGATTTTTTTCCCTGTTCTCACACAAGAACAACTCTGGTTGGCTGAGGAGTTACGCAAGTCCGTCTTTCTCTTACAAAATTTCCATCCTCAAGGCTATGCTACCAAGATTTCTGAACTCCAGCTATGACAAGATTCTCTATCCTCTGGAAGGTTTGAGTCAGGAAGACCGAGAGCGTCTGTTTGGTTCAGAAGATTCGCTAGCCTTTTTCTTCTCTGGATTTAGGTAAGCAAGCTGAAATGATGCGTTTAACTAGAAAAAGGACTGCTTGGTCTAGAATATCAGGCGATTGATCAAAAGAAAGTCAAGACCCAGTCTTGGTATGAGGTTGACTCTTGTTCAGTTAGAAGGTGTAGAGATTTCTGCACGTGCCAAGAAAAAAGTTGGAATTGAGAGACTATTTACTGTCTCATCCTGAGAGTGCTTCCTTGGCTAGTTTGTTAGAGTCCTATTCACGGGAGCAAGTCAACTTCTTTGTGGAACAAGGTGCTGTTACTATAGTTCAAAAAGGAAGTCCAACGCTCGGCTGCTTATTTTGAAGGAATTGAAGCAAGTCAGCCTTTGGAGTTGAATCCAGAGCAAAGACAGGCGCGTGATGCGGTTGTCAGTGCGATTGGCAGTCATCAGCCTCCTTTCCTCCTTCAAGGGATTACAGGAAGTGGGAAGACCGAGGTTTACTTGCAGATTATCCAAGGTGCCTTGGACAAGGGCAAGACAGCCATTTTACTGGTGCCTGAGATTTCCTTGACTCCACAGATGACGGAGCGTTTTATAGCACGTTTTGGGGACAAGGTGGCCATTCTTCACTCAGGATTTGTCTAATGGTGAAAAGTATGATGAATGGCGCAAGGTGGAGCGTGGCGATGCACAAGTTGTTGTTGGTGCCAGATCAGCCATCTTTGCTCCGCTGAAAAATCTGGGTGTCATGATTATCGATGAGGAGCATGAAGCGACTTATAAGCAGGACAGCAATCCCCGTTACCATGCCAGAGAGGTGGCCATTTTACGGGCCCAGTATAATCAAGCGGCTCTGGTGCTTGGGTCTGCAACGCCGAGCTTAGAAAGCCGTGCTCGCGCTGGCAAAAGGTGTCTATCAACACTTACGTCTGACCCAACGTGCTAATCCTTTAGCTACCATTCCTGAGGTTCAAGTGATTGATTTTCGGGACTATATCGGACAAAATGAGACGTCAAACTTTACGCCCCCTTTGCTAGAAGCTATTCAGGACCGTCTGGCTAAAAAAGAGCAGGTGGTTCTCATGCTCAATCGCCGTGGTTATTCTAGCTTTGTCATGTGTCGGGAATGTGGGACGGTAGATACTTGTCCCAACTGTGACATTTCCCTGACCTTGCACATGGATACTAAGACCATGAACTGCCATTATTGTGGCTTTTCGAAGGATATTCCTCAGGTCTGTCCTAACTGTAAGAGTCGCAGTATTCGTTACTATGGGACAGGAACTCAGAAGGCTTATGACGAACTGGAAGAACTCTTTCCTCAGGCACGTATTCTGCGCATGGATGTGGATACGACCCGCAAGAAAGGCAGTCACCAAGCTCTACTTGACCAGTTTGGACGAGGGGAAGCGGACATATTGCTTGGTACACAGATGATTGCTAAGGGATTTGGATTTTTCCCAATGTGACTTTGGTCGGAGTTCTCAATGCGGATACGGCCTTGAATCTGCCTGATTTCCGTTCTTCTGAGAGAACCTTTCCAGCTATTGACTCAGGTTGCAGGTCAGGGCAGGGTCGTGCTGAAAAAGCTGGTCAGGTCTTAATCCAGTCTTACAATCCTCAGCACTACGCTATTCGATTTGCCAAGGATCAGGACTACGAAGGCTTTTATGCCTATGAAATGGGAATCAGACGACAACTTGGTTATCCACCTTACTATTTTCACCATTGGAATTACCCTTTCTCACAAGAAGGAAGAAGAGGTAGTCAAACGTGCCTATGAAGTTATGAACATTTTGCGGTCAGGCTTGTCAGATACCAGTAATATCCTTGGGCCGACGCCAAAACCGATTGCTCGTACCCACAACCTCTATCATTACCAGATTTTAATTAAATACCGTTTAGAAGATGAGCTGGGGCCGACCCTCAACCAGGTCTTGGCTTTGACTCAAGAACGGGAAAATAGTGAGCTCCGTCTTAGCATTGACCATGAGCCACAGCAATTTTTATAAGAAGGAGAAGATATGACAAAATTAATCTTTATGGGGACACCCGACTTTTCAGCAACAGTCTTAAAAGGACTTTTGACAGATGACCGTTACGAAATTCTAGCCGTTGTGACCCAGCCAGACCGTGCTGTCGGACGTAAAAAAAGTGATCCAGGAAAACCCCAGTCAAGCAGGCTGCCAAAGAAGCAGGTCTTCCTATCTACCAACCTGAAAAAAATTATCTGGAAGTCCAGAGATGGAAGCTATTATGCAGCTAGGAGCGGATGGAATTGTGACTGCTGCTTTTGGGCAGTTTCTCCCAAGCAAACTCCTTGATAGCATGGATTTTGCGGTCAACGTTCACGCTTCCCTCCTTCCCTAAAACACCGTGGTGGTGCGCCGATCCATTATGCCTTGATTCAAGGGGATGAGGAAGCTGGTGTGACCATTATGGAAATGGTCAAGGAAATGGACGCAGGAGATATGATTTCTCGTCGCAGTATTCCGATTATGGATGAGGACAATGTCGGTACCTTGTTTGAAAAAAATCGGCGCTAGTTGGTCGTGATTTGCTTTTTGGACACTTTGCCTGCCTACATTGCTGGGGAAATCCAACCTGAACCGCAGGATCCAAGTCAGGTTAGCTTCTCGCCAAATATCAAGCCAGAGGAAGAAAAAAATTGGACTGGAATAAAGAGCAATCGTCAACTTTTTCAACCAAATTCGTGGGATGAATCCGTGGCCTGTTGCCCATACTTTCCTTAAGGGCGACCGCTTTAAGATTTATGAAGCCCTACCAGTAGAAGGTCAGGGAAATCCAGGTGAGATTCTCTCTATCAGCAAGAAAAGAATTGCTTGTCGCAACGGCAGAAGGAGCCCTTTCTCTTAAACAAGTGCAGCCAGCTGGTAAACCTAAGATGGACATTGCTTCCTTCCTCAACGGAGTTGGGCGCACATTGACAGTAGGAGATCGATTTGGTGACTAAAGTAGAAACGGCAAGAAGTTTAGCTCTAGCAGTGCTAGAGGATGTTTTTATTAATCAGGCATACTCAAACATCGCCTTAAATAAAGCATCTCAAGGGAAGTCAACTTTCAGCAGCAGACAAGGGTTTGGTGACAGAGATTGTCTACGGAACAGTAGCTCGTAAACTGACTCTGGAATGGTACTTATCCCACTTTATTGAAGATAGAGATCAGTTAGACAGCTGGCTTTATGTTCTTCTTCTCATGAGTGCCTACCAACTCCGCTATCTGGATAAGATTCCAGACCATGCTGTGGTCAATGAAGCGGTGGAATTGGCCAAAGTCCGTAAAAAGGGCAGTGAAAAATTGGTTAACGCAGTCCTTCGCCGTATCCTGCGTGAAGGCTGGCCAGATATTGCCAGCATTAAGCGAAAAAACAAGCGTGATTCCATTGCCTATTCCCTTCCGGTTTGGCTTGGTGTCTAAACTTAAGGAAGAATACGGAGAAGAGCGAGCGCAGGCTATCTTTTGAAAGTCTCTTGGTGCGAAACAAAAGCCAGTATTCGTGTGACTGACTCTAAGTCGAAAAGAAGAAATCCAAGCCTTGTTGGAGGCCAGTGATTCATCCTTGTCTCCTTCAGGTCTGGTTAAGGAACAGGGACATTTTGCAGGCCATGATTTGTTTGCGGATGGAGCCATAACCATCCAAGACGAGTCTAGTCAGCTGGTTGCACCGACGCTTGTCTACAAGGTGATGAGCAGGTCCTAGATGCCTGTGCGGCTCCAGGTGGGAAAACAGCCCATATTGCTTCCTATCTCACGACAGGTCAGGTTACGGCTTTGGACCTTTACGATCACAAGTTGGACTTAATCCAAGAAAATGCCCAACGTCTAGGGGTTGCAGAACGGGTTCAAACGCAAAAATTAGACGCCAGAAAGGTGCATGAGTTTTTTGGTCAGAATTCATTTGATAAGATTTTAGTAGATGCTCCCTGTTCAGGAATCGGTCTTTTGCGCCGAAAACCAGACATCAAATACAATAAAGAAACGGCAGATTTCGCGTCCTTACAGGAAATTCAGCTAGAAATATTAGGTAGTGTTTGTCAAACACTAGGCAAAGGTGGTATAATAACTTATAGTACCTGTACCATTGTTTCAGAGGAGAATTTTCAAGTCGTTGAGGCGTTTTTAGAAAGTCATCCTGAGTTCGAACAGGTAAAACTAGAACATGAATGTAAGGATATCGTGAAAGACGGCTGTATCCTCATTACACCTGAATTGTATGGAAGTGATGGATTCTTCATCAGTCAATTTCGCAAGATATCGGATTAGGAAGGAACTGACACATGGAAATTTCATTATTAACAGATGTTGGTCAGAAACGAACAAATAACCAAGACTATGTCAACCACTATGTCAATAGAGCTGGGCGTACTATGATTATTTTAGCTGATGGGATGGGAGGTCATCGTGCAGGGAATATCGCTAGTGAAATGGCGGTAACAGACCTAGGTATAGCTTGGGTTGATACCCAGATCGATACAGTCAATGAAGTGCGTGAATGGTTCGCCAATTACCTAGAAATTGAAAATCAAAAGATTCATCAACTTGGACAAGATGATGCCTATAAAGGAATGGGAACAACTCTTGAGGCTGTTGCTATTATTGGCAATCAGGCTATCTATGCCCATATTGGAGATTCTCGTATCGGTTTGATTCGTGGGGAAGAATACCACCAGTTAACAAGCGACCATTCTTTGGTCAATGAATTGCTTAAGGCTGGCCAATTGACGCCAGAAGAAGCAGCTAGCCATCCACAGAAAAATATTATTACCCAGTCTATCGGTCAAAAAGATGAAATTCAGCCTGATTTTGGAATGATTACCCTTGAGCTGGGAGACTATCTCCTACTTAATAGTGACGGCTTGACAAATATGATTTCAGGTAGTGAGATTTGTGATATTGTAACCAGTGATATTCCTTTGGCAGATAAAACAGCGACGCTTGTGCGTTTTGCTAACAATGCAGGAGGTTTAGACAACATTACGGTTGCCCTTGTTTCTATGAACGAGGAGGATGCAGAATGATCCAAATCGGCAAGATTTTTGCCGGACGCTATCGGATTGTGAAACAGATTGGCCGAGGAGGCATGGCAGATGTCTATTTGGCCAAGGATTTAATTCTAGACGGAGAAGAAGTGGCAGTGAAGGTTCTGAGGACCAACTACCAGACGGACCCGATAGCTGTAGCTCGTTTTCAGCGTGAAGCGAGAGCTATGGCAGATCTAGACCATCCTCATATCGTTCGGATAACAGATATTGGTGAGGAAGACGGCCAACAGTATCTCGCAATGGAGTATGTTGCTGGACTAGACCTTAAACGCTATATCAAGGAACACTATCCTCTTTCTAATGAAGAAGCCGTCCGTATCATGGGACAAATCCTTCTGGCTATGCGTTTAGCCCATACCAGAGGAATTGTCCATAGGGACTTGAAACCTCAAAATATCCTCTTGACACCAGATGGGACTGCCAAGGTCACAGACTTTGGGATTGCAGTAGCCTTTGCTGAGACGAGTCTGACTCAGACAAACTCCATGCTGGGGTCAGTTCATTACTTGTCACCAGAGCAGGCGCGTGGTTCGAAGGCGACTGTACAGAGTGATATTTATGCCATGGGGATTATCTTCTATGAGATGCTGACAGGCCATATCCCTTATGACGGGGATAGCGCGGTGACCATCGCCCTCCAGCATTTCCAGAAACCATTGCCATCGATTATAGCTGAAAATCCATCTGTGCCTCAGGCTTTGGAAAATGTTGTCATCAAGGCAACTGCCAAGAAATTGACAGATCGCTATAAATCAGTCGCTGAGATGTATGTGGACTTGTCTAGTAGTTTGTCTTATAATCGTCGCAATGAACCAAAAGCTGGTCTTTGACGATGCGACTAAGGCGGACACCAAGACTCTACCAAAAGTATCTCAGAGTACCTTGACCTCGATTCCTAAGGTACAAACACAGAGTCCGAAGCCACAGACTGCGAAGCCGAGTCAGCAGGTTTCAGAAGACAATTATGCAAGCAAGCCTGTTAAGAAACGGAAATTTAGAGTTCGCTATATGATTTGTTGGCCAGCATTGTATTAGTGGCAGCTTCTCTTATTTGGATTTTGTCTAGAACTCCTGCAACCATTGCCATTCCAGATGTGACAGGTCAGACAGTTGCGGAGGCCAAGGAAACTCTCAAGAAAGCCAATTTTGAGATCGGTGAAGAGAAAACAGAGGCTAGTGAAAAGGTGGAAGAAGGGCGGATTATCCGTACAGATCCTGACGCTGGAACGACTCGAAAAGAAGGTTCGAAAATCAATTTGGTTGTCTCGTCAGGCAAGCAATCTTTCCAATTGAGCAATTATATCGGCCGTAAATCAACAGATGTTATCGCAGAACTCAAGCAGAAGAAGGTTCCTGAAAATCTCATTAAGATTGAGGAAGAAGAATCAAGTGAGAGTGAAGCAGGAACTGTTCTCAGACAGAGTCCAGCTGCCGGAACAACCTATGATTTGAGCAAGGCATCAACGATTACCTTAACCGTTGCTAAAAAAGTAACCAGCGTTGTTATGCCAAGTTATACAGGATCTAGTCTTGAATTTACTAAAAACAATCTCGTTCAAATTGTCGGTATTAAAGAAGCCAATATTGAAGTTGTAGAAGTGTCGACAGCTCCCGCTGGAACTGCTGAAGGTACAGTCGTTGAACAGAGTCCAAAAGCAGGTGAAAAGGTTGATTTGACGAAGACGCGTGTCAAGATTTCAATCTACAGACCGAAAACACCGTCGTCAACGTCATCATCAGCACCAGCCCAACATGGAAACCAAGGTTCTGCCACAACACCAAGTCAGGGGAACCAACAAGGAAATCAACGAGGGAATGCACCTGCTACTACTCAATCAAGTAGTGAAGGCAACCACGAAAATTCTCGTGATTAAACGAATCTTTGTCATGATTTCATGGCGAAGATTTTTTTTGACTCCAGATTTGTGATAAAATAGAAGGAGTTGATAAAAGGAGGAAAGCATGGAAGAATCAAGAGAATTAAATGCCGTCATCGATGTGATTATGCTAGCAGGAACCATTCTCCTCAAAAGTGGTTCAGAGATTCATCGTGTAGAAGATACCATGATTCGGATTGCGCATTCGCAGGGGATTGTGGATTGCAATGTTCTTGCCATGCCTGCCGCAATCTTTTTCTCTATTGAAAATACCAATATTTCGCGTATGAAGCGCGTGACTTCCTCTTCTTATAACATTGAAAAAGTCTGCGATGTGAACCAGATTTCTCGTCAGTTGGTTGGAGGGCAGATTGATTTAGAGACAGCCTTCAAACAATTGACGACTTTGCAAGCTCAACCCCTTCCCTATACTAAGTTGCAGGTAACTTTGGCTGCGACCTTTAGTGCCCTTTCTTTTTCAGTTATGTTTAGTGGAAATATCTATGACGCACTCGGGGCAGGAGTGGCTACCTTATTCGGTTTTGCCTTTTCTCTCTATGTGGAGAAGTTTATCCGAATTCCTTTTGTGACAGCCTTTGCTGGAGCCTTTGTCTTTGGGATGATTGCCCAATTTTGGGCTCGCTACACAGGTTTTCCCTTCAACTGCAGATTTGATTATAGCTGGTGCGGTCATGCCTTTTGTACCAGGGATTGCCTTGACTAATGCGGTTCGTGATATTATGACTAACCATATAAACTCTGGTATGAGTAAGATGTTTGAATCTCTACTCATTACCCTAGCTTTAGGGGCAGGAACTTCTGTCGCCTTGGTATTGATGAATTAATATGACACTAACAACCTTTTTATTACAAGCAGTAGCAAGTCTTCTTGCTATTATCACTTTTTTAATTGTACTCAATGTGCAACGCTCTATGCTCTTACCTGGAGGGATTTTTGGGTATGGCTGTCTGGCTAATCTATCTCTTGCTCAAGGAACCGACCAATGTTATTGTGGCTACTTTTATTGCAGCCATTATCGGTTCTTGTGTCAGCCAGATTTTAAGTATTCTTTATAAGACACCTGCTGTGGTCTTTATCTTAGCCATCTTGGCACCTCTGGTTCCGGGTTATCTTTCTTATCAAACAACTGCCTTTTTTGTGACGGGAGATTACAGTCATGCCATTGCTAGTGCAACCTTGGTTGTTATGTTGGCTTTGGTGATTTCTATTGGAATGGCTAGCGGAACAGTGATTCTCAGACTTTATTCTCACTTACGAAAAACAGTATAATGGTTAGACTAATAAAGGGACTTGCTTTTGGTGAATCAAGTCTTTTTCTCTCTTTTATTGCTATTTGTGATAAAATAGTATAGAACGATTTTTTACATGAATGATAAAACAGAGGTAAATATGACAATCGGTATTGATAAGATTGGTTTTGCGACCAGTCAATATGTCTTGAAATTACAAGACTTAGCAGAAGCGAGGGGTATTGACCCTGAAAAATTAAGCAAAGGACTCTTACTCAAGGAATTGAGTATTGCGCCCTAACTGAGGATATCGTGACCTTGGCGGCCAGTGCAAGTGACTCTATTTTAACTGAGCAAGAAAGACAAGAAATCGATATGGTCATTGTGGCGACTGAGTCAGGAATTGACCAGAGTAAGGCTGCAGCCGTCTTTGTGCATGGCTTGCTGGGCATCCAGCCCTTTGCTCGTAGTTTCGAAATTAAAGAAGCTTGCTATGGAGCGACAGCGGCCCTTCATTATGCCAAATTGCATGTGGAAAATTCTCCAGAGTCCAAGGTCTTGGTCATTGCCAGTGATATTGCCAAATACGGTATTGAAACTCCAGGAGAACCAACTCAGGGTGCTGGAAGTGTGGCTATGTTGATTACACAAAATCCACGCATTATGGCCTTTAATAATGACAATGTCGCTCAAACCCGTGATATCATGGACTTTTTGGCGTCCAAATTACTCAACAACCCCTTATGTAAATGGTGTCTATTCTACCCAACAATATTTGGATAGTTTGAAAACGACTTGGCTTGAATACCAAAAACGCTACCAGCTTACCTTAGATGATTTTTGCGGCTGTGTGCTTCCACTTGCCTTATCCTAAATTAGCCTTAAAAGGCTTGAAAAAAATTATGGATAAGAGCCTGCCCCAAGAGAAAAAAAGACCTCTTGCAAAAAGCATTTTTGACCAGTCTATTCTCTACAGTCAAAAGGTGGGGAATATCTACACAGGTTCACTTTTTCCTTGGACTTTTTGTCTCTCTTGGAAAAATACAGATAGCTTGAAGGCTGGGAGATAAAATTGCCCTCTACAGTTATGGAAGTGGTGCTGTGGCAGAGTTCTTCAGTGGTGAATTGGTTGAAGGTTATGAAGCTTATCTAGATAAAGAACGTTTGAACAAGCTCAACCAACGAATTGCCCTGTCTGTCTGCAGAATACGAAAAGGTCTTCTTTGAGGAAGTAGACTTGGATGAAACAAACTCTGCCCAGTTTGCTGGCTATGAAAATCAAGATTTTGCCTTGGTTGAAATTGTGGATCACCAACGCCGTTATAGCAAGGTTGAAAAATAATGAAGATAAGTTGGAATGGATTTTCTAAAAAATCATACCGAGAGCGTCTTGAGTTGTTGCGAGCTCAGGCGCTCCTTAGTCCTGAGAAGCAAAGGAGTCTGGAGCAGGATGAACAGATGAGTGTGACTGTGGCGGACCAGCTGAGTGAGAATGTAGTGGGAACTTTTTCTCTGCCTTATTCTATCATTCCAGAACTTTTGGTGAATGGGCAAGACTATACAGTTCCCTATGTGACAGAAGAACCCTCAGTGGTTGCTGCAGCAAGCTATGCCAGCAAAATCATCAAGCGAGCAGGTGGCTTTACTGCTCAAGTACATGAGCGCCAGATGATTGGGCAGGTAGCTCTTTATCAAGTTGATGATCCAGAGCTAGCGCAAGAGAAGATTGTCAGCAAGAAAGCAGAACTCTTGGAACTTGCTAATCAAGCCTATCCTTCTATCGTTAAACGCGGGGGTGGGGCGCGTGATTTGCATGTAGAACAGATAAAAGGCGAAACAGACTTTCTCGTTGTCTATCTTCATGTCGATACTCAGGAAGCCATGGGAGCCAATATGCTCAACACCATGCTAGAAGCCTTGAAACCAGTCTTAGAAGAACTTAGTCAAGGACAGAGTCTCATGGGAATCCTGTCCAACTACGCGACAGATTCTCTGGTGACGGCAAGTTGCCGCATCGCCTTTCGCTACTTGAGCCGCCAAAAGGATCAAGGACGGGAAATTGCGGAGAAAATTGCGTTAGCTAGCCAGTTTGCGCAGGCTGATGCTTATCGAGCTGCTACTCATAATAAAGGGATTTTTAATGGTATTGATGCCATTTTGATTGCCACTGGGAATGATTGGCGTGCCATTGAAGCAGGGGCCCATGCTTTTGCCAGTCGAGACGGGCGCTACCAAGGTCTTAGTCAATGGACGCTGGACCTTGAAAGAGAAGAATTGGTTGGTCAAATGACTCTTCCTATGCCTGTAGCAACCAAGGGTGGCTCTATCGGTCTCAACCCCCGTGTAGTTTTTAGTCATGAACTACTGGGAAATCCTTCTGCCAAAGAATTATCCCAGATTATCGTGTCTATTGGTCTTGCCCAAAACTTTGCGGCCCTGAAAGCTTTGGTGAGTACAGGAATCCAGCAAGGACACATGAAATTGCAGGCCAAATCCTTAGCACTTCTCGCAGGTGCTAGTGAATCCGAGGTAGCTCCCCTAGTCGAGCTCCTCATCGCAGATAAAACCTTTAACCTAGAAACAGCTCAACGTTATCTCGAAAACTTAAGATCATAAAAAACTCAGACGAATTGGTCTGAGTTTTCTTGTGCTTAAATACTTTTTCCTGGTAATAGAGTAACTGGTAAGAAGTAACCTGTTGTCGCGACTTCCTTGCCTTCGATCTTTTGCAAGAGGAGGTCAACGGTGAGGCAGGCAATTTCTTCCAAGGGTTGCTTGATAGTAGCCAGTTGAGGGTAGTAATTTTCGATAAAGTAGGTCCCATCATAGCCGATGACCTTGAGCTCTTCTGGGACAGAAATGCCCAATTCTTGAGCGATTTTAATGACCAGAATAGCTGTCAAATCATCTGAAGCAAAAATGGCATCTGGCTTTTGTCGAGTTAAGATATTCTTGATTTCCATTTCTTTTCTGACAGGAGAAAAGTCACTGGAAACATTGATAATAGGAGCTTTTGGGAGTACGAATGCAAAACCAGCGTGGCGCAGTCCAGTTGGCGAATTGGAATTGTCATTCCCTGTAATCATAATGATAGACTGGGCGCCTGTCTTGACCAAGGTTTGGGCGGCTAGAACCCCACCAGCATAGTTGTCAGAGGAAACGACTGGAATGTCTGGCGATAGGTTTCGGTCGAAGGAAATAATCGGCGCTGTCACGCGATTGTAGTCTTCGATTCCCAAGTTGTGACTACCAGAAATGATGCCGTCTACCTGATTGGCTTCCAACATTTCGATGTATTCGCGTTCCTTCTCGGAATCGTGCTCACTGTTGCAGATGATGGTCTTATAACCATTTTTGAAGAGTTGGTGTTCCAGCTTATCAATCAATTCTGCATAGAAAACATTGGAAATATTTGGGAAAAATCAAAGCCGATTAATTTAGCTGATTTTTCCTTGCAAACTACGAGCTAGGTTGTTGGGCTTATAGCCCAATTCCCCGCATAGCTTCATTGACTTTTTTTGGATGGTTTTTCTCAGAGAGATAACCTTTTTTATTGATAACCCGAGAAACGGTAGTAGGGCTGACGCCTGCAAGTTTTGCGACATCAGTTAGTTTTGCGACCATAATCTAATTCATAGTAAGTTCCAGCTGGGTTTCCAGATTTGATCAGGATACCATTTTGGTCCGCATGTGGGAAGACACGACCGGAAAATACTTTTTCTCCTTTATTGATGAAAATTTCAAAGACAGAGTTATCGATGAAAATCGTAGCAGTAGTGGCTTGATTATCGATAGGGCAAGAGCGAGTTGTTCCAAATTCTTGGGCATACTGTTCACCAGCCTGGCTACGATCCACTGTCACTTGACCATTTACAAGATCAAAGTTGATGGAAAGTCCCTTGCCTTCTTTATCAGCAAGTAGGACAATCTCGCTCTGGCTATTGGCTTCTAAGTTGAGTTCGAGTTCGTATGTGTTCTTGGTTTGGGCACGGTTTGAGAAAGGTTCTTCAGAAGCACGAAGGTCCTTGATAGCTACGACTGGGTATTGGTAGAGTTTGCCGTCTTTGATAGTGAGTTCTTTGACCAAAGAGAAGGTTCCTTGGTGGTCAAAACGGTCAGAAGGGTAAGAAACATCAGGCAAACCAAGCCAGCTAACAGCTAGAGCACGTCCATCAGGAGCGTTGAAGGCTTGAGTTGCATAGGCTTCGAAACCATAGTCCATGTTTTGAAGTTGAGACACATCTACCATTTTGGCATTTTCAGGGTCAAAGGAAGCCCCAATCTTATACATATTTGGATAGATATTGTCGTAGTCTAGAACTTTCTTATCCAAACCTTGTGGACAGTAGAGAAGGACAGGTTGCTCCCCTACAAAGACCAGATTTGGGCATTCCATCATATAGGCAGTACGGTCGTTAGCAAAGTCAAGGTCGCCAACTTCTTGCCAGTTTGTGTAGTCGTTGTCAACAGCCTTGTAGAGACGGACAAAGCCTTTTTCTCCAAGTCCTGTCCACCGACGATGGCATAATATTGACCCTTGAAGTTAAAAATTTGCGGATCGCGGAAGTGGTCAGTAGAGTCTGCTGGCTGGTCAATCAAGATCTTGTCAATCTTCGTAATCTTGCCATCCTTGTCCATCAAAGCACCAATCTGGTAAGGGTGACGGATCCAGTTTTCATCACGGACATTTCCTGTATAAAATAGAAACAAGTTATCGCCAAACTGCATGGCAGAACCAGAGTAGGCACCGTGGCTATCTAATGGAGTATCAGGCAAAACTTTGACTCCAGTTTCTCTAAAGTGAACTAAATCATCACTTTCCAATTGCATCCAAGATTTCAAACCGTGGGCTGCACCAAAAGGAAAATTCTGATAAAAAACAACCCACTTCCCATCAAAGTAAGAAAAGCCATTTGGGTCGTTGAGAAGTCCTGTTTTTGGCTCAACATGGTAATGAGTATGCCATGGAGATTGTGCCATATTTTCCTTAATATTCTTAATTTCTTCTTGCGTCCAATCTTGATAAAGTCTGTAACGACGCTCAGTTGTCCATTCCATTCATTCATTCCTCCAAAAATCTTATCACATTTAATAGTAACTGTTTTTCGATAAAAAAATGCAAGCTTTTTATGTTAAAAAAAGAGAAAAAAACTGTCAAACGTTTATCATAAAAATAAATGCAGGAAATCAATCAAATTTTCACGAAAACATGAAAGATAATGAAACAAAACTCTTTTAACCAAGATTTTAAACTTATTTTTTAAGGAATGCCTGCTAAAACAATCAAAAACAATCAATCTAAAGCGTGTCTACTAAGTGGATAGAATATTTTTTTCTGCAAAACGCTTGACATATTTCTAAAAACATGATAAAATAATAGTCGTAGGGCGAATAAAAATCGCTTTCAAACAAGAACAAAAATTTTTATATAAGGAGATTTTTTTGCAAATGAACAATCAGGAAATTGCAAAAAGTCATCGATGCCTTGGGCGGACGTGAAAATGTCAACAGTGTAGCTCACTGTGCGACTCGTCTTCGTGTCATGGTCAAAGATGAAGGGAAAAATTAATAAAGAAGTGATTGAGAACTTGGAAAAAAAGTTCAAGGTGCTTTCTTTAACTCAGGTCAATACCAAATCATCTTTGGTACAGGTACAGTTAACAAAATGTACGATGAGGTTGTTGCACTTGGTTTGCCAACATCATCTAAAAGATGACATGAAAGCAGAAGCTGCGAAACAAGGGAACTGGTTCCAACGTGCTATCCGTACTTTCGGTGACGTTTTTCGTTCCAATCATCCCAGTTATCGTAGCGACAGGTCTCTTCATGGGGGTGCGTGGTCTTTTTCAACGCTCTTGAAATGCCACTTCCAGGTGACTTTGCAACTTACACACAAATCTTGACAGATACAGCCTTCATCATCTTGCCAGGTTTGGTTGTGTGGTCAACCTTCCGCGTATTCGGTGGAAATCCTGCCGTTGGTATCGTTCTTGGTATGATGCTTGTTTCTGGCTCACTTCCAAATGCTTGGGCAGTCGCTTCAGGTGGTGAAGTAACAGCTATGAACTTCTTTGGTTTCATCCCTGTTGTTGGTTTGCAAGGTTCAGTTCTTCCAGCCTTCATCATCGGGGTTGTCGGAGCTAAATTTGAAAAAAAGCTGTCCGCAAGGTTGTTCCAGATGTGATTGACCTCTTGGTAACACCATTCGTGACACTTTTGGTCATGTCTATCCTTGGACTCTTTGTCATCGGACCAGTCTTCCACGTTGTTGAAAACTATATTCTTGTCGGTACAAAAGCAATTCTTGGCTTGCCATTTGGTCTCGGTGGTTTCTTGATTGGTGGGGTTCACCAATTGATCGTCGTGTCAGGTGTGCACCACATCTTCAATTTGCTTGAAGTTCAATTGCTTGCTGCTGACCATGCTAACCCATTCAACGCTATCATCACTGCGGCTATGACAGCTCAAGGTGCTGCGACTGTTGCGGTTGGTGTTAAAACGAAATCCAAAACTGAAAACACTTGCTTTCCCAGCTGCTCTTTCTGCCTTCCTCGGTATTACAGAGCCTGCTATCTTCGGGGTGAACTTGCGCTTCCGTAAACCATTCTTCCTTTCATTGATTGCTGGTGCAATCGGTGGTGGATTGGCTTCAATCCTTGGGCTTGCTGGTACTGGTAGTGGTATCACTATCATCCCTGGTACAATGCTTTATGCTGGTAATGGACAACTTCCACTATACCTTCTTATGGTAGCTGTATCATTTGCCCTTGGTTTTGCTCTTACTTACATGTTTGGTTATGAGGATGAAAAAGAAGTTGCTACTGAAGTAGAGACAGAACGTTTGGTCCAAGAAGAAACAACTGGTAACATTCCAGCAGCTCTTCAAAATGAAACACTTGTAACTCCTATCGTCGGTGACGTTGTAGCTCTTGCTGATGTCAATGACCCAGTCTTCTCAAGTGGAGCTATGGGACAAGGTATCGCTGTGAAACCTAGCCAAGGTGTGGTCTATGCACCTGCTGATGCTGAAGTTTCAATTGCCTTTCCAACAGGACACGCTTTTGGTTTGAAAACAACTGATGGTGCTGAAGTCTTGATCCACGTTGGTATCGACACTGTAACAATGAACGGTGAAGGTTTTGAAGCAAAAGTTGCTCAAGGTGACAAGGTGAAAGCAGGAGATGTTCTTGGAACATTTGATTCAAACAAAATCGCTGCAGCTGGTCTTGATGATACAACAATGGTTATCGTTACAAATACAGCTGACTACGCTTCAGTAGCTCCAGTCGCAACAGGTTCAGTTGCTAAGGGGGATGCTGTGATCGAAGTGAAAATCTAATACTCTTCGAAAATCAAATTCAAACCATGTCAGCTTCGCCTTGCCGTAGATATATGTAACTGACTTCGTCAGTCTTATCTACAACCTCAAAGCATTGCTTTGAGCAACCTTCGGCTAGCTTCCTAGTTTGCTCTTTGATTTTCATTGAGTACAATATTCCCTCTCACAATGAAAACGAACAAATGACATGTTTGTTCGTTTTTGCTTGAATGGTAAGATTTACAGAGGAAAATCTAAAAAATAGAGAAATTTAGATTTTCGAAATATGCTATAATAAAGAAAATAAAAACAAGAGGTTTATCATGACAAAATTATATGGAAGCTTGGAAGCGGGCGGTACAAAGTTTGTCTGTGCTGTCGGTGATGAAAAACTTTAACGTTGTAGAAAAAAACACAATTTCCAACAACAACTCCAATCGAAACAATCGATAAAACCATTGAGTTCTTCTCAAAAATTTCGATAATCTTGCTGGTCTTGCAGTTGGTTCATTTGGTCCGATTGATATTGATAAAAACTCAAAAACCTATGGCTTTATCACAACGACTCCAAAACCAAACTGGGCAAATGTGGACTTACTCGGTGCCCTTCGCCGCGCTTTAAACGTACCAATGTACTTCACGACAGACGTAAACAGCTCTGCCTATGGTGAAGTGGTTGCCCGTAACAATGCTGAGTGGCCGTATTGAAAACTTGGTTTACTACACAATCGGTACAGGTATCGGTGCAGGTGTCATTCAACGTGGCGAGTTTATCGGTGGTGCAGGGTCACCCTGAGATGGGCCATTACTATGTAGCTAGACACCCAATGGATATTGAAAAAGAGTTTAAGGGTGTTTGTCCTTTCCATAAGGGATGTCTGGAAGGCTATGCCGCTGGTCCAAGTTTGGAAGCTCGTACAGGTGTACGTGGGGAAAATATTGAACTCAACAACCCTGTTTGGGATGTTCAAGCCTACTACATCGCTCAAGCTGCGGTTAATGCGACAGTGACCTTCCGCCCAGACGTGATTGTCTTTGGTGGAGGGGTCATGGCTCAACAACACATGCTGGACCGTGTCCGTGAGAAATTTACATCTCTTCTCAATGGTTACCTACCAGTGCCAGATGTGCGTGACTATATCGTGACTCCAGCAGTTGCAGAAAATGGTTCTGCTACACTTGGGAACTTTGTCCTTGCAAAAGAAGTTTCAAAATAAAGCACAAATCCGCTTGGGAAACCAAACGGATTTTTTATGTGTTAAAGCATTTGCCAGAAAAAGTCAATAATATAGGTCAGACCGTAGGTATAAACCACGAGAGTAAAGGGTTTGGTCAGAATGATGATGGTCATATAGCGCTTGAAGCTCATCTTGGTCAGGGCAGCCAGCATACAGAGAAAGTCGGCTGGACTAATGGGCCAAATCATCATAAAGATAAAGAAACGATCGAAGCGATTGCCCTTATCCAACCAGCCGATATACTTGTCGTAGGTACGTTTGCTGACGACAGACTGGACAAAGGCAGCCCCATAGAGGCGCACCAGATAAAAGATAATGGCACAGCCAATCACGATTCCGATATAGTTGTAGATCGTACCGATGATGTGCCCGTAGATAAAGACCCCTGCCACCGAGGTCAAGGCTCCTGGAATGATAGGGACGACAGTCTGTAAAATCTGTAAAAAGATAAAGAGAGGTGGCCCCCAGATGCCTGCCTGCTGGATAAAGGCAGAGAGGGTTTCCTTAGATTGTAAAATCCCAGCCTGATAAGCCCAAATACAGAAAATCAAACTCCCAACCCCACCGACAATCGATGAGATGTTGATAACTTGCTGTAAAAGGGGAGAAACAGCTTTCATTTGTTTATCCTGTGACATGTAAACTCCTCATAGATAGTATATTTCTACTATACCATATTTTGGAGGAGAAAGGGGGAATGGATTGTTTTTGATAAGGAATAGAAAGTAAATAGGTCTTCGAAGCTTAGAACAGGTCTCTTTCCTAAAGTTTACATGTATTCTAGGTTTAGAATAAGCGTAATTCCATAAATTTAAAAGCATTCTAGGTTTCGAATAGCTTATCTGAGAAAGTTTTGAGGTCTTCTAACTTTCGAATAGTCATCTTCCCTAAAGTTTAGATGTATTCTAAAGCTAGAAAAGTTAAAATCTATAAATAGTAAGAGTCTCTATCTGATGGACGGAGTGTATATCTAGTCAGATAGGGATTTTTTATTTTGGAAATGTCTGATTTTTCCTGAAAAGTACGTTTTAGATGGAAATAATGACAGTTAAGAAGATGAAGGTCAAAAATGTTTTTGGGAAACTGTTAGAATGGATGTATCAACTTAAAGGAGAAAAATTGATGAAGAAAGTTAAAGATGATGAGGAGAGTATGCTATCGACACTTCCTTTATGGGGGCTTCTATTTTTGGTCTGTGCATTGTTTCAAGTCTTTGTATTTAAGGATAGACCTTTGATTCAACCTCATAGGCAAGGAAGCATTGTAAAAACAGATCTATCTTTCAGAACTAATCCAGTCTTGGTTTGATAGAGAAGATAATAAATGATTCATTAAATAGAAAGGATATCATCATGACAAAAACATACGCTATTCGCCCTCTTAGTTACAGCAACTTTACTAACCGTGAGTTTGAAAGCTTGATGATGGATACTCATCAAAGTTTAGCAACTTTTTTCCAAAGCAAACAAGGATGAGGGCATGTATGCCAAACATTTGGAACCCTTCAAGACCAAGCTTGATGATTTTCAAGCTCAGCTTGCGACGGTGGAGACGAAAGAGTCTAGTAATCTGACAGAAGTCGATCGCAATCGTGATAGTGCCTTGGTCGGTCTCTTTACCCTTTATAGAGGATTTGCTAAGATTAAGGATGCCAAGCTCAAAGAAGCTCATGAAACTTTGAAACCAGTCTTTGCTAAGTATAAGGACATTACTAAGCACAGCAATGATGTGGAAACGGTAGAAATCAAGAGTCTTCTCAAAACGCTTAGTGAAACACCTTATCATGGGGCAGTTACTAGTCTAGGACTGACACCTATGCTGACGGCAGTTGTCAACGCTCAAGAGGAATATGATCAAGTGGAGAGTAAGGCGCGTGCTTCCAAGTCTGCCAAGGAAGTCGGCAAGATCAGACAGCTCCGTACCGAACTTTAAACTATCTATGACCTTTTTATGCGCTATACCGCCGCCAGTGCAGAAGCATACTCTGAAAATGAACACCTGACTCAACTCCTCAAAGATTTGAATACAATCCGAGATAGTAAACGCCGATTGACTGGTTCGAGTAAGAAGGATAAGAAAGCGAAAACAGAAGAAACTACACAAGTAGCAGGATAAAAACTAAACGTCTTTAGGTATTTTATTATCTAAAGGCGTTTTTTTGGAGTGATTCGTGGTATAATTTAAATGATATAATAATTTTTGTTTGGCTAATTAAAAAAACATTAGATAGGGGTGCGGATTTGGATGATGATAAAAAAATTAGATGAATTATCTTTTTTTGATTTTTATTGCAGGAAACTGTAGAGTTAAAACAAATGTTATATCAGCTAAATAATTCCAATGATGATTTTTGATAGATTTGAAATATCTATACCATTTCTCCCTATTTTTATCATCCATCTGTTTATCCTGGGTGGAAAAAAATTTGAGAAACATAAAAAAATAGTAAATTTACCATATATTAGAGGTATTGATTTTTGTCACATTATTAAAAAAAGTTCGAATCAGTTTTAAATTATATTCAGATAAAAGAGTCCTAACAGCTTTTAAAATGCTAAATAATAGTGTAGAAAAACGAAAAAAATACTAGAAACTGATTATAATTTTTTCCAGAGATTTGTTACTAGTATTATTGGTCAAAAAGATTTAGGAGTATTTCCCTGGTGATATGAATCCGATTATATCAGTTGATGGAGAAGATCCTTCATTCACAACTGCAAGTATTACAGAGGCATACCGCTTTTATAGGGAACATAAAGATGATCTTGCAGATGATGAATACTGCGAACTTACCGTAAGAGAAATAGAGATTAGTGATAAAGAATGGATTGAATTGATAAATAAAGGCAAACTTGATTATTCCGATTACTCTAAGTATGAAACAAAGGCTAATTTTAGGGGATTAGCGTGGAACTTTTCTTATAAAGGCAAAACAGACAGTGATGACTCTGCTTTAGAAGAATTGCTTATTGTTCAGTCGGAAAATTTTAATATGCGAGTTATCTGTGAAAGAGCAGGTATAAGTTATTCTACATATCGTGGCTTTAAAAACAACAAACAGCCATTTTCAAGGCAGAAGATGTATGAGCTACTAAGGACAATGAAAGCCATTGGTAGTGAATGCTGGGATGAAGATTTAGAGTACACATATAAAATTAACAAATCAATAGTGGAGAAATATCACTTGGATTAGAATGGGGTAAATTCCCAAACTAAGTTCCACTGGTTTTTACTAATGCTTGATTTCATCGCTTTTGTAGCCGAAAGGAATCGAAAAAAAGAGCGCACAAAATCCCCTCATCTGAAAGCGTTTCAGATTAAGTTCCGCTATGGTGGAAGTTAGTGTGAGACGTTTGAATGGGTTTTTAGGTTAGTTTTTAGAACTTATGTTGGAGTAATGTAGAAGACTGACAGACGTCTTCTGCAGGTATTTTTAGAAATGCCAAGAAGTTTAGGAATCTCTTCTCCATAAGTAAAGGCAAAAAGTTCATAGGCTGACTTTCCATTCAAAGCAACGCGTTTGACGCTGTTGACATGCGAACAAACTAGATTGATGTCCTCCTGAGTTAAGTTGTCAAAAGAAGTTCCCTTAGGTAGAATGTCGCGAATTAGTGTGTGATTTTTCTCAATTCTCCCTTTCTGGTCAGAGCGATTAGGATCACAAAAGAAAAGTTTACTCTCTCCTCGAACATCCATTTCGATGTCATCAACCCTGGCAAACTCTCCACCATTATCTGTGAGGATGACAGGAAAGAGTTGACAGAAATCTTTCTCCGCTTGGTGAAGGGTGTTCTTGATATCATAGAGGTGTTTAGTAACCTCAAGGGCAGTTTTATTATCCAGAAGTCTAGCGAAGATAAAGTTACAGAAAGATAAATTGAAGGTGAGTAGTACTTTACCTCCCATCCTGCCCATAACGGTGTCCATTTCCAGCCAAGAGTCTAGTTGATTCAGTGCTAAATAGTTTTGGAAATCCTCATAGGAACGTCCTTTTTTAGCTTCTTTAGGGATGGAAGGTAGCTTACTTTTCCGTCTTTCTTTGAATTTAACGGCTCTGACTAGGTCAATCGGAGCGATAGATAGGTATCCTTTTCGGATATGTCGATAGACAGTTGAGGAGCTGACATCAAGGTTATGAGTTTTGAGGATATGATAGATGTGTTGTCCCTTTTTAACCCCCTCAGAAATGACTTTGTCCATGTCCCAGAAGGTCTTGGAATTGAGGGGAGTTCCTTCACGAGCTTCGACAAGAGTTTGTTCGTATTGTTTTTTTGAGCTTGCTTAGCGAGGTAGAAGATTTTTTTAAATCCACAATTTTGTCTTCTTTTTAGGGCACCCATTACAGACAAAGGGAGCCTTAGCGAGTAGAGGGCAAGGAAGGTTGTTAGAGGTAGAGTCTCTAACTTGTCTGTTTCGTTTGACTTCTTTGGAAACAGTAGTCGGATTTTTTAGAATAAGTTGTCCGATAGCTTTGAAGGTTTCACCGCGCTCTAAGCCTAATTGAATATCATTACGTTCTGAAAGGGTAAGGTTTTTATGTTTTTGTCATAGTGGACCTCATTTCTAACTCAAACGTCTCACACTTAATTCCACCATAAAAAAATCCGTTTTTAGACTAATTTCCACTTCGGTTGGGCAAGTGGAAGTTACTTTGAGAAGTTAGCTGGATTAGAATGGTACTAAAAGTTCTTTTTATGGAATAGAAATATTGTGAGGAATATGTTATAATACTATGGATAAAAAATCCACATATATGGAGCGAGGAAAAAGAAAAATGAAATTCAATTACAATGGACTTTGGAAGACTCTAATAGATAAGAATATGAAGAAAAAAGACCTGATTGATAAAACAGGGGTATCGCCTACTACAATTTCGAAAATGGTTAGGGGAGATGCCGTATCGCTTACAATTATCGGAAAAATTTGCGAAGAACTTGGAACAGATATTGGGGATTTGATATGTATTGAAAAAATTGTTAAGGAAGATGAATAAATGGCATTTACGATAGATGTAGATGAGGGGAAATGGAGTAAAGAAGTTCTCCAAATCCTTCTTGTTGACAGAACAACAAATAGAAATATCATCTGGGGAACAGATGATTATGAAGCTTTGGGTAAAGAGTATAATTCGCACTATCCGATTCTGTTTGAGCTAATAACCGGTAAAAATTCAGGTGTTATTCAGCCGAGAATATTAAAAACAAAAGAAAGTCAAGGGAATAGAACAAAAGGAAAAGCGGAAGTTTTTACTCCGAGCTGGGTTTGCAATGCACAAAATAACCTTGTGGATAATGCTTGGTTTGGGTGTGAAAATATATTTAATAGAGAAATTGAAAAAAAGGTTGGGAAACGAACATAGAAAAAAATCAAGTTTCCGGATAAAAAGAATAAAACTTGGCAAAAGTATGTTGATGAAAAAAGACTGGAAATCACTTGTGGCGAAGCACCTTACTTAGTTAGCAGATATGACACGGTTTCTGGGCAACCGTTAGAGCTGAAAGACAGAATAGGTATGCTTGATAGGAAAATGAGAGTTGTGTGTGAAAATACCGACAGTGATACGGAATGGCTGAAATGGTCTGAAAGAGCTTTTCAGAGCGTATATGGATTTGAATTCCAAGGAGATAGTCTTCTTATCGCAAGGGAAAATCTGCTTGCTTCGTATTGCGATTATATGGAAGAAAAGCTAAATAGACAGCCAACAGAGAGAGAACTGATAAATATTGCAAAGATAATTTCGTGGAATTTATGGCAGATGGATGGGCTTACATATACAATTCCGTATGAAGAAGCAATAGAACCTTTTTAAACAGGTAGCACTGTTTGAACTTCATGAAAAAGAAAAAGAAATGCTTGTGTATTATAAAAAGATTGGAGAGCAAAGAGAATTTACACTTTCCAAAAACTTAGTAAATAAAGGTGGTAATTAGATGGATAAAAATGAAAATAGAAGCAATAGATGTGCTTGATAGAATTATAATCGGTCGTGTAGACCCTCATATCTATGCTTTTTACAACAAATACAGTGCCGAACTATCTAAAGGTTGGCGACACATATAGACCCGTATCTCAAAGATTAAACGAGTGGAGAGTATTCTTCCCTGAGCTTGAAAAAAACAGTATGAGAATAAAGCTGTTATTGATGAAGAAACTTATTTTTAGAGATTATGCTATTCATCAATATCTTGAGAATGATTTGCATAAGAAAAGGCTGAACCCTGAGGACTTGGAAGATGGTATCTACTACAGTAGAGAATTTTTTTAAGGGAGCTGAAACGAGTGATATTGATAGTGCTATTGAAGATATAAAAAGAAAGTTATCAAGCAAACTTAAGTAAATATGAATATTATAGTTCGAAGAATAGGCTTCCACAGACTTTTTCATTATCAAAGAGGAGAACAATGGACTTTAAGACCAAATCAACAATCAGCTGTAGATAGCTTTTATTAGGGCTGTAAAGAATGGTAGAAGAAACCTGCTTATGTATGCTGTTATGCGTTTTTGGGAAGTCTTTTACATCTCTTTGCTGTGCATTAGAAATCTCTGCGAATATCGTTTTTGGTTGTATCGGCAAAAAGCTGATGTAAAAAGATGAATGGAAAAACTGTTGAGGGAGCAGGCAACTTTTTCAGAGTATGTGTTCTTAGAAGCTTATGATTTAGCTTCAAGCGAAAATGCCATTAAGGCAAATAGGGAAGAAAATAAAAAAGTTGTAATATTTTTAACCTTGCAGGATTTACAAGGTGATGCAATTAAGGATAAGCATAGAGAACTTTTCCAAGAACAGATTGATTTGCTTGTTATTGACGAAACTCATTTCGGAGCAAGAGCAGAATCTTTTGGAAAAATTTTAGAAAATGCTGGGTACGAAAAATCTGACAAGTCCAATATTAATAAACTTGATGATGAGAATATTGATGTAAATGTAGCAGAGGAAGAACTAAAACAAATAAACGCAAGGATTAGATTACATCTGTCTGGTACACCATATCGTATTTTAATGGGGAGCGAGTTTGAAAAAGAGGATATTATATCATTTGTACAATTCTCTGATATAGTCAAAGAGCAGGAAGAATGGGATAAAAATAATCTTAATAAGGATGATATTAACGAATGGGATAATCCGTATTACGGATTTCCACAAATGGTTAGATTTGCATTTAATCCTAACAAATCTTCTCGTGAGAAAATGGAAGCTCTTAAAAGAAGTGGCGTTACATTTGCTTTTTCCAAACTATTTGAGCCTGAGTCAATCAAAAAAGATGCGAAAAATAATGGGCATAAGAAATTCATAAACGAGACTGAGATTTTGGAATTGCTTCAAGTTATAGATGGTAGCAAAGAAGATGAGAACCTACTTGGTTTCTTAGATTATGACAAAATTAAAGAAGGTAAGATGTGCCGTCATATGGTAATGGTACTTCCGTATTGTGCCTCTTGTGATGCCATGGAAGAACTTTTAAGTAAGCGAAAAGACACTTTTAAGAATCTTGGTAAGTATGAAATTATAAATATATCAGGAGTTGATGCAGGAAAGATATATAAAAAACCAAGTGATATAAAGAATAAAATAAAGGAATGTGAAGACTTAAATAAGGAGACTATAACACTAACTGTTAATAGAATGCTCACCGGCTCTACTGTTGAACAATGGGATACTATGCTTTATTTTAAAGACACATCATCTCCACAAGAATATGATCAGTCTATTTTTAGACTACAAAATCAATATATCAGGACATTATCCAGTGAAAAAGGATTTATTAAAGAGAACTTAAAACCTCAGACACTACTTGTTGATTTTGATCCTGACAGGTTGTTTAGAATGCAGGAACAAAAATCGCTAATTTATAATGTCAACACAGAAGAAAATGGAAATAGCAAGTTAAAGGAAAGAATTGTCGAAGAACTTAGAATATCTCCAGTCATTATGATGAATCATAATAAAATTAAGGAGGTAGATGCGACTAATATTTTAGAGGCAATCAGTGAGTACAACAATCAAAGAAGTGTATCGGATGAAGTCTTGGATATTCCGGTAGATTTGTCGATATTAAATGATGAAACTATTAGGGAAGTCATTGAGCAACAGGCAGAATTTAGTTCTAAAAAGGGACTTACAATAGATCCAAACCAAGGTGAAGGCGATGAACTTGATATTGATGAAGCTGGTGAGGAAGTCGAAAATTCGGAGGGAAATCAAGAGAAAGCGGAGAGTAAGGATTACACTGAAGAAAAAAACGATAAAGAAATAGAGAAATTAGAAGGTCAGATTAAAACATATTATCAGAGGATTTTGTTCTTTTCTTTCTTGACAAAGGATAAAGTGGCTTCACTTGATGATATTTTAAGCGTGATTGATAAGGATGAAAATATTAGGCTATCTAAGAATTTATTCTTAGATAAAGGCATCATTGAAAAGATAAGCAAGGTAATGAATCCGTTCAAGCGTAGCAGGCTGGATTATAAGATACAAAATATCTCAATGCTTGCTTGTGATGAATCGGTTGCGCCGCTTACAAGAGCAATGACATCTATCAAAAAGTTTAATAGAATGTCTGAATCAGAGGTTATCACACCATCTAAGGTGTGCGATGAAATGGTTGGCTTATTACCTAAAGAGGGATTAAAAGAGATTGTGTCTAATCAAGATAAGTTGCTTGATATAGCAAGCAAATCAGGAGAATATGCAGTTTCCTTATATAAGAGATTGACATCTGAACTTGGATATTCACACGAAGATGTAAGGGATATTATTTACTCTATTCCGACATCATCTGTTGCATATGAATTTACTAGAAGGTTCTATGAGATATTAGACATCAATGTTGAAAATATTGCGGCATGGTTCAATGCGTATGATTTAATTGATGTGAAAAATGATAAAGATGAAGTAGATTATGAAAAGATAAGTAGATTATTAAGGCAGAAAAAAAGATTTTTAGTAAAAATAACATTGAAAGATGAAATTAAGGCAGGTGAGAAAACAGTGAAATTTGGAGCTATAATTGGGAATCCGCCATATCAAGCGTCGGCACAAGGAACAAGTTCAAGTGATGATCCAATATATCATATGTTTTTGGAAACATCATATAATATAGGAGATATAGCTATTCTAATTACGCCTGCAAGATTTTTTTATTTGATGCAGGGAAAAAAACACCGTCAGATTGGAATAAAAAAATGTTAAATGATCCGCATTTAAAGGTTCCATTTTTTTGAAAGCGATAGTGCAAAAAGTATTTAAGGATATACTCATTCCAGGAGGAATTGCTATAACATATAGAGATTCTAGAGTGGAATTTGGGAAAAATCGGCAAGTTTGTTAGTTATCCTGAATTAAATGTAATTAGAAACAAAGTTTGGAGAGAGGAACAAGATAGTATCAGGACTATAATTTATAGTCAAAAACAAATTCAATTTAGATCTGCTATATAATGATTATCCTGAATATAGATCTATTATTGGTAGCAATGGTAAAGACAGACGATTTAGACAGATAATAATGGAAAGGTTAGATGCTTTTACAGAAGAAAAAAAAGAAACTAATAGTATTAGAGTATTAGGTTTGATAAAAAGAGCTAGAGCATATAGATATATTCCCCAAAAATATGTAGAGGATGAGATTTGGATTGATAAATACAAAGTATTTGTTCCATTTTCTAATGGAGCATCGGGGACGCTAGGAGATGAGCCTGCAAGAATGATTAGTAAACCCGTGCTTGGTATGCCAGGAGATGGAATAACTCAAACATTTATAGGTTTTTGGTGTGTTTGATAGTCAATTTGAAGCAGAAGCGTTACTTAAATATATAAAGACTAAATTTTGCAGAATTTTATTAGCAATATTAAAAGTAACTCAAGGTAATAAGTCTGAAACATGGGAATATGTTCCAATGCAAAATTTTAGCAGAACATCTGATATTGATTGGGATAAATCAATTGAAGAAATCGACAATCAGTTATATAGAAAATATGCTTTGAGTGAAGAAGATGTTGCTTTTATTAATAGGAGAATTGCAGAAATATAGGAGGTAATTATGATAAAAAGAGATAAATATATCTTGAATTCGTTACATGATTTGGACTTATCGCCAACAATGGAGAAAAAAATGCCAGAGATAAGTATGCTGCCTTATCAAAAATATTTAGATGAACAAGGTTTGGATTCTGATTTTTTTATCCACAGGGTTCATTTTTTTGATAGGAACAACAATACGCCCATACCGCGATGGTAAAGAGCATGATTATGACTTAGATGTATTGGCAATATTGAAAAAGAAAAAAAGGAAGACACTGATGCAAAAAAAGTGTAAAAAAATGATGTTGGGGATTGCATAAAAAGAAAGTGGAATTTACTCCGATAAGTTAGAAAAAGAAGATAGAAACTGCTGGACGCTAAAAATACGCAGAAGTAGCCGATGGCGTTGGCTTTTTCCTTGGATATTGTCCCATCAGTTGACGAAGATATTTCGACAAAAAAACGAAATTATTAACTCGGGAGTTTCATATTCAAATGCAGAAAAAAACTGTTGCTATAACAAATAAAAGAATTATCTGTTTATGATTGGATTACAAGCAATCCTCTTGGATTTGGTGATTGGTTTTTGGAAATTAGTAATCGACATTTAAGTACTGATATGAAATCAGAGCAATACAATAATTTACCGTATGATATAAGGATGGTGTTTGCAAGTGCAGAAAAAAATACCAACCTATTACTATAGATCAAGTTTGCAAAGAGCTGTTCAGTTTATCAAAAGACATAGAGATATTTATTATGACAGAAGCAAATTGAGCGGAGACAAGCCATCGTCAATTCTAATTTCAGCATTAGTTGCAGACAGTATAAAAAAATGAATGGTTTTTTTATCTGTTTTCAGACATAGTAAATGCTTTCATTGTTGGCTTTAGCAATAGAAGTATATCTCTAATGCAAGATGGCAAAATATTAAATCCAGTTGATTTAAGAGAAAAATCTTATCGAACGATATACAGACAATAGGTTGAGTAATATGAGCAAATGGGTTTCGGCATTAAATGACTTTATGAACATTGAGGATGAACGAAAAATTCAAACAAAGTATTCATAATGATATTAACACGAGAGTCTTTGCAGAAACCTTTGAAACGCCTACAAGAATTACACCTACAAAACCCTGGAAGAAGTAGTATGAGTTATGGATTAAGCTATGAAATCAAGCAATTGTTAGATAGTCAACCGAGATTAACGATAGTGGATAATGATATAGAGTACATAATCCAAGGGGTATATAAATACTCCTTGGATTATGATGGACATATTGCTCAAGGCGAAAGAAATATTAAGCTCACAGTTCAAAAAAACTTCCCAAATAGCATTCCAAAATTTTATGTATACGATTATCCAGAACATATAGAACACATCTATCAAGATGGTAATGTTTGTTTGGCAACAATAGGTGAAATGATATATTTCTTAAATGAAAATCCGTCTTTTATAGCTTTTATTGAGAAGTTTGTGAATGCCTTTATATACACCTTGGATTGGTTTGAAAAATATAAGACTTATCCATTTGGTGATAGGAAACATGGCTATAAAGGGTTGCTTGATTATTATTTAAATGATTTGAAGTTGACCAAGGAACAATATAAGGAAATAGTATTTATTGTATACAACAATAAGTATAGAGGTCATATGCCGTGTATTTGTGGATTTGGTAAAAAGTTGCGAAATTGTCATGGCAAATATATATTGCCAATTACAACGAATGCTTCATATAGGAATGAGTTTCTATATGAAGCAAGTATGATATTAACGGAGGATGGAAAAAATGTTAGCAAATAATCCTCAAAAATAAAGATTTTTATTTTGTCTAAGTGGTTTGCTTTTAGCTCAAGACATTTTTGGTGCGATAGCATTTGCGTTAGCCATTTTTCAGGGGATAACATTATTTATTCCTGCTAAGATTTTCCTTGTCATATCAGGTGTGATTTTAGTGGTCGAGTATATGTCATCATATTATAAAAGTGTTTTTTTTGATAAAGGACATCGCATTAGAGAAGTTGGACTTATTGATAATAGTTTTAATGAGAAAAGAATTCCAAACTATAATAGCGAGCCTTACTACAGTAATGCCTCTATATCAAAAGAGGAAATAAAGTTATTGGCTAACATACACGAAAATTCCCTGTTTACTTCTCGCATAGCAGAGAAAATGTCGTTTCCGTACTATTTATTTTCAGTTCTTGCTTTTTTATTCTTTATTATAAAGCTTTTCATAAGTGGTATGGATGATTACTCCTCGTTGTTATTAAGTTTTATAGTATCCAGCAGCCTTTTTGATAGAGCTATTAAGTTACATTCTTTGAAAAAGTCATCTGAAGATATATATGAGAAAATAAATGAAATATGTAGCAGATATGAAAAAGCGTTCAGTGAAAAACAAGCATGATTTTTACCTCAAATAGTAGAAGTGCTATTACTCTATGAAAATGCTGTATTCGAGTCAAAAATTAATCTTTCTGAAAGAATATTTCGCAAGCTAAATAGTTCTTTAAGTAATGAATGGATTGATATTAGGAATAGTTATTTAATATATGAAAACCAAAAAGAGATGAAAAAAAGTAATCACCCCTCCATCTCTTTCCCTCATATATTTCTCGTAGTTTTTTTCCTGATTTGATACAGTTCGGTCATCTCAGATTTTTGATGAAGAATACTCTTGCATAAGGGTATTCTTTTTTTCGTTCAGTTTTTCAAATTCCTCAAAAATCTGCTTGGAATTAGGCATTTTAGAGTATGATTTTTTAAGATCGGCAAGGGATTTTTCGTACAAGAGAATTTCCGCTTTATGCTCATCGGCAATGGCTGATTGATATTATTGACAGTGCATTGATAAGGTTAAAAGAATATCCTGTTCACGGTCAGTGCTACTATACGATAATTCAATACTCTTATCTTAGCCGTGATAAACACTCAAACGAAGAAATAATGAGAAAGGTTGCATTAGAAAAGACATATTTTGGAATTGATTGTTGAAAAATCGAAGAATTCTGAGTCTAAAGAAGTAATGAAAGCAGAAGTTAGTCGTGTAATTCGTTCTAGTATCGATATTCGTGCCAAAGAAGAGTTGGTTATCGGCTTTATCAATGACACTGATTTGCAAAAATTGAAAGACCATGATGGGGTTATCAATGCTTTCTATGAATATGGCAAGGAACGCAAGAAAATCGCAATCCATGACCTAGCTGAGTCTGAGAACCTTGTAGCTGATTACCAATTATTCATAGACAAATCAATTCAACGAGGTTATGCTGAAAACAGTGGGACTGATTTAGATTCGATTATTCCACCAACTTCTCGTAGACAGGGAGCGCGTGAACGGAAAAAAAGCAAGAAGTTTTTACGTAAGATTCAGTTGTTAGTAGAGACTTATTCAGGTATTTAAGGATTGTTGACTAATATCTATTAGAAAAATCAGGCTCTACAAAAAACACTATTTATTCACTCATAATTCGCTCATTTTTTTAAGATATAACTTTGTTTCCATATTTCCGGGGAACTAGTAGAAAGTAAGGAGAAATATGGAAA